>ERZ1673739.286-NODE-286-length-75685-cov-22.249742_pt1 | contig 75685 bp, 64 predicted proteins | sample MGYA00580210_ERZ1673739 | MGnify/ENA primary metagenome ERZ1673739 (study PRJEB41218, sample SAMN15661749) | gut metagenome | host: Homo sapiens | place: Canada: London | collected 2015-08-20/2019-03-30 | study: EMG produced TPA metagenomics assembly of... | reverse complement strand
CTGCGGTTGTATTATTTTTCTACCGGTTAAATAAAAAACGTTATAACGAGATTGTAGAGGAACTAAAAAATGGAAGAAAAAGTTGATATCGTGGCATTGGGAGAGTTGCTTCCTATGATCCAAATTATCGCTCGTCTCTTTGGAAGAGCAAAGAGTATGCAGTGAAAAAAATGAGATCTGTCATAGAATTGGTAGATGTCATGAAGGTATCGGATGAAGAGAGTATTCTGTTGACAGAGGCGAAAAGTTATGAGCAGGCTGCAGATCAACTCCTTGCCATGGGACCAAAGCTGGTTGCCATTACATTGGGAGAACAGGGCGTTCTTATGGCAACAAAAAGCAGAAAAGAAATCATCAAAGCATTTCAGACACATGCGGTCGACACGACTGGGGCAGGTGATTCATTCTGGGGAGGCGTATTATGCAGTATCCTTTCTATGAATAAGAATGTTGAAAAAATGGAATGGGAAGAAATCAAAAAGTGTGCTGTTTTGGGAAATGCAGTTGCTGGATTGTGTGTGCAAAAGAGAGGCGGAATCCCTGCAATTCCGACGAAAGAGGCAGCGCTTGAATTTATGCAGAAATAATGAATGTATATGAACAAACTCGGGGCTGTAAAAATCACGATTTATTAATCGTTAAAGCATCAGCCCCGTGTTTTTCTGTCGGAGTATTATTCCGCTTTTATCTCTCCATCATGCTGATGGACTCAATTCCGACACTTCCGCCGCGGACAACTTCGATATGCTTGAACTCTTCTTTGATAAGCTTGATGACCGCGTCATTTTTGGTTGCGGTCTGGACGAATTCCAGAAGGAGGCTGTCTTTTCCATAGTCGATGACACGTGCCTTGAAAGTCTCAGCAATCTGGAAAAGTTCTACTTTATCTTCCGGGGAGCAGCCCTTTACCTTGATGTAAAGGATCTCCTTCATTCGAACGAACACGTCTGTAAAATCAATAACCTTGATCACCTCGATCATACGGTTCAGCTGTTTTTTGATCTGCTCAAAGGTTTCATCATCGCTGACTGTGGCGATGGTCATTCTGGAAACTGTTGGGTCCTCCGTGGTTCCAACTGTAAGACTGTCCAGGTTATAGGACTTTCCGGAGAAAAGACCGGAAATCTTGGAAAGAACACCGACCTGGTTTTCAACGTAGAGAGAGATCCATCTTTTTTTCATTCCTTTATCCATCATTCATTCCTCCTAACAATCCATGATCAGATCAGCCAGAGTGCCGCCCGGCTTGACCATCGGGTAAACCATTTCCTCCGGATCAATGATAAATTCGATGATCGTAGGAGTTTTTGTATTCTTCTTAGCCTCTTCGAAAGCAGCCGCAATCTGATCCTTCTCAGTTACGCGGATACCCTTTGCCCCATAGCTCTCTGCGAGACGGATGAAATCCGGTGTGTATTCCGGATATTCCTGACCGTCTGTGCGGCGGGAGAGTGCACCGGCTTTCAGATTTGTCATGGCGTAACGTTTTCCGTAGAAAAGCTTCTGCCACTGGCGGACCATTCCGAGATATTCATTATTAAAGATGCAGCAGATGATCGGAAGCTCCTCCAGAACTGCGGTAGCCAGCTCCTGAATGTTCATCTGCATGCCGCCGTCACCGGAAACGGAGATGACCGGTGTATCCGGATTACCAATCTTGGCACCGATGGCACCTGGAAGGCCGTAACCCATGGTTCCAAGTCCACCTGACATGATCAGCTGACGGTTCTCGGTGATGTCTGCATACTGGCTCACCAGCATCTGATGCTGACCTACATCGGTAACAAGAATGGCCTTGTCAAACTGGCGGTTGATCTCGCTGATGATATCCAGCGGTCCCATAATACCACGGTCTTTCATGGTAAGAGGATGCTCTTCCTTCCATTCCTGGATCTGCTTCAGCCATCTGTCGGTATTGCAGTCCTGTACATATTCATTCATTTTTGTTATTGCCTCTTTTGCATCGGCAACGATGGGGATGTCTACATGGATATTTCTGGAAATGGAAGCGGTGTCAATATCAATGTGGACGATCTGTGCATGTGGGGCAAATTCATGGAGCTTGCCTGTGATACGGTCGTTAAAACGGGTTCCAATGGAAAACAGAAGATCGCATTCATTCACTGCCATATTTGCGGCATAAGCGCCGTGCATACCGAGATTTCCGATAAACAGAGGGTTCTTTGTGGAAATGGCGCCACGTCCCATGACGGTTGTGACAACCGGGATCTGAGTTTTCTCAACAACCTGGGTAAAAATCTCCTGCGCGCGGGAAATGATCACACCGCCGCCAGCAAGAAACAGAGGTTTTTTGGCCTTCTGCAGCATTTTGAGGGCACGCTTCAGCTGTCCGATATGCACGCTGGTGTTAGGCTTGTAGCCACGGATATTGACGGCCTTCGGATACTCAGCACTTCCCAGCTCAGCCATTACATCCTTTGGAAGATCGATGAGAACCGGGCCTGGGCGTCCGGTGCGTGCGATATAGAAGGCTTCCTTGATGATACGTCCAAGATCCTCACGGTTGCGGACGGTAACACCGTATTTTGTGATGCTTCTGGTGATCCCGACAATATCAACCTCCTGGAACGCATCGTTTCCGATGAGGTGACGGGCAACCTGTCCGGTAAAGCATACAAGCGGAACACTGTCATAGTTGGCAGTTGCAAGACCTGTAACAAGGTTGGTAGCTCCGGGACCGCTGGTAACGAGACATACGCCAACCTTTCCGGTAGTTCTGGCATAGGCATCTGCTTCGTGTACAAGTGCCTGCTCGTGACGTGGCAGGATGATGTCAATGCCGCTCTGTTTATATAATTCATCGCTGATATCGATGGTGCAGGCACCAGGATAGCCGAACAGAACATCAACGCCTTCTTCTTTTAAGGCTTTTACAAGCAATTTGTTTCCGGAAATCTGTTTCATGAATTGGTTCCCTCCTTTGATGATGTGAAAAGTTAAGCAGATAAGGGCTGCCGCGAGAAATTTTTCCAATAAAAAAGTCCCGGCATATCGGATAAAATATGCTCAGGACGGATGATTCCGCGGTACCACCTGTTTTCAGAGGTAAAACTCTGCTCTCTGCCAGTACAAAATTATACTGCCTCCCTGTAACGTGGGAATGACGATGAAGCCTACTGCATGAAGATCCATGGTTCAGTCCACTGCTCGAGGGCTACTTCCACAGTTCAGTCACGAAGATTCTCACCGGCCATCTTCTCTCTGTGCATCCGGAGACTGTGTACTACTCCCTGTCATTGCATTTAGTAAATATGGATAAAAATTTTCTATCATTATAATATAAAATATCGGAACTGTCAATCAAAAATCCTGATGGCTCAACGGGTGAGCCGGGGATTACGATAACAGTTCCGATATGGATGATATTAAGTATTAAATATTTTTTCGGTACATCAGCTGTTTCTTGTTACGGAGCTGGAGCCTGCTTACTCAGGATTCGGTATTATCCCGTGTTTCAGGATCTTTTTCCGGAAGGTAGACATGCACTTTCTCGATACGGTTTTTATCCAGCTTTTCTACGATCAGACGGATTCCGTCTTCTGTGATCACTTCGTCACCGGCAACAGGCAGACGATCCAGATGTTCGATGATAAATCCACCCAGGGAATCATAATCCTCGGAATCCAGTTCCGTATCCAGATGATCATTTACGTCATCCAGATGCATGGAACCTTCGATGATATATTCCCGGTCGGAAATCTTCTGGACAAGCTCGTCCTCCTTCTCATCGTATTCGTCATGGATCTCACCCACGATCTCCTCCAGGATATCCTCCAGTGTGATCAGTCCGGCCATATCACCGTATTCATCCAGTACAATGGCAATGTTGAAGGTGGAGTCCTTCATTTCCACAAGAAGATCGGAAATGCTTTTTGTTTCGTAAGTGAAATGCGGCTTTCGGAGGAAATGATCGATAACAAATTCCTCATTTTTGTCGTAAAGAAGAAGATCCTTCATGTTGATGATTCCCACAATGTTGTTCTGGCTGTCCTTATAAACCGGCAGACGTGTGAACTTATCCTCGCGGAAAATATCGATCAGCTCATCATAGGTGGATTCCACATCCGCAAAGGTAACATGTACTCTTGGAACCATGATATCCTTGGCTGTGGCATCTCCAAGATCAAACACATTGTAGATCATTTCTTTTTCGTCGGATTCAATGACACCGTCCTCATGGCTGACGTCCACGATAGTACGAAGCTCCTCCTCGGTCATGGCCTTGCTGGCTGCATCCGGATCCACACGCATCAGGCGCATCACACCTCTTGAAAAGAGATTGATGATAAAGATCACCGGTGTCATGATAGTCATAAGAAATTTAAAGACCGGGATATAGCGGAGGGTGATCTTTTCAGAGTTAATGGTTGCGTAGTTCTTGGGGGTGATCTCACCGAAGATCAGGATCAGAACCGTCAGGATCACCGTCACGATGCTGACCATATAGCCGCCAAAGCTGTATGCAAGTGTGGTTGCAAGGGAAGAAGCCGAAATGTTCACAATGTTGTTTCCGATGAGAATCGCACTGAGAAGCTTGGGCGTCTGGTTCTCCAGGATATCGAGAGCCATGGCTGCACGCTTGTTTCCCTCGTCTGCAAGAGAGCGGAGACGGATCTTGTTTACCGACATCAGCGCGGTTTCGTTAGATGAGAAAAAGGCTGACAATGCCAGCAGAATAAGTAATATGATTATCTGGTAAGTGTCGCTAGGGTCCACTTTCAATATTCACTCCTTTAAAAATAAGATTATTTGGTTAAAAATATACAGATACTCCCACATTATATACGTTTTACTGGATTTTGGCAAGAGCCGGACCGGTACAGCGCATATAGATATATGGAAAAAATACGAAAATAAGTCTGCTTCTTGACAAAAGAGTAAGTTCAGACTAACATATATGTATATTCATATATAAAGAAGAACGGTATAGGAATGGAAGGAGCGGTTTATGTTTCTGGAGATAAAAGGAATCAAAAAATCCTTCGGGGCAGGAGAGAGCCATGTAGATGTTCTGAAGGGGATCGATCTTGAGATTGAAAAGGGAGAATTTTGTGTGCTTCTGGGGCCGTCCGGTTCCGGGAAATCCACGCTGCTAAACATTATTGGCGGCATTGACGGAGCAGATGCAGGAAGCATTACCATTCAGGGAGAACAGCTGGAGGATATGAAGGAAAAGAAGCTTTCCCTCTACCGCAGAAAACATCTGGGATATATTTTTCAGATGTATAATCTGATCCCCAATCTGACTGTGAGGGAGAATATTGAAGTTGGTGCTTATTTAAGTGACAGACCGCTGGATGTGGATGAACTGCTGGAGACACTGGGACTTTATGAACATCAGCGGAAGCTTCCGAACCAGCTTTCGGGAGGTCAGCAGCAGAGAACGGCTATTGGACGTGCCATTGTAAAAAATCCGGATATCCTGCTTTGTGATGAGCCTACTGGCGCTCTGGACTACAACACCTCCAAGGAAATCCTGAAGCTGATCGAAACAGTCAATCACAAATACGGAAATACTATAGTCATGGTTACTCATAACGATGCCATCAAGGATATGGCAGACCGTGTGGTAAAGCTTCGTGACGGGATGATCCGCAGAAACTATCAGAATGAGCAGAAGATTCCGGCTGCTGACCTGGAATGGTAAGGGGGCATTATGAAGAATCCTTTACGTAAACGTATCCCCAGGGAACTGAAGGGGGAATTTGGAAAATATCTGGTGGTTTTCCTGCTGATGGTACTGACCATCGGGTTTGTGTCTGGCTTTCTGGTAGCCGATGGAAGCATGCTGAAGGCTTATAATGAGAGCTTTGATAAATATAACATCGAAAACGGAAATTTCCGTACTGCGGAAAAGATTTACAGTTCTCAGTGGAAGGATATTGAAGCTGCCGGTGTTAAGCTTTATGAGAACTACTATATAGAAGAAGATCTGGATAACGGAAGCACCATGCGTTTTTTTAAAAACCGTGAGAAGGTGAATAAGGTCTGCCTGATGAAGGGAGAAATGCCGTCAGGGCAGGGCGAGATCGCCATTGACCGTATGTATGCGGATAACAACAGTCTTAAGGTAGGAGATACCCTGATCAGAGGTGAAAAATCCTGGAAGATCACAGGCCTGGTGGCACTTTCGGATTACAGTGCCCTGTTTCAGAATAATAATGATTCCATGTTTGATTCTGTAAAGTTTGGTGTGGCGATCGTAGCCCCGGAGGAATTTGAAAACTTGGATCAGGAAAAGCTTCGGTACAATTATGCATGGATATATGATCATCAGCCAAAGAACGAAAAAGAGGAGAAGAAAGTTTCCGAAAATCTCATGGAAGACATTGGCAAAGTGGTAGCTCTGGAAAGCTTTGTCCCACGTTATCTTAACCAGGCGATCATTTTCACCGGTGATGATATGGGCGGAGACAGGGCAATGGTCATCACGCTTCTTTATATTGTGATCGTGATCATGGCTTTTGTGTTTGGAATTACCATCAGCAATACGATCCGAAAGGAAGCCGGTGTTATCGGTACGTTACGTGCATCCGGTTATACCAGACGGGAGCTGATCCTTCATTATATGACGCTTCCGGTTCTGGTCACGCTGGCCGGTGCCCTGATCGGAAATATTCTTGGATATACCGTATTTAAGGGTGTATGTGCAGACATGTATTACGGGAGCTATAGTCTGCCGACTTATGTGACAGTATGGAATGCAGATGCGTTTCTTCTGACAACTGTAGTTCCGGTCATCATTATGATACTGATCGATCATGCAGTGCTCTGGTACCGCCTGAAGCTTTCGCCTCTGAAGTTCCTGAGAAGGGATTTTTCCGGGAAAAGACAGAAACGCGCGGTGTATTTAAGTCCGAAGATCGGAATTTTTTCCAGGTTTCGCCTCCGGGTGATCTTTCAGAATGTCAGCAATTATCTGGTGCTGTTTGTGGGAGTCATTTTTGCAAATTTGCTGCTGTTTTTCGGCATGCTCCTGCCGTCTACGCTGGATCATTATCAGATGGAGATCCAGGAGAATATGCTGGCGAAATACCAGTACATACTTTCGGTTCCGGCAAGTGCCTATTCTGGGAATAAAGAGGATGCCATGAATTCTCTTCTGGAATATTATACGGATATCAGAACGGACAATAAAGATGCGGAAAAATTTTCTGCGTATTCTTTGAATACCATGCCTGGTAAATATAAAAGTGAGGAGATCGCTTTTTACGGTGTGGAGCCTGACAGCCGGTATATCCAGGCGGATCTTTCGGGAGACGGTGTTTATATTTCCAGTGCCTATGCGGACAAATTCCGGATCAAGGAGGGCGACACCATAACTCTGAAGGAAAAATACGAGAAGGATGAGTATTCCTTTAAAGTAGATGGAATCTATGATTATGCGGCAAGCCTCTGTGTATTTATGGAAAGAGATAAACTGAATGAGGCGTTTGATCTTGGAGATGATTATTTTGGAGGATATTTCTCTGATACAGAGATCAGGGATATCCCTTCAAAATATATCGGCTCTGTTATTGATCTGGAAGCTCTTACAAAAATATCCAGGCAGCTGGATGTCTCCATGGGAGATATGATGGGAATGATGTATGGATTTTCCGTGATCATTTTCCTGGTGGTGATCTATCTGCTTTCCAAGGTCATCATCGAAAAAAATGCCCAGTCGATTTCTATGACCAAGATCTTGGGCTATACAAATGGTGAGATCAGCCGTTTGTATATACTTTCCACATCACTTGTGGTGGTGTTCTGCCTGCTGTTAAGCCTTCCGGTTGAACGGCAGATCATGGAAGTGCTGTTCCGCGAGATGATGCTTTCCAGTATTTCGGGATGGATCACCATGTGGGTGGATCCCATGATCTATGTGAAAATGACAGCGATCGGAATCGCAGCCTATGCAGTGGTAGCAGTGCTGGAATTCCGGAGGATCCGTCAAGTGCCCATGGATGAAGCACTGAAAAATGTGGAATAATATGTGACATCTGTATATATATCCGGAAAAATAATTCAGGATATCCGGAAATTTTACAGAATATGCAACAGGATCAGGAGTATGTGTGGTTTAACTGAATGCGGATGCTTTTATCCGCTTGAACAGTTGTCTGTGAATAACCACATATACTCCTTAAATATTCATAAATTTTCCGGAATACTGGAAATATTACTACAAACTTGTTATAATAATCCCATACTTCCCGTTGGAGGGAATAATTCAAACAGGAAATCAGGTGAGGAACATGGCAGGCAGAAAGAAGGATCCGCTGTATAAAAGCTTCGGATATGCGTTTCAGGGGATTTTTACCTGCATCCGCAAGGAAAGAAATATGAAGATCCACTGTATGGTGGCAGCGCTTGTGGTGATCGCAGGACTGATCCTTGGGATTTCCGTGACAGAGTGGTGCATCTGCCTGGGGCTGTTCGGAATGGTGATGGCGCTTGAGCTGGTGAATACGGCAGTGGAAGCTGTTGTGGATCTGGTCACAGAGGAACGTCACCCACTGGCAAAGATTGCCAAGGACACAGCGGCCGGAGCAGTACTGATCGCAGCGATCATGGCAGCGATCGTCGGACTGATCATTTTTGTTCCCAAGGGACTTGTTTTTCTGGGAATATGACAGGAACAGAAAACTTTTGTTTCAGGATAGGGTCTGGTGTCGGACTGTGGTGTGATGGTCCGGCAGCTGCCGGTTTCAGGAAAGGAGGATGATATAAGTAACTAAATATATTGTAAAAAGATATTAAATGTGTTTAAATGTACTTATGGAGGTATATTATGGACACATCAAATATCACAAATTATAAACCAAAAGATTTTGCTGAATTATTAGGTGTTTCTGTAAAAACGCTTCAGAGATGGGACAGAGAGGGAATCTTAAAAGCAAACCGAACTCCAACAGACAGGCGTTATTACACATATGACCAGTATCTTCAATTTAAAGGTATAAATATAGAACATGATAAACGAAAAGTTGTTATTTATGCAAGAGTATCTACCAAAAACCAAAGGGATGATCTTCAAAATCAGACAGCATTTCTGCGTCAGTTCTGTAATGCCAGAGGAATGATCGTAGACCAGTGCATTGAAGACTATGGAAGCGGACTTAATTATAACCGCAAGAAATGGAATGGATTACTGGACGAAGTCATGGAGCAGAAGGTCAAAACCATAGTGATCACACATAAAGACAGATTTATCCGTTTTGGATACGACTGGTTTGAAAGATTCTGCATGAAATTCCACACAACGATACTGGTGGTGAACAATGAAGAACTGTCACCACAGGAAGAACTTGTACAGGATATTATTTCCATCCTTCATGTGTTTTCCTGTAGATTATATGGACTTCGTAAGTATAAAAAACAGATAGAAAAGGATGAGGAGATTGCTGAAGAGCTTCAAGACAGAGATCGATCCTACAGAAGAGCAGAAGATCAAAATACATAAGACAATCGGCACATGCAGATATATTTATAATTTCTACCTGTTTCATAATAAAGAACGTTATGATGCCGGTGAAAGATTTATGAGCGGCAAGTCGTTCAGTGTATGGCTGAACAATGAATACCTTCCAAGGCATCCGGAATATTTCTGGATCAGAGAAGTCAGTTCCAAATCGGTAAAGAATGCAATCGAAAATGCCTGTACCGCTTTTTCAAGATTTTTTCATCATCAGAGTAGTTTCCCGAGATATAAGAAAAAAGGAAGATCTGATGTAAAAATGTATTTTGTAAAGAATAATCCCAAAGACTGTCTCTGTGAACGTCACAGGATCAAGATCCCAACACTTGGCTGGGTAAGGCTGAAAGAAAAAGGTTACGTTCCGACCTCTAAGGATGGATATGTGATCCGAAGCGGGGCAGTTTCCATGAAAGCAGGCAGATATTATGTGTCTGCACTTGTCGATATACCTGCTCCGGAAGCAGATGGAAATTTCACTGATGGGATCGGAATTGATCTGGGGCTGAAAGACTTTGCAGTTGTGTCAAATGGAACTGTATACAGAAATATCAATAAAACAGTACGGATCAGAAAACTTGAGAAACAATTAAGACGGGCACAGCGAAAGCTTTCCCGTAAATATGAGAACTTAAAGAAAGGAGAGTCCACTCAAAGAGCAAATATATGCAAACAAAAGCTTAAAGTACAGAAACTTCATCATCGGATAGAAAATATCCGTACAGATCATATCAACAAGGTAATATCTGAGATAGTGAAAACCAAGCCGTCTCATATAACGATTGAGGATCTGAACATATCCGGGATGATGAAGAACCGGCATCTCTCAAAAGCAGTTGCGTCCCAGAAATTCTATGAATTCCGGACAAAATTGAAAACAAAATGTGCTGAATATGGAATCGAACTGAGGGTAGTTGACCGATGGTACCCATCTTCCAGGATCTGCCACTGCTGCAGCTGTATTAAAAAAGATCTGAAACTTTCAGACAGGATCTACAGATGCACATGTGGATATATTGAGGACAGAGATCTCAATGCAGCACTGAATCTGAGAGATGCAGAGACTTACGAAGTTGCATGATCCCGCAAACGTAAGTATGTACCGAAGGCTATTTCGGGAATTAACGACTGTGGAGTGTACTTAGGATCTGTGAGTAGAGATAACTCCGGTTACTCAAAAGCATACACAAAGAAACAGTAAGCGGTATTCGTGAGAATCCGCATTATCTCGATTTGAGTATGTTTAATCACATTTTGAGTGGCAGAAAATATTATGGAATTAGGTGAAGGACTGAAGAAAATTTTACTGGCGGGTATTGGTACAGCAGCAGTGACAGCAGAGAAATCTAAGGAGATCCTGGATGAGCTGGTAAAAAAAGGAGAGCTTACTGTTGAGCAGGGAAAGGTCCTCAATCAGGAGCTGAAGCACAATATCAAGTCAACTGTTAAGACAGCAGCAGATTCCGTGAAAGAATCCGCAGCCAGAAAGAACGAGCAGGAGGAGCTTAAGGCGACGATCTCCAAGCTCACACCGGAGCAGCTTGCAGCTGTGAAGGCACAGATCGAGAGCATGCAGGCTGAGGCAGCTGCAAAAGAGGAAGAAGTACCTGTAGCAGAGCCTGTTGAGGATGCAGCCACAGAGACTGTTGAAGAAGAGAAAACAGAAGCAGCCGGCGGGAGTGAGGAAGCTCCGGAGGCAGAATAAAAAGAGACTTCTGAGAAAACAGCAGAACTCATGGAAGAAGCCGGACAGAACAAGACGGTGGAACAGAAACAAAAAGGCAGTTTAAGCACAAAGAGGAAGTATGAAAGCTGTCAGAGAATTAATAACGTAAACGGAGAATTTTATGGCCAGAGAAGAACAGGAGAAAAAAGAAAAAAGCGGATATGGAGAACGGCTGAGAGAGATCACAGCCGTTCTGAAAAAGCATGCCATTACCCGGGGTGTTTCTCCTGAGAAGCTCCGGCTCATACTGGAAGACCTGGGCCCAACTTATATCAAGTTGGGTCAGATTATGTCCCTGCGTTCCGATATTTTGCCCAAAATATACTGTGATGAGCTGATGAAACTCTGTTCCGATGTGCCGTCCATGCCTTTTTCACAGGTGATAGAAGTTCTGGAGGAATCCATGGGCTGTCCATGGCAGGAGGAATTTCAGCGCATTGATGAGAAGCCCCTTGGAGCTGCATCCATTGCACAGGTGCACCGGGCAACTCTGAAAACAGGGGAAGAGGTTGTGATCAAGGTTCAGCGAAAAGGAATCTATGAGACTATGGCCCGGGATATCGGACTGATGCATAAGGCAGTGCGTCTGATGCCACCGGTAAGTATCAAAGGCATGGTAGATCTGAACATGGTCTTAAGTGAGCTGTGGACCGTGACCCAGGAGGAGATGAATTTTCTCACAGAGGCAGCCAATATGGCGGAATTTGCGAAGAAGAATAAAGATGTGGCATTTGTGAAGGTGCCTGTTCTTTATCGCGAATATATTTCACCACATGTTCTGGTGATGGAATATATTGACGGCTTTGCGATCAATGACCGGGCAGATCTTCTGGCGAATGGATATGATCTCAATGAGGTCGGAACGAAATATGTGGATAATTTCATCAAACAGGTGATGGAGGATGGCTTCTTCCATGCAGATCCTCATCCCGGAAATGTACGGATTCAGGAGGGAAAGATCGTCTGGATCGACATGGGAATGATGGGGCGTCTTACAGAACACGACCGTCAGCTGATCAGCGAAGCCATAGAAGGTGTTGCCATGAACAACATCGGCAAGATTCAGGATGCGGTTCTGGCTCTGGGAGATTTTAAGGGCAAACCGGATTCCAGCAAGCTTTATGAGGATATCCGCGGACTTATGGAGAAATATGGTACTGCGGATATGGGGAACATTGATGTGGCTGAAGTGATGGTGGACCTGATGGAGGTCATGAAAGAAAATAAGATCATGATGCCTCACGGACTGACTATGCTTGCAAGGGGGCTGACTCATGTGGAGGGGGTTCTGGCTGATATATGTCCGGACATCAATATGACACAGATTGCTGCGGCAAGGCTCAAGGAGCAGCTGTTCAGCAATGGGAACTGGAAGCGTGAGATCAAAAAAGAAGGAAAAAATCTTGCCTGGTCGCTGAAACGTGCAGTGGATATTCCTTCTCTGGCGGCGGATTTCCTTCAGGGCTGTATGAAGGGGCAGACAAAGATCAATCTGGATCTTCATGCTTCGGATGATCTGGCGTGGCTTTTGCGGCGGCTGGTGCGGAATATTGTGATGGGGCTGTGGGTGATGGCGCTTCTGATCAGTTCCAGCATTATCTGCACTACAGATATGAAGCCGAAGCTGTGGGGGATTCCGGCTCTGGGGGCTTTTGGCTATGTGTTTGCTTTTATTATTGTTTTGTATGTGTTTATCAAGCATTTCTTTTCCGGAAAATAAAAGACGGAGATCATTTGCAGAGTCTGCGGGATGGTTTCCGTCTTTTTTTGCTGTTATGGAATTGTTTCGGTCTGCTGTTATAACTGCGATTAGGAGCTATCATCTTTCGACCGGCTGGTAAAGGACGGAGTACGGGTGTCTGGTCAGGTGTAGATGGTTCCGCTGTAGGCTTTGCGGAATTCCTTTGGGGTGTAACCGGTTCCCTGGCGGAAGTAGTTGCAGAAGGAGGGCGCGTCCCGAAAGCCGCAGGAGAGAGCTGCTTCTGTGATGGTGCAGGAGGAGGAGCAGAGAAGCTGGGCTGCCATCTGGAGGCGGTGTTTCAGGAGATATTGTTTTGGGGAGGTGTTTTCATGTTCCATGAAGATTCGGTAAAGATAGGAACGGTCGATTCCTACGTAGTGTGCCACGTCTGAGATCTGGATGGGGTAGGCATAGTTGTTTCTGATGTATTCGGAGGCTTTCTGAAAGTACAGGTTTGAGATGTCGGTCCTGCTTTCGGAGGGCTTTTTTTGCATGTCGGATAGTATCAGGAGGAGGTTTCCTGTGGAGGCAAGGTCGTTTCCGTTGTTTTCGGAAAAGGTGTCAAGTAGGCTTTGCATGTGGGTGAGGAGGCTGTTTTGCCGGGAGGGTGTTTTCGGGGTGAAGATTGGGGTGTCGGAAAATACGGTTTGTTTCAGGATTTCTTTGCAGGCGGAGCCGTCAAAGCCTGCCCAGGCGTAGCTCCAGGGGTCGGAGGTGTCGGCGCGGTAGTAGATGGAGTCCATGGGGCGGATGAGAAAGGCGTCGCCTGCTTTCAGATGGTAGGTGTGGCCGCTGCACTGGTAGATGCCTTTGCCGTGGAAGATCACGTGGAGAAGGTAGTGTGGGCGCATGGCCGGGCCGAAGGAGTGGTTCGGGCCGCAGTCTTCCTGGCCGCAGAAGTAGACGGAGAGGGTGTGCTGGGTTTGGGTTTCTTTGGAATCGTTTTTCATTTGGGTGGGCCTCCTGTTTTTGGGTTATTCAACAAAAACGCAATTTTGGGTCACAAAATGGGATGGAATGTTGTATGAGGTGATTATACAATATTGGGTGTGGGAAGGGCAAGGATGGATATGGATATACGGACGCCCGCGAGGTGTGTGCTGCCTGTCGGCGGATGACTTCTAAGCCGCTGAAAATCTGCTAAAAGCGCTTTAAAAATTCTCGAACTCGCGTCTGAAGCCGCTCAGACAGCGAGAATTTTTGAAGCAACGCAGATTTCCAGCGGCTAAGAATCAGCACCCCTTCTGCAGAGTCCGCCGACAGGCAGCACAAACCTCACGGGCTGGTATTTCAGGGCGGAAGGGATAGAGTGGCAGTGGTGGGTGGGAGTACAGGCGAGACGGGAAGCGGCTGGAGAAAATGTGGTTGAAGGAGCGGGATGAATACATCGGCGGAGCGTAGCATTATCAATACCGTAGAATACATCGCCGTGCCAATACATTAACACATTCCCACAGCGTACGACAATATAGTGTGCCTGGAAAGGGGGAGCGCGAGGGGGAAAAGCGGGCTTCGCAACTTTGAGTGCTTTCCCCCTCGCAGATTTCCTACGCTTTGAAAAGCGGATAAATTCACACTAATACCCCCAAAAATAACCTCAACATTAAAAAAATAGATTTACATATAAAAGGAGGAGCCTTAACATGAAAACAACTATATTAAAAAACGAATTCTGGTACGGTGGTGCAGTCTATGAAGGCTACCGCCAGCCCGTAGGTGCAGACGACATTGTGGACTGGGATTTCCGCGAAAACCCAACCCACAATCAGATCATGCCTTTATTCCTTTCCTCGAAAGGCCGCTACATCTGGAGCGATGCAGGTTTTCACATTTCTTTCAGAAATGGTGAGATCCTGGCGGAAGGTCCGGAACCTATCATTCTGAAAGATGGCTTCAATGATCTGCGAGGTGCATACCTGGCAGCCATGAAAGCGCATTTTCCATTTCATGAGATCAAACTTTCAGACAGGTTTTTCAAAGTACCGGTATACAATTCCTGGATCGAACTTACCTATTATCAGACCCAGAAGAATATCCTGAAATATGCAAAAGGTATTCTGGAAAATGGTTTTCCATCCGGTGTTATGATGATCGATGATGGCTGGTCTCCTTATTATGGAAGGTGGCAGTTCAGGGGGGATAATTTCAAGGATGCGAAGGCGATGCTCAAAGAATTGCATGAGATGGGATTTTCTGTGATGCTGTGGATCTGTCCGTTTATTACTCCGGATACGTTGGAGTTCCGGGAGGCTAGGGATAAGCATTTTCTGATTGAAACTCCGGAGGGAAAACCTCGTATCCTGGAGTGGTGGAATGGGTATTCTGCAGCTTTGGATCTGACGAATCCGGATGCGATGAAGTGGCTGAAGGATCAGCTGGATGTTCTGACGGATATGGGTGTGGATGGCTTTAAACTGGACGCGGGTGATCCTTGTTATTATCATGCGGGTGATAAGCTGTTCCGTGATGTTTCTACGGATGAGTTGTCCAGGCTTTGGGCTGAGTTTGGAGAGCAGTTTGCGTTTAATGAGCTGAGAGTGTGTTTCCGGGCCGGGGGTTATTCTCTGATGCAGAGACTTTGTGATAAGCAGACGAAGTGGGATGAGAGTGGTATTGCGGGATTGATCCCGGATACGTTGCTCCAGGGGCTTACTGGGCATCCTTTTGGCAGTCCGGATATGATTGGCGGGGGTGAGTATACCTGCTTTTTGAATGGGAATGAGAATGCGTGTACGCCGGAGATGTTTGTGCGGTATGCACAGATCGCGGCTTTGATGCCGGTGATGCAGTTTTCGGCTTCTCCGTGGAGGGTGCTGCCTGAGGCGGATTTTCAGAAGGTTAAGGCTGCGCTGGCGCTCAGAGAGAAATGTCTGCCGGAGATTTTCAAGGCTGTAGAGTGTGCGAAAGTTACTGGTGAGCCGATTGCCCGTTCTATGGAGTTTGTTTTCCCTGGACAGGGTATGGAGAGGGTGATGGATCAGTTTATGGTTGGTGATGCGCTTTTGGTGGCGCCTGTTTGGAAGCAGGGGGAAATTGTCAGAAGTGTGACTTTGCCTGAGGGGCAGTGGAGGTGTGTTAGCCTTGGAGAGACTGAGGGTGATGTACTGAATGGTGGCCGGAATGTGGTTCTTGGTGAGAATGATGGGCTGGTTGTTTTGAGGAGAGTGTAGGACAACGCACAACAATTGCGTGCCCGGAAAGGGGGAGCGCGAGGGGGAAAAACGGGCTTCGCAACTCTGAGTGCTTTCCCCCTCGCAGATTTCCTCCGCTTTGAAAAGCGAAAATACTATATCTAAATAAATAACAATTTTCCCAAGCTTTTCATCACAAAAGCGAAATATCCTCCTCCGGAGGAAGCAGCTTCTTAAAAAATCGATACAACAGCATCGAATTTATAAAAGCTACAAGTCCAAATCCAAAGAAAAACCAGCAGCATGCGTAAAGTGGCTGCAGCTTTGCATCGAGATATGTCATATACAATGGAAAGATCGTGATCACCGCAATGGCGATCGTTGTGGGGAAATGCATAAATGCCAGCAGAAACGCATTTCTGCAAAGTGCCCCCAGTGTATTGGCAAAGGTTGCGATCACCGGGAATATGTATAAAGTAAAAATTATCAGCAAAGTCAGAACCCCCACAGAAAGATAAAACAGCATATGTGCAGCGCTTCCTTCTGCATGGAGCAGAAAGCGGATATTCAGGATGAGCATGGTTCCGGCAGCAAGGATCAGCAGCCATATGATCAGTGACTGTTTGAAGTTTTCCTTAAAAGCTCTGAAAAATGTTTTCGTTGTGCCGTTGTTATTCCCTTTTACTGTACGCATCATGCAGTGATAAAGAGCAGTTAGTGACGGCCCAATGGTGATCACGGGGATGCAGCAGAGAATAAAAAGAAGATTGGCGATCACGATGTCACCCAGCTTGTTGAGAAATACATGGACGACATTATCTTCATTTAAAAGATTCATAACGAAATACCTCCTTATATAGAAATGTAGAAATGAAAACAGACCATATGGGAAAAGTCCGATACAACTAATCTTAGCATAGTTTTTGATTGTGTGTAAAGAGAGGGGACGCAGATAAGTATCAGCACGGTTTATGGGACTGTATAAAAAAACATGGAACTTTGCGTGCACATGTGAAAATGATGGCACGCATGGAATTATGTTAGGAAAGGAAAATTGTGTTTTTTGGAAAATGACATTTATACATGTGCTGAGTTAGTAAAAACATACAAAAACAGATATGTAAAAATGTTGGTTTTGCTACAAGGAAATAAATGGGTGCCAAAATATGCTCATAAATAGTGAAAAATATGAAAATATATGTAATAAATGAAAGAAAACATGTAAAAATGACGAATAATTAACTAAGTATGAACAAAAAATGGATAAAATGAATAAAAAGCAACATTTTTCCATATTGAAATGACAATAATCCATTTATCATTTTTCTATGTGCAATTATAATAATATCAACGGTCAGGGACGTGAAAAAATATAAAAACTGACCAAAGAAAGAGGGCAAATAAGAAAGATTTAAAAGGAGGAAGAAGTTATGAATTTCAAAAGAGTAGCAGCATTATTGTTAGCAGGTGCCATGGTAATGACAGCAGTTCCGGTATATGCAAAAGGTGACGATGTTACACTTTCCGTATCCATCTGGGACACCAACCAGGAGCCGGGAATCAAAGAAATTCTCGCAGACTTCACAGAGAAGACAGGAATCAAGACAGAGATCTCCGTTGTTAAATGGGATGAGTACTGGACAATGCTTGAGGCCGGTGCACAGGGTGGTTCCCTTCCGGACGTATTCTGGATGCACTCCAACGAGAGTCAGAGATACATGTCCAACGATATGCTTCTTGATCTGACCGATAAGATCAAAGACAGCGATCTGATCGATCCGGAGAACTATCCGGAGGATATCTGGGGACTGTATACATACGATGATAAATATTATGCAGTACCGAAGGATATAGATACAATCGCTCTCTGGTACAACAAGACATTATTTGACGAGGCAGGACTTGATTATCCGACAGCTGACTGGACATGGGATGATGTTACAGAGGCAGCTAAGAAGCTTACTAAGGATGATGGTTCCCAGTACGGTCTCGCAATGAGAAATGATAACAACCAGGCCGGATACTACAACCTGATCTATGATAACGGCGGATACATCATCAGCGATGACAAGACAAAATCCGGCTGGGATGATGAGAAGACGATCGCAGCTATGCAGACACTGGAAGGATGGATCAAGGATGGCGTGATCCCGTCTCTTGAGACAATGTCCGAGAACAACGAGGACGTACTTTTCGAGGCTGGCAAGATCGCTATGACATGCCAGGGCTCCTGGATGATTTCAGCATTTAAAGAGAATGAGTACACAGCAGCGAACTGTGATTGTGTAGAGCTTCCTAAGAACGCTGAGACAGGCAGAAGAGCTTCCTCATATAACGGACTTGGATGGGCAGCATCTGCTTCCGGTGAGCACACAGACGAAGCTTGGCAGCTGATCGAGTACCTCGGATCCAAAGAGGCTCAGGAGAAACAGGCTGAGCTTGGTGTTACAATGAGTGCATACAAAGATACATCTGATGCATGGGCTAAATCCGCAGACTTTAACCTTCAGGCTTATCTGAACATGATGGATGACATGGAGATCCGTCCATACTCCAAATCTACTGTAACATGGGAGAACGAGGATAACGAGATTCTTAAAGGTGTTTACACAGGCGACATCACAATGGAAGAGGCTTGCAAGCAGATGGCTGATCAGATGAACGAGAAGCTGGCTGAGGAGTAAGCATTAAGAAACACCGATAATTAAGTGCAGTAATGAGAGGGGCCGCCGCACTCAGGTGCAGCGGCCTCATACATAGAAGGAATAGAAGGAGTGATTCTTATGGCTAAAACTACCAAGTCACAGGCACGGACAAAGAGAGAGCGCAGTGAGTTCCTCTGGGGCTGGCTGTTTATTCTCCCAACAACCATCGGACTGATCGTATTGAACATCATTCCGATCTTCCAGACTATTTACCAGAGCTTTTTCAAAACAGGAGATTTTGGTAAAGGAAATATCTTTATCGGTTTACAGAACTATCAGAAGGTTTTTGCAGATAAAGAGATCTGGCAGGCACTGATCAACACATTCAAATATGCGATCGTGGAGGTTCCTTTTTCCATTGTCATCGCACTTGTTCTTGCAGTACTTCTTAACAGAAAGATGAAGGGCCGTTCTATTTACAGAACCATCATCTTCCTTCCGATGGTAGCAGCTCCGGCAGCGGTAGCCATGGTATGGAGATGGCTGTTCAACTCTGATTATGGTCTTATCAATAACGTTTTCCATGTTCATGTAAACTGGGTTTCTGATCCGAAAATTGCAGTATTTTCCGTTGCGATCATCGGTGTATGGTCTATCATCGGTTACAATATGGTTCTTTTTCTGGCAGGACTTCAGGAAATTCCGAGAGATTATTATGAAGCGGCAGAGATTGACGGAGCTACAGGTGTGAATGCATTCTTCAGCATTACGATTCCGCTTCTGTCGCCAACTATTTTCTTTGTACTTGTTACACGTGTAATTGGATCCCTGCAGGTATTCGACCTGATCTATATGGTTATTGACAAGTCAAACCCGGCACTTACCAAGACTCAGTCACTGGTTTATCTGTTCTATAAATATGCATTTATCAATAAGAACATGGGATACGGCGCTACGATCGTAGTAGTACTTCTTATTATCACCATGATCCTGACAGTATTCCAGATGATTGGTCAGAAGAAATGGGTATTCTACAACTAAAAAGGGGGATTAACCATGGATAGTATGGAAACAAAAAAGAAATTAACCACTATTTTAATACATGTCATACTGATCATTGTGTCCATAACGATGCTTGTGCCATTTATCTGGATGATCCTGACAGCTTTTAAAACTGTAACGGAAGCAACATCTGTAGATCCTTTCACTATTTTCCCGAAAATATGGAGAAAAGACGCATTTATTTCTGTTATCAATAACATGAACTTCCTGCTTCTGTACAAGAATACACTGCTTCTGATCTTCTTCCGAGTAGTGTGTGCGGTTCTTACAGCAACTATGGCAGGCTATGCATTTGGACGACTGAACTTCAAGGGCCGTGATCTTTGCTTCGGTCTTGTACTGTTCCAGATGATGGTTCCGGTACAGATCTTCATCATCCCGCAGTACCTGATGGTCAGCAAGATGGGTATGCTGAATACGATCTTTGCCCTTGTATTCCCAGGTATGGTCACAGCGTTCGGTACCTTCCTTCTGAGACAGGGATATATGGGACTTCCGAAGGATCTGGAGGAGGCTGCCAGACTTGATGGATGTAACATCGGTCAGACCTTCCTTTACATCATGGCACCACTTACAAGATCCAGTATGGTTGCACTTGGAATTTTCACAGCTGTATTCGCATTCAAAGATCTGATGTGGCCGATGATCGTTAATACAGATAAGGATATGCTGGTACTTTCTTCCGCACTTGCAAAGATGCAGGGCCAGTACGTATCCAAATTCCCGGAACTGATGGCTGCATCTCTGATCGCCTGCATTCCGATGATCGTGATCTACATGATCTTCCAGAAACAGTTTATCGAAGGTATTGCTACCAGCGGTGGAAAACTGTAATCAGAAATATTACATAAGGTAATACAAGACCGCTGACAATGTATATAACTGAGGATTTGGTTATTGAGATTGTCAGCGGTATTTTTATCGAAGCAAATGCCAAAATGCACAGTTATTTGATGATTCTTAAGGAAAGAGGCGGATATTTTTATCCGCAGTAAACGAAAAAAGGAGAAAATTATGCCGATCAAATTTCACGAGGGATCAAAGAAATTCCACATTTATAACAAACATTTAAGCTACATCACCTGTATCATGGAAAATGGCCAGATGGAGAATCTGTACTATGGAAAAGCTATCCGCGATAAAGAGGATTTCAGTTATCTTCACGAGGAGATCATGCGTTCCCTGATGGCTGTATGCGTTCCGGAACCGGGACTTCTTTCCATGCAGTATACCAAACAGGAGTATCCTGTTTACGGAACCGGTGATTACAGAAATCCTGCCCTTACTGTTCGTCAGGAGAACGGAAGCGAGATCGTAGATTTCAAATATGTTTCTCATGAGATTTACGGCGGCAAGAAGAAGCTTGCCGGTCTTCCGGCAACCTACACAGAGAACGAGGAAGAGGCAACATCTCTGGACATTACACTTCATGATTCTGTGATGGACACAGACCTTGTTCTTACATATTCCGTATATGAGGATTACCCGGTGGTCACCAGAAGTGCACGCCTTGTTCAGAAAGGGAATCAGAAGATCCGTCTTGAGAACGTGATGAGTGCAGCAGTGGAGTTCCCGGATATGGATTATGAGATGATCCATCTTTCCGGTGCATGGGCACGTGAGCGCTATGTAAAAACACGCAAACTTGAGATGGGTATACAGGCTGTACAGAGTCTTGCAGGAACCGGCTCCAGCTCTGAGCAGAATCCGTTTATCGCGCTGAAGCGTCCTCATACAACAGAAGATACAGGCGAGGTTTTCGGCTTCAGCTTTGTGTACAGCGGCAACTTCCTTGCACAGGTCGAGGTTTCCACCTACGAGATGACACGAGTTATGATGGGAATCAATCCACAGGGATTTTCCTGGGAGCTTTCCAAAGATGAGGAATTCCAGACTCCGGAGGTTGTTATGGTATACAGCGATAAGGGCTTAAACGGAATGAGCCAGGCTTACCACAGACTGTACCGTGACCGCCTGATGCGCGGAAAATGGAGAAATCATGCACGCCCGATCCTTCTTAATAACTGGGAGGCAACCTATTTTGATTTTGATGAGGAAAAAATCCTCAATATTGCAAAAAAAGCCAAAGAGGTTGGGGTAGAGCTTTTCGTTCTGGATGACGGATGGTTCGGAACCAGAAACGATGATTACCAGGGCCTTGGCGACTGGTTTGTAAATAAGAATAAGCTTCCAAACGGAATTTCCGGACTTTCCCGCAAGATCGAGGAGATGGGACTGAAATTCGGTCTCTGGGTAGAGCTTGAGATGGTAAACAAGAACAGCGACTGCTACAGAGCACATCCGGACTGGCTCATCGGAGCACCGGACCGTTTTGAGTCCCACTCAAGACATCAGCACGTTCTTGATTTTTCCAGACCTGAGGTTGTGGATTTTATTTATGATTCCATCTCCAAGGTTATCGAGGAATCTTCCATTTCCTACATTAAATGGGATATGAACCGCTACATGTCCGAGCCTTTTAGCCGCGGCGCATCTGCAGCAGATCAGGGCAAGACTATGCATAAATATATCCTTGGTGTATATGAGCTGTATACAAGACTGACAGAGAGATTCCCTGACATTCTCTTTGAATCCTGTGCAAGCGGCGGAGCAAGATTTGATCCGGGAATGCTGTATTTTGCACCGCAGACATGGACCAGTGATGATACCGATGCAGCTGAGAGAGAAAAGATCCAGTACGGTACCTCCTTTGTTTATCCGATCGTCAGCATGGGATCTCATGTATCAGCAGTACCGAATCATCAGCTGCACCGTACCACACCGCTTTCCACAAGAGCAAATGTGGCATATTTCGGAACCTTTGGCTATGAGCTGGATCTGAACCTTTTAAGTGCCAAAGAGATCGAAGAGGTAAAGGCACAGGTGGAATTCATGAAGGAACATCGTGACCTGATCCAGGTGGAGGGTGATTTCTACCGTATCTTAAGCCCGTTCGAAGGAAATGATACTGCATGGATGGTTGTTTCCAGAGACAAAAAGCAGGCAGTTGCCGGATACTATGAAAGACTGAACAAGGTCAATGCTTCCTGGATGCGTCTGCGCTTCAAGGGTCTTGACGAGGATCAGCTTTACAAAGTAAAATGGGAAGATAAGTGCCTGAAAGCTTACGGAAATGAGCTGATGTATGCAGGAATCCCGGTTGATCGTGACTACTGCAATAAGACAAACGGTGATTTCCATTCTGTATTGTATACAATTGAAGCAGAGGGCTGATTTCTGTAAATGATAGAATAAAAACTGTCTGCAGAAAAACATCCGCCTGACCAGAAAAATAACAGGCCGCCGGATATGGCGGCCTGTTATTGGGTGGCGAAGCAGCTCACAGGCAGAAACATAATATATGACATCAGGGAGGTGACAAGTTGCTTCATACAGTTGGTTTTACAAGCTCGGACAGCTTTAAATGTCTGGAGAATTTAAAGAAAGGTGCGGTGGATCTCTGTCTTACTTATTGTGGATGGGAAAAATGCGATCCGGGACATCGATTTGGACCAAATAACAGGATCTCTCATGTACTTCATATCGTGGAATCCGGAAGCGGAGTTTTTGAGATGGATGGCCATCAGTATCATCTGACAGGTGGAGAAGCATTTCTGATCCCATCCAGTGTGGAGGCCTGGTATGAGGCAGACATGGACAATCCCTGGACATATCGCTGGGTAGGATTTGAGGGAATGACTGCGGAGGAAGTGATCCATGTAAGCGGCTTCAGCCGGGAAAATCCGGTCCGAAGGATCCACTGTATGGAAAATGCTGCAAAATATATTGATGCAATGGTCCAGACCAACAAGCTCGTTTTTGAAAATGAGCTGAAACGGAACGGACTTCTGCTGCTTCTTTTTTCTGACCTGATCACAGATAACCGGGATGCATGTCTGAGAGAAGGCAAGCTTCTTCCATCCCACAGATATCCCAATTCCGTTTATGTGGAGCAGGCAGTGGATTACATTGCAGCCAACTTTGACAAGCGTCTGAAGATCAATGAGCTGGCAGACCGCATTGGTGTCAACCGGAGCTATCTTACCAGCTCGTTTAAAAAAAGCCTCGGATGCTCGCCGCAGGAATATCTTATGAATCTTCGCATCGAGAAGGCAAAGACTCTTCTGAAAAACGGAGATATTCAGGTCAGTGAAGTAGCTGCAAAAGTAGGGTATGGAGATCCGCTGGCTTTTTCCAAGGTATTCAAGGCAAGAACAGGAAGAAGTCCGAGAGAATACAAGGAAGAAAAGAGAAAACTTGTAGTGAAGGGGAAAAAAGGGGATTATACGGAATCTGAGGACTGATTCTGTGATATATTTCACGAAGAAAAAAACTCTCTGTCTGTGCCAGAATATATAAAATTCTGGTATCGGGCAGAGAGTTTTTTATGTCATAAGAAATGTTATAGAAAATTACTTCCAGGTATCTCATGCAACAAAACAACAATTATTAGCATCAAAGTACATATTTTAAACAAGTTTCTGGTAGTATGATAAGATCACAAAGAAAACGAAGCGGGACTGCACCGCAGAAATAGCAGAAAATCAGGAATTTTAAAGAAAAATATAACAATTCCGGATAAGAGATCCAACAAAGAAAGCAGGAGGAAACGAACATGATCAAAATTACATTCATGGGAGCTGGAAGCACGGTTTTCGCAAGAAATGTACTTGGCGACTGTATGTGCACACCGGCACTTCGCGAGAGCGAGATCGCACTTTATGATATTGACGAGAAGAGACTGGAGGATTCCAGAATTATCTTAAGTGCCATCAACCACAACGTAAACGAGGACCGCGCAGTGATCAAAACTTATCTCGGTGCTGAGAACCGTAAAGATGCACTTCGTGATGCAGACTTCGTAGTCAATGCCATTCAGGTAGGCGGCTATGAGCCATGTACAGTAACAGACTTTGAGATCCCGAAGAAATACGGCATTAAACAGACTATCGCAGATACCCTGGGAATTGGTGGTATCATGCGTGCACTTCGTACCATTCCGGTTCTGGAAGAGTTCGCCCGGGATATGGAAGAAGTCTGCCCGAACACTCTGTTCCTGAACTACTCCAACCCTATGGCAATGCTTACCGGCTATATGCAGCGTTTTACAAAGATCCGTACTGTAGGCCTCTGTCACAGCGTTCAGGTCTGCTCCCAGAAGCTTCTTGAGGGAATGGGAATGGAAGACAAGATTGAGGGACGTACAGAGCTGATCGCAGGTATCAACCACATGGCATGGCTCCTTGAGATCCACGACAAAGACGGAAATGATCTGTATCCGGAGATCCGCAGAATTGCCGAGGAGAAGAATACCTCCGGTGAGAAGCATGAGGACATGGTGCGTTATGAGTATATCCGTCATCTTGGATACTATTGTACAGAGTCCAGTGAGCACAATGCAGAGTATAATCCGTTCTTCATTAAATCCAAATATCCGGAGATGATCGAGGAGTTCAATATTCCGCTTGACGAATATCCGAGAAGATGTATCAAACAGATCGAGGGCTGGGAAAAAGAGCGCGAGGATATCCTCAAGGATGGCAAGATCGGCCATGAGAGAAGTAAAGAGTATGCTTCTTATATCATGGAGGCTGTTGTTACAAACACACCGTATAAGATCGGTGGAAATGTTCTTAACAACGGTTACATCGATAACCTTCCGTCGGATGCCTGCGTAGAGGTTCCATGCTATATCGACGGAACCGGTGTACATCCGGTAAAAGTGGGCAAGCTTCCTACACAGCTGGCAGCTATGAACTCATCCAATGTCAGCCCGCAGCTCCTTGCTATTGAGGCAGCAGTGACCAAAGACCGCCAGAAAATCTATCAGGCAGCCATGATGGACCCGCACACAGGTGCAGAGCTGAACATCAAAGACATCCAGGCAATGTGTGATGAGCTGATCGAGGCACACGGGGATTATATGAAGATGTACCGCTAAGGCAGGAAATGATCGGAAGGCAGCAAAAACTTTGAAATAAATATGCAAGGCGGCATATAAAGGCCGGAACACCAGAATGGGGAGGGTGTTCCGGCCTTTCTTTATATGGAACTTTTGATAAATAATAAAAACAACTTGTTTGCATGTATATACAAGTTATAAAATAATTACAGATGAAACGAACAGAATAAATACAGATCAAAATACAAACGAAGGGAGGAGCTTATGGCAGAAAACGGAAAAGCAAAATATTATGCACTGATGGAAGAAATGAAAACAGACATTCTTTCCGGAAAGATCCGTCCGGGTGAGAAGCTTCCCTCTGAAAACCAGCTCAGTGTACGATATGGGCTGAGCAGGCATACGGTGCGAAAGGCTCTGGGGATCCTGGCAGGAGATGGATACATAGAATCCTTTCAGGGAAAGGGAACCTTCTGTGCGGATGTGCTCCGTCAGATCCACGGGACCGGAAACATCGCAGTGGTGACTACATATATCTCGGATTATATTTTTCCCAGGCTGATCCAGGGGATCGATGAGGTGCTGTCCGATAATGGGTACAGTATCATCCTCAAAAATACAGGAAACAGCCGTCAGAAGGAGGCAAGATTCCTGGAAGAGCTGATCAGTAAGGGAATTGACGGATTGATCATTGAACCAAGCAAAAGCGAGGTGTTGTGCAGACATGTAAGCTTGTATGAAACACTGGACAAGTATCAGATCCCATATATTTTTATCCAGGGACTGTATACGGAGATGCAGGAAAAACCCCATATCCTCATGGATGATGCAGGTGGTGGTTATCTTGTTACAAAGCATCTCCTGGATTCTGGCAGACGTAACATTGCAGGATTTTTCAAGGCAGATGACCGTCAGGGAATCGAACGGCATAAGGGTTATGTGAAGGCTTTGCAGGAGCATGGAATTGCCTATGATCCGGATAAGGTGGTCTGGTTTCACACCGAGGACCGGCGAAAAAAGCCGGCTCTTATGGTCCGGAACATGATCCGTCAGAACAGCCTTCCGGAGGGAATTGTATGTTACAACGACCAGATCGCTGTCCAGGTTATGGAAGAACTGGAACGTCAGGGCAAAAAGATCCCGGAAGATGTTGCGGTAACCGGCTATGATAATTCACTATATGCAAGACAGGGACAGGGCATTACCACTATCACCCATCCCCAGGAAAAACTGGGAGAGATGGCGGCAAAGCTTCTCCTGGAAAAGTTAGGCGGTGTGCCTGATGAAGAAAGTACCGTAGAACGTCTGATCCGTCCGGAACTGATCATACGGGGCAGCAGCGTGAAAGCAGGGGCATGAGCACAGATACATAACCGTTTTATCAGATCGTTTTATTAGAGAATGAAGCAATATACCTTACAGAGAGCCTTATAACATTTCAGAAGATCGGACGCATGTTGGCAGCAGAAATGGACTGCAGATTTTCAGGAATGTTATGCATATGATATTAATTTTATTTTAAGGAGGATCTTTCACATGAAAACAGGAAGAGATTATAAATTCTGGTTTTGCACAGGTTCACAGGATCTTTACGGAGATGAGTGTCTCCGCAAGGTAGCCGAGCATTCCAAGATCATCGTAGAGGAGCTGAATAAATCCGGTGTACTTCCGTTTGAGGTTGTATGGAAACCAACGCTGATCACAAATGAGCTGATCCGTAAAACCTTTAATGATGCCAATGCAGATGAAAATTGTGCCGGCGTGATCGCATGGATGCACACATTTTCCCCGGCAAAATCCTGGATCCTTGGTCTCAAAGAGTATCGTAAACCGCTGTGTCACCTTCATACACAGTTCAATGTGGAGATTCCCTATGACACCATTGATATGGACTTTATGAATGAGAACCAGTCCGCACATGGCGGCCGTGAGTTTGGCCATATGGTAACCCGAATGGGAATCGAGCGTAAGGTCATTGCAGGACACTGGGCAGACAAAAAGGTCCAGGAGCGTCTGGCATCCTGGATGCGTACTGCAGTTGGTATCATGGAAAGCAGCCATATCCGTGTATGCCGTGTTGCGGATAACATGAGAAACGTAGCCGTAACAGAGGGCGATAAGGTTGAGGCTCAGATGAAATTCGGATGGGAGATCGATGCTTATCCGGTTAATGAGATCGCAGAATATGTTCAGGATGTAAGCCAGGGAGATATTGATGTTCTGGTAGAAGAATATTATAATAAATACGATATGATTCTGGATGGACGTGACCCTGAGGAATTTAAGAAGCATGTAGCAGTCCAGGCAGGGATCGAGATCGGTTTTGAGTGCTTCCTCGAGGAGAAAAATTATCAGGCTATCGTAACACACTTTGGTGATCTGGGCTCCCTGAAACAGCTTCCGGGACTTGCGATCCAGCGACTGATGGAAAAAGGCTATGGCTTCGGTGGCGAGGGTGACTGGAAAACAGCAGCTATGGTTCGCCTGATGAAGATCATGGCAGCAGGAAAAAAGGACGCCAGGGGTACTTCCTTTATGGAGGACTACACTTATAACCTGGTACCGGGTAAAGAGGGAATCCTTGAGGCACATATGCTGGAGGTTTGCCCATCCGTTGCTGATGGCAAGGTCAGCATGCGTGTATGCCCGCTTTCCATGGGAGATCGTGAAGATCCTGCAAGACTGGTATTTACTTCTAAGACAGGTCCTGGAATCGCAACATCCCTGGTTGACCTTGGTGACCGTTTCCGTCTGCTGATCAATGAGGTTGAGTGTAAGAAAACAGAGAAGCCGATGCCTGCACTTCCGGTAGGTACTGCATTCTGGACACCGAAGCCGGATCTTTCCACAGCAGCAGAAGCATGGATCCTTGCCGGCGGCGCACATCACACTGCATTTACCTATGACCTTACTGCAGAGCAGATGGGTGACTGGGCAGCAGCTATGGGGATTGAAGCGGTTTATATTGATGGCGATACAACGATCCGGAATCTGCAGAATGAGCTGAGATGGAACAGCATGTATTTCAGCAAATAATACGGGAGGTTTTTTACAATGGGAGTAAATGAGGCAAAAACAGCAATTCTTGAGAATCGCACGGCTCTTGGTATTGAGTTTGGTTCCACAAGGATCAAGGCAGTTCTGGTGGACGATAAGAACCAGCCCATCGCATCCGGAGCCTATGAATGGGAGAATCAGTATGTGGATGGTATCTGGACATACAGTCTGGAGGAGATCTGGAAAGGTCTCCAGGGCAGTTACCAGGATATGGCAGAAGATGTTCAGAAAAAATATGGAGTGGAGCTTACAAGCGTAGGTGCGTTTGGTGTCAGTGCCATGATGCATGGCTATATGCCGTTTAATAAAGAGGGAGAGCTGATGGTCCCGTTCCGTACCTGGAGAAACAACATCACAGGAGAAGCCTCTGAGAAGCTGGCAGAGCTTTTCCATTACAATATCCCTCAGAGATGGAGCATCGCACACCTGTATCAGGCGATCCTTAACGGTGAGGAGCATGTAAAAGATATCGATTATATCACCACTCTGGAAGCCTATGTGCACTGGAAACTCACCGGAAAAAGAGTGCTTGGTATCGGTGATGCGGCAGGTATGTTCCCGATCGACAGTGAAACGAAGGACTATAACGAGGAGATGGTTCAGAAGTTCGATGAACTGGTTGCACCTTATGGTTTCCCATGGAAGCTTCGCGATATTATGCCGAAAGCTCTGGTGGCAGGTCAGGATGCAGGAGTTCTTACTGAGGAAGGCGCAAAGCTTCTGGATGTAAGTGGAAAGCTGAAAGCTGGAATCCCGATGTGTCCGCCTGAGGGAGACGCAGGAACCGGTATGGTTGCCACAAACAGTGTCCGTCGGCGTACCGGAAATGTTTCTGCGGGAACATCTGTATTTGCCATGATCGTCCTGGAGAGGGCACTTTCCAAACCGTATAAAGAAATCGACATGGTTACCACTCCGGCAGGAGATCCGGTTGCCATGGCACATTCCAACAACTGTACTTCGGATCTGAACGCATGGGTAAATGTGTTTAAGGAATTTGCAGAAGCTATGGGCATGGAAGTAGATATGAACAAACTGTTCGGAACTCTTTATAACAAAGCCATGGAAGGCGACCCGGACTGTGGCGGACTTCTTTCCTATTGCTATTTCTCCGGCGAGCATATGACCGGCTTTGAAGAGGGACGTCCACTGTTTGTACGTTCTCCTGAGAGCAAATTTACACTGGCAAACTTTATGCGAAATAATCTTTACACCTGCCTCGGCGCCATGCGTGTAGGTCTGGATATCCTTCTGAATCAGGAGCATGTAAAAATTGATAAGCTTCTGGGCCACGGCGGCCTTTTTAAGACAAAGGGGGTCGGCCAGCAGATTCTTGCAGATGCGGTAGATGCACCGGTATCTGTAATGTCCACAGCAGGAGAAGGCGGAGCCTGGGGAATCGCACTTCTGGCTTCCTATCTGATTAACAGGAGAGAAGGCGAAGACCTTGCAGATTTCCTGGATGAAGATGTCTTCAAAGGAAACGAAGGCAGCACACTGGCGCCGGAAGCAGAAGGTGTGAAAGGATTCAACGCATTTATGGGTCGATATATGAAGGGTCTTGGCATTGAGCGTGCGGCTGTAGAGTCTGAGATATGGTAAAACGAAGAACGGATTGAAATAAAAATCTTCGATTTACTGGCATAATAGAAAAATCTGTTAATTTATTGTATGTGCTTAAAGAGGAATATAAATGAAGCAGATGATTTATGAAAAGAAGAAACCGACTCCGGGCCAGCTTGTACATATCATGATCGACCGTCCCATGAACAGTTACCATCCGGAGCACAAAGATCTTTTTTACCCGGTAAATTATGGCTATATTGAAGGGATCATCGCTCCGGACGGAGAGGAACAGGATGTTTATGTTTTGGGTATCGATCACCCGGTAAAAGAATTTACAGGAAAAATCATCGCCATCATCCACCGCCTCAATGATGTGGAAGACAAATGGGTGGCAGTCCCGGAAGATATGACCATGACAGCTCAGGAGATCAAAGAACAGGTCCGGTTTCAGGAACAGTATTTTGAGACAGAGATAGAGATGCTGGAATAACAAAAATATAAAACAGGAGCAGACATGGTACGCCATGTGACTGCTCCTGTTTTTGTACAGGATCCATATATTATATATTTCTGTTATCTGCGATGCAGATAAACTGGATGACAGAGGATGCAAGGGAGCACCGGACTGGATTCTGTGAAAACAGGAATCTATGAAGATTTGTGGATTGATTTTTCTGCTATGAAAATGAATGGATCTCATTGAAAATATTTCTTCATAATGTTATCATTGGACACGAAAAACACAGAAAAAATAAGAAAACAAAAAATTAAACGGTTGTATATGTGTCTGTAATATGACCAGAGACAGCCGGTTAGAGTGTCAGAGAGCAGAATGGTGGGTGGCTGAATGTTTGATGACCAGGGCTATACAGGAGGAGAACAGAATGAAATTAACCATGCTTGGAACAGGTAACGCACTGGTAACAGAGTGCTACAATACATGTTTTGTGCTCAGCGATGAGTACGGCCAGTTTCTGGTTGACGGAGGCGGCGGAAATACGGTGCTTTCTCAGCTGAAGAAGGCTGGCGTTGATCTGATGGATGTTCATGAGATCTTTGTTACACATAAGCACGTAGACCATATCATGGGGATCGTGTGGGTGATCCGCATCATTTGCCAGAACATGAAAAAAGGCACTTATCAGGGCGAGGCAAACATCTATGCTCATGATGAAGTGATCGGACTTCTGAAAGACATGGCATTTAAGCTTCTGAATAAGAAGGAGACACAGTACATCGGTGACAGACTTCATCTGATCGAGGTAAAAGACGGCGAGGAAAAAACAATTCTTAATAAGAAAGTGACCTTCTTTGATATCGGTTCCACCAAGGCGAAACAGTTCGGTTTCCAGATGATCTATGACGGTGGTAAGGTACTTACCTGCTGCGGAGACGAGCCATACAATGAATGTGAAGAGAAATATGCAAAAGGCAGCGACTGGATGTTCCACGAAGCATTCTGTCTGTATGGACAGCGTGATATCTTTAATCCATATGAGAAGCATCACTCCACAGTTAAGGATGCCAGTGAGCTGGCTGAGAACCTTGGAGTTAAGAATCTTGTCCTGTATCACACAGAGGATAAGAACATTAAGAAACGTAAAGAGCTTTACGGAGCAGAAGGCAGAGAGTATTATCACGGAAATCTGTTTGTTCCGGATGATCTTGATGTGATTGAAATGTAATAACTGTAAAAAGAAAGACTGGAAGTATGGCACATGCTGTATTTCCGGTCTTATTATGTTTGGAAACAGAGAGGATACTAATAAATTTCATAGTACATCTGTCAGGTAGAAAAATACTTGTATGGCAAAAAGGTATCGTTTACAATAAAGAATACACACATAGCATTGCAAGAGCATGTCAATAAGAACAGATCTGAAAATTACAGATTCGGATCCGGCAAAAATAAGATTTTACAAATTACGAGGTGACAGAACATATGCCAGCAACAGATAACATCACACTTGAAAAAAAATACAGAAAACTCCAGGAAATCCTCCGTTCCCTTGGAAGTGTAGCCGTAGCTTTTTCCGGTGGAGTGGACTCCACATTTTTGCTGAAAGCTGCGCAGGAAACACTTGGCGACAAAGCTATGGCCATTACCGCATGTCCATGCTCTTTCACCGACAGAGAACTGAAAGAAACGCAAGATTTCTGCCAGGAAAATCACATTTGCCAGGAGATATGCAAGATCAACGAATTCGACATCCCGGGGTTCCGTCAGAATCCGCCGGACCGCTGCTATATCTGTAAAAAAGCCATCTTTACCAGACTTTGGGAAGCTGCAAAGGCGTGCCATATGAACATGATCGTGGAAGGTTCCAACATGGATGATCTGGGCGACTACCGTCCGGGAAAAAGGGCTATCCAGGAGCTTGGGGTCCGCAGTCCGCTCCAGGAAGCAGGCCTCTATAAAGAAGAGATCCGGGAGCTGTCAAAAGACATGAATCTTCCAACCTGGAACAAGCCATCTTTTGCCTGTCTTGCTTCCAGATTTGTATACGGTGAGACCATTACCGAGGAGAAGCTTCACATGGTAGATCAGGCCGAGCAGTTTCTGATGGATCTGGGATTCCATCAGTTCCGTGTTCGCATCCACGGTACCATGGCAAGGATCGAGGTTCCGGAAGAAGAGATCCTGAAAATTGCAGATAATGAAATAAGAACAAAGATCACAGAGAAATTCCGTACATTGGGATTTTCTTACGTGACTCTGGATCTTCAGGGCTTCCGTTCCGGAAGTATGAATGAAACACTGGGAAAATAAGTATCAGAAAATAAAATAATCCCCCGGAAATACCGCGCGAGAAGTATTTCCGGGGGATTGCTGCACGAATAGAACCGGAGGCTCCGTTACTGTGTTCAAATCTTAATTTTCGGATTGAGAATATTTGTCTGGCAGGCTGTATATCTTACATATAATCTTTCAGCACATTATGATCCCGGAGCACCTTTTCAACCACAGTACCCTTTACAACATTGAGAAGTGGTTTTTTCAGTGCATTCAGAGGTCCGGGCAGCTGGATCTCAAGAGGAGATTTTCCATCCATCAGCTTCACGCTGCTGTCAAGAAGCTCACGGATATCATAAACGCTTCCCCATACTTCCGGAACACCACGGTCTACACCAAAAAGTCCATATACAGCTTCCATTGCGGTACGTACGGAATATTCTGTTGTGAATATGGTATCACGTGGAGTCTCTGCAAACTGACCCAGGAATGCGAAGTTTACGCATCCATCCGGGATAACATCCGGGCGGTCACCTTTGGCGCGGGGCATAAAGAATGCAGTGATATACGGCATCATAGTCGGAACGCAGACAGCACTGTTTTCAGCCATGTCGTCGATCTGATCTACCGGAACACCCAGGTGGTACAGCCACTCAGCGGTAATTTCCTTACCGGTACATTCTTTCATCGGTTTTTTGATATAGTCACCAGGAACATCGGTGAACAGTCCGTATACCCATACGCAGACTTTCTTCGGATCCTGCTCCTTGAACTGTCCCTGACGGTTGATGGTCCAGCTTAAGAGCCATTTGGAATCCTGGCAGCTTACGATACCGCCGGTAACAACCTTGCCGGAACGCGGGTCACGCTGGCAGATATTGGTGATATACGGGATGATGCGGTCATCCAGAGTCGTGATGGTAGCAGATTCCCAGTTTGTTTTGGAAATATCAGAGCAGAATTTTTCCGGATGTCCGAAGGACGGATCCTGGGCTGCGATATTTTTCCACAGGGACCATACGCCGCTGGTGCGGACTTCTGCGTCACCGTTTGGAGCATGATTCTGGTCGCCATAGATGGTGCCTTCTGTACAGCTTCCGTTTGTGACAAAAACATAATCATTTTCAGTAAGAAGAATGCCCTGTTCCACACCTTTTACCTTACATTCAATGGCGGAGGCGATCTTTTTGCCATCCTTGAAATCAAAGATCACGTTTGTGACCTCGGTATTAAACTGGAAGTCAACACCTGCATCCTCCAGATATTTTTTCATAGGAAGGATCAGGGATTCATACTGATTGTACTTGGTGAACTTCAGGGCACTGAAATCCGGAAGGCCTGCAATGTGATGGATGAAGCGCTGGAAGTAAAGCTTCATCTCCAGAGCACTGTGCCAGTTCTCAAATGCGAACATGGTCCTCCAGTACAGCCAGAAAGTGGAATCAAACACTTCATCATCGAAAACATCCTCGATAGTTTTGTCGTAAAGATCCTCATCCTTTGTCATAAACAGCTTCATGATTTCCATGCAGCCCTTCTGGCTTAAGTTAAATTTTCCGTCGGTATGAGCGTCCTGCCCACGGTTAACGGTTGCACGGCACAGAGAATAATTGGGGTCATGCTTATTCAGCCAGTAAAATTCGTCCAGAACAGAAGCACCTGGCTTTTCGAGGGAAGGAATGCTGTGGAAAAGATCCCAGAGACATTCGAAATGATTTTCCATCTCACGGCCGCCACGCATGATATAACCTCTGGACGGATCAAAAATTCCATCGCAGGCACCGCCGGCAATGTCCATGGCTTCCAGGATGTGGATATGGTCCCCGGGCATCTGTGCATCTCTGACCAGGAAGCAGGCAGCTGCCAGGGAAGCAAGGCCGCTTCCTACGATGTAAGCATGTTTGTCATCCACACCTTCCGGCTTCTCCGGACGGGCAAAAGCTTCATAGTTACCGTTGGAATAATAGATCCCCTTGCCGTTTTTGGCATATTTTCCACGTTCGGTATTGCGGTAGTTCTCGGTAGTTTCCTTTACATGGAAAGTTTCCTCTTCATTGATCTCTTTTGTTTTTTTCATCAGCATGGCTGCGCCGGCTCCGGCTGCCGCAAGTGCTGCAAGTCCCATGAATCCTTTTTTATCTGACATATGACATCCACCTTTCGTAAATGAGATACCTGTTTGTATCGGATTAACTGTTCTTTGTTGCTGTTGAGGCTATGATAGCCCATCCGGAAAAAAGATTCTATTTACAAAACACCGGAAATGTTCAGTTTTTTATCATTATGCCTGTTTTGATAAGTTTTTATTCTGTACGCACACCGGCAGTTTTGTTTTTTGCGGCAAAATTGTGGATGGCATTGTCGATACATCCATACAGTGCAGTTGCGGTGTCATCCACGATTCCGTGGTAATCTTCGCGCATGCCATTTTTGATCCAGTCCAGCATAATGCCTACAAAGCTGTATTTATAGAGATCTGCGATAAAAATTTTCTGCTCTTCTGTAATGAGGATGTCTTTTGATTTCTCAGTTACCACACCCATCAGCAGATCACAGGTGAGCGCAAACAGATAATTCTCGATCTGTTCCCGTCCAACGCTGCGGTATACATTTAAGATGAACGGTTTGTTTTCCATTACGGCATCAAAGATCTGAAGAAGTCCCTCATGCCAGGTAGAAGAAGTTTTTTTGCCCTGGAGGGCGATCCTGGCATCCTCCAGACAACTCCACTCCACAAGATCGTAGATATCTTTGAAATGATAGTAAAAAGTCATGCGGCTGATCCCGCAGTCTGTAGTCAGGTCGTTGATGGTGATCTTATCTAAAGGCTTCTTAAGAAGCAGACGTTTCAGGGATTCTTCCAGAGCAAGTTTGGTTGCGTTTGTCATAATTGCTGGCCTCCTTTGGCAAGTTTATGGTTATTAATATAACATGAAAATGCACAGAAATTCTATGGATGGCGGTGACTTTTCTGTGAAAAGATGATAAACTATATGAAAAATTTATAATGTTGCAAAAATATTATCATAAACCGGCATTACAGATGGAGAAGAGTATGACATGAAGAGGAAACCAGTATATATCCTGTGTATATTTGCAGCGATCGCAGTTCTGATCTATATGACAGGAGAATCCTATTACAGCGGCATTACAAAAAAAGCAGGTCTTGAGAAAAAAGAAGAAAAAGTATATCAGTATCAGTATGACCTGATCGTGGACAGTCCGGATTCCCAGTTCTGGCAGGCTGTATATGCAAGTGCACGGAAAACTGCGGCACAGAACGACGTCCTTCTGGAAATCATGGGACCGGATCGGGGAACCTCCTATGACAAACTGGACTACATGAACATGAGTATTGCGGCCAAGGCAGACGGGATCATTTTGCAGTACAACGGGGAAGCCGGTCTGGAGAAAGCCATTGATACTGCAGTAGAAAATGGCATACCAGTGGTCACAGTTATGAGTGACGCGGTGCACAGCAGGCGGCAGAGTTTTGTGGGTGTCAGCGATTATCAGCTGGGCATGGCTTACGGGGAAATTGTTTCCAGTTATGTGGACGAAGATACGGAAAAGATCCTGATCCTTCAGAAAAGAGACATTGATGATATGAACGAAAGCCAGATCTATACCCAGATCAGCAATGCAGTCCAGGCAGCATCCGGAAAAAATGACATCCGGATCAAAGGAAGAAATCTTTTGTCTACAGGAACCTTTGAGACTGAGGAAGCAGTTACGGATATTTTTCAGCAGAAACGGAACATCCCGGATATTCTGGTCTGTATGGATGAGGAGACCACGGAATGTGCCAGACAGGCAGTGCTGGACTTCAACCTTGCAGGAAAAGTTAAGATCATCGGTTATTACACATCGGAGGATATCCTGGCAGCAGTGGAAAAAGGTGTCATTTCCGTGACCTGCGACGTGGATACCACACAGCTGGGACAGTACAGTGTGGAAGCGCTTACCAATTATATCAAAGATGGAAGAACGAATTCTTACTATAATGTAGACATTAATTTTCTTGACCGGGCAGCGGTGGAAAAAATGAGAAGGGAGGCAGACACAGATGAAAAAGCTTCGGTGGAGTGACCTTTCTCTTGTCAGCAAGATCGTGATCGAGGTAGGCGTCCTTGCGGCGCTGATGTTTACGATCAACATGCTGTTTTATGTCCGGATCAACAATTCCATGCAGGAGATGGATGATGTATACGCCAGCAATGCCCAGATCACAGAACTGGGGCAGGTTTTTGAGGATGTACAGGACAGCATGTATCAGTATCTGAAGGTAAAAAGTTCCCAGGCACTGATGGATTATTACCAGAACGAAGCCAAATACAGGCAGGAACTGGAAAAGCTCAATGATCAGAATATAGAGGATTCTGTAAAACTTCTGGAGAAAAAGATCCGGAAAATGTCCGAATCCTATCTGTCCTGCACAGCAGGAACCGTAGCTGCCAAGCGAGGCAGAAATGTGGAAAAGTACAAGCTGAAATACGACGAGAGCCTGGAACTTTACAGCTATATCCAAAGCTCCATGGATGAACTGAACAAGCAGCTTTTTAAAGAAAATTCCCAGACCTACGGGGCTCTCCGGGCAGTTATGAAATATCTGGAGATCAGCAATACGGTGATCATGCTTCTGGGGGTAGTCTGCGGAATGATCCTTCTGATCATGGCTACAAGAGGGATGTTCCGGCCGCTGACAAACATGGCGGAAACCGCACAGCTGGTAGGTCAGGGAAACTTTAATGTGAAGATGCCGCCAACCGATGCCAAAGATGAACTGGGGGTGGTGACAAGGGCTTTTAATACCATGGTGGAGAATCTCGGCCTTTACATCGCAAGGACAAAGGCAGGTATGGAAAAAGAGCAGCAGATGATGGAACGGGAACTTCTGATGGAGACACATCTGAAGGAAGCACAGCTGAAATATCTCCAGTCCCAGATCAACCCGCATTTTCTTTTTAATTCCCTGAATGCAGGAGCACAGCTCGCCATGATGGAGGATGCGGAAAAAACCAGTATTTTTGTGGAAAAGATGGCAGATTTTTTCCGTTATAATGTAAAGAAGGGTGAGGAAGATGCTACACTGGAGGAAGAGCTGGAAGCAGTAGACAATTATATTTACATACTGAATGTGCGTTTTGCAGGAGATATCCATTTTTCCAAAAAGGTGGAATGTGATGTGGAAAATGTGCGTGTTCCCAGCATGATCCTGCAGCCGGTTGTGGAAAACGCGGTCAATCATGGAATCCGCAATATTGACTGGGAAGGCCATATTGAACTGAGTGTGGAACGCTGGAAAGATCATATTGAGATCAGTGTCCGGGATAACGGACAGGGAATGACGAAAGAACAGATTGAGAAAGTTCTTTCCAAAAAGATCCACAACAGTTCCAGTGAGGGGGATTCCACGGGAATTGGTATGAATAACGTGATCAGCCGTCTGGAACTGTACTATGAACAGGACGGACTGATGGAAATTTACAGTGAAGGGGAAGGAATGGGAACAGAGGTTGTGATCAACATTCCTGTGGAGAGGAGCGAAAATAATGTACAGAATCCTGCTTGCTGATGATGAAGGGATCATGCTGGAATCCCTGAAAAGTATCATAAGTTCCAATTATGGAAATGAATGTGAGATCCATACTGCAAAAACCGGCCGTGCAGTTGTGGAAGAAGCGGAAAAATATCCGCCGGACATCTGTTTTATGGATATCCAGATGCCGGGGTTGAGCGGAATCCAGGCCATCCGGGAGATCCAGAAATTCAACAGATCTGTAGTGTTTGTGATCATCACTGCCTACGATAAATTCAATTATGCAAAAGAAGCCGTAAACCTGGGAGTTATGGAATTTCTGACCAAGCCGGTCAACAAAAAAGTAATCCTGGAAACCTGTTCAAAAGCCATGGATCAGGTGGATTCCACAAGACAGAAACGAAGCGATGATCTGAAGATCCGTGAAAAACTGGAAACCGTTGTGCCCATGATTGAAAGCGGATATATCAATAATATCCTTCTGCAGGATGATTTTCAGACATATCAGGATAATTACAAGGAACTTCTGGATATCCAGGAAGAATACGGATATATGATCGTGGCAGAATTCGGGGATTCCACAGAAAACGGAGTGCTTACCAATGCAGTGGGAGCCAGTGTAAAGGCCAATAAATTTTATTCTACATTCCGGGAGATCGCTCAGGGATTTTTTGAATGTCTGGTGGGCCCCATCATGGGAAACCGTATTGTGATCCTTGTTCCGTACCGAAATCCCAAGGAGTCTTATGAGGAGCGCGTGGAAGTGGTAACAAGGACCAGAAACATGGTACATAAGCTGGAAAGTAGGATCGACAGCAAATTCCGCTGTGGCATCGGCCGGGTGAAGGAACTGGGAAGCACCATGAAAGAATCTTTCAAGGAGGCGATGATCGCACTTCGGGAAAGTACCAGCCATGTGATCCATATCGAGGATGTTCCGGCAGCGCAGAAATACGACGGGGAGTATCCAAGAGACCTGGAGCGCCGCTATGAAAACCGAGTGATCGACAAGGATGTGGCAGGAGCCTTAAACTGCGCGGAAGAATTTTTCCGGTGGATGGAGAACCAGCCGGGAGTCAGTATGGAGGATATGCAGATCAAGGTGCTGGAACTTGTGATGGGAGTGGAAAAAAAGGCCTTTTTTGCCGGAACCGTGAAATATGCCATCAGCTACCGCAGAAATTATATTCATGAACTTCAGGCGTGTACAGATATGGAAGGCATGAAAAAATGGTTTTTAGACAAAACCTCGGAGATCTGCAGCAACATGGAAAGTGCAAGGGAAAAAGAGGCAGTATCCATCATCGAAAAAGCAAAGTCCTATATCCGGGACAATTACAAAAAAGATATCTCGCTGGATGAAGTATCGCGGGAAGTGGATATCAGTCCCTATTATTTCAGCAAGCTCTTCAAGCAGGAGACAGGAGGAAACTTTATTGAGTACCTTACAGAGATCCGGCTTCGGAATGCAAGGGAACTTCTCAAGGATTCCGGGCTTTCCATCAAGGAGATCTGCGCGGAATCCGGATACAGTGATCCAAATTATTTCAGCAGGATATTCAAAAAATATGAAGGTGTGACACCAAGTGAATTCAGGGAGAGGTTGAGGTAAGACATCATGAGCGGGGGAAAAATATTCAGGAAATTTTTGATTTTTCTATGTCTGGCAGCATTGATGCTGACTGGCTGCACTTCTGCAAAAACGGAGGAAGCGGCACAGCAGGAGACAGACGGAAAGGAAGAAAACGGAGAAAAGAAGATCCAGATCGGGCTTACCGTGGATTCTTTTGTTATTGAACGATGGATCCGCGACAGAGATGTATTTGTGGCAACAGCAAGGGATCTTGGGGCAGAGGTAAATGTACAGGATGCAGGAGCCGACGCCCAGGAGCAGATCAGTCAGATCGATTACTTTATCAAGAAACATATGGATGTGATTGTGATCATCGCAAGGGACTGCGGTGCGCTTTCGGAGGCTGTGGAACGTGCACACAGCTCGGGGATCCGGGTGATCTCCTATGACCGTATGGTGAATGACGCCAATACGGATATGTACATCTCCTTTGACAACCGTATGGTGGGAGAGATCATGGCACAGTCTATGGAGGAAGCCATTCCGGACGGCGGAAAGATCTTTATGATCCAGGGATCCGCCACAGATAACAATGTCGCAATGGTAAAAGAAGGGTTTGAGGATACACTACAAGGCAGCAATCTTCAGGTAGTATATGAAGCCAACTGTGAAGGATGGACAGCGGAACTGGCCGTGGATTATGTGGAAGAGGCGCTGGAGGAGTATCCGGATGTAAAAGGAATCATGTGCGGAAATGATGATATTGCCAGCCAGGTGATCCAGGTTCTTGCGGAGAACCAGCTTGCGGGGCAGGTGATCGTGGTAGGACAGGACGGAGATCTGGCAGCCTGTCAGCGTATTGTGGAGGGGACCCAGTATATGACCGCATTTAAGTCCATTGAGGATCTGGCCCGCCAGGCAGCGAGGTATGCAGTGAAGATGGCAGAAGAGGGAAAAGTTTCTTCTGATGTGACAGATACGGTAAATGATGGAAGCTATGATGTCCCGGCGAAGGTGCTGGAGCCGGTAGCAGTTACCAGGGATAATATTGATGAGGTGATCATAGACGGAGGGTTCCACAGAAGAGATGAGGTGTATCTCAATACGGATTATGATACAGAATAACAGGAATCCATATGTGCAATAACATACAATTATGACAAAAATCAATAGCAGATTTTTGGCGCAAAAATGTCTTGCTTCGTGCAAGGCATTTTTCTTTTGCAAAAAAATGTCTCTGTCATTGCCAACTATGTCCAGATTGTCCTGTGCTATAGTAACATCATCAAAGGAAACGTGATTCCAAAAACAAAAATGAAACGGAGGATTTTACAATGAAAAGAAAAATGGTATCTGCACTTCTTTGCGCGACAATGGTAGCTGGTATGGTGGTAGTTCCGGCAGCGACAGCACAGGCAGCAGACAAAAAAGTGATCGGTGTTACCATGCCGACCAAGGATCTCCAGAGATGGAACCAGGATGGCGAGAACATGAAGAAAGAGCTGGAGGCAGCAGGATATGAAGTAGACCTTCAGTATGCATCCAACGACGTAAGCACACAGGTTTCCCAGCTTGAGAACCAGGTAGCAAACGGATGCGACCTTCTGGTTGTGGCATCCATCGACGGAAGCAGCCTTGGCGAGCCGCTGAAGCAGGCCAAAGAAAAAGGAATTCCGGTTATTTCCTATGACCGTCTTCTTATGAATTCCGATGCAGTTTCTTATTATGCAACATTCGATAACTACAAAGTAGGACAGAAACAGGGCGAGTACCTGGTAGATGCACTGGATCTTGATAATCAGGATGGACCGTTTAACATCGAGCTGTTCACCGGAGATCCTGGTGATAACAACTGTAACTTCTTCTTCGGTGGTGCGATGGATGTTCTCCAGAAATACATCGACGACGGCAAACTGGTAGTAAAATCCGGACAGACCGAGTTTGAGCAGGTTGCTACTGCAAACTGGGACAGTGCAAAAGCACAGGACAGAATGGACACCATCATCGCAGGTAACTACTCTGACGGAACAAACCTTGACGCAGTTCTCTGCTCCAATGATTCTACAGCACTTGGTGTTGAGAATGCACTGGCAGCTTCCTACACAGGAGAATATCCGATCATCACCGGTCAGGACTGTGATACACCGAACGTTAAGAACCTTGTAGCCGGAAAACAGGCAATGTCCGTATTCAAAGACACAAGAGCTCTTGCTTCCGCAGTAGTAAAAATGGTTGACTCCATCATGAAAGGTGAGGAGCCGGAAGTTAATGATACAGAGTCCTATGACAACGGAACAGGTGTCATCCCGACATACCTTTGCGACCCGGTTGTTGTTACAACAGATAACTACAAAGAGATCCTGATCGATTCCGGATACTACACAGAGGATCAGATCAAATAAGTGAATTTTTAAGGACAGAAATTTATCACATGCAGGCGGGGATCATAACCGCCTGCATGAACAGTGGAAAGGGAGGGAAATTGAGTTGGCTAAGATACTTCTGGAAATGAAAAATATCACCAAAACTTTCCCAGGTGTAAAGGCACTGGACAATGTTAATCTCCAGGTTGAGGAAGGCGAGATCCACGCACTGGTAGGTGAGAACGGTGCCGGTAAATCTACATTAATGAATGTATTAAGTGGTATATATCCGTACGGCTCGTATGAAGGAAATATTATTTACGATGGTGAGATCTGTAAATTTAACACCATCAAAGACAGTGAACATAAAGGAATTGTGATCATTCACCAGGAACTGGCACTGATCCCGTATATGACTATCGGTGAAAACATGTACCTGGGCAATGAAAGAGGCAGGAGCTTTTCCATTAACTGGAATGAAACTTATGGGGAAGCAGATAAATATTTGAAAATTGTGGGACTGGAGGAATCCTCCAGAACTTTGATCAAGGATATTGGCGTAGGTAAACAGCAGCTGGTTGAGATCGCAAAGGCACTTGCAAAGAATGCAAAGCTGCTCATTCTGGATGAGCCTACCGCATCACTGAATGAAGATGATTCCAAAGCTCTTCTGGATCTTCTTTTGAAATTTAAGAAACAGGGAATGACTTCGATCATCATTTCCCATAAATTAAATGAGATCTCTTACGTAGCAGACAAGATCACCGTTATCAGAGACGGTTCGACCATTGAGACGCTGGATAAAAAGAAAGATGATTTTTCTGAGCAGAGGATCATTCAGGGAATGGTCGGACGTGAGATGACAGACCGGTTCCCGAAACGTCCGGGTGTAAAGATCGGCGATGTTTCCATGGAGGTCAAAAACTGGAATGTTTATCATCCGCTGTATACAGAGCGCAAGGTGGTAAATAATGTATCTTTTAAAGTGCATAAAGGTGAGGTTGTCGGTATCTCAGGACTGATGGGAGCAGGCCGGACAGAGCTGGCCATGAGTATTTTCGGTAAGAGTTACGGAACAAAGATCTCCGGACAGGTATTTATGAATGGAAAAGAAGTGAAGCTCAATACTGTCAAGGAGGCCATTGACAATAAACTTGCCTATGTTACAGAAGACCGAAAAGGAAATGGACTGATCCTTTCCAAGTCTATCAAAATGAATACTTCTCTTGCAAATATGGCAGGGATCAGCAATGGAAAAGTAATTGATACGGACAAAGAATACGCAGTTGCTGAGGAATACCGGAAGAAACTGAAAACCAAATGTCCGACAGTTGAACAGAATGTTGGAAACTTAAGTGGTGGTAACCAGCAGAAAGTCCTTCTTGCAAAGTGGATGTTTGCGGAACCGGATATTCTGATCCTGGATGAACCTACAAGAGGTATCGACGTAGGTGCCAAATACGAAATTTACTGTATCATCAACGACCTGGTGGCAGCAGGTAAATCCGTGATCATGATCTCTTCTGAACTTCCGGAAGTGCTTGGAATGTCAGACAGAATCTATATCATGAACGAGGGCAGATTTGTCGGTGAGGTAAGTGGTGAGGAAGCTACTTCTGAACTGATCATGTCCAAGATCGTGAAGTCAGGTAAAGGAGAGTAAGAAGATGGAGAAAAAGATTAGTTTTTCAGAAATATTAAAGAAATATACCATGGTCATTGTGCTTGTTTTTGTAGTGATCATGTTTTCGGTGAACACGAAGGGTGTTATGCTTCTTCCACAGAATGTAAATAACCTGGTAGCACAGAATGCGTATGTATTTATTCTTGCAACTGGTATGTTGTTCTGTATCTTAACCGGTGGTAACATCGACCTTTCTGTTGGTTCAGTTGTATGTTTTGTTGCTGCTGTCGGTGGTAAGATGATGGTTCTCAACAGCATGAATCCGTATCTTACCATGATCGTGATGCTTCTGGTAGGTATTGCCATTGGTGCATGGCAGGGATTCTGGATCGCTTACGTCCGGATTCCTCCGTTTATCGTTACTTTGGCTGGTATGCTTGCTTTCCGTGGTCTTTCCAATGTTGTTCTGGAAGGTCAGACTCTTGCTCCGATGCCGGATGCTTATCTTGGTCTTTTTAATAACTATATTCCGGATTTCCTTGGCGGAGGTGAAGGTTTTAACAGAACCTGTTTTGTAGTTGGTATTATTGTCTGCATCGTTTATGTTGCGCTGGTTATGAAGAACCGTGCGGATCGTGCGAAGAAAGGTTACAGTGTTGAGGCTTTTGGTGGTACTGCGGTGAAGATGGTCCTGATCTGTGCAGTTGTTCTTGCTTTTATGTTCAGACTTGCTCAGTACAAAGGTATTCCGAATTCTCTTCTCTGGGTTGCAGTGATCATCGCGATCTATACATACATTGCTTCCAAGACTACAACCGGTCGTTATTTTTACGCAGTTGGTGGTAATGAGAAGGCTACGAAGCTTTCCGGTATTGATACGAACAAAGTTTATTTCCTTGCTTACCTGAACATGGGTCTTCTGGCAGCTATCGCAGGTATGGTGACAATGGCCAGACTGAATTCTTCCAACCCGCAGGCTGGTACAAACTTTGAGATGGATGCGATCGGTGCCTGCTTTATCGGTGGTGCTTCTGCTTATGGTGGTACCGGTACCGTTCCTGGCGTTATCATTGGTGCACTGCTGATGGGTGTTTTGAATCTTGGTATGAGTATCATGGGTATTGACCAGAATATCCAGAAGGTTGTCAAAGGTATGGTTCTTCTTGCAGCCGTTATCTTTGATGTTGTAAGTAAGAGAAAATCTTTTATCGTAAAATAATAATAGTCAGCGAATCAGGACAGCAGGTTTTCGGAGTGATCCGGAACCTGCTGTTTTTGGGTGTATATACTGTTGTTTTATGTAAGGTTATTTTGTTACTGTTCACTGGTCAATGTCATTTAGTTAATTTTCAAGGTTAGATCTTATACATGAGGTCTAACCTCTTTTTTAGTTTTTCCCTAAATAGGGGTTGACACTTCAACTCAAATGTGCGGCCGCTCTCACTACTGATTGGTTTTTAGAAGTAGTGAGAGCGGCCCTTGTAGTTAAAGAAGCATCTGCACGATGCAAATACAACTACAAGGAGATTTTTTTATGCTACAAAACCAAATCAAAACCATATTTAAAAGGGCACTGAAAAAGTCTGATTCTAAAAAAGAATTGGGCTTTTTTGTGAAAATTTCGGTCGCCCGGCAAAGGAACCAGAAATGATGTTTAAACTGCTTTTCCTGAAAAAACTGTACGATCTTTCTGACGAAGCCCTGATTAGCAGCGCCCAGACGGACATGGCATATAAATTTTTCCTTGACCTGGAACCAGAAGCAAAAATGATAGATCCCAGTCTTCTCACAAAATTCAGAAAAACTCGTATTACAGAAGATATTCTGGAAGAAATGTTAAAAGAAACCATTCAACAGGCTTTGGATAAAAATCTGATCAAATCGGGAACCATTATCGTTGATTCCACCCATACAATTGCTTCTGTCTGGGCAAAATCTCCAACGCAGATTCTGCGGGATATGAGCAAACAACTTCGGAAAGAGGTTTATAAAACAGCTTTTGAATTATCAGAGCGATTTCCTGAGAAACCCTCTTTGGAAGCAGGACTGGATGAAGAAATTGCCTATACTAGGGAACTACTCCAGGTTCTGGAGGAAGGAATAAAATCCTGTGGAAATAAAAAGATACAGAAACTTTCTCATGAAATGAAAGAACTACTAGAAGATGAGCGGCTCAAAGAGATCCGATCCAAAGATGATAAAGATGCACGGTTTGGACATAAAACGGCAACCAGTACGTTCTATGGATATAAGAATCATCTTGCGATGACTGAAGAACGTCTCATTGCGGGGATCACTGTAACAGATGGAGGAGCACCAGATGGGCAGGAATTACCAAAACTGATAGAAAACGCGAAGGAAAATGGAATAAAAGTTACAGAAGTTATAGGCGATATGGCATATGTCAGTGATGACAATCTGGAAGTCTGCGGAAAAGAGATTACATTGATTGCCAGAACCAATACAGCAGTAGCTGCTGCAGCAAACGGGAACCTTGAGGAAGGTTTCTGCTTTAATAAAGATGCTGGGATGCTGCAGTGTCCTGCCGGAGAGCTTTCCACGCGTGTAGAAAAAAGAACGGCAAAAAATGGGAATACTTATTTAAGATATATATTTAGCAAAGTAACGTGTCGGAAATGTCCCCAAAGAGAAAAATGCCGTGTAGGAAGATCAAACGCTAAAACAAGAAGCTACAGTATCACGCAAGCAAGCGAGAAAAATCTTGAAAGGCTTAAATTTGAAGAAAGCGAATATTTTCAGGAGCGAATGAAGATTCGGCACAGGATAGAAGAAAAGAATGGAGAACTAAAGGAAGCTCACGGTTTGCGTAAAGCAGATTCGAGAGGTTTATTTGCTATGCATCTGCAAATGTATTTTACGGCATTTACAGCAAATGTAAAACGAATAGTAAGATTAGATGAGCTGGCTATGGAGTAAACCATAGCTTTTTATGATTTTCCTAAGTAAAGATTTGAAAATAATATAAAAGAAAAACTTCCACTTAAGAAGAAATGGAAGTTTTTCAGTGCCCTTCAAATACAAGGGGTGTGGCACTTTTATCTGCATACACGAAACATAGTAATGTTTTATCTCCGCTTACTTTTTTTCTGAATTCCTTTCATTTTCCGTTTTGTTATGAATTGATAGTCTGTTCTGAATCCACAGGTTTCGTGGAGATCGTCAGTGATTTTCTGACGTTCATATACCGGCATGAAACCCTGTTCTTCTACATCTGCAAATTTTATGTCTTTTAAAATATGGAGCAATTGTTCTGTAGTATAAGTTCCTTTCAAAGCGCGGTTTAATAACCGGATTTGTATAGGACTGAGTGATATAAAAGGACTCGGAATTTTTTGATTTTGATGTTGTTATACGCACAATAATTACCGCTTCCACTGTTATAGTACATATCACTAAATATTACTATATAATAAAAATAAAAATTTGACAAAAAAATAAGCCTGTTTCAAGGCTTTGCGGTACTTTTTTGAATTTCAATGTGTCAAACTCCCGTGTAACAAGAAAATAAAAAAATATAAAGTTTTAGTTGTTGCCCGTTATCTTTTCTGATATAATAAGTCCAAATCTTAATACTCTGCCGTGATAAAATGTGAAACTGTCACGAAGGAGGCTAAAAGGAGAAACTACAAATGAAAGAAAAGAAAGAACGGGCCAAACGTCTGCCCACTTTTGCGGAATCGATCACACCGATCGTCGCAATGCTCCTGATCCTTACCATCGGAAAAGGCGTATTCGGCTACAGCACAGAGCCGCTTCTGATCATGGTAGCTGCAATCGCAGCATTTATCGCGTTCCGTGTAGGCATTACCTGGGATGAGATGATGGATGAGATCTGCACCAAGATCGCAAAGGGCATGCCTGCCATCCTGATTCTTGTATGTGTTGGCGCTATGGTTGGTACCTGGATGGCATCCGGTACCATTCCGATGATGATTTATTACGGCGTCCAGATCGTAAACCCGAAATTCATGCTGGTTACCGCGTTCCTGATCGAGGCAGTGGTTTCGGTTGTTACCGGTACCTCCTGGGGTTCCGTTGCAACCATGGGTGTTGCCCTGATGGGAATCGCAAGCGCCCTTGGCGTATCCCTTCCGGCTACTGCAGGCGCCTGCATCGCAGGTTCCTACTTTGGTGACAAGATGTCTCCGCTGTCCGATACCACAAACCTGGCTCCGATCGCGGCAGGCAGCACACTGTATGAGCATATCGGACATATGTTCTACACCACTGTCCCAGCAACCATCGTTTCCCTGGTGGTATATGCCATTGTTGGTATGAACGCAGATGTAAGCGCAGATATTACTTCTGACACCGTTACTACTTTATTAAGCCAGCTTTCTTCCATGTACAGCTGGAACCTGCTGATCATCATTCCGGTAGTGATCGTGCTGGGCGGCTCCCTGCTTCAGAAGCCAACCATTCCGGTTATGCTTCTTTCTACTTTTGTAGCAGGCTTGGAGAGTGTCTTCATTCAGCACGTAGCGTTAGGAGATGTGTTAAAGGCAACCGTAAACGGTTTTGATGTATCCATGATCCACCGTGCAGGATTTGACACCGAGACCTGTTCCGAGGCCGTAACCAAGCTGTTAAACCGCGGCGGTATGAACGGCATTATGAGCACCACACTTCTGGTATTCTGCGCATTCTGCTTCGCAGGTATCATGAGCCGGGCTGGCTGTCTGGATGTGGTACTCCAGAAGATCTTAAGCGTGGCAAAGAGTACCGGTGCGCTGATCACCGCAACCGTTGCAGCCTGCATTACCATGGCACTGACCACCGGTAACTCTTACCTTGCCATTCTGATTCCGGGCGAGATGTTCCGTGACGCTTACAAAGAGCGCGGGCTTGCGGCAAAGAACCTGTCCAGAACCCTTGAGGATGCCGGTACCGTAGTTGTACCGCTGATCCCGTGGTCCGCAGCAGGTGCTTACATGGCTTCCACCCTTGGCGTAGAGACTTTGGATTACCTTCCATGGGCAATCCTGTGCTACACCGGCTGGATTTTTGCAATCATCTGGGGCTTTACCGGATTTGGTATTGCCAAGCTCGATGATGAGAAGAAAAAGGAGAACTAAATACGATGTCCAGAGTGCTTTTGATTAAAAACGCGAATCTGTATGATCCGGATCCAAAAGGAATCCGTGATATCCTGATCGTAGATGAAAAAGTATTTTCTGTGGCAGAACACATCGATCCACCGGAACTTTCTGCTCCGGTGGAAGTTGTTTCTGCAGATGGAAAAATGGTAATTCCTGGTTATGTGGACCAGCATGTTCATGTGATTGGCGGGGGCGGCGCAAAGCTTCTGGTTACACGGCTTTCTTCCCTGCATGAGGAAGTGCGTGATGCTGTAAAGGCAGGGGTTCCGGTGGAAAAAGCCATCCGCATCTGCGGGGAGAACCCGGCCAGAGCCAACGGATTATTCCCGAAAAAGGGCTGCATCCGTCCGGGCAGCGACGCGGATCTTGTGATCCTGGATGAGGAATTTCTGGTAGATACGGTATTTGTCCGTGGACAGAAAATGGTGGAGTATGGAAAAGCACTGGTAAAAGGCACCTTTGAGACAGACTGACAGAAGCTTTGAAATAGAAAAGCGGAAAAGAAAGAGACAGGAGAATTGACATTATGATCAAGTTACTGAAAAACGCGAATGTGTACGCACCGGAGAAACTGGGAAAGAAAGATATCCTTATTGAGGGGGAAAAAATCCTTCTGATGCAGGATACTATTGAGGGATATGAGGGACTTCCGGGAGTGGAAACCTATGATCTGGAGGGAAAGACCGTTGTTCCGGCTTACATTGACATGCACGTGCATATCACAGGCGGCGGCGGAGAGCAGGGGCCGGCATCCCGTGTACCGGAATCCCAGCTCAGTGAATTCTTCAAAAATGGTATTACCACGGTAGTCGGACTTCTGGGAACCGATGGCGTAACCCGCAGTGTGGAAAATCTGGTCGCAAAAGCTCGCGCCCTGACCGAAGAGGGCATGACCGTGTACACTCTGACCAGTTCCTATGGTTACCCGCCGACCACCCTGACCGGAAGTGTAGAGCGCGATATCATCCTGGTTCCACCGATGATCGGTGTGAAGGTAGCGGTATCGGACCACAGAAGCTCCAACCCAGGCGGAGAAGAGCTGATCGCGCTGGCTACTGCAGCGCGCAGAGCCGGCTTACTCAGCAATACCCCTGGCCTGGTAACCATGCACATGGGTGACGGAGAGGGAAGACTGGATCCGATTTTCTATGTGCTGGATCATTCCGACGTTCCAGCCAAGAACCTGCTGCCGACCCACATCTTACGCAATCCTGGACTGATTGATGCCGGCGCGGATCTGGTGCGCCGTGGCGGCTACATTGACTGCACCGCCGGCGCCGATGATGTGGAGGTCGAATCCGATGCTCTGAAGCTCTATGAGCTGTTGCACCGCGAAGATGTGAGCCTGGATCATGTAACCATGTCCAGTGACGCGTTCGGAAGCCAGCCGCGCTTCAACGAAGAGGGCGAGTGCATTGGCCTGACCTACGCGTCCCCGAAGTATCTGCACCGTACCATCCAGATCCTGGTAAGAGAGGGCATGCCGCTGGAGGATGCCTTACAGCTTCTGACCAGCACTCCGGCCGTACTCCTTGGCAAAGAAGGAATCAAGGGCTGTGTAGCGGAAGGCGCAGACGCAGACCTTCTGGTACTGGATGAGAATCTCAACATCAACAGCCTGTTTGCCCGCGGCAAGGTCGCTGTGTGGGAGCAGGAAGTGAAGATGAAGGGCAGATTCGAGCAGTAAGGAAAAACATACAGGAGAAGGACTGTGATTGACTTATTGGTGGTGCTTCTGCTTATGGTGGTACCGGTACAGTTCCTGGTGTTATCATTGGTGCACTTCTGATGGGTGTTCTGAATCTTGGCATGAGTATCATGGGTATTGACCAGAATATCCAGAAGGTTGTTAAAGGTATGGTTCTTCTGGCAGCGGTTATCTTCGATGTTGTCAGCAAGAGAAAATCTTTTATCGTAAAATAATAATAGTCAGCGAATCAGGACAGCAGGTTTTCGGAGTGATCCGGAACCTGCTGTTTTTGGGTGTATATACTGTTGTTTTATGTGAGGTTATTTTGTCGGTTTTCGTGGTTTTATGGGGGATGTGCTTGTTTTTAGGAGAACGTTATATTATAATAAGGGCAAGTGACAGAAAATACGAAATTATGTTGTCGGGAGGCTGTAATGGGAAATACAGTAACGATCTGTTTTGCAAATAATAAGGGCGGCAGCGGAAAGTCCACCAGCTGTTCCAATGTGGGAGCGGCACTGGCCGGCATGGGTAAGAAGGTACTGATGGTAGACGGTGATATGCAGCTGAATCTTTCCCTTTCTTTTTTTTCGGAGGAAGAAGTGCTTGAGATGGCAGCAGGGGAAAAGAATCTCTACTATGCTATCGGTCATCAGTCGGATCTCAGCGATTTTATCGTGCATACGAAGTATGAGAATCTGGATCTGGTTCCGTCGTCTACGCTGATGAGCTCCGTGGAATATGAGCTTTTTACAAAATGGCAGAGAGAGTTTATCCTGCGGAAATGTCTGCAGAAGGTTAAAGATTCCGGAGTGTACGATTACATTCTCATTGATGCACCGCCTACTCTTGGCGGCTGGGTGATGAATATTTTATGTGCATCCGATTATGTTCTTGTTCCGGTAGAGGCAAGTCCGTGGGGTATGTTTGGTCTTGCAAATATGTTTGATTTCCTCAATGAAGTCAGGGAGATCGCTCCGGATTTAAAGGTTTTGGGAATCGTAGTAACCAAGGCAGATGCCAGAAAGAATTATTTCAAACAGACTATGGAAACACTGAAAGAAATGGAAGGAATCTATCTTTTCGAATCTTTTATCCGTGTAGACAGCTCCATCGAATGGTCCCAGGACAGCAGTGAACCAGTTGTGGAGTTCAAAAAAAGCAGCCGCAGCGCAAAAGAGTACATAGCATTGGCAGAGGAGGTAATGAATCGTGTCAGTAGGTAAAGCAAGCATCGCAAGAGCAGTAAATGCAGAAAAAGCATCCAAAACAGAAACAAAAACAGAGGTAAAAGAGGCTGAGGTTAAAGCAGCAGAGAAGCCGTCAGAGGTAAAAGCTGAAACAGCTGAAAAAGCGGCAGAAAAAACTACAGCAAAGAAAACAGCAGCCAAAGCTCCTGCAAAGAAGACCACAGCAAAGAAAGCAGCCGCAACAAAAACAACAGCAAAGAAAACCACTACCAGAAAAACAACAGCATGTAAAACCGCAGCAAAGAAAACAGCTGCAGCAGAAACAACAGGAACTGTAGCCCAGAACGTGATCAGCGGAGGAAACGCCGACGAACTCCAGGCCAAATTCCTCACCCCAAAGAAAGATGAGCCGGACAACAACCAGCCAGTAGGAATTAAAGACGAGCTTCCGGTTTATCTGCTGTAATCTTTGATTGAATTTTTTGAAAAGATAGTAATTGACAAATAAAAAGACTGCTATATATCTATATCACTATTGATAAGGTATACAGTAGCCTTTTATTTTGCCCTATAAAAATCTCAGTGGGACAGCGAAGCGCCTCCCTCGTATCTTTCTACATATTGTAATATGCAGCATACAATCCATTCTTCTCAAGCAGTTCAGCATGAGTGCCTCTTTCGGCGATACCCTCCTCCGTGATCACAATGATCTCATCCGCATCACGGATCGTAGAAAGCCGGTGCGCGATCGTAATGGTAGTACGATTTTTTGAAAGCTCCTCCAGACTCTTCTGGATCCAACGTTCGCTTTCGTTATCCAGAGCGCTGGTGGCCTCATCCAGGATCAGGATCGGAGGATTCTTAAGGAATACACGTGCAATGGAAATCCGCTGCTTCTGTCCGCCGGAAAGGCGTGTGCCACGTTCTCCGACATAAGTGTCGTATTTATCCGGAAGCTCCATGATAAAGTCATGGATACTCGCACATTTGGCGGCTTTGATGATCTCTTCATCGGAAGCTCCGGGCTTTCCGTAGGCAATATTATCCTTGATGGTTCCATCAAAAAGATAGACATCCTGCTGTACCATACCGATCTGGCTTCGAAGGCTCTTAAGAGTCAGCCCGCGGATATCCTTTCCGTCTACAGTAATGGAACCGCCGGTCACATCATAAAATCTGGGCAGGAGAGAGCAGATCGTGGTTTTTCCGCTTCCGGAAGGTCCCACCAGGGCAATGGATTTTCCTGCCGGGATATCAATAGAGATATCGGAAAGCACAGGAGTTTCATCATCGTTGTAATGAAAAGAAACATGGTCGTAACGCACATGTCCTTTCACGTCCGTAAGCTCCGCAGCGTTGTCTGCATCCCTGATCTCGGATTCTGTTTCCATCACATCCAGGAAACGGCGGAAACCGGAAAGACCCTTCTGCATCATTTCCACAAGTTCCACCAGGATCTGGATGGGGCTGATAAAGATTCCGATATACAGGGCATACATGGCAAGATCTGCAGTCTGCATTTCACCCTGAGCGATCAGATAGCCGCCGTAAACAAGAGTTACCAGGTACATCATGCCCTGGAAGAAAAGATTGGAACTCATGAAGCTTCCCATACAGTGATAATTATCTCTTTTGGAAACAAGGAACGCTTCATTGCTTTTCTTAAATTTGGCACGTTCGATGTCCTCGTTTGCGAAGGATTGCACCACGCGGATTCCGGAAAGCGTATCCTGAAGACTGGCATTTACATCTCCGATCTTACGCCGGTTTTCCATGAAGGTTTCCTGCATTTTTGCATTCTGGCGGAAGGAAAACACAAACATCACGATCACCAGGAGGATCAGCGGCAGTGCAAGTTTTTTGTTGATAAAGAACAGGAAGATAAAAGCACCGACGATCTTTACCAGAGAGATAAAAAGATTCTCAGGACCATGATGTGCAAACTCGGAAATGTCAAAAAGGTCACTGACCAGCTTGCTCATCATCTGACCGGAATTATTCCTGCTGTAATAGGAAAAAGACAGCTCCTGGTAATGGTCAAAAAGCTCCCGGCGCATATCACGTTCCATCTTTGCACCCATCATATGTCCCTGATAGGTTACATAATATTTGCAGAGACTCTGCACAATGTACATAACAAAAAGAGAAGCTGCAATCACAGGGAGGACATGAAGAATCATATCCTTATCCTGTGTAAAGAGAGTTTTTGTCATAGTACGAAGAATCTGGGGATAAGCAAGATCTACCAGACTGATAACGGCTGCACAGATCAGGTCAATAAAAAAGACCGCTTTGTACGGGCCGTAGTAGTGGATGAATTTCTTGATGGTATTCATCGGAAAAGTACCTCCGTTTTTATGAAATGTATAGTGTGGTCTGGGCAAAAAACATTGCTGCCGGACATTCTATGTTCATCTTATCATAAGTAAGAATAAAGTCAAGATAAGTGAATTTCCGGTCTGTTTCGTTTCTGCATACTTTCTGAGAATAGAAGCTATATGGCTGCTGTTCACAGGTAATATTCCGCGAGGGATTGCTGGCAACGGAGCGGATAGTGATATGAGGAGATATCTTTTTGGGAAAAAATCAAATTACTCCTTGACACAGAAGAACAAAACCCGTATAGTGTATTTCAGATTTGGTGTGTAACTGATAAGCAGGCATTAACCAGTCATAAATGTTATTATTTGACGTTTATGGGGGTTGGTGTCTTTTTTTGTTGCCCACTTAAAAGACTCCCGCTCCAAAACGTCGAAAGAAAAGGAGAGAAAACATGAAAGACAAGATTTTCGGAGTTTTGCAGCGAGTGGGACGTTCCTTTATGCTTCCCATAGCAATCCTTCCTGTGGCAGGCCTGCTTCTTGGATTCGGCAGTTCCTTCACAAATGAAACAACCATTGCAACCTACGGACTTCAGAAGATTCTGGGAGACGGAACAATTTTACATGCACTCCTGATCATTATGAACAAAGTCGGAAGCGCGGTATTTGATAACCTACCGCTGATCTTTGCAGTAGGTGTGGCCATCGGTATGGCAAAAAAAGAGAAAGAGGTAGCAGCTCTTTCTGCACTGATCGCTTACTTCGTTATGAATGTAGCCATCAATGGTATGCTGGTAGTAAATGGTAAGATTACAGCAGACGGACAGATCGCAAAAAGCGTTCTGGAAGGTACTGTAACCTCTGTCTGCGGCATTCAGTCCTTACAGATGGGTGTGTTTGGCGGTATCATCGTCGGCCTTGGTGTTGCGGCTTTGCATAACCGTTTTCATAAGATCGTGCTTCCAAACGCACTTTCCTTCTTCGGCGGTTCCAGATTTGTGCCCATCATTTCCACCATTGTATATATGTTTGTGGGAATCCTGATGTATTTCGTATGGCCGGCAGTCCAGAACGGTATTTATGCTCTGGGGGGGCTTGTAACAGGCAGCGGCTATATCGGAACTCTGATCTTCGGTATTATCAAACGTGCGCTGATCCCCTTCGGACTTCATCACGTATTTTATATGCCATTCTGGCAGACAGCCGTTGGCGGGACTATGGAGGTTGCAGGCCAGATGGTACAGGGCGGACAGAATATCTTTTTCGCCCAGCTTGCAGATTCCGCAAATGTAGCGCATTTCAGCGCAGATGCAACAAGATATTTTTCCGGAGAGTTCATTTTCATGATCTTCGGTCTTCCGGGAGCAGCTCTTGCCATGTACCGCTGTGCAAAGCCTGAGAAGAAAAAAGCAGCAGGCGGACTTCTTCTTTCCGCAGCCCTTGCATGTATGCTTACAGGAATCACAGAGCCACTGGAGTTCTCTTTCCTGTTTGTAGCTCCTGCATTGTTTGCGGTACAGGTTGTTCTTGCAGGCGCGGCTTATATGATCGCACATATGCTGAACATTGCAGTAGGACTTATCTTTTCCGGCGGTTTCCTTGATCTGTTCCTGTTCGGGATCCTTCAGGGAAATGCAAAGACAAGCTGGTTCAGGATTATCCCGGTAGGTATCATTTACTTTATTCTCTATTATGTGATTTTCACCTTCCTGATCAAAAAGTTCAACTTTAAGACTCCGGGACGTGAGGATGACGACACAGAAACAAAGCTTTATACAAAAGCAGATGTAAACGCAAGAAAAGAAGCCGGAAAAGCCGGTGAAGCAGCAGGAAGTACATCTGCAGACCCGGTAAGCGAAGCCATCACAGCCGGCCTTGGAGGAAAGAAAAACATCAGTGATGTGGACTGCTGTGCAACAAGACTCCGTATCACCGTCCATGACGCAGCAAGAGTCAACGACGATATTTTGAAAACAACAGGTTCCAGAGGAATCGTGAAAAAAGGCCAGGGTGTCCAGATCATCTACGGTCCGCAGGTAACTGTGATCAAATCCAAGCTGGAGGATTATCTGGAGACAGCGCCGAATGAATATTTTGAAGGTGCAAATGAGAAAGAAACAGACAATGCGGAAAATCAGGCTCAGTCTGATACAGAGCGTACAGCAGAAAGTACAGGTGAGGCTACTCAGAACACAGCTCCGACATCCGAAGCCAGCACGCAGCCAGAGAAAAAGGTTCTCAGAACAGCGATTGTCTACAGCCCGGTAACCGGTATCGCCGCAGACCTTTCCACAGCGCCGGATGAAGGCTTTGCGGAAGGAATGATGGGAGAGGGTGCTGTAGTCACACCGAAGGACCCGGTGATCTGTGCTCCGGAAGACGGCGAGGTAGAGTTTATTTTTGACACAAAGCATGCCATCGGATTCCAGACAGATACAGATCTTCCTATGCTCCTCCATATCGGCATTGACACGGTAAAGCTGGAAGGAAAAGGCTTCGAGATCCTGGTAGAGCAGGGACAGCATGTAAAAAAAGGCGAGCCGTTGATGAAGATTGACATCCCGTATCTTATAGAAAACGCTCCGTCCTTATGTTCTCCGATCCTTTGCACAGAGATCGAGGATAATCAGAGAGTACGCCTTCTTGCCAATGGAGAGATCAAGGCAGGAGAGCCGCTGTTCGCAGTAGAGACTGTGGAAGAATAGGGAATTTTTCAGCAATAATATAGAAGATTGGTTTTGTGAAAAGCGCGCCTAATGCCCGGGCGCGCTTTTCCTGTGGCGAAGAAAATAACTGTCTGTCAGAAGGGCTTTACACAAAAGAAAGATTCTGTTACGATAAAGAAAATCAACAGCTGCAGATAAAAATGTCGACTGAAAATCCGGGGCAGACAGTGGTGGAATGTGGAAAAGCAGCAGGATATATAAAAATGGTGGGGAAAAAGATGTACAGAGTGAGCAAGGTATTGAACAATAACGGCATCATTGCCATAAATATGGAAGAAAACCAGGAATATGTACTTCTGGGAAAAGGTGTGGGATTTGGAAAGAAGGTCAGCCAGCGTTTTGAGGCTCCGGCAGACTGTACCATTTACAGGCTGGCTCAGGAGACAGAACGTGGCTCAGCAAAAGAACTGGCAAAGAGCGTAGCACCGGAATTTCTGGAGATTGCAGATGAGATATTGAGAGAAGCTGAGAAGACCTTTGGGGATACCATAGACAGAAGGATCCTGTTTCCCCTTGCTGATCATATTTCCTTTGCAGTGGGACGTATCCGGAATCATGAGCAGATCAGCAATCCCCTGACGGATGATATCAAGGTGCTTTTTTACAGTGAATTCAAGGTGGCGGAGGTATTGAAGAAGATCCTGAAGGAGAGGATGGATATTGAGATCGACGAGCATGAGGTGGGATATGTGGCACTTCATATTCACTCAGCGCTTGGAGATGAAAAGGTGTCTGTTGCCATGCAGACAGCAAGAACGGTACGGGAATGCATCGCCATGATCGAGATGGCCACAGGAAGAAAGATCGATGTGATCTCCCTGTCCTACAACCGTATGATGAACCATATCAAATATATGGTAGCCCGTGTCTCCACAGGGGAGACACTGAAGCTGGATATGAATGAATATATAGAAGAAAAATATCCGGAATCCTACAGGATCGCAGAGGATGTCTGCGAGAGTCTGGGCAAAAGCCTTGGGAAAAAGCTGGACCCTATCGAGATTGGTTATCTTGCCATGCATATTGAGCGGACAGTGGAACAATAAATGTAAATGGCTGATCCGCCTCAGGGATTTACACAATAAATTCAATAGCTTTTTTGACAGCAGTACTCATGGCAGTACTGCTGTTTGTGACTAAGCAGACCTCTCTCTGAGGGAGCGGTTCTTTAAGCTGAAGGGCAAAAATCTTCCCGTCATTGATCACTTCCCGGGCAAGGGGCTCGGGGTAAAAGCCGATTCCCAGATTGTGGACGATCATGGGAAGGACCTGGTCTGTAGTTGCTGCCTCGATGTCAGGATGAAAAGAAACACGGTTTTCCATAAAGTAATTCATATACATTTCTCTGGTGCTGGTCCCTTCCGCAAGACCTACAAAGGGCAGATCCTGAAGCTCATGGATGCTGATAGGGGCAGTAGCCAGATCCTTATATTTGCTTCCGCATGCAAGGATCTCCCGGTAACGCAGGAGACTTTTTTTCTGTAAAGGCTTGCGGATGGAGATCGGAGTGGTGACAATAGCGAAATCCACCGCATAATTTTTCAGTGCCTGTACAGCCTGTGGAGTAGAATGGTTAAAGAGGCGCAGGCGAACATGGGGATATTGCTCGCGGAACAGCTCCAGCTTTTCCAGAAGGATCAGACGCAGGGCATTTTCGCTGGCGCCGATGGAAACCAGGCCATGCTCCAGCTCTCCGTTCTGGCGGATCTCCTCTTCGCCGATGGACAGCTGCTCAAAAGCCAGGGCAACGTGTTCATAAAGCTGGCGGCCTTCCGGTGTAAGTGCGATTCCCTTGTTGGAGCGGAGAAAGAGCGTACATTTCAGCTCCTGCTCCAGGTTGTTCATACAGCGGGTGATATTTGGCTGATTGTTGTGAAGAGCTCTTGCTGCCTTGGTAAAGCTCTTATACTGGGCTACATAATAAAAGATCCGGTAGTAGTCGTAAGTGATCATATATTGTCTCCATCCTGTGATATGATTTTAATATGTTTACGATATTAATAATACTTTTTACATTTGCTTCTGAGCAAACTATAATACACCCGAGGAAAAAAATCAATGACAGGAGTGATTTAGAGTGGTTTCAGGAGGCAGAAAGCTGCAGAGCGCAGACCGGCAGATGTCAGAAGCTTTTATCACAAGTGTATTTCTGGCAATGTCCGGCGGATTTCAGGATGCCTACACATACTTTACAAGAGATGAGGTGTTTTCCAACGCCCAGACAGGCAACGTGGTTCTGATGAGCCAAAATTTTATGACAGGACAGTGGGGAGACGGTTTAAGGTATCTGTTTCCTATTTTAGCCTTTGCCATTGGTGTTGTAGCGGCGGAGCGGATCCAGAGTACCTTTAAATATGCAAAAAAACTTCACTGGAGGCAGATGATCCTGCTGATCGAGATCCTGATCCTTTTTGCGGTGGGATTTATGCCGGGAGAATTGGATATGCTGGCAACCGTACTGGTATCCTTTTCCTGCGCCATGCAGGTACAGACCTTCCGGAAGGTGGGCGGTTATTCCTATGCAAGCACCATGTGCATCGGAAATTTACGAAGCGGCACGGCGGCGTTGTCCGTGTATTGTCGTGAAAAACGTCCGGAACAGCTGAAGCAGGCTCTTTATTATTTCGGGATAATTTTCTTTTTTGCCATTGGAGCCGGCGGCGGAGGAAATCTGTCCATGAGGCTGGGGATCCCGGCAATCTGGGTATCGGATGTTTTGCTTCTGATCAGCTTTATTCTGATGTTTTCCAGTAAACATAGAGATTAGAAAGGGTGAGGAATTGTGGAAAACAGCACATTATTCCCAAGAGAGGAAAAGGCGGAGCTTTTATTTGAAAAGATCCTGAAGGATCCGGAGGCGTGCAGACGGCTGACGGAGACCTTCTATGAATCCATGGATGCGGATACAGACATAGAATGCGGATATCTTCCTCCGGAAAAATTCGCCTATGCATTGCTGGACGCATATAAAAACCGTGATCTGACAGCTCTCCTTATGGCAATCTGCCAGAACAGTATGTTTGATCTTCTGCGAAATTCTTTTCTGGCACCGTTCAGGTTCAATGCAGATGGACAGGAGAATCCGGTGTTTCTCACAGATGAAAAAGGAAATTTTCTGCGGGAAAAGGGAATTCATGTAAGTGACAGGGATTACGACCGGTTCCGCAGGATATACAGGGAGAAGCAGGGTGTAAAGATGTATTTGGCGTATGGCTACCGGAAGCGACATGCCTATGATGAAGCTACCATGGAAGTAGAAGAGTACAAAATGGGCGAACATATCGGTGTGTTGCTGGTGTATGAGCTTCCGGACAGCGTAAGGGAAAAGGAAACGGAGGCACAGGCCTATGCGGCTGTATGGGATATCATGATGGCAATTCAGAAGAAGCTTCCAAGAGCTTTTGTGTATTATGGGCAGGATTCTGTGGAGGATGGTGGAAAACGTTATGACGGACTGGGCGTTTTTCTCCCCATCCATAAATTTGCGGACCGCTTGGAAAAAATGATCGGGATCGCTGATGAGATCGTAATGAAATAGAATGTACAAAAAAGGACTGCTTTTGTATTGCTCCGGTTATCAGAAGGATAGCTGATGACCGGAAGCTACAGAAAGCAGTCCTTTTTGTATGCCCGTCAGGTGCAGTAGCGGAACATTTTGTCCGTAAGGATCCTGGCGAAAATAAGGCCCAGAGGAAGAGCAACGATGATCAGGATCGCAGCTGCAAACCAGGAGGCGGAAACATTCAGGGACATGATCCCCAGATTGTAGATCGCCCGGTAGAGATAAAGTCCGGGAACCATGATCACAATGGATGGTACGGTAATGGAAATCCTGGGATATCCCACTTTGGTTTTGATGAGGGAGGCCAGAAGTCCGGCTGTCAGTGCTCCGAAAAAAGCCGCGGCAGCAGGTGGGAAACCGGCAAGATCAACAAGCTCCAGACGTAAAGTGTTGGACAGTGCGCCGATGAATGCGGCAGCTGCGGCTAGACGGACAGGGCTGTTGAACATGACCGAAAAGCCGAATACCCCGCAGAAGCTTGCCAGAAGCCGGAACAGGATCCTCTGAGCTGCCGAAAGCTCCAGAGGCAGGAAATCCACAGGCTTCAGATGAAGAAGCAGTGCCATCAGCCAGGCAGAGACAGCAGCCACCATTACAACAATAATGGCGTAGGCCAGTCGTTCCAGACCGGAACGCATATCCAGCTTGGCAAGGTCGATCCCGCTTGTGATAAACGGAAAGCCCGGAATGATAAACAGCATGGAACAGATGTACCCGGCCTCATGCTGGACGGAAATGTGGAACAGAAGCTCTGCCAGCTTCAGGAAGCCTGCATATACAAGACAGGCGGAGGAAACAGAAACTGCAATGCACATAAACAGAGTAAAATGATGCTTGCCAAGCTTGCAGCGGATGGCGTTTCCGATGCCTGCGCCTGCAAAAGCCAGGATCATTTCCAGCGGGCCACCGCCCAGAAGAAAAGTAAATGCACCACAGGCCAGTGCAGAAGCCAGTCCCAGGGCGGCAGGGGAATAAAGCCCGTGGATCCGCTCGATCTCATCTAACTGACTGTGCAGTGCTTCACCGCTCATATGGATACCCTCCGCAGGAAAATCACTGACAAAATGTTCCAGCCTGTTCAGCCTGGAAGTATTTACGCCGGTGGTAGTCAGACTAAGTGCATGGGAAAAACTGCTCTCACCGTCAAAGCAGGTGTAGCTTATGGACATCAGTCCGATATCTGCGGAGCAGGTGATACCAAGTGCTTCTGACAAGGTATTCATGGAACTCCGTACCCGCCAGGCACCGGTCCCGCAGGAGAGAAGCATCATGCCTGTACGGCCGATCAGGGAAGCTTTTTCGGAAAGAGAAGCTTCGGTAATGGGCTGGCTGTTCCTGGCGCTTACGTAGTTGTGCCAGGGGATTTTCATATGATTACGTTTAACCGGAATATCTGACACAGAAATCACTTCTTTCTATATATTAAAATCATATAGTTACTATTATAAATATATATAATAACTATAATCAGATATATTGTAGCCATTATTCTGAAAAAGTCAAGTATAGATGGAGTAAAATCTGACAGTACCAAAACGTCACTGTTAAAGATTTATCATTTTTTTGCGGAAAATGAATTTTTTTGGTTGCTTTTACGTACAATTTATGTATAATTGTGGATAGGGATGTTGGAATGACCAATTCCTATGGCAGGATGACAAAAACCTGCAGCAGTAGGTGGCTATCATAATTACTATTAAAGAAGAGAGGTAAATGTTAAGATGGCAAAAATCGATTTAACAAAGTATGGTATTACCGGAACAACTGAGATCGTGTACAATCCTTCCTACGAGACATTATTTGAGGAAGAGACCAAACCGGAGCTTGAAGGATTTGAGAAGGGTCAGGTCAGTGAGCTTGGTGCTGTCAATGTAATGACAGGTATCTACACAGGACGTTCCCCTAAAGACAAATATATCGTTATGGATGAGAACTCCAAGGACACAGTTTGGTGGACATCCGATGAGTACAAGAACGATAACCATCCGGCAACTCAGGAAGCATGGAATGCAGTTAAAGATCTTGCCAAGAAGGAGCTTTCCAACAAGAAACTTTTCGTAGTAGATGCATTCTGCGGAGCTAACAAAGACACACGTATGGCTATCCGCTTCATCGTTGAGGTTGCATGGCAGGCACACTTCGTAACAAACATGTTCATTCAGCCGACAGCTGAGGAGCTTGAGAACTTTGAACCGGATTTCGTTGTTTACAACGCATCCAAGGCTAAAGTTGAGAACTACAAAGAATTAGGACTTAACTCTGAGACAGCTGTAATGTTCAACATTACAAGCCGTGAGCAGGTTATCGTTAATACATGGTACGGCGGAGAGATGAAGAAAGGTATGTTCTCCATGATGAACTACTATCTGCCGCTGAAGGGCATCGCTTCCATGCACTGCTCTGCAAACACAGACCTTAACGGAGAGAACACAGCAATCTTCTTCGGTCTTTCCGGAACAGGTAAGACAACACTTTCCACAGATCCTAAGAGACTCCTCATCGGTGATGACGAGCACGGTTGGGATGACAACGGAGTATTCAACTTCGAGGGTGGATGCTACGCTAAGGTTATCAACCTTGACAAAGAGTCTGAGCCGGACATCTACAATGCGATCAAGAGAAACGCTCTTCTTGAGAACGTAACACTTGATGCTGAGGGCAAGATCGACTTCGCTGACAAGAGCGTAACAGAGAACACACGTGTTTCTTACCCGATCAACCACATCGAGAACATTGTTCGCCCTGTATCTTCTGCACCGGCAGCGAAAGAGGTTATCTTCCTGTCCGCAGATGCATTCGGCGTACTTCCTCCAGTATCTATCCTGACACCGGAGCAGACACAGTACTACTTCCTTTCCGGATTCACAGCTAAACTTGCTGGTACAGAGCGTGGAATCACAGAGCCTACTCCTACATTCTCCGCATGCTTCGGACAGGCATTCCTTGAGCTTCATCCGACAAAATATGCTGAGGAGCTCGTTAAGAGAATGGAGAAGAGCGGTGCGAAAGCATACCTCGTTAACACAGGATGGAATGGAACTGGAAAACGTATCTCCATCAAAGATACTCGTGGTATCATCGATGCTATCCTTGACGGATCTATCCTTAAAGCTCCGACAAAGAAGATTCCATTCTTCAACTTCGAGGTTCCGACAGAGCTTCCGGGCGTAGATCCTGCAATCCTTGACCCACGTGACACATATGCAGATGCTGCAGAGTGGGAGACAAAGGCTAAAGATCTTGCTGCAAGATTCGTTAAGAACTTTGCTAAATATGAAGGAAATGCAGCTGGTAAAGCACTCGTTGCAGCCGGCCCGCAGGCATAATCAGTCATTCCAACTGAATACAGATCGTAGACTTAACCGGGAGCGGATTTATCCGCTCCCGGTTTTTTGACAAACAACTGAGGATTTATTATTTGATATAGAACTGTGCAGTGCGAAGCATGCTTCCAGACATGGAATAAACAGAAAGTTGAAGATATCTACCTGTAAAATAAAAAACTTTGGCTTGACTAACATAAGGTTCATGGTGTATCCTTTCTGAGAAGTTAAGCGGGAGACCCGTAAGACTGCAAAAATTCTCTTTGCACTGCATTACATTCGAACAGGATGCGAGATCAACAGTACAAACTGAGCAGGCGATGCTTTTCGGAATCGAAAATATTTATCGAAGGCATGGGGCCGGGCCGCAGGAAGCGGCAGCGGATATGGATTTAAACGTAATTGCAAAGAACCTGCATTCACGGAATATGAGGTGAAGCAGAATGTGACTTTGCTTTCAGACATATCTGCGGGACAGTGTATGTTTCGCAGGTATGTCTTTTTTACTGCAAAATATGGATGGAACAGAAGGTAGAAGCTGGGATATCCCTATACAGAAAAGAAAGAACACCGGCGGAAAATCGCACTGCAGCGAGTAGTGAAGGAACTGCCGGTTTTTTCACGGAAAATGTTGTGCCATAAGAAGAACCTGATCATATATTTAAAAGGAGATTCTGTTTATGGAACACACAGAAAACAAAACAATTATACATGATACAGAAAAAACAGCTTCATGGGAACAGCAGACAGCAATGAAGGTATCCGGGATCAGTATTCTGGTAAACCTTTTATTATCTGTATTTAAACTGATCGCAGGTATTGTGGCACATTCAGGAGCAATGATCTCGGATGCCATTCATTCTGCATCAGATGTGGGAAGCACCTTCATCGTAATCATCGGTGTCCGTCTTTCTACAAAGAAATCAGACAAAGAGCACCAGTACGGACATGAAAGAATGGAGTGTGTTTCTTCCATTGTCCTTGCAGGAATGCTGCTTGTCACTGGTCTCGGGATCGGAATTACCGGTGCCCGTGATATCGTAAAAAGCACATCCGGCGGAACCATTGCCATTCCGGGAACACTTGCACTGATTGCAGCAGTGGTATCCATTGTGGTAAAAGAGTGGATGTTCTGGTATACAAGAGGTGCTGCAAAGAAGATCAATTCAGGAGCCCTGATGGCAGATGCATGGCACCATCGTTCAGATGCACTTTCCTCTATCGGAGCTTTTGTCGGTATTTTAGGAGCAAGACTGGGATACCCGATCCTGGATCCGATCGCCAGTATCGTGATCTGCGTTATGATCGCCAAGGCATCGATCGACATTTTCAGGGATGCCATTGACAAGATGGTAGATCATTCCTGTGATGCAAAAACTGAGGAATCCATGAAGAGAGAGATCCTCAAGGTACCGGGCGTCAGAAGAGTAGACCTTCTTAAAACCCGTCTTTTCGGATCCAAGATGTATGTGGATATCGAGATCGCAGCAGATGGAAGTATTTCCCTTTTTGATGCACATGATATTGCGGAAAATGTACATCATACGATCGAGAATAAATTCAAAGATGTAAAGCACTGTATGGTGCATGTAAATCCGATCAACGGATAAAAAACAAGCTGCCGGAGCGACTGTGATCGTCATCCGGCGGCTTGTTTTTGTATAGAGAAACACCCGGTAGGGGAGCTACCGGGTGTTTCGAGGGGAGTATAAATAATTAAATAAGGGGTTATGTAAAAAAAATTTTTGAAGGGTAAATTCTTTTTACAAGAATGATTATAATATAAACTGGAAAAAAAAGCAATATGATTTTGGCGAATAATCTCCAAACTTTTTGGGATACTATTTCCTGTAATAAAAAGCGGCAGAAAGCTTCGGAAAGCCGTAAAATCAACTTCATCAGGAGGTAATTCAAATGGCGAAAAATTACGAAACAGACAGAAATGAGTCTAATTATGCAGGAAAAAATCACGGGGAAAGTGCTTCCAGAAACTGCGGAAAAAACAGCTCTAAGAACAGTTCGGGAAATTCTTCCAGAAACAGTTCCAAAAGCAGCTACGGAAACAAAATTTCCGATGAATATGATTCTGAGAAGGACAGAGGCTCTGACAGATATTAAAGGATAAGAAAAGCGGGAAAAGTCAGAGATGGCTTTTCCCGCTTAAATACATATAAGGGAACATTCACCCGGAAGCTTCCATATAATATACCAAAAAGAGGAGATTTTTTCCATGTTTCAGATCGAAACTATCTCTGCAAAAATGCTGGATTATTATGTGGAGCGCAGCGACGCTGTTATCATAGATCTCCGGGATTCTGCCGCCTACAGAAGGGGACATGTCCGGAACGCGGTAAATATTCCATACAGAGAGCTGGAGGAATATCTTGAGAAAAAACAGGATCAGAAATATCGTTTTCCCAAAGATAAGCTGCTGATATTTTACTGCGACCGCGGCGGCGCCAGCATGCAGGCTGCCCGGAGCCTGGCAAGACAGGGCTGTCGTACCAGGTCCGTGATTGGTGGATTTGCAGCCTACAGAGGGAGAAATCTTGTGCGCGGATAAAAAAAGCGGACAATATCAAATCAGATTGCGAATGCATATCTGTAACAAATCTTGTATTTTAAAGGAAATCATGATAATGTAAAGAACAGAGATAAAAACCAACACAAATTACAAGGAGAAAAGATTATGAAATATATGTTTGCGTCCGATGTACATGGTTCGGCATATTACTGCCGGAAAATGCTGGAAGCATATGACAAGGAGAAGGCGGAGAGACTGGTGCTTCTGGGAGATCTGCTTTATCACGGACCAAGAAATGACCTTCCGAAGGAATACGCACCAAAGGAAGTCATCCGCCTTTTAAATGAGAGAAAAAACCAGATCTATGCAGTACGCGGAAACTGTGAGGCAGAGGTGGATCAGATGGTCCTGGACTTCCCGGTTATGGCAGATTACTGTATCCTTGCCATCGAAGGAAAAACGATGTACGCCACACACGGTCATATCTATAATAAGGATAATCTTCCGCCGATGATGGACGGAGACATTCTGATCCACGGCCATACACATGTGCTGAAGGCAGAAAATATGGGGAATTATATCCTTCTGAACCCAGGTTCCGTATCCATTCCAAAGGAAGGTAACCCGCCGACCTATGCAATCCTTGAGAACGGAATTTTTACCATTAAAGATTTTGAAGGAAATACAGTACGGGAGATCACTTTATGAATCTGTGGGAATTAACGGCGCCCTGTCATTTTGGAACAGAGGCGGTGCTGAAGCGTGAAATACTGGATCTTGGCTATGAAGTGACCAGGGTGGAAGACGGAAGAGTAACCTTTGAGGCTGATGCCCAGGGTGTGGCAGACGCCAATCTGTTCCTTCGTACCACAGAACGTGTGCTTCTGAAAATAGGCGAAGTAAAGGCTGAGACTTTTGATGAGCTTTTTGAAAAGACCAAGGCTCTCCCATGGGAGAATTACATACCGAAAAACGGTAAATTCTGGGTAGCCAAGGCAAACTCCATCAAAAGTAAGCTTTTTAGTCCATCTGATATCCAGTCCATTATGAAAAAAGCCATTGTAGAGCGTCTCAAAGGCATTTACGGGATTTCCTGGTTTCCGGAAGATGGTCCGGAATTTCCTATCCGTGTGGCCTTTATGAAAGACGTAGCTCTGATCGGAATCGACACTTCAGGAGTATCCCTCCATAAGAGAGGGTATCGCCAGATGACTGTCAAGGCACCTATCACCGAGACGCTTGCCAGCGCTCTTTTGATGCTCACCCCCTGGAAAAAGGACCGTATTCTTGTCGATCCGTTCTGCGGAAGCGGCACCTTTCCTATTGAGGCGGCAATGATGGCAGCGGATATGGCGCCGGGACTGAACCGTCATTTTCTGGCCGAGAGCTGGGAGCATCTGATCCCGAAGGAATGCTGGGAGGATGCAAGAGAAGAAGCCAGAGAACGTGTAAATCTTGATATTGAAACCGATATCCAGGGCTTTGATATCGATGCAGCTGCCATCAAGGCAGCACGCGCCAACGCAAAAATGGCAGGAGTGGACAGACTGATCCATTTCCAGCAGCGCCCGGTCAGTGAACTCCGCCATTCCAAACCCTTTGGTTTTATCGTGACAAATCCGCCATATGGTGAGCGGATCGAAGAAAAATCCAATCTCCCTGCACTGTACCGTGAGATCGGTGAAAGCTATAAGGGGCTGGATCGATGGTCCATGTATCTGATCACTGCCTATGACAAGGCAGAGAATGACATCGGCCGTAAGGCAGATAAAAACCGTAAGATCTATAACGGAATGATGAAAACCTACTATTACCAGTTTCTTGGACCACGTCCGCCGAAGAAAGGAAGTATTAAAGAATGAAAAAGATCATTTTTGCTACCGGAAATGAGGATAAAATGAAGGAGATCCGAAGGATACTTGCGGATCCTTCTCTGGAGATCCTTTCCCTGAAGGATGCCGGGATCCATGCGGATATTGATGAAAATGGAAAAAGCTTTGAAGAAAATGCCATGATCAAGGCAGAAGCAATCAGTAAAATGACTGGCGAGATCGTTCTGGCAGATGATTCCGGTCTGGAGATCGACTATCTGAACAAAGAGCCGGGAATCTATTCCGCACGCTATATGGGTGAGGATACTTCTTATCATATTAAAAACGCAAACCTGATCCAGCGTCTGGAAGGTGTACCTGATGAGAAACGTACTGCACGTTTTGTATGTGCTATTGCGGCAGTTTTCCCGGATGGCAGAAGAAAGACAGTCCGTGCTGCCATGGAAGGCCGCATCGGCTACGAGGAAAAAGGGGAGAATGGCTTTGGCTATGACCCGATCTTTTATCTTCCGGAATATGGCTGTACTTCCGCAGAGCTTTCCATGGAAGAAAAGAACAGGATCAGCCATCGTGGAAAAGCTCTTTGCCTTATAAAGGAAGAGCTTGTATGAAGGTGCTGATCGTAAGCGATACTCACGGAAGAGATGAAAACCTGGAGATCGCGATAAATCGGGAGGCTCCTTTTGACATGCTGGTACATTGTGGAGATGTGGAAGGCAGAGAATTTTATATCGAAGCCCTTGCAGAATGTCCCTGCAGTATTGTGTCCGGAAATAATGATTTTTTCTCGGATCTTCCGAGAGAAGATGTGATCGAGGTCGAGGGAAATAAGATCCTGGTAACTCACGGTCATTACTACGGTGTATCCATGGCCTTTGATCAGCTGGCAGAAGCTGCCCGCTCAAGGGGATGCAATGCGGCTTTTTTCGGACATATCCACGTACCGGTTGTTGAAAAGGAAGCAGGTGTGCTTCTAGTAAATCCCGGAAGTCTGGCTTATCCCAGACAACGGGGACGCCGTCCAAGCTATGCAGTAATGGAGACAGATGGAAAGGGCGAAATGCACGTAGAGATCCGTTACCTCTGATTCCGGCAGAAAAAACAAATAAACTGTCATAATTGATAAAATTTGTGCCAATATTCAGCATATATTAGTCAAAAACGATTGCGAAAGTCAGCTATGTGCTATATAATGAACAAGTAGCTGTTTTCTAGTAATATAGAGCATTCTTTAGGGTACTGACCATGAATGGGTCTCGTTCCTGAGAATGCAGCAGAGCGGAATGAGAAGGTCCGCTTTACATAAATGAAGGGGGAAAATACGCATGACTGCGGTTATTATAGGAAGTATCGGCTTTTTATGCTGCTTCCTGTATGATCATAACAGTATCCGACTGAAAAAAAGCTTTCTCCACCCGTTTTTTAGCATAGGATGTTTCCTGATCGCAGTGTCAACAGGTCTGGTGATCCGGAACTGCTGGCCGCGGCGGGGAAGTTCTTTTTTTATTTCTGCTGTTTTTCTGGCAGCAGCGCTCCTGTTTCTGGGACTGTTGATCTATACATTGTTTTTTGCGCTGCCCTTTGATGAGACATATGTCAAAGAAAATCATGAAAGGCTGGCTTATACAGAGGGTGTTTATGCACTCTGCCGACATCCTGGCGTTCTGTGGTTCGCCGGATTTTATTTTTGCCTGGCCGGATTTCTGGGATCCGGGAAGGCGCTGGGGGCTTTTGTGGTCCTTATCGTGTGGAACATATTGTACATTTTTTACCAGGACAGGATCGTGTTTCCGGAAACATTCAGTAATTACGGAGCGTATCAGCAGACAACTCCCTTTCTGATCCCAGACCGAAACAGTACAGCTGCCTGCATAAAAACATGGCGAAAAGGGGGGAAAAGGCGGTGAGTCTTGGCGAAAAGCTTCGAAAACAGCAGTATGATGCTATCTGGAAAGAATATTGCGGATTTCTTGATCTGACAATGCAGGATTACATGAAGATCCAGAATCGCCTGATGGAAGAGCAGATCCAGCTCTGGTCAGACTGTGAACTGGGCAAAAGCATTCTGAAGGGCAGGAGACCATCCGGGATCGATGAGTTCCGTCGGCTGGTACCTCTTACCACTTATGAGGATTATGCGGATATGCTCCTCCAGAAGAGAAGTGAAACTCTTCCGGGGAATCCGATCATCTGGATACAGACGACCTGGGAAGGCGGACGCCATCCGATAAAGGTAGCACCATACACAAGAAGTATGCTGGATACCTACAGGAACAATGTAGTTGCCTGCCTCATATTGGCTACAAGCCGTGAAAAGGGCAAATTTGATGTGGAGGAAACGGACAAGATCCTTTACGGACTGGCACCGCTGCCTTTTGCTACCGGCCTTTTTCCACTGGCGCTAAAAGAAGATATCGACATCCGTTTTCTTCCGGAAGTGGAAGATGCGGTAAATATGAGCTTTGGTGAGCGGAACAAAGAGGGCTTCAAGATGGCCATGAAACAGGACGTGGAATTTTTCTTCGGACTTGGAAGTGTGGCCTATGCAGTAAGCCAGAGCCTCACCGGAAGCGTATCATCAGGAAAAAGCAAAACCTCCTTTTCGGAACTTCTGCAGTATAAACCAAAGATGCTGAAAAGGATCCTGAATGCCAAAAAGATCTGTAAGAAGGAGAAACGGGAGCTTCTTCCGAAAGACCTTTTTCACCTGAAGGGATTTATGGTGGCAGGAACCGACAACCAGTGCTATAAGGATGATCTGGAGGAAATGTGGGGAGTTCGGCCCATGGAGCTTTTTGCAGGAACGGAACCTTCCATTATAGGAACCGAGACCTGGACCAGGAACGGAATGTACTTTTTCCCGGATACCTGCTTTTATGAATTTATCACCGAAAAGGATATGCTCCATAATTATGAGGATCCCACGTTCACTCCTCCGACCTATCTTATGGATGAGGTTGTTCCCGGGGAGAAATATGAGCTTGTGATCACTGTGCTGAAGGGCGGAGCCTTTGCCAGGTACCGTGTGGGAGATATGTATCGATGCGTGGGTCTTACCAACCAGGAGGATCGGACACAGATCCCAAGATTTGAGTATATAGACCGTGTTCCGTGGATCATTGATATCGCAGGCTTTACCAGGATTTCGGAAAATGGTATCAAAAGTGTGATCCAGCTGTCCGGGCAGCCGGTTACGGATTGGATCGCAGTGAAAGAATATAATGAGAAAAAACGCCCATATCTGCATCTTTATATAGAAGTAAAAAAAGAAGCGCTGATGTATCAGGCTATGAGCACGGATATTCTGAAAGAACTTCTGACCACATATTTCAAATATATCGATCAGGATTACCGGGATCTGAAGAAAATCCTGGGAATGGATCCCCTTGTGGTGACCATCCTGCGCTGTGGTACCTTTCATCTGTATGAGTCCAGAAAAGGACGGAAACCACGGCATATGAGCACTCCTTATTATGAGGTGGCGGAACTTTTGAGACTGCAGGATGAGATCGGATTAGGGAATATGAGGAAGTAACTATGGAAAGCTATATATCATTTTCAATCATTTCAGTTTTTTTCTATACATTTATGATACTGACTCTTCTGGCTGGTAAGCGCAGCCGGATCATCAACAGTTTCATGTGTGTGCTGGGAGGAATGCTCTGCTGGACGCTGGGCTCTTTTCTGATGCGTATGGAGGCAGGACCCTCTTACATCCTGTGGTATTATGTGTCTCTGGCCGGAATCCTGTTTCTGCCATATTTTTACTATGTGTTCATCAGCGAATTCATGGGAGTGCGTATGGGCAGAAAAAGCAAGATCCCATTGTTTTTGATGCTGCTGCTTTTTGTGATCAACATTCCGGGCGGGATCCTCCTGCGCTGGCCAGATCTGATCCGTAAAAACGGTGGTGCGCATTTTGTTTATAAGATCACACCCTGGTTCCTTTTGTTCTTTGTGGTAGCAGGGATCACCATTATCCAGATTTTTATTACCATGTACCGCGGATGCCGGAGACATCCCGGATACCGCAAACAGATCGAACCGATCCTTGTGGGGATACTGATCATTTTTGTGGGAAACCTTGCGCTGGCAGTGCCGGTATTTTCCGGATTCCCCATCGATATTGTCAGCGGTCTGATCAATGCTGTCCTGATGCTTTATGCACTGACCAGAAGACGGCTGTTCCAGATGCGCCGTCTTGCGTCAGATGGGGTTTGTTTTGGTGTGGGCGTGGTCCTGACGGTAGTACTGTTTATCAATCTTTCACCGTACCTGATGAGTTATATCCGAATGCTGCTCCCTGCAGCCAGTGAGTATCATGTGCTGATCTTTTCTTTCGTTTTTCTTATATCTGCATGGCTGGTCACAGTGCTGTGGAAATGTCTGATGAACAATGTTTTTATCAAAAAAGAGATCCAGCAGTCTCAGGAGCTGAAAGATTTCAGCCAGTCAGTATCCAGGACACTCCGGGTAGGAGAGATCCTGCGCAATACGGTAAATGTGCTGAAGGAAACTACCAATGCAGGACGGATCTATATTTGTCTGAGAGACAAAAAATCAGGGGAATATCAGGCTGTTTACAGTAACCGTCCGTTGAACGATCTGACCTTTTCGCTGAAAGCGGATAATCCGGTGGTCACCTGGCTTACCAGAAATGAGGACTGTGTGGTGATCCGTGATTTTCGTTCTTCCACAGCCTACAAATCCATGTGGGAGTCGGAGAAACATATGTTTTCAGAGCTGGGTATCGAATATTGTGCAGGTCTTCGACAAAATGATGATCTGGCCGGGATCATTGCGATTTCCGGTGACGGACACAGGAATCTGAACCATAATGACCTTGCCATGTTGTCTTCGGTCAGCTCAGTAGCTTCCATTGCCATCAAAAATGCCAGACTTTATGAGGCGGCATGGACTGAGGCAAGGACCGATGAACTGACGGGCCTTCTGAACCGGAAATATTTTTATGAGATCCTGGATGAGGAATACGAAAAAAATAAAGAGGGTTCGCTTGCACTGATCCTGTTCAATATTGATGATTTCAAGCTGTACAATCAGCTGTACGGAAATCAGCAGGGAGATGTTGCACTTCGAAAGGTGGCAGATATCATCCAGGCAAGTGTGGGAGAACAGGGATATGTGGCACGTCACAGTGCCAAGGAATTTGCGGTCCTGATGCCAAATTACGATATTTTTTCCGCCAGAAATCTGGCAGAATCCATACAGAAGCAGATCCTGCATATGCGCAACGATTCTGCAGACTACAAGCTGAAGATCCTTACGGTAAGCGTGGGGATCAGTGCGGCGCCTTATGCGGCACGCTCAGCAAAGGAGCTCCTAGATAATGCGGACCTGGCAGTATATCATGTAAAGCGCAGCGGTAAAAACGGCATCGAGATTTTTGACACCATGCTGAAGGAAAGCCTGGATGAAGAAAATGCGGGTAAGAAATCCGATCATGAACATATTTATCAGTCCTATGAATCCACGATCTATGCGCTGACTGCAGCCATTGATACCAAAGATCATTATACCTTCGGACATTCCAACAATGTGGCTTATTACGCGACAAGTCTTGCGAAGGCGCTGAACTATACAACGGAAATGGTGGAGATCATCCGTCAGGCGGCGCTTCTTCATGATGTTGGAAAGATCGGGATCCCGGAGCATATCCTGAATAAAGAAGGCAAGCTTACGGATGAAGAGTATGAGATCATGAAAGGTCATGTGGAAGCGTCCATCGGGATCATCCGTCACCTTCCGTCGCTGGATTATGTTATCCCTGCGGTTATCGGTCATCACGAACGTTATGACGGAAACGGCTATCCAAGGAGGATCGCGGGAGAAGATATCCCGGCATCTGCAAGGATCCTCTGCATCGCAGATTCCTTTGATGCCATGACATCCAAACGTTGTTATAAAGAACTGATGCCAGTGGAAAAAGCTCTTCGGATCATAAGAGAAGAGGAAGGAAAACAGTTCGATCCGGATATGGCGGAGGTATTTATCCACATATTTCGGGAAGGAAAGATCCATCTTGCAGAACCGGCGGAGCTGAAACGGGAAGAAAAAGCATAAAGAATATTAAGATTACGGGTCTGACAAGCTATGTCAGACCCGTTTTTGTGAAGAATATGAAGAAAGCTTTATTTATCATCTCCGGTAAGGCGTAGTACATCCCGGATCTCATCCACATTCATATCCAGGATCACGGCAAGCTCATCAATGGTGAATTTGGTGGCGTCATCATCGTCTGTGAGTTCTTTAACCGCAGCCTCCAGGTTTTCTACCTTGGATACCAGATAGTCGTCACGGAATTTCTGCTGTGTCTGTTCCTCAATGGCATGAAGGATCCCACTGCGGATACGACCACGCATCCAGGCATCGTTTTTCTCCTGTGGGTCAGTCTCTTTGAGAGACGCCAGAAGGGCCAGATTTGCCTCCTGAATGAGATCGGCCAGGTGGATTTCCTCACAGTTCAGTTCAGCGGCCATCTGGGCTGCCTGAGCCATGTAGAACTGTGTCAGTGCACCTTCGGCAGCAGTGTCTCCCTTTGCAAAGGCTTGAAAGAGGGACGCGAGATCATCCGGATCAAGTCCCTCCGGGGAAAAGCTTTCCATATAGTCACTGAGATAAGCCTGTTCCTCGGCAGTAAGAGCAGCACGGGTACCCGGAAGCTCTTCCTTGTCGCTGGATTCGGATGAAACAGCATCTGCTCTGGCAGCACCGGTGCCTTCATCGGCGCCTTCGATGGTGATCCCTTTTAATTTGAGATACTGCAGGATCTTTACAAGCTGTGAAGTGCTCAGATCCGATTCATCGAAATGGTCACGGATCTGCTGCTGGGAGAGCTGCTTATTGTTTTCCTCAGCGATGGCACAGATGTCATTAAGCTTCTGCTGAAATAATTTTATATCCATGTAAAAACATCTCCTTATTATTTGTTTTTTTTCTTGACTTTAAGTATGGTTTCATGATACCATAAGCCAGTCGCAAATGACAAGAAAACCTTTAAATAGGCGGAAAAAACGTGAAAAAAAGTTTTTTTAAAAAAATTCAAAAAAGGTGTTGACATTTGTAGATTGCTATAATATAATATCACTTGTCGTCAGGCAGGAAACGAAAACGAAACACAAACGAAGACGACAACAACTTAATAAAAACCATAAGTAAATGGTACATCGGGGTGTGGCTCAGTTTGGCTAGAGCGCCTGGTTTGGGACCAGGAGGCCGCAGGTTCGAATCCTGTCACC
>ERZ1673739.272-NODE-272-length-78225-cov-15.184073_pt1 | contig 78225 bp, 67 predicted proteins | sample MGYA00580210_ERZ1673739 | MGnify/ENA primary metagenome ERZ1673739 (study PRJEB41218, sample SAMN15661749) | gut metagenome | host: Homo sapiens | place: Canada: London | collected 2015-08-20/2019-03-30 | study: EMG produced TPA metagenomics assembly of... | reverse complement strand
CTAATGAAGATAATAAGCGACACAATTCCCATAATCCACGAGCTGTCCAAGGATGTTTCCTCTTGTACCAGCTCTTTTTTTATGCCTGTTCGACATTTCCCTCCCCAAATGCTATACTATACTCGCAGGCTGCGCAATCTGGCTTTTGGCCTGCTAAATTTCAGAAAAGGATTTTTTTCTATGGAGAGAATTATTACCTATACGATCTCAACCGGGGATTCCGGGGAAAATGTTCTTGGATTTCTTCGGAAGAAGGGTTTTTCCAAACATATATTGACTACTATGAAGCGGGCGGAGCAGGCGATCCTGCTGAACGAGCAGCCGGCTTTTGGCAGAACGGTCCTGAGGGAGGGGGATGTTCTTCGGATCCTTGTTCCGGAAGAGACCGGGGACGGATCGGAGCCTTCCATTATTCCGGTGCCGCTGCCTCTGGATATCCTGTATGAGGATGAGGATATCCTTGTGCTGAACAAGCCTGCTGATATGCCTGTGCATCCCTCTGCCGGGAACTACGAGAATACGCTTGCCAACGGTGTTGCCTGGTATTATAAGCAGCTGGGGAAGGCTTTTGTCTACCGCTGCATCAACCGGCTGGATCGGGATACCACCGGGGTGCTGGTGCTGGCTAAGAACCCTCTGAGCGGGGCTCTTCTCTCCGCCCAGATGAAGCAGCGTCAGATCCGACGTACCTATCTTGCACTTACTGACGGGATCCCGCCGGAAAAGGGGACGATCTCCGCTCCTGTTGCGAGAATGGATGCTTCTGTGATCACAAGGGAGGTTGATTTTGAGCGTGGGGAGGCTGCCGTGACTCATTTTGAGCGTCTTGCAGTCAGCAATGGATATGCTCTTGTGGAGCTGCATCTGGATACGGGGCGGACTCATCAGATCCGGGTGCATATGAAATATATCGGCTGTCCGCTGCCGGGGGATTTTCTGTATCATCCGGTTTTTGACCGGATCGGACGCCAGGCCCTGCATTCCTTCCAATTGGAATTTGCCCACCCCATCACCGGGGAGCCTATGTGCTTCCTGGCGCCTGTACCTGAGGATTTCCGCAGAGCATTTCTACAGTAAAAAAATCAGCTGTCCGGTAGGTGTTTCCTGCACCGGCAGCTGATTTTTTTGTTTTTATTTATTTTTTTTGTAGATCACAAGGAGTCCCTTGAGCAGAAGGTCCTCATCCAGAATGATTTCTTTCTTACAGTGAGAAATGATCTTTTTTGCAAGACCGCCTGTTGCGATCACGGTGGTTTTCTCACCAAGCTCTTCTTCCACCCGGTCTATGATCCCATCGATGGCTGCTGCGTTGCTGTAGAGCACGCCGCTTTTCATGCATTCGATGGTATTGCGCCCGATCACATGCTTCGGGGCATCGATGCTGATCCCGCTGAGCTGGGATGCTCTGGCTGTCAGTGCATCCAGGGATATTCCGATGCCAGGAAGGATCATTCCGCCAATGTATTGCTTTTTGCTGTTGACAACCGAAACTGTAGTGGCGGTTCCCATATCGATCACAATAAACGGAACCGGATATTCATTTAATCCTGCCACAGCGTCTGCCACAAGATCCGCGCCCAGCTGTCCGGGGTTGTCCATCATGATGTTCAGACCTGTTTTTACTCCTGGTCCCAGGACCATGACTTCTTTTTTGAGGATCTTTTCTGCTGCCAGTTTGGCAATGTTGGTGATCTGCGGGACTACAGATGAAATGATACAGCCTTCTATGTCTGCCTTTTTGATGTGGTAGATTTCCAGTAAGGTTTTCAGGTCTACGGCATATTCCAGTTCTGTTTTTGTTCTTACGGTAGCAAGTCTCTCGATGAAGTATGTTTTTTTGTCATCGATGCAGCCCACGACTATGTTGGTATTTCCAATATCAATTGCTAATATCATAATTTTATTTTCCCTGTCTTTATGCTTTTGTCTTCTCACGGCTGATCTGTGCGGATGGGATCAGATGTGCCTTGGAAAGTGCAGCTCCCACTGCTCCTGTGATCACTGTGGAGGAAATCATTTCGCATACTGCGTTGATCCCTACCATGAGACAGCAGCCGATGATGATGTTATGACCGCCCATCAGATTTTTTACATAATCGGTATTTCCGAACAGTCCTACAAGTGCAGCCATGAAGAACAGTGTATTCAGGAATGCGGAAAAGAATCCGGTTACTGCACATGCCACATAGGTATTGCTGATCTTTCGCATGCCTTTAAAAATATATCCGAGGCAGATACCGTCCAGAAGACGTGGGATGAAGCGCTGGATAAAGGCAAATACCGGATTGATACCGAAAAGCACAACTCCCATTGCACTGGAGCCGCCTACTCCTATGCACTGGAGAAAGCTGGTCAGGCCGAAGATCGCACCTGCCACGGCTCCTCCTACGGGTCCGAGGACGACTGCACTGATGGCTACCGGGATCACATTAAAGGAAATGGCCAGTGGCCCGATGTTCAGATATCCCAGTGGTGTGTAGGCCATCAGCAGAAGGATCGCTGCCATCAGGCCCAGTAATGTAAGCTGTGCTGTTGTAAATCTGTTGTTTTTCATTTCTTCTCCTCCTTGTTACCGTTCCGCTCTGTGAATATTTCCGGAAATACAGCATTTCCCGGCGTTTTCTGCGGATACAATACGGTGATGGAAAGCGGTGATCTTTTTGTTCCGCTTTTCGTTGTTAAAACCGGCTCTCTGACCGGCTCTGTAGCTATGCTTCTGCCTTTGTGGTAAGCAGAAGGATCTTATCCAGGATCTTTAACGCTGCATCCTCCTTGCTCATAAGCGGGAGTGACACTTCTTCGTCCTGTGTGATCAGAGTCAGGACATTGGTATCTCCCTGGAATCCGGCGCCTTCTACCTTCAGGTTGTTGGCTGCCACCATATCCAGGTTTTTCTTCTCAAGCTTGGCTCTGGAATTGCGGAGCATGTCTCTGGTCTCCATGGAAAATCCGCAGAGGAACTGGCCCTGCTTTTTGTGCTGGCCCAGATATTTCAGAATGTCGTCTGTCCTCTCAAGCTCTATGGAAACCTGATCGTCTTTTTTCTTAACCTTGTCTTCGCTGACCTGCTTCGGACGGTAGTCTGCCACTGCGGCAGCCTTGATGATGATGTCCTGTTCATCACTTAAACCGGTGACTGCCTCGAACATATCTCTGGCGGATGTCACAGGTACGACCTTCACAAAAAGGGGCGGCTCAATGGCAGTAGGTCCGCTTACCAGCGTAACCTCCGCTCCTCTGAGCATGGCCATTTTTGCAATGGCGTATCCCATCTTTCCGGATGAATGGTTGGTGAGACAGCGGACCGGGTCGATGGCCTCCTGGGTAGGTCCTGCCGTTACCAGGAGCTTTTTACCAGCAAGGTCTTTCTGGAAGGCGGCTTCCTTCAGGATATATTCCAGAAGGGTTTCCGGCTCCGGCATTTTTCCGGCTCCGGTGTCCCCGCATGCCAGGTAGCCACTAGCCGGTGTGATCACCTCATATCCGTAGGTTTGCAGCTTCCGGATATTGTCCTGCACCACGGGATTCTCATACATGGCGGTATTCATGGCCGGTGCAAGGATCTTCTGACACCTGCAGGCCATTACCGTAGTGGTGAGCATATCGTCCGCAAGGCCGTTGGCCAACTTTCCGATCACGTTTGCACTGGCCGGTGCGATCATCACAACATCTGCCTTCTTGGCAATGGATACGTGCTCTACCTGAAACTGAAAGTTCCGGTCAAAGGTATCCACCAGGCATTTATTCCCGGTCAGTGTTTCAAATGTGATCGGATTGATAAAGTTCGTTGCATTCTCTGTCATCAGTACATGGACATCTGCATGAAGCTTATGTAATGCACTTGCCAGATATGCGATCTTGTATGCAGCAATACTTCCTGTGATGCCAAGAAGCACTGTTTTCCCTTTCAGCATCCTTCTCCCTCCTGTCAGTCAACCATACGGATACTCTCGATCACCGGCTGCTGATCCTTTGCAATGGTTCCGTTGCCGTCTGTCGGCTTGGCATCCTTGCAGATCTGATCTACAATGTCCATCCCGGAGGTCACGTGTCCGAATGCAGCATAGTCGCCGTCCAGATGTGTGGAATCGGACTGTACGATAAAGAACTGAGAGCTTGCGCTGTCCGGATCTGTGCTGCGGGCCATGGAAATGGTTCCTCTTACATGAGAAATATCGTTCTTCACTCCATTGCTGGAAAATTCGCCCTTGATGGTATCTTCTGCTCCGCCGGTTCCGTCTCCGTTTGGATCTCCGCCCTGGATCATAAATCCGTCAATGATCCGGTGGAAGGTCAGACCGTCATAAAAATTGTCCTGTACCAGCTTTACAAAATTTGTGACTGTGATGGGTGCGGTGTCTGCATCCAGCTCTACATCGATCTCGCCATAATCCTTTACGGTGATGGCAGCATGATGGGTTCCTGTCAGCTGCTGGCTGGTATCGATCACAGTTGTTCCTGCCATTTGTGCATCCTCGGAACCATCGGAAAATTCTCCGTCTGCGCTGTCTGTATCCTCTGTATTGTCTGCAGAAGCTTCGGTTTCATGTGAAGTGTCCTCTGCATCACCGGAAGCCTCCTGATCATCGGCGCTTTCTTCATGGTCTGAAAAGCCTGCCGCTTCAGCCTCCTCCTCGGATACTGCATTGGCTGCTGTCTCTTCATCTACGCCTGTCTGTCCTTCTGAGGTTTCTTCCTCCAGAGATTCTTCCTTCTGGTCTGTTTTGTCAGAAGTACTGTCTGTGCTTCCGCATCCGGAAAGCATTCCTGCGGTAAGAGCTGTCGCAAATAATACGGCTAAAACCTTACGTTTCATATTTATAAGTCCTCCTTATCAGATCCCGAAAACGCCTGTTCCGGCATTTTCAGGTGAGCTTTTCACTCTCCCCCTGTAAGCTTTTCTCAGTTTAACATCATCTTTTCATAAAGTCAACTTTGCACGGAACCAGGTGCAGGATTACTGTTCACTTTGTTCTCAGCAACGTGCAGGATTCCCTTTGTTTTGCCTTGTATCTCTTCCGGTTCTCTGCTAAAATCATGTATGGAGCTTATTATGGGCTCCGTACATATAAGAAAGTGAGGAATCAACATGGAAAAGATCACAAGTTTTACCATTGACCATATCAAGCTTCAGCCTGGCGTATACGTTTCACGTAAGGATCCGGTTGGAGATCAGGTGATCACTACCTTCGATATCCGTATGACTTCTCCCAATGAGGAGCCTGTTATGAACACAGCCGAGCTTCACGCCATGGAGCATCTGGCAGCTACCTTCCTGCGGAACCATAAGGAGTTTGGCCCGAAGGTCATTTACTGGGGTCCTATGGGCTGCCGTACCGGAAATTATCTTCTTCTTAACGGGGATTATGAATCCAGAGATATCGTTCCGCTGATGATCGAGATGTTTGAATTTATCCGAGATTTTGAGGGTGAGATCCCGGGAGCTTCTCCCAAGGACTGCGGAAATTATCTGGATATGAACCTTGGCATGGCAAAATATCTGGCAAAGAAATTCCTGAACGAAGTTCTCTACGATATCAAGCCGGACCGTCTTGTTTATCCGGAATGATCTGCGGGTACGATCCGCTGGCATGATCCTTGTGTTCTGAACGGACTATATGCCGAAACAAAAAAACAGGCTGCCTGTATCGATGTATTTCATCGGATACAGCTGCCTGTTTTTTATTATATCAAGGAGATATCTGCAATTGAAGCAGGATCAGGATTTCCCTGATCTGGTCAAAACCTGTAGTCTGTGCTCTACTGTGCTGCTTCTGTGGTAGTATCTTCTGCGGTAGTATCTGCTGCCACTGCTCCTACCGGCGGGGTTGTGCTGACGTAATCGCCGGATGCGTAGCAGGTCTGGCCATTATAATCCACACGGATCCATCCATTGTCACAGACACCGGTACACTTCAGGGATTCTCCGGAAAGGACACCTGCCACAAACTCTGCCTCTGCATTGGCGTCAGAACGTAAATTCACACCCTCCACTGCATAGTAGGTGGCATCCTGAGCCTGTACGTTGATGCCGCTTGGGGTCTGCTCCGTAGCTGCTGTCTGTGCTGCGGAATCTGTTGCCGCTGCTGCTCCGTCTGCCGTGGAATCCGCTGCCGCTGCTGCTCCGTCTGCTGTGGAATCTGCTGCCGCTGCTTCTGGTGTAGGTGTTGCAGTTGCCTTCGGCTTCTCTGTGGGCTCCGGCGTCGGTGTGGAATCTACTACTGTTACCACTGCATCGGTTCCTTCCTCATATCCACAGCCCTGTGCAAGGAAAGCCGCGCCTATTATCAAAGCCATAATACATTTTTTCTTCATTTTATTTGATTCCTCCTTATACGCCGGTAAAAAATTCTCTGCGTCCAATATACACGATTCTGCAATATTATGCAAGTCCTGGCCGGTTCTTTCACATATTTACCGGCTCAAAAAGCACCCGGACAGTTCCGCCGCAGATCATTCCCAGATCTCCTGCCCCCTGCCCCAGCTCGTAAACCTTTGTTTCCGTATTTCGGATATTTACTGCGTATTTTCCGGCTTCAAACTCCACTTTTCCACCGCCGATGCTTCCTGCCGTGCTTCCGTCCCGGAATACGAACATCTTGCTCCCGGTTCCTCTTGGTGAGGAGCCCTTCTTCTCGATGATCGTGACCATGGTTCCTGGTGTCCTGCGGCATACTGCTGCCTCCACCTCCTCATCACAGTAGGTGCGGAAATGCCGGTTCTTTTCCTGCACGACCTCTGCCATGATGCTCACGGCGATCTCAGCCGGCATCTGTCCTCCGATGGGAAGTCCGATGGGGGCATGGATCTGATCCAACTGTTCCTCCGTAAAGCCCTCTTTCAGGAGCTTTTCCCTGGTGATCCGCACCTTTGTCTTGCTTCCGATCATTCCGAAATATGCAAAAGGTCTCTTAAGGATCGCTCTTGCACAGGCGGAATCTCCCAGATGGCCTCGTGTCACCACTACATAGTAGGCATTTTCATAGGGAGGGATCCTGTCGGACAGGGTATCAAACTCTCCAAAGATCCTCTCATCTGCCATGGGAAATCTTTCCTCCGTCACAAATTCCTCCCGGTCATCCATGACTGTTACATGAAAGCCCAGCATCCTGCCGATCTCTGCTACCGGAAGAGAAACATGGCCGCCACCCAGTATGATCAGCCTGGGATTCTTCTCGTAGGTTTCCACAAATATCTCCCGGTCTCCGTTTTTCACAACGCCGGTTTCCACGGCTGCTTCCACGGAAGCCTTCAGGAATTCTTCTGCTTCTTTATTTCTTTCTGCTCCCTCCGGATAAAAAAAGCTTCCTTCTTCCGAAAGATATTTCAGCCCGGCATTCTCTCCGTTCAGAAGGATCCCTGTTTTTATGCGTCCTCTTTTTTCTACCACATCATATATTGTCTGATACATGCTTTGTGTCCTTTCTGTCCGTCCTTCGCTGTTTATTCCGCGGCAAGCTCCTTTACCGCTCTGGCAGCCACATCCACCTCTTCTTCCGTATTAAAATAAGAAAAGCTGAAGCGAACAGCTCCTGTTTTTTCGGTTCCCAGTGCTTTGTGCATCAGCGGTGCACAGTGGCCGCCGGCTCTTACACTGATTCCGTACTCTTCATCAAGGACCATGGCTACCTCTGCCGAGTCCATCCCTACAATATTCAGAGTCACCACAGGGGAGCGTTCTTCCCTGGAAAAATCCCCGTACAGGGTGACTCCCGGAATTTCCTTTACCTGGTCATAAAAACGCCACATCAGCTGCTGCTCTCTTTTTCGGATCTGTTCTGTTCCAATTTCGGTAATCCAGCTGATGGCTGCGCCAAGACCTGCGATCCCGTGGCTGTTCAGGGTGCCTGCCTCCAGTGTCTCCGGCATATCCTGCGGATGCTCCCTTTGAAAGGTGAGGACGCCGCTTCCGCCTACCTTCAGAGGCTCCACAGATACCCCCGGCCGAACACAGATAGCTCCTGTGCCCTGGGGCCCCATAAGGCCCTTATGTCCGGAAAAGCAAAGAATATCTATATGATCTTTTTTCATGGAAATCGGAAATACTCCTGCTGTCTGAGCAGCATCCACAATAAAAAGCTTCTGGTGCTTCTGTGCGATCGCACCGATGGCGTGGATATCATTGAGATTTCCTGTCAGATTAGAAGCGTGGGTACAGACGATCACCTTCGTCTCCGGACGGATGGCTGCTTCAAGCTCCGTAAGGGAGATCCGTCCCTTGCGGTCTGCCGGCAGGATCGTAAGCTCCATGCCTTTTTTTTCCAGGCGGTACAGCGGACGGAGCACACTGTTGTGATCCATCTCCGTACAGATCGCATGGATAGTTCCCTCCTCTGGATGAAGTGTTCCCTGCAGGGCGATATTGAGCGCTTCCGTGTCATTGGATGTAAAGGCCACACATTCCGGTCCCCATACGTCAAACATCTCTGCGATCTGGCATCTTGTATTAAAAATAAGCCTGGAGGCTGCCATTGCTTCGCCGCTGCTGCCCCTTCCGCTGTTTCCTGCATGCTGCATGGCGTCCACCACAGCACGCGGCACACAGTCCGGCTTATGAAAGCTTGTAGCCGCGTTATCCAGATAAATCATTTCATCCTCCTTGTGATTTTTATCAAATACCTTTATAATAAACTCTGGCTTTATTTTATACTATCCGAGGAGGTTTTCCAATGAAAAAAACATCTTTTTTCAACAGCCTGCCATTTAAGCTGTTGGTCGCCGTGATCCTGGGGATCATAGCCGGGCTTATCCTGAACCGGTACAGCACCAACGGAATCTCCATGGCAGTTCTTAATATCACAGTTACTATCAAGTACATTCTGGGCCAGCTCATTACCTTCTGCGTGCCGCTGATCGTGCTGGGATTTATCGCTCCGTCCATTACCAGGCTTGGCAAAAATGCTTCGCTGATGCTGGGTGTTGCGGTTGTCCTCGCTTACGGCTCCTCTGTTGGCGCAGCGCTTTTTTCCACAGCCTCTGGCTTTCTCATCATTCCACATCTGTCCATCCATTCCTATGCTGCAGGACTGAAGCGGCTGCCGGAGGTGATCTTTGAGCTAGAGATCCCGCAGATCATGTCCGTTATGAGTGCTCTTGTTTTTGCAATGATGCTGGGACTTGCCGCCACCTGGACAAAGGCAAAGTTGATCACTGGGCTCCTGGATGAATTTCAGAAAATCGTTCTTTCTCTGGTGGCTCGGATCATCATCCCCATTCTTCCGCTGTTCATCGGCACTACCTTCTGCGGCCTTGCCTACGAGGGAACCATTACCAGACAGCTGCCTGTTTTTCTGAAGATCATCGTACTGGTGCTTGCCGGGCATTTTATCTGGATGGCTCTTCTTTACATCCTTGCAGGCATCTATTCCGGAGAAAATCCTCTGGAGGTTGTCCGCCATTATGGTCCTGCCTATCTGACTGCCGTAGGAACCATGTCCTCTGCAGCCACCCTGGCCGTTGCACTGCAGTGCGCCTCCAAAGCCAAACCGCTCCGCAAGGATCTGGTCAGCTTCGGGATTCCTCTTTTTGCAAACATCCATCTATGTGGCTCCGTTCTGACAGAGGTTTTCTTCTGTATGGCGATTTCGAAGATCCTGTACGGTTCCGTTCCCACGCCGGGTACCATGGTTCTGTTCTGCCTTCTTCTGGGTATCTTTGCCATCGGAGCTCCCGGTGTTCCCGGAGGAACTGTCATGGCATCCCTTGGCATCATCACCGGGATACTGAAATTCGACAGCTCCGGCACTGCATTGATGCTTACCATCTTTGCACTGCAGGACAGCTTCGGTACCGCATGCAACGTGACCGGCGACGGCGCACTGACACTGATGCTTACCGGCTATGCAAAGCGCCATCATATTGAGGAGCAGCAGCTTGATGTGGAATTGTAAGTTCGGAGCTAAGTCAGGCGGATATTTGCGATCCGATCCGCTTCGTTGCTTGCTCATAACCGGATATCAAGCGAATATCAACCAAATATCAAAAATGCCGCAGGCTTCAAAATGGCTCTGCGGCATTTCTGTGTATTTCTATATGTTTCTGTCTGCTTCTGTAAGTTTCTATATGCTTTTGTTGTTTCTATATGTTTCTCTGTTTACGGACGAATCACTTTTCCTGCTTTTGTGAGCTTTTCCGCTATGGTATACATATTTGTTACGGTTCCCACTGCCGGTTCCTTCAGTCCATAGAAGTTCACGCAGGTTCCGCAGGTTAGGATCTCGGTTCCCTGCTCCTGTAAGGTCTTAAGGTCTTCGATACATGGTGAATCCTGTGCGGTAAGTCTGGCTCCGCCATTATAAAACAGCATAACTGACGGCGGTGTCTCCAGCTGTGTCAGCGCATACACAAATCCCTTGATCAGGATCCCGCCAAGCTCCGGATCTCCATCTCCCATTTTATCGGAAGTGATGGCAACGGTATAATCTCCCTGCGGAACAGCCGGTGTGCAGACGATCTCAGGCTCTGCCTGGCTTCTTGCAGCAGGATCAGATTTTACTGTCATATTGATCTCGTAACCACCTTCTGTTTTTCTGGATACGAAGCTGCATCCGGTACTTCCGGCAAGTCTGCTCAAATTGTTTACTGCTGTTTCATTGTCTACCAGGATCAAGATCTCGTCTCCCTGCTCAGCCTTGTCAAGGATCTTCTTGGTCATCACAACCGGGATCGGACACTGTTTCCCCATTGCATCTACTGTGTGCTTCATACGCACTCCTCCTGTATTCTGTGATTTTTTATAATTGCTGTTTTATTATTATTGCTGTTTTATTATTGCTGTTTTATTATTATTGCTGTTTTATCATTATTGCTTTTTCACTGTTTTCTTTTCTTTGATCTTTTATTTCTGCTCCAGCTCATGGGCCTGTTTGAAGATCTCACAGGCGCCTGTGTTTACACATCTTTCATGCGCACAGTCCATAAAGGTCAGCTTCCTGCTGCTGTCCTCCTGCCGTGTATACTCGCAACAGACGGTTTCGCCCCCGTTCATGGTACGGCAGAAACCGGATATAAATTCCTCTTCGATCTCCATTCCTATCCCTCCGTCGGATTCTCAGTAATCTGGGCAGGTGTGATCTCCTCCAGCATTCCTGTTTCATTGTAGGCTTCAAACTGTTCCTCGATCTTTCCAAGGATATCTGCATACTGACAGAAGGCCTCCGCAAGCTCATCCCTGTGTTCCGGAAGCTTCTTGTAACAGACACGGTGCTCCATGCTTGCCCAGAGATCCATGGTCATCGTCCTCAGCTGGATCTCCACCGGAAAATACTCCATGGTATCCAGATAATACACCGGAACTGCAATGATCACGTGAAAGCTGCGGTATCCGTTAGGCTTGGGATTCTGTATGTAATCCTTTTCCCTGATAAAGATCAGCTCACTCTGCCGCTTCAGCGCATTTACAAGATTGTATATATCATCAATAAAGTAGCAAATCACACGGATCCCGGCGATATCCCGGAGATGATCCTTGGCGTTCTGCACACTGTCCGAATGTCCCAGCTTCTCCAGCTTCTTTTCGATGCTCTTCTTGGATTTGATCCGTTCCTGGATATTGTGGATCGGAGATACGGAAGACTTCTGATACAGGCTTCCGTTGAGCACCTCAAGCTTGGCGCGCATGATCTGACATGCGTTCTGATATGGCTGGATGCAATCGTAATACTGTTCGTTTGTCATGAAAACCCCTCTTTCGCATTTGCTCAGAATATACTTGTATCTTACCGGACAAATGTGAGCAATCTGTAGTGATTTCCTAAGATTTTCCTGACCATTTTATAAAAAATCCATAAAGCCTCCGGCATCAGTCTGAAAGCTTATGGATAAAAAGACCACTGCGGAGCTTCGGTTCAAACCAGGTGCTCTTTGGCGGCATAAGCTTACCCTCGTCTGCGATCGTCATCAGCTCCTCCATGGATGTAGGATACATGGCAAAGGCAGCTCCTCCTGTCTCATCTGCAGCTGCTGCCAGATCCTTCAGCCGGTGGTTTCCTCCCATAAAGCGGATCCTCTCATCGGTACGCGGGTCACTGATCCCCAGAACCGGACCCAGGACCTTATCCTGAAGAATAGACACATCCAGCTGCCCTACGCTGTCTTTACCCGCATAGATATCCGGATATGCCTTCAGATGGAACCATTCTCCGTCTACATACAGCCCGAAGCAGTGTTTCTCCACCGGTTTACATGGAAATCCCGGCATTGCCATCAGCTCAAAATTAAACTTCATGCTTCCGATAAAGGCTTTGGGTTCCATACCCTTGATATCCTTTACGATCCTGTGATACGGAAGGATGGTCAGCTGGTCATACGGAAATACCACCGACAGGAAAAAGTTAAATTCTTCTTTTCCGGTGTAGTCCGGATGCTCCGCTCTTCTCTTCTGTCCAACCTTTACTGCGGAGGCTGCTCTGTGGTGGCCATCTGCAATATAGATAGAGGAGATCCCACCAAAAAGACTATGTATAGTCCGGATCTTTTCTTCCTCATCTACGATCCATACACGATGTGTGATCTCGTCATCGGAAGTAAAATCATACACAGGAGTATGTGCATTTTTCCATTCTTCCATAAGAGTAAGAAGCTCTGCCGGATATCTGCACGCCAGAAAAATAGGACCTGTGTTGGCATCACAGACATCCACATGACGGATGCGGTCCTGCTCCTTATCCTCTCTTGTAAGCTCATGCTTTTTGATCACACCATTCATGTAATCATCAATGGAGCTGACACCTACGATCCCGGTCTGGGATCTTCCCTTACGGATCAGTTCATACAGATAATAGTTCGGTTTCTCATCCTGGATCAGGATCCCTTCTTTCTGGAAACGATCCAGATTTTCCCTTGCCTTCTGATAAACCATCGGATCATAAAGATCAGTTTCCGGATCCAGATCCATCTCCGCACGGTCTATATGGAGAAAAGATTCCGAATTTTTTTCCCCGATCTCTCGCGCTTCCTCTCTGCTGACTACGTCATAGGGAAGTGCAGCCACCTTTTCTGCTTTTTCCGAAGCAGGTCTTACTGCCCGAAATGCCTGAAATAAAGCCATTATGTTTTCCTCTCATTCCTGTCCGGCCATACGCCGGCCCTTCTTAAGATTTCTGCTTAGTTTGCAGAAAAATCATCTCGTCCATTCTAACACATATCAAAATTTCCCGCAAACCTTTATCCGGCCCGTCTTATGCCTTACGTTTGTTCAGCTCCGGCAGTACCGTCGCCAGCATGGTGAAAAAGCATGCACAGCCGCCTACAAGGTTGGAAACCGGTTCCGCCCAGAACACGCCGTCTGTTCCCAGGCCATTCACATGAGGCAGCAGGACCGTCAGCGGCACTACGATCACTACCTTTCGGAACAGAGAAAAAAAGGTGGCCTTTTTTGCCTTTCCAAGTGCCACGAACACGCTTTGCCCGGTAAACTGCAATGCCATAAAGCAGAAGCCGAAAAAGTAAATATGAAGGGCGGGAACTCCCTTTTCCAGAAGCCCGGGATCGCTGTTAAAGATCCGGATAAAAAATTCCGGAAGCAGCTTCAGGATTCCCCAGCCTGCCAGGGTATAGATCACACAGACAGCTGTAATAAATTTAATTGCTTTTTTGACTCTGTCGTATGCTTTTTCTCCATAATTGAAGCTCATGACCGGAGAAGCACCTGTGGTAAGCCCATGGACCGGCATGGTGAAAATGTCACGGACAGAATTTAAAACTGTCATGATACCAACGTAGATATCACCACCCCAGGTCTGGAGTGTGGCATTGCATACCACCTGCACAAGACTGTTTGTAAATGCCATAAAAAAACCGGACATACCCAGGCTTACGATACTGCCAACTCTTTTCCAGGAGATCCTCATAGCGCTTTTTTTCAGGTTCAGGATCGCCTTTTTTCCTGTAAGGAAGCGTAAGACCCAGATGGCGGAACAGAACTGGAAAATGATAGTCGCCAAAGCCGCTCCGCGGACTCCCATGTGCATCCCAAAGATAAACAGGGGATCCAGAAGAATGTTCAGTACAGCACCGATCAGTATCGTGAGCATCCCTGTGTTTCCAAAGCCCTGGCTGTTGATAAACGGGTTCATTCCCAGAGTGATCATCACAAACATGGTTCCCAGAAGATAGATCCTTATATAGTCTGCCGCATAGGAAAAGGTTACATCACTGGCGCCAAAGGCATATAGGATCGGTCTGTAAAAGATAAGGCCAATGGCTGTCAGGATCACTCCTGTGCCGATCAGCATCACAAAGGTGTTTCCCATGAGCATTTCTGCTTCTTCCCGGTTTCCTCTTCCCCGTTCCATGGAGCAAAGCGGTGCTCCTCCATTTCCAAAAAGATAGGTAAATGCGGTGATCAGGGTGATAATAGGAAAACACAGTCCCACTCCTGTCAGTGCAGTGGCTCCGATCTCAGGAATCCTTCCGATATAGATCCGGTCTACAATGTTGTAAAGGAGGTTTAGGATCTGTGCAATGATCATCGGCACAGCCACTTCCATAATGTTACGATAGACATTTCCTGTTGAAAAGTCTGTCTGATGTATCTGCATTTCTTTACACCTTCCTGCTTTTTTACTATTGTAAATAATACTATATCTGATATGCAAAGTAAATATTTCCCTGTAAGGCTGCTGTGGAAATATCAGACGTTACTGTTTGTTCACTGTAATATCCCGCAAACTGTTTTTTGTGAGCGAAGCTCACAGAAAACCCGAGACATACCGCGCGAACTTATGCGATCAGCATAAATTCTGTACATCGCGAAGCATGTTGCTGAAAACGGAATGGACAGTAACTATCTGATTATCCGTGTATTTATTTCTTGCTATTTTTGTCTAAAAAAGTTATAATAAAGCCATAAAAACGGTAATGATTCCACGTAAAATCGGTCAAAAAACCACATCACTGGGAATCTGTTCCGCATGGAGGTATTTTTATGGATAATAATTATAAGGGCATGGCTGTAGGTGTTTTTGAGCTTGATAACCTGGTTGCCTGTTTTGTTGCTCTTGATGCTGCTTCCAAAGCAGCCAATGTCAGGATCCAAAGTGTTGAGCGTAACCGTCTGAAGAGTGGCGCCTGTGTCAAGATGCGTGGTTCTGTTTCTGACGTTAATGCAGCTATGGAGGTTGCGCTGGAGGCAGCCAAACCTCTTGGTAAGGTTGTTTCTCATACTGTGATCGCTTCTCCTTCTGAGGATACTGAGATTGCACTGAAGATGACGATCAATAAATAAAGGGGGCGACGGATTTATGAATTATGGTGCTTTTGGTTTAGTTGAGGTTGTTGGCAGCAGTAATGCAATCCTGGTGATCGACCAGATGCTGAAGACTTCTGATGTTTCTTTTCTTACCTGGCAGACAAAGTGTGGTGGACATGCCACTGTTTTTCTGACCGGTGATGTTTCTGCCGTTACAGCTGCCATTGACAGTGTAAAGGGAAACCCGCCTTGTGAGATCGTAGCTTCAGCAGTGATCTCCAATCCTTCCGGTGAGACGGTTCGTCTGGCTGAGGAAGAAGCGGCTAAGAATCACTTTATGTAGGAAATATCTATATTATAATAATGAACGTACGCAGGGAACCGCCCTGGCGTAGCGGGAAGGGCTTCGTCGTCCGCTGGCTTCTAAGGTGCTGCGGCTTCTGCTAAAACCATTCCAAAAAGTTCTGAACTCGCGTCAAGCCGCTCAGACAGCAGAACTTTTTGGAATAACGCAGAAACCACACCACCTAAGAATCAGCAGGACTCCTGCAGAACATCCCACTACGCCAGGGCGGTTCCCTGCTGGCTTTTGTATGCGTGAAATTTCCTCAGACACGGTGCTTTCACCCTAGCTCACTCCAGCACATTCCCTATGCCACACGTCAACAGCTCTTTTCACTATATTCTTCAACCTCACGTCTCCAATATAGCCTTCCACTCCTTCGCACATCAACCGGTGCTTTCATCGTTGATGCTCTGCTTCTACAAACTTCACACTTTCACTCTAGCCTATCTCCCCTTTCGCATGTCAGCAACTCTTTTCGCTATATTCTTTAAACTCACGCCTTCACTCTAGCACTCCACTCCTTCGCACGTCAGCCGGCGAGGTAGCGTCTGGTTTGGGCTGGCTCTGCAGGAGGGGTGCGCTTCTTAGGCGGTGGGAATCTGCGTTGCTGGAAAAAATCCAGCTGTTTGAGCGACGCAGGAGCGAGTTCTGGATTTTTTTCAGCGGTTTTAGCAGATTTCCAGCGCCTTAGAAGCCAGCCCCCGACGAAGCCCCAGCCCAAACCAGACGGTACCTCACCGGCGTCCGTCCGCAAAAACCACATCCACATCCACCATCTCCCGTCCATCTTCCACCTTCATCACAGCCACATCCCCCCGATGTGCCACAACCACCCTCTTCCCTCCGACATCACCGGAAAGTTCCATCAGCTCCCCATAATACTTCTTCGAAAAAACACAGGGATTCCCGGTCTTCCCATCATGCTCCACACAGGCGATCCCTTTCCCATCTCTCAAAAACACATCCACCAGTCCAAAAACCGTCTCCCACCGCAACCACGGCTGATCTGCCACCGTAAACAAACAAGCATCCATCTCCCGGTTGACCCGCAGCCCGATCTTCAGTGAGGAAGATATCCCCGCATCCGGATGCAGATTATAAAGAAACCTCGCGCCGAGCTTCTCCGCTTCCTGCGCGATCTCCTCATACTGTGTGACAACTGTGATCTCACACCTGTGCCCCTGTTCCTCCAGTGCTGCTTTCACTTTTTTCAGTTCCAGGAGGATATGCCTGTACATCGGCATTCCGTCTATCCCGTACAGCAGCTTATTGCTTCCAAACCGCCGGCTGTTTCCTGCTGCCAGCATGATCAGTCCCAGTTTCATATCACCGCTCCACTTCCTTTCGATTCTAGTACAGCGAATATTAAGTAACCGCCATATTGACTTGCCTGATTTTTCATCTGCTGCGTTGTCGTCAATCGTCGTAGCCACCGCTACGCCTCATTCCTCCGCCTTGCAGATGAAGAAATCATCCTGCGTCAATATAGCAGAAACTTAATTTTCGCTGTACTAGCTGTTTACACTTCTCTGCAGGCTTCCGCAGATCATCATGATCCCAGACTCCTGACCTTGTGCCATAAGCTTCTCCGCCACACAAGGATCCTCCAGAGTATCTGCCTTGTTCAGATATGCAAGAAATCTTCGCCCGTCCACGCCTTTTTGCAATCCGTCTTCAGACCGGATGATCTTCCACACATCCATCCATGTCACAGGCTCATCTGTACGCTTTCCCAGAAATCCCGCCACATCATCCGGACGGTGTGCCGTATCACAGATCCTTTTGCCGATGCAGTCAAGACCGATCACTCCTACTACCACATCTGCAAAAGAAGGGATCACCGGCTCATGAACAGCCGGCACTTTAAGGGGTCGGCGCCTGGATCCGTCAGCTTCCACAAGAAGAAGATCACAAAAGCCGGGCAGCTTTTCCAGGATCTCCTTTTCGGGGCCGGAAATCTTTGGCTGCCCGGCCTTGTGATGAGCCGCGATGACGTATCCGTATTGTTCTATAAGCCGGCATGCTCCCGGAATGTCCTCTGCCTCTGCAAAAGGACGTTCCGGTTCCCATGCCATATGCGTGGTTGTGGTCACGATCACACGTTTTCCCTGTCCGGAAAATATTTCTGCCAGTCCAAGGATCAGACTGGTCTTTCCGCCGCCTCCTGTGAATGCCACAGTAAGCGCTTTTTCATTTTTCTTCATGACACACTCCATTTATCTTCTAACTTCTTTCAGGGGCACCAGGCTCTGTATCGGTCACAGATTCTCATTCCTCACAGCTTTCTCTGTTCCCGGAAGCACTCCGCAGGAAAGCAGCACCTCCAATACTCCCCCTGCGATACACCTCGCCTTGTCTGAGATCGTAAAACAGTTTTTCTTCTGTTCTGCCCTTGGGTCGATGTCCGCGATCTTCATTCCCTCAAAAACAGGGTAGCCGTCCCGGATCAGCCCCCGGATCACGCCGGAAATAGTAGCCTTCACCGGCGTATCACCTACCATGGCGATCACCTGGTCTTTTTCAACAAGATCTGCGATCTGACAGATGTTTTTCATGTTACCGGCTGCCGGTGAATGGATCACACGTTCCTTTCCGATCCCTGCGATCAGTCCCGGCACTCCGGTATTCGGCAGGGCACTGCCTTTTTTTATGATCCTTCCCAGGTTATGGCCGCGCATGGTCTCGATCACGTAATCCACATCCTCCCCTGCGGTAAAGCCCGGGCCAAGTCCCACAGTCAGTGGTGCCATATCCCTGCTGGTCCCAAGATTCTTTTTGGCAAGGATGGCATCGATCACTGCCTCCGGCTCCAGTTCGCGGATATGTTTTCCATGGGTATCTGTCAGAAGGGGGATCTCTCCCTGTGCCCAGCATTTCCTGCACTGGGTCCGGATATCGTTCTCCGTGATCCTCCTGCACACAACGCCTTCTACCTCTGCAGTTCCGTCATAAACAGCTTCACAGAAGGCCACATGACGGCGAATGGCACTTGGACGGTCACATTCCAGGATCAGGACCTGATAGCCACCCTGATGAAGCTTGTGGATCACTCCTGTGGCCAGATCTCCACCACCTCTCACAAGGATCATTTTATTAGTAAATGCCGCTGCTTTCATCTTCATACACCTGCTGTCCGTTTCCCGGCATTCCTGCCGCAAGAGTATCATAAAGCTCCGCATAGGTTGCATCCTTATACGGGGATACATAAAAGAGTCCCGCGATCCCGGCCGTAATTGCCGAAAGGACAGACCAGGGAATAAAGGAAAGATCCAGGATAAAGGTATCCATCTTCTGTCCGTTCATCATCTCACGGCTTTTTGCAAATACTTCCTTTGTGCTCATATCCGGATATTCCGCAAGAAGATAAGGGATCATCTTATATTCGTAGGATTTTACCACTCCGGGAATAATAAAAAGCAGCGTCCACAATACAAGATACAGGTCCCGTAAAAACATGGTTTTTACGATATTACCGTAATTTCCGGAACGAAATACACTGAGGAGCTTTCCGGGCCCGGGTACAGAATAAAGGTTCTCAATGTAAAAATCTCTTCCGCCTACCTCCAGAACATTTCCCACAAAGAAATGGAAAAGGACCCCGATCAGAGCCACCGTTACCATGGCACTGGCACTCAGAAGCGCAAAAAGCACTGCCAGTGGGGAACGAAATACATGACTGGCATAAGAGGTAACACCATTGATATCCGTACCCAGATGATACGTTGTAACACCGTAGTCCGGACTTACCGCATTTCCGGCACTGCCTGTGGCCGCACCGCTTCCGCCGGTTGCCATCACAATAGCCAGCACCAGACTTACCAGTACTGCTGACCAGTAATTTTTTTTGAATGCCTGTTTTCCGCGCCATTTCAAGTCACTGCGTTTCCAGCTGATCTTCTGTTCATTCATAACTTAACCCTCCATATATGCTTCACGGACACAGAGCTCTCTTCGTCCCTTCTGCCACAGCGCAGGCTCCAGCTCTGCCAGATAACCGCCGCCGTTTTTTACATGCCATTCATAAAAAGCCCTGGGTCTGTCCGCATATTCTTCCATAATGTTCATGATCGTACCGCCATGTATCACAAGAGCCGCTGTCTTTATGTTGTTACGGATACACTGTGTGACAGCCTTCTGAAATCCTGTAAGGCTCCGGCACTTAAACGCTTCTCGACTTTCTCCTCCCGGAAAAGGAAGCGTTCCATTGCTGTCGATCCACCTCTGATAATCCTGATTTCCGGAAAGCTCTTTATAATTTTTATTCTCAAACTCTCCAAAATCACACTCGGAAAGCTCTTCGATAATATGAAAGCTTTTTCCTGGAAAAAGGATCCCCGCAGTTTCCACACAACGGCAGAGCGGACTTACATAAAGGGCCTCCGGCATGGGATAGGTCAGCTTTTCCAGAAATTCCTTTCCCTCCGTGCTCAGCGGTTCATCCGTTGTTCCGATATAACGCTGAAGCTTATTTCCGGGTGTCTGTCCGTGTCGTATCAGATATAATCTAATCATCCTTCAGCACCGTCCCAATCCCGCATACCACTCTTGTGACCCTTCTGCTTTTTGCAGCCAGTGCAGTGCACACCCGGCCAACAGCTTCTCGGTACTGCCGTTCAAAAGCATCCGCCGGAACGATCCCGTAGCCTACCTCCTCACTGACAAGGATCACATCCGGATCCTGCTGTGCCAGCTTTTCTGCCAGGCCGGTGAGATCTTCTCCTGCCTTCAGAGCTTTTCTTATGTATTCCTGAAATCCCAGAACACCCGCTGCCTTCAGAAGCTCCTCTTCTGTGATCTCTCCTCCGAATTTCCAGTCCACATCCGGGAACTGTGCTTTTGCATAGTCAGCTTTTCCCTGATATGCACCTCCGATTATCATTTCCATAATATTTTTACCTCATCCAAATCTTCATTACAGATTAAACGTGCCACCAAAAGCAAGCACCAGTGCCATCACGACCTCGCAGATGCAAAGGAAAAATCCGGAAAGATCACCTGTGGTCCCTCCAAAATATTTCAAAGCCATATAGTGATACCACCAAAATACCAGAAGTGCGCTGACAGCTGCCAGAACACCCAGGACCGGATCTACCCATATCATCAGCGCTGCAAGGATCACAAACATCGTGATAAGAACATTTCGCACTGCGATCTCTGACGCATTTCTGGAAAATTCTGCCACAGTCCCGTCTGTCCTTGCCTTGGGAAATGTGATCACACCGATCCCGGAAAGACATCTGGACATCATAAAGCCCAGGCTCATGATACAGATCCCGTTATAATTTCCAAGGAGCTGATCCCAGGCTCCCAGCCAGAGGATAAAATATACACAAGCTGTGATAATGGCAAATGCACCTGCATGGGAATCCTTCAGGATCTCCAGCCTCCTTGTGCGTTCCTGCCAGGAGCTTAATGCATCCGATGTGTCCAGAAGCCCGTCTACATGAATGCCGCCGGTAATAAATACCGGGATCACAGTAAGGATCACAGCGAGAAAAAATGGTTCCAGAGCTGCATGCACTCCGAGGATCCCTCCTGCAAGCCAGGTCAGGATGCCGATGGCAGTACCCACAAAGGGGAAAAAGCACATCATATATTTTATGTTTTCCTTCTTCCAGTCCACCATGGGCATGGGGATCTTTGAAAACATGGCAAAGGCTGCCTTAAAACTGTTCCATAAACTTTTCATGCTTCCTTTCCTCCTTTATGCCATACAGGGATCCCGTATACGACTTCCACAACCTCTTCTGCCATCTCTGCCAGCTTCTGGTTGATCTGTCCCAGCTCTTTTTTGTACTGTTCTGATTCTTCCTCGTAGAGGATCCCGTCTGAAAAGATCTCGTTGGTGACGATCACCACATGCTTTGCCTGGGAAAGAAGATTTTTCACTCCTTCTGTGATCTTTTCTGCCACCTCCGGGTGGAAGCCACCTTCCCGGAACATCTCATTTGCAACCAGATTGGACATGCACTCCAGAAGGACCACGCAGTCCTTCGGGATGAGCAGCTCATCCAGCTCTGTATATCTTTCAATTGTCTCGAAGCCTTTTCCTGCACGCATGTGCCGGTGTCTGCGGATGCGCCTGTGGCTTTCTTCGTCAAAAGCCTGCATGGTGGCGATATAGATCCTTCTGGCTTCGCCAAGGGAAAGTACGGTTTCTTCCGCAAAAGCAGATTTTCCGCTTCCGCTGCCTCCTGTTACAACAACCAGCATATTATTTCAGCTCCTCGTACTGTTCTACATTGATATCACCAAAGGTACTCATGGAATTATATACTGCACAGGACAGATCCATCATCGGAAACAGTGCCACAGCTCCGGTTCCCTCGCCCAGGCACATGCCTGCGTGGATGATCGCTTCCTTGCCAAGCTCCTTCAGGATCAGCTGTGCTGCAGGCTCTTTGGATACATGAGACGCAAGGATATGATCACTTACCTGCGGGCAGATCTTTATTGCGATCAGTGCAGATACGCAGGAAATAAATCCGTCCATGACAACCGGCATTCCAAGTGCTGCTCCGCCAATGAATACTCCTGCCATTCCTGCAATATCCAGTCCACCTACCTTTGCCAGGACGTCAATGGCATCTGAACGATCCGGATTATTCAGGGCGATCGCCTTTTTAATCGCATTGATCTTCCGGACAAGCCCTTCACTGGTCAATCCGGCACCACGTCCGGTCATATCTTCCACCGGTTTTCCGAGAAGCACAGCTGCTACCGCACTGCTGGTGGTGGTATTTCCGATGCCCATCTCGCCGGTTGCAAGAACCTGATAGCCTTTTTCCTTCAGCTCCTCTGCCATGGCAATTCCGGCTTCGATGCCACGGATCGCCTGATCTCTTGTCATTGCCGGCTCTCTGGTCATATTTCTGGTCCCATAGGCAACCTTAAGATCTGTACGGACCTTTGTATCTGTGACCATTCCCACATCTACAGGAAAAAGCTCTGCTCCACACTGACGGCACATCACACAGCAGGTAGTAGTCCCTTCCAGAAAATTCTCAGCCACAACAGCCGTCACTTCCTGTCCGGTCTGGGTCACCCCCTCTTCTACAACTCCGTTATCCGCGCACATGGCAACCACTGCTTTTTTCTCCACACGTACCTCCGGTGTACCTGTGATACCAGCGATCTGTGTCAGCATATTCTCCAGCTCTCCCAGAGAATGCAGGGGCTTTGCAATACTGTCCCATCTCTTTCTCGCCCCCTCCATAGCCTTTTCATCCAGAGGGCGGACTTTCTTCACTGCCTCATCCAAAGTCATCATTTGCTACCTCCAATCCTTTTACCTGTGGTAAAAATAATAAATTTACTAAAGATATAATTCAACGCCAGCACGATAAATTGTGTGCAGAATTTTGCAAACATATCCCGGAATCCCAGGATCTCCGCCAGAAACCATACGCCACCTACCTCAATGACCATGGTCACCAGACGGGCACTTATAAATTTCAGAAAGGGCCGTATATGATCCCTCCATGTTTCACAGCGGTCATGAAATACAAATCTGGAATTCACAACATAGGCAAACAGGATCGCCAGGATGATCGATATGATGTTGGCACTCATCAGCGGAATTCCCATTGCCCTCATGATATAAAAGCTTAACAGATTTACGAGAGTCGTACAACCACCCCAGAAAATATAACGGATCACATCATTTTCATAGAATTTAAGGATCCACTTTTTCATTGGTATCTCCTCCTCGTATGATCTTTGATACGATATATCTTGGACGACGTTTTACTTCCTCATAGATCCTGGCGATATAATATCCGATGATCCCAAGGCTCATCATCACAGCACTTCCGATAAAGAGCATCACGATCAGAAGTGTGGTATAGCCTTCCACCGCATGCCCGGAAAAATACCGGACCAGAGAATAAACCAGAAGGAGCAGGGAGCACCCAAAGCAGCCCACAGCACCGGCTGTTACAAACTGCAGCGGAAGTGTTGTAAATGCCACGATATTCCGAAACGCATAGCTGATCAGCGTTCCTGCAGACCATTTGGATTCTCCGGCCTCACGCTCCTGCACCTCAAAAGGTACGGAGATACTTTTGAAGCCTATCCAGGATGATGCCGCCCGGAAAAACATGCTGCGCTCAGGCATGGCGAGAACACTCTCCACCGCTTTCCTGTCCAGCAGCTTGAAGTCGGAAGCGTTTTCCATATCAAAGCCGGTGGCACGGGACATGATCCGATAGAAAAATCCGGCACTTTTTCTGTGAAAAAGAGTTTCTTTTCCCCGGTTTTTCTTGATGCCCTCCACAACCTCGTAGCCCTGCTTCCAGAGCCGGTACATTTCCAAGAGGATTTCCGGCGGATGCTGCAGGTCACAGTCCATCACTGCCACCGCATCTCCGCATGCCTGTGCAAGGCCGGCCACGATTGCTGCTTCTTTTCCGAAATTTCTGGAAAAATGCACACCTGTCACATTTTTATCTTCCCTGGATACTTTTTCTATGGCTGCCCAGGTCCCGTCAGAGGAACCGTCATCTACCAGGACCAGTTCATAACGGATCCCGGCCTGCCCCAGGAGCTCTCTGAGAGTCCGGCAGGTTTTCTCCACCATCGGTTCCTCGTTACAGGCAGGCAAAACTACCGATACTCGGCTCATTTCTCCTGTTTTCCCCTTTCTTTTTGTTTTCTCTGGCGCCGGTAAGATATTACGATCCCGGCAAACAGGATCAGGCCGATCACCGTCAGTATCATTCCGGGCACAATATACGGTGTACAATATCTGAGTGCGATCGTATGCCTGCCTTTTTTTAATTCCAGTCCCATATACATACTGTTTGCCTGCACAAGTTCTGTTTTTTCTCCATCTACATAGGCGGTAAAGCCTGCGCTGTATGGAATGGAAAATACCAGGATCTTATCGGAAGTGGTTGTGATATCTCCACGAATGCAATTTGTCTCCGTTTTGATATTCTGAAGACTTTCTTTTCCAAGCTCCTCTGTCTGTTCTTCAACAGAAGCCATGGGCTGACATACCACATACAGATCATCAAAGGTATATTCTCCCGGCATGGAGAATGTCAGTGTCATAGTTCCTGCAGAATAGTTTTTATATCCCATATTCAGAAGAAAATTATGTCTTCCGCTATAGCCGTTGTATTTATCTGTAAAGATCCGGATAGTCTTGTCCACGGAGCCCAGCGAAACATCCACTGCTGATTCCTTGCTTTCTTTCCAGTAGCGCCAGTTATTGTCTTCATAACGCACGGTATTCTTCTCATATTCTGTCATGGAATCCCATTTTTTTTCACTGACCACTGTACGTGGAGAATAGGCATTAAAATCCAGATTTTTTGCCACAAGATAAACCTCTGCCTCCGGCTCTCCCTGATATCCGATCTGTACGGTTGCTCCTTCTTTGGCCACAATGATCTTTCCGTCTTTGATCTTACAGCCTTTTCCTGCTTCCAGTGTAAAATCTGCTTTCTTATCGTCAAAGGTGAGGTCTGTCTCAGAAAGACTGCTGTCCTCAAGGACTGCCCCCTGCAGGAGTGCCTGCTGCTTTTCGGTCACGGAAAGCTTTTCATAGTTTTCTCTGGGGATCCAGGAATCATAGGTATAACCAAGAGGAAGGGAATCCTCGTCTTCGTAGATCCTGTATTTTTTTGTGACTTCTGCTTCACTGTCATAGCCGTATGGCAGATACCCATATCCGCTTTTTTTGATGGCAAAATATTTCACCGAGGCAAGACGATCCAGGACACTCCGTCCGTCCAGGCTGCTGTAATGATAATCCCAGGGGGTATTCAGATACATCTCATCAAAGAAACGGCTGATATTTCCATTGGCCACACTGAAATAATAGGAAGTACTGTTGGTTCCCATATACATGGCAGTGTTTACATAAGAGCCCGTTTTGTACTGGTCATATCTGGTAACCGCTGAATCGTCCATTGACCGGATCGCTTTGTCCGGTCCGGACTGAAGCTTCTCCAGCGCCTGATCCTTTTCCTCAAATTCTGACAGATAATCTTTTTCGTAAGAATACTGGTATGAAACATTCAGAAGGATGCTTGTCACAAGCACGGCCACGATCATTCCACAGAGATACTTTCCCTGTGTAAATACGTTTCCGTAGGAAACCACTGTAAACACAGCCAGGACCAGCATCATCAATGCCATGATATTGCGTTCCGTGCGGGCGGATTCTGAAAACAGTGCCAGCACGCCATATATCAGCAGCATCACAAATATCCGTCGTTTTTCCCTGATGCCCAGCGTAAACAGTTCCGGATATGCCTGTACCAGAATATATGCGATCAGCATTCCATACGCCCAGATCCATCGGTTGGACACGTATGAAAATCCATTCAGTACATGACCTGCAAAGGGGATCAGCAAAAACAGATTCAGAAGCACAAAGCCTAGCTTCAGTCCCGTATATTTTTTCTTTTTGGAAAAGATCACAAACACGCCTGCCATTGCGACTGCGGAATATCCAGCAACTCCCCACTGGATCATATTTTCGCCGATCAGGCAGCCGAGATATTTTTCGTAGTAAATGCGGTCATATAACAGTGGCACATAATTCTGCGCCTGAAAGCGCTCTGTTCCAAACAGAGTCATGACCACAGGTAAAAAGATCAGTGCAGCGATCATAAGTGCGACCAGATAAAAGCCAGCAAATTTCAGGAACCACTGAAATACATCTTTTACTGAACGCTTGCGGAATATTCCAAAATACCGGAAAGCTGCATACAGCACCATAAAGATACTGATCATATAAAAGAAATAAAAATTAGACATTGCCGCTACAGCCGTCGCACAGATAAAAAGGTATGGCTTTTCTTTTTTGTAAATCTTTTCAATTCCCATAAGGACCAGCGGCAGATAGATCATGGGATTGGAAAAATATGGATGCTTCATGGACGCATAAATGGTCCATCCTGCAAAAATATAAACAAGGCTTCCAAGAAATGTGGCCTGTTTAGGATTCTTGCGGTAAAAGCAGTAAATGCTGAATGTGATACCCGCCAGATAAATGCGGAGAAAGATCAGAATCTCATATAAGATCTCTGTGTCTTTTTCCGGTACAAAAACGGACAGTAAGGTCAGCGGATCACCGATCGCATAATAATGAAGTGTTGTAAGGATATCGGAACCGTATCCGATATGCATATCCCACATAGGAAGGGAAAGCTTATGCTCCGTCACCAGCGTCTGCAGAACATTCCGCAGATATTTTCCATAATAGGCCAATGCATTGATGTGCTGCGGAACACCGTCATGACTCCAGATCAGGGATTTTCCATTGAAATAAAAACAACTGTAAATAAACAGCGAGATCGCTGCAAAAACAATCGTATACAGAATATAAAAATCTGCTTTTTTCTCTTTCCGGGATTTCTCCTTCGAAAAAATTCTCTTCATATATGTCTCTCCTGTATATGAAAAAAGGCCTGCGGTGCGCTAAACACCGCAGGCCTGTCACCTAATGCTTAATCAGCAAGCACACTGTATAAACAGTAACTATTGATCAATAATTAGTCTTCTTTCTTATCTGCTCCGTAAAGAGTGATAAGTTTATGCAGATACTCATATCTAGCCTGAGCCTCAGACTCGTTCTTAGCAAACAGTCTTGCAGCTTTCTCAGGATTCTGACGCTGCAGAGAATTGTAACGAACCTCACCGTTCAGGAAGTCCATATAGTTCTCCATATCCGGTGTCTTGGAATCAAGGCTGAACTTGTTCTCAGCAGCCGGGTTGAATCTGAAGTTGTGCCAGTATCCGCACTTAACTGCCAGCTCTTCCTCTGTCTGAGCTTTGCTCATACCTTTCTTGATACCATGGTTGATACATGGAGCGTAAGCGATGATCAGGGATGGTCCCGGATATGCCTCTGCCTCTGCGATTGCTTTTACAGTCTGGTTGAAGTCAGCACCCATGGAAATCTGTGCTACATATACATAGCCATAGCTCATTGCGATAGATGCCATATCTTTCTTCTTAGTCTCTTTTCCGCCTGCTGCGAACTGAGCGATCGCACCTGTCGGTGTAGATTTGGAAGACTGTCCGCCTGTGTTGGAGTAAACCTCTGTATCGAATACCATAACGTTGATGTCACGTCCGCTTGCAAGAACGTGGTCAACACCACCGAATCCGATATCGTAAGCCCATCCGTCACCACCGAAGATCCACTGGGATTTCTTGGAGAGGAAGTCTTTCTGTGCAAGGATCTCGTTAGCCTTGTCACATCCGCAAGCCTCAAGAGCTGCAACGAGTTTCTCTGTAGCTGCACCATTTGTTGCGCCTACAGCATAAGTATCCAGCCATTCCTGACCAGCTGCCTTAACATCCTCGTTTGTTCCGTTAGCTACAAGGTCTTCGATCTTCTCTTTCAGACCGCCACGGATCGCACGCTGTGCAAGAAGCATACCATAACCGAACTCTGCGTTATCCTCGAACAGAGAGTTTGACCATGCAGGTCCCTGTCCCTTAGCGTTTGTTGTGTATGGTGTAGATGGTGAAGAGTTACCCCAGATAGAGGAACATCCTGTAGCATTTGCAATGTACATTCTGTCACCAAAGAGCTGTGTGATCAGCTTAGCGTATGGTGTCTCACCACAACCTGCACAAGCGCCGGAGAACTCAAGGAGCGGCTGTTTGAACTGGCTGCCTTTTACAGTTGTCTCTTTATATTTAGCGATAACGTCTTCCTTCTGAGGAAGTGTTACACCGTAATCGAAGAATTTCTGCTCTTCTGTGTTAGCTTCAAGCGGAGCCATCTCAAGAGCTTTGTTGCCTTTCTTTCCTGGGCAGACATTTGCGCAGGAACCACATCCTGTACAGTCAAGAGCGGATACAGTCATTGTGAATGTATAGTCTTTCATTCCTGTAAGTGGAAGTGTCTTGATTCCCTCTGGAGCGTTAGCTGTCTCATCTGCTGTCATAGCAACCGGACGGATTGCAGCATGCGGGCAGACATATGCACAGCGGTTACACTGGATACAGTTGTCCGGAACCCATACAGGAACGTTAACTGCGATACCACGTTTCTCATATGCAGCTGTTCCGGATGGTGTTGTACCATCTACATAATCCTTGAATGCAGATACCGGGAGGCTGTTACCTTCCTGAGCATTGATCTTGCACTGGATGTTGTTTACGAAGTCCTGAGCATCCTGAGCACCGTGGGATGCGTGAGACATGAAGAGTCCCTCGTCCTCAGCGTTCTTCCAGCTCTCCGGAACCTGAACCTCTACGACCTGTTTAGCACCGGCATCGATAGCTGCCCAGTTCTTCTTAACAACGTCATCACCTTTACGTCCGTAAGTAGCTTTAGCAGCAGCTTTCATAAGCTCGATAGCCTGCTCCTCAGGAATGATTCCTGTAAGTTTGAAGAATGCGGACTGAAGGATTGTGTTGATACGTGTTGGTCCCATGCCAGTCTCAATACCAATCTTAACACCATCGATGGTGTAGAATTTGATATTGTGGTTAGCGATGAAAGCTTTAACCTGTCCTGGAAGATGTTTCTCAAGTCCTTCCATATCCCAAGCACAGTTCAGAAGGAATGTACCTCCGTCAACAAGCTCCTGTACCATGTTATATTTATTAACATAGGACGGATTATGACATGCGACGAAGTTTGCTTTGTGGATCAGGTATGTGGATTTGATCGGTTTCTTACCGAAACGAAGGTGAGACATTGTAACACCGCCGGACTTCTTGGAGTCATAATCGAAGTAAGCCTGAGCGTACATGTCTGTATTGTCACCGATGATCTTGATGGAGTTCTTGTTAGCACCTACAGTACCATCAGCTCCAAGTCCCCAGAACTTGCAGTTTGTTGTTCCCTCTGGTGTTGTAACAAGTGGTGCACCTGTCTCAAGAGAAAGGTTTGTAACATCATCAACGATACCGATTGTGAATTTCTCTTTCTCAGTGTTCTCATATACTGCTACGATCTGTGCAGGTGTTGTATCTTTGGAACCAAGTCCGTAACGTCCTGTAAAGATCTTAACATCACTGAACTTGCTGTCACGAAGAGCTGCAACAACATCAAGATACAGAGGCTCGCCAAGAGCTCCTGGCTCTTTTGTTCTGTCAAGAACAGAGATCTGCTTAACTGTATCCGGGATTGCATCGATAAGAGCCTGTGCACAGAATGGTCTGTAAAGACGAACTTTAACAACACCGACTTTCTTGCCAGCTGCCATAAGGTAATCGATGGTCTCCTCGATGGTATCGTTTACGGAACCCATAGCTACGATGATGTGCTCAGCGTCAGCAGCTCCGTAGTAGTTGAACAGTTTGTAGTCTGTTCCGATCTTCTCGTTAACTTTGTCCATGTACTCCTGAACAACTGCCGGAAGAGCGTCATAATATGGATTACATGCCTCTCTTGCCTGGAAGAAGATATCCGGGTTCTGAGCAGAACCTCTCTGACATGGATGGTTCGGGTTCAGAGCACGGTTACGGAACTCTGCGATCGCATCCATATCTGCCATATCCTTCAGATCTTCGTAATCCCATGTCTCGATCTTCTGGATCTCATGAGATGTACGGAATCCGTCGAAGAAGTTGATGAATGGAACTTTTCCTTTGATCGCTGCAAGATGAGCAACCGGTGTAAGGTCCATAACCTCCTGTACAGAAGACTCACAAAGCATTGCACATCCAGTCTGACGACAGGCCATAACGTCGGAATGATCTCCGAAGATACAAAGTGCGTGGGAAGCAAGTGCACGGGCAGATACGTTGATAACTCCCGGAAGCTGCTCACCAGCGATCTTGTAAAGGTTCGGGATCATAAGCAGAAGACCCTGGGAAGCTGTGTAGGTTGTAGTCAGGGCACCTGCTGCCAGAGAACCGTGAACGGCACCTGCTGCACCTGCCTCAGACTGCATCTCTGTAACCTGTACTTCCTGTCCAAAGATGTTCTTTCTTCCCTGAGTTGCCCACTCGTCTGTAGCCTCAGCCATTACAGATGAAGGGGTAATCGGGTAAATAGCAGCTACATCAGAAAAAGCGTATGATGCATGAGCGGCTGCATGGTTACCATCCATGGTTTTCATCTTTCTTGCCATTGTTTTTTCCTCCTTAAAGGTTTGTTAAAAAATATATTATTTAGGCTTATGAAGGCCTAAAATTCCATTGGTTATTATATCATAGATTCCCAGTTATGTCCATTTTCTTTCATTGTTTTTTGTATATTATCCTGTACAAACGCCGTTATCTTTTTCACAAATAAAAAAGAGCTGTTCGGAATTTTCCCTCTCCAAACTGCTCTCCTTATCATCTCATACGCTTATCCCAACTCACATCCGGGAATCACTTCTCCTCTTTTCCGAAAAGATCCTTCATGGATTTCCGACGGAGCATTGTCCACAGCTGATCCTGGATCTCCTGAAGCTCATCATGTGCATGGCAGGGAACTCCGTCCTGTCCGTTCCTTGGACACTGATATGTGCCGTTCAGGCACTCAATGATGGACATATCCGGATCGATCGCACTGTATATCTCATATAATGACAGTTCTTCCGGATCTCTCTTCAGCGCGTAACCGCCATGAACTCCGCGGTATCCTTCCACGAGCCCTGCATTCTGAAGCTTCTTCAGTATCTTGTATGCAAAGGGTGCTGTGATCGATTCCCTCTCACAGATCTCGCTGACGCTCAAACGCGGCTCCCACATCAATGCGCGGATAACCCGCATCGCATAATCGCTTTCTCTGGTGATAAACATTTTTAACCTCTCTTCTGTTCAACTAAGCTGCTGATTTATGATAGTTTCCGCATTCCATCCGATCTGCCACGTTCCTGGGTGTTTCTGATGTGCCAGAGAGCCGGATATCCATATCCCCGGAATACTTCATTACCACATACGACAGTATAACCCATTTTTTTATTTAATAAAAGGTTATTATTTTCCTGTGATTCATAGTAATCCCCTGTTTTTCCTTTATTTAGCCGAAAAAAGGAAAATACAGCTTGCAAATTTTTCAGTTTACGGTACAATAGGAAACGATTGTAATGCTTTCGTATGTAATTGAAACGATATTTATTTAATGAAAAAAGAGGTATGATATGATTTCAGCAAATAACATCACACTGCGCGTTGGAAAAAAAGCGCTGTTTGAAGACGTTAACATCAAATTTACAGAGGGTAACTGTTATGGATTGATCGGCGCCAACGGCGCAGGAAAATCTACATTCCTCAAAATCCTTTCCGGTCAGCTTGAGCCTACCAAGGGCGACATTGTGATCACCCCCGGTCAGAGACTTTCTTTCCTACAGCAGGATCACTTCAAATATGATGCTTATCCGGTTCTGGATACTGTCATCATGGGTAATGAAAGACTCTATCAGATCATGAAAGAGAAAGAAGCCATTTACGCAAAGGAAGATTTCACAGACGAAGATGGCATCCGTGCCAGCGAGCTTGAGGGTGAGTTTGCAGAGATGAACGGATGGGAAGCAGAGTCCGATGCTGCTACTCTTCTCAACGGTCTCGGAGTCGACACTGAGTTCCACTATACACAGATGGCAGACCTTACCGGTAGTATGAAGGTCAAGGTTCTTCTTGCACAGGCTCTTTTCGGAAATCCTGATATCCTTCTTCTTGATGAGCCGACCAACCACCTGGATCTTCCTGCTATCGAATGGCTGGAGGAGTTCCTGATCAATTTTGACAATACGGTTATCGTAGTATCCCATGACCGTTATTTCCTGAACAAGGTCTGCACACATACTGCTGATATCGATTATGGCAAGATCCAGCTTTATGCCGGAAACTATGACTTCTGGTTTGAATCCAGCCAGCTTCTGATCAAGCAGATGAAAGAGGCCAACAAAAAGAAAGAGGAGAAGATCAAAGAGCTCCAGGAGTTCATCTCCCGTTTCAGCGCCAATGCTTCCAAATCCAAGCAGGCGACTTCCAGAAAGCGTGCCCTGGAAAAGATCCAGCTGGATGACATGCGTCCTTCCAGCCGTAAATATCCATACATCGACTTCCGCCCGAACCGTGAGATCGGAAACGAGGTCCTCATGGTGGAAAATCTGTCCAAGACCATTGATGGAGTAAAGGTTCTGGACGACATTTCCTTCACTCTTGGTCGTGAAGATAAGGTTGCCTTTGTGGGCGCCAACGAGCAGGCCATCACAACCTTCTTCAAGATCCTTACAGGTGAAATGGAGCCGGATGAAGGAAATTACAAATGGGGCGTTACCACTTCCCAGGCATATTTCCCGAAGGATAACACACAGGAATTCGATAACGACCTTACTATCACCGACTGGCTGACACAGTACTCCGAGATCAAGGACGCAACCTACGTCCGTGGATTCCTTGGCCGTATGCTTTTCCCTGGTGAGGATGGTGTAAAACGTGTCCGTGTTCTTTCCGGTGGTGAAAAGGTTCGCTGTCTTCTTTCCAAGATGATGATCTCAGGTGCCAATATCCTGATCCTGGATGAGCCAACCAACCATCTGGATATGGAGTCTATCACAGCACTGAACAACGGACTGATCAAATTCCCGGGAGTGATCCTTTTCACTTCACACGATCACCAGTTTGTACAGACAACTGCAAACCGCATCATGGAGATCCTTCCTAACGGCAAGCTGGTAGACAAGATCACCACTTACGACGAGTATCTTGCCAGCGACGAAATGGCCAAGAAGCGTCACGTATTCCAGGTTAACGAAGAGGACGCACAGGATAACTAAATCCCATGCTTCTGTAACAAAAAATCTCCCCTGCTTCCGCCTTTACAGGCAGTCAGGGGAGTTTTTTTATCTGTTTTATATGCGCTTACTCCATGGTGATCGGAGCAAGCTTGCCCTGTGTTACATCCAGAAGATCTTTAAGCGGTACCTTCAGGGTAAGGCCTACTCTTCCACCACTTACATAGATCTCATCAAAGTTTTCGGCAGACTGGTCAAACACCACCGGATAATTTTTTTTCATTCCAAGAGGGCTGCAGCCTCCGCGGATATAGCCCGTGATCTTTGTAAGATCCTTTACATGGATCATATCTACTGTTTTTTCGCCTACAGACTTTGCGGCTGCCTTACGGTCCACCTCTTTCTCGATCGGAACTACAAACACATAGTAGCCGCCGCTTTTCCCTTCCATGACCAGGGTCTTAAAGGACTGATCATGAGGGGCTCCTGTAATGTCTGCACAGTGGATCCCATCTATGAACTCTCCACAGTCATATGTGAGTGCTTCATATTTTACTTTTTTTCGATCCAGCATTCTCATCGCGTTTGTTTTGGCTTCTTTTCCCATTTCTGTCACTCCTCGGATTTTTCTCAGTTGTCTTTCCACTCATCAAGCTCATCCAGATCCTCATCATTCATCAGATCCGGGTCATTCCTGTAATTTCCATATTCTTCCTGCTCATCAAAATCCGCCATATTTTCAATATCCATCCGGCGTCTTTTCTGCTGCAGTTTTTCAAAATCTTCATAGCTGTCCCTGTTTTCCGACTCATCAAAACGATCATAGTCTTCATGATCCTCCGGATCTGCATAGCGGGATCTGCTTCCCGTTCCTGCATTCCTTCGTTCCCTGGTGCTGCTGCTCTGGCTGTATCTGCGGCCTCTTCTGTCATCCGAAGCATAATTTCTGTCGGATGTTCTGTTTCTGCCGGATGTTCCGGAAGTGCTTCTTCTTTCAGCGGAACTGCCTTTGCTGTTTCTTTCGCTTCCGGATCTTTTTCGGCTGTCTGCATAATTTCTTTCTCGTCTGTCAGAGTTGCGTCCTTCTCTGTCAGATGGTCTGCGGGAACGTCTTTCACCCCGGCTTTCCCGGTCATCGTTTGCCCGGTTTTCGTATGTATATCTGTGATCGTCCCTGTTACGGTCAGAGGTATATTCACGGCTGTTTCCTCTACGATCCCTTCCTGCCGGCTTCCTGGTCTCCTCCGGCAGAGCTCCATTGTCGTCATCCTCTTCTTCGTCATCTTCCTCATCGTATCGGTCTTTGTTGATGGCGAACTGGATCAGCATACCAAGGATCGCAATTCCCGCTGCCATACCGACGCCATATGGAAACTGCGCCAGCCCTGCGATCTTTGCAATGGATAATCCTGCCAGAACACCACCCAGTATACTGGTTCCGACAATGATCACTCCTTTCGCATAACGCATAGCAAGTATTCCCAGTCCCACGCCGATAAGGATGCACAGGAAAAAGGAAAAAGAACTGGTCGGATGAATCAGATAGATACTCAATGTTATTCCGATACCAAATCCCAGTACAAAGATTCCTGCCCTGTAGATCAGAAACGAAACAACAGCCAGTACGATCCCCAGTCCCGCCATGGCACCTGCGATCACCATTTTATCCTGAACACCGGACATATAGGTTACACCAAAGCCGGCGCCTGCTCCGATGATAAATCCAAAGATCATCATCCAGAACCGGAGGATACGATATCCCAGGATACAGTTCAAAAGCCCGAAAACGCAGAGCACTCCATATACGATCACCATCAGCTGGCTGATCTGTTCCATACCTCCTGCTCTCTGCAGTATGTCAAATCCTCTTGACAACATATCCATATTCATAACTTACTCCTCTCTTTCCAAAACCTCCGGAAATCTTCCCGAAGATGTTTCAGAAAATAAAATATATGGTATAAAAATTATCCATCACTCCATAATGATACTCCACCTGACCAAGTCCGTGAAGTTTCATATAATACTGTGCCACATTCTGTACCACGCCATCATCCAGCAGTTCCTGACAGGCTTCGGAAAAAGCTTCCTGACTGCCAAACTTGAAACGCACTACAGCCGCACCATTATCCAGTCTCATCTTACAATAATCATATATGTCCTGCCAGCTGTAATCTTCAAAGTACCCCTGGTTCAGCACATAAAAATCCAGATCCTTCGCAGTACATGCCGGAACTGTCAGTTCTTCCGATGGTGTATAGGTTTTTTCATATTCTTCCGGGAAAGGGCAGAGATAATCGTAAATGATCGTCTTATGTTCTTCCAGCTGTGCGGCATCTCCATTTAAAAAATCCGGCTGATCCCCATTGGTAGCATCTACATAATAATACTCCTGGCCTATTTTTACAATATCCCATGCATGACCCTCTGTACTTCCTTTTGTGCTTCCGTCCACATAAATACAGGGAATATCCAGCCTTTCCAGAAGATACTGGACAGCTCCTGCATATCCGGCACAGACTGCGGATTTTTTCCAGAAAACACCTGCTATGCTCTGATCATCCTCCCCGGTCTGATACTGGGTATGGTCAATAACATACGTATAAACAATGCGTACCTTCTCGTAGTCACCGGCATCCTCCGGGATCAGGGCTCTGACCTCCTGAAAGCTCTGCTCCATCGCCGTCTGTATCTCATCGATCTCGCCGTCTGTACAAGTATAGCCCGGAGTAAAAACGCAGTAATCACTGTCTGAATACGTAGTTTTGTAGATTTTTTCACGATTGTGGACCCAGAATATCTCCGGGTGGTCTTTCAATACTGCATGATAGCTTCTGTCAATACTGTCATCATCGGAGATCGTCAGATAAAACTCCTTTTCCCGGGCACGGATTCCTTTCAGCAGCTCCCGATATACTCTCTGCTCTTCTTCCGTAAGCTGTTTGAAATAATATTCCTGATGTCCTTCTTCGCTCTGGGCAACCTCCATCTGACGCAATTCCTCTACTTCCTTTGGTTCGCCTGAAATAATGCTCTTTGCTATGGAGCGGATCTGACCCAGTGCCCCTGCCGAAGTGCTAAAGGGCTGAAGGATCACTGCAGCTGTAAGCACTGCGGCTGCCATGGGGCAGAAATTTCTTTTTTTCATAATATCATGTCCTATGTCTGAAGCAGCGATTGTAAGAAAGGGCAGCCTCCCGTGGGAGACTGCCCTTATCTTCAATCGCTGTCCCTTAGTTTTCCATTTCCAGTGTTTCTACATCATCATCAAATGTATCCACTGCATCGTCCATGGTCTCCTGATCCAGAGTCAGCGTCTCAACTTCATCTTCTTCCTCATCCTCCTGCAAAGCCTTATTCTTAAAATCTGCAAGAAGGTCACTGGAAACAGTATCACCGGATGCCAGTGCATCCTTCAGTGCATCAGATCTAACCACATCCGTGAGGAGCTTTTCTGCACTCTCCTCTGTCAGAACATCATTCTCTGTAGCTGTGGTCTTATTTTCCTCCGCTGTTGTATCCTGATAGAAGGATGGCTTTCTGATATAACGGAAGCTTGCACTGTATGCCTCACCAACCGTTACACCATTCTTGCTTGAGGAACAATGTACTGCAATCCAGTCGCCGGAATCCGTCTTTCCGCACAGGATACCAACGTGGTTGTTGCTTCCTGCTTCCGGTCCTCTCTGGAATACCAGATCTCCTGGCTGTGCATCTGCTTCGCTGACAACACCGGCCTTCTCCCATTGGTCAGAGGTTCCGTCTCCAACTGCTGCCTGCATTCCCTGATCCTTATATCCATTGATCACTGCCCAGGTAACAAAGCCGCTGCAGTCCAGACCATATGCACGGAGCGTACCGGAGCTTCTGCTACCGTCTGCTGATACCTTCTCAACGGAGCCCCAACTTGGATCTTCTCCGATCACCGTAGATTTGCCGCCCCAGAAATATCCGACCTTGCCAACCAGTGAATACGCTGCGGTGATAACATCTACACGATCCTCAGAAACATTGTCTCCCACGCTTTCACGGACAAAGCCTTTGGATGCGGTAACTACCGCACAGAGAAGCTTACAGTCTGTTTCCACATATTTCTTAAGGACGCTTCTGTCTTTCTTTGCAATATTGTTCTTCTTGATGTAGTAGTTGATCTTGCGATTTCCGTAGGATATCTTGGTAATATCCTGCTTGTCCCTGACGATGGGGTTCATCTCCGCAAAAATCCTTGCCAGATCATCCTTGCAGGATGCATCCAATGTAAATGACGTTGCTCCTGCTTTGCTCTTTTCGTAAATATAAACAGCAAGGATATCCTGCCAGTTTCTTACCAGAAGTGTATTCTCCGTATCGGTAAGCTTGTTCTTCTCTTTATATTCTCTTTCGATCTCTTCCATTACAGAAGCAAAATCATCAGAGAAGGACAGATGATAATTGCTCTTAAGACTATCCAGATAAAAATCCTTGCCCGCATGGAGATTGGATACCATATTTGTCACATAAACAGGATCTCCGATCTGTGTTGCTGTGGCGTTATTTCCATCTGTGATCTCTGTATTCTTGTTATCTTCCGTGCTGCTATCATCTTTTTTGTTGTCTTTTTTGTTATCACTGTCGTTCTTGTCGACAGCTGCAAGCTTGGCTTCTGCCTCAGTCAGGATCTTATAATTCGTAACCTTGGCCTTTTCTGTATTAGACAGTGCCTCATAAGCTGCACGTACGCTATCTATCTCCGCTTTATCTGCTGCTGTGATCGTTCTGCCTGCCAGTGCTTTGATCTTCCGGATCACCGCCTGTACCTTTGCAGAGTCATCCCTGGCCGGTCTTGCCGTCGGTGCAGGTGTTGCGGTTGGCTCCGGCGTTGCCGTTGGTGCAGGTGTCGCTGTCGGTTCCGGTGTTGCCGTTGGTGCAGGTGTCGCTGTCGGCGCAGGTGTTGCAGTTGGCTCCGGTGTTTCCGTCGGCGCAGGTGCCGGTGTATCTGTTGGCTCCGGCGCTGTAGTTGGTTCCGGTTCCGGTGCAGCAGTTATTTCCGGTTCCGGTGCAGCTGTCGGCACCGGTTCTGCCGGAACTTCTGGTTCCGGTTCACTTACCTCGCTCCCGTCTCCTGAAACACCTTCCTCAGCAACAACATTATCTGCTTCCTCGGCGGCTTTTACTCCGGTTGGAATTGCCAGTACCATAGCTGATAACATCGTGATGCAAAAAAACTTATTCAGGTACTTGTTCTTCATATTTATTAAGATGCTCCCTTCTTTCCTTGAACATCCCTTTACTTCCCCTATAATAAAGGTCTGCCTTAAACCGTTTGATAACTTAAAGTTTAATTCAATTTATTTTAGCATACGAAAATCGTGAAATCAACTGTTCTGGTAGGATATCTCCTTCAATTCATCTATTTTTCACTTTTTATTCACATTTTTGTAAGATTTTTTAGAGTTTACCATAACGTAAAAAAGCCACAGTGCTCTCACACACTGCGGCTTTTTATATACTGTCAGACAGTCACTGCCGGCTGTCCGCCCATATGAAACTGTTTTCTGACACAGAGCTGAAAAATTCCCTGTACAACCTGATAGCACACCCGAAGGATAAAACGGATGTCATCGGCAATGCACCGCGGGCTTTCCAGATAATATGCATGACGCTCACGGATATATTCCACAAGTTCCTCAAAGCTTTCAAACTGCTTCGCTTCTTCCAGCTGGCTGTCTGCTGCGCCGCTGAGGATGCATTCTCTCAGGCGGTTTTTCAGCTCAGCTTCATAAGAATTATGTGCTGCAAGATTTCCTTTGTATGTTTTGTTATGAGGAAAAGTAAAATAATCAGCCATATAATGCATGACCTCACCGAATCTTCTCCAGTATACTCTGGCATTCTCTTCCTCCGGGTTCTTCTCGACAAGCGCCCTCATCTTATTCTGGAGGTGATCGAATGTTCCGAAAAACTCATGTCTGGTGGTGAGAAACGATGGTTTCAGATCAGGCATGATATTACCCAGGCAAAACGCTTTTCTGTGCTGCTGGAGACTGTACACCTCAGACATCTGGTCAGCCAGGTATCTGCCTAACAGTATATGTGATTTTTTACGCAATTTTTTCCCTCTTCCTTCTTTCCTGATCCAGATCCTGACCGGTCAACAGTAATTTGGTTCCGCCCGGTCCTCTTCTGGGATCCATAAATCATCCGTTTACCGGAACCAACTTTACTATAGCACTGTTTTTTCAAATAATCAAATAAAGATTATGTAAATTTTAATCCAGATCAAAAAGCTGCCGCTGCTTCAGATCAATAGATGCCCAGACGGTACTTGTCTTCGGTTCTCCGTAAAGATAAACCGTGCTGGAAACCAAGCAGCATATATAATTCACTTTTTGTTCCAATCCCTCCATCAAGTCCAACACTGTTGTGCGCAGCTTCAACCAGGGTCTTTGCCCTATCTTCAGTAACTCCTCTGCCACGCATCTTTTTATCATGCCAGATCTTTCGGATCCCATTTACTCCAAGCGCGATCACATCTTTTGGCAATGGTGCTTTTTCAAGCACTGCCAGGCCGCTTATTGCATCAAATCGTGTATATAATCCCAGATATTCCGGGAAATGTATTGCAAGCCATCTCTGAATCCTGTTTGCAGATATGTTGTGCTGCTTCATGATCCCGTCACGGCTGTATACCAGGTCTCTTATCAGAACTGCAATCTTTTTATTCTCAGTCTTAAGTGTCTCTGCCCAAAGGCTGAAAGAATTGAACCCTTCCAGATCGTTATGAAAAGAAAAAATACGTTTTGTAAGTTCGCGTCCTCTGTTATCAAAAGCTCTTGCATAATGTATCTGGCTTCCTATATCAACTCCGACAACCATTGTTGAATCTGTTACTTGCTCAATCTTTTCATTCTGTGTATAATTCATTTGGAACCTCCAGTGCTTGATTGTTTTGTTTACATCCGCCAAGATGCAACTCAATCATACCTTGAGGTTCTTTTTTATTCAATTGGCGCTTTTAATTAATTACAGGAATGCTCCTTATTATATTTTTCAATCTCGTCATCAATAATTGAATCTACATGAGGGAACAGACAACCGGGACCTCCATAGGTAATACATGGAATGAAATGTCCGTGTGGTGCATACTCCTCACATGCTCTTCTGACCTCCTTACGGATCTCTTCTTCTGTGGAATCCACACGGTCTACGATCGAAGCATCGATTCCGCCCATAAGTGTCATTCTTCCGTTCAGCTGTTTCTGGAGCTTCGGAATATCATTCTGCGGAAGTGTTCCTTGCCAGATGTCAATCCCAAGATCAACCATATCCTCTATGATCGGTTCCATGAAGGAATCTGCGTGATGCATGACGATCACTCCATGGTCTTTCATATATTTATAGGATCTTTCATACTGTGGTTTGATAAATTCTCTCCATGTGTCCGGACTGATGAACAGGGACTGCTTGGAACCCCAGTCATCGTGGGAAAGGATGATATCCGGATGGAGATTATCAACGATCAGCTTTGTAAGCTGAAAACGGTACTCCCCAATGGCATTGCAGAGATCCATCATATCCTCCGGCTCAAGAAGGAAGTTCACCAGCATATCCTCAAATCCCATCAGGAAGTGAAGCCTCTCAAAAACACCTGTAGGCATAAATGCCATGAAAAGGCTTCCTGAATCCTTTATCTCCTGTGCCTTCTGTTTAAATGGTTCCCATAAAGCCGGATCCGAGCACTGACCGACAATATCCGGGATCACCAGCTGCTCTTTCCATTCTGTGATATCATCAATGACCTTGTTGTCCTCTGTTACATGTGGCATTGCAGCCAGCTGTTCCTGGGGCCAGAGGATCTCAGTCCCGAAAAGATCCTTCATAGGCTCCATACCACGGTGACGGTTTCCACGCACATAATTATTTGCCGGGTTCGGCGGGTAAAAGGTCGCACCCTCATACTGTCTCAGAAGTCGTTCCGGCCTGCCGTCCTTTTTTATCGTTTCAAGTAAAATCTCCGATGCTTTCAACATAATGCTTCCTCCTTTATTATCCTGTGATCTTTCGAAATACCCGATCACTTTTCTTCATGATCTTGCGTCAATCTCAGCCTGATACTGAAGAACCTTTTCCTTTGTGATCTTAAATCCAAACACCAGAAGCAGAAGACCTGCCAGACAGAAAATAGCCGGAACAAGTGCAAAGGAAATCGTCATTCCCTGACGGGCCGTTCCTTCAAGAACAACTCCGGATTTCCAGCCTACCGCCACAAGACAGGCGCTGAGGATCGTTCCTCTTAAGAATACGGCAATCTTCAGCGGAAGATTCTGTAATCCCATGATCCATCCGGATGCATCTTTTCCGCTCTTCCATGTTGCATACACTACAGTGTCCGCATAAAGTGCAGGTGAAGCTGCAAAAGCCATACCATAGAAGAACTGGGCAAGTGTCATAAGGGCGATCACTGTCATTGCATTTCCATAGAAAATATATACAAGGAACAGTGATACTGCCATTCCTGCATAAGCAATGATCATAGTTGTACGGGACGATATTGCTTTTGCAATGTATCTCATGGAAAAAGCTCCGATGATGGCACCGATGGCAACGCAGAGAAGATAAGTGGTCATCAGTCCCGGATTTCCCATTGCATCCCTGAAATAGTAAATAGCAGATGCTGCTGTTACAAATTTCACACACCATTTTGCAAGGTCTGCCAGCATCAGGACCATAAGAGGCGGATTCTGAAACAGGGAAGCAAACATCTCTCTGATCGTGATCTTTGTTTTGTCATTTTTCTTTCCTGCTGTTTCCGTTTCAATCTCTTCATAGCCTTCCGTCATCTTGAAATGGGCGAAATAGGTTACGACCATCAGAATACCCAGGCAGAAAGCTGCTGCTGCAAATTTATTTTTCTCACCGACATATCCGGCAAGAAGTGTTGCAAATGGAAGACCCATATAGGAAAACAACAGACCGCCTATGTTATTCCAGGTTGCCCTGGAGGATGCAAGCGTTGCTTTGTCTTCCGGTGTTTTACCAACAATACTGATCAGGGTTGCATTGGCAACATAGCTGAAATTCCATGCCACATGAGATGCGATGGATGCGGCAATGATCACCACTGCCGAAAGCCATTCATTATCACTGACACGTATGAACATGAATGCGTACAGAAACGGCACCATCCACGGAACCATGATCAGCCAGGAACGATAACGCCCCCATTTCTTTGCTTTTGTGCCATTGATGATTCCTCCGTAAAGCCAGGACAGACATGCATCAACAATGGTAAATACGGAATTGATCACACCAGCTACACCAGCTGCAAAGCCTGCCAGATCCGTCAGAAATGTCATAAAGTAAAATGTCTCGATATTACTCATAAGAACAAATCCGGCATCACCAACACCAAAGAAATATTTCAGGGCATTTGTAAGACCCTTTTTCTGTTTCGGATCTTGTTTCGGTATTTCATTTTTACTCATTTTCTTTCCCCCTTCGCTGTTTTTTGTGGGACCGGCCATTTCCACAACTTCACGTTACCTTTGATGATTACAGTATAGTTGTTTTTTTCTTGTTCGTAAATCCGCACACTTCTTCATTCTTTCTCCAATGCTTCATACTTTTTGTACAGTTATTATTGTAAATATGCACAAATAATTTCCTCTCCGTTTTCTTTTTATTTTCCGTCTAATATGTTATAATTTCCTATAAATACAAGGCTTTTATGAATTGGAGGAAATATTTTGAATAAAAGAGATCATTTCGTGAATAGCCCGCATACAGGCTTCCATCTTAATCTCCAGATCATTGCTGACGATTTTGCGGAGAAAAAAGAGGATGTTTCCATCCTCTGCCGTGAAGACCCCCTGACACTGGATGGTCTTCGCATATATCAGGCAGGAGCCCTGCTGAAGCCATGCTACCTTTATCTTGTCTTCGGCAATTCTCTTTCCGAAAGCTTCCTGCGATACCAGAACATCGCATTTGTAGTGGTGGGCTCCGGTGATCTTTCCTGCTTTTCCGAAAGCTGCAGAATCCTTCACATTAAGGGAACCCTTTCTTTTTCTGAGGTCTTCAACCAAATACAGCAGACCTTTGACAGATATTCTGACTGGGACAGTAAACTCCAGCTTGCACTTGGAAGTATCGATCCGCTGAATGAGATGCTGGAAGCCAGTCTGGATATATTTCATAATCCGGTTTTTGCCCACGACACCAACTTTTATATCCTTTCTTCTCCCCGGCACGTAACCGGTATGTCCGAATGGGTTCATGACCAGCGTACAGGAAGACTCATCGCACCTTTAAGCCTGATTCAGGATTTCAAGCTTGACGCCGAATACCAGCGCACACTTATCACCCACGGCGCCAATATTTATTCCGAAGAGCTCCGTGGTTACCGTATCCTCTACATGAATCTCTGGGTCAGCGGCAATTATCAGGGCCGGCTTTGTGTGGATGAGCTCCAGACGGAGATACAGCCCGGACATTTTTCTGCTCTTGAGTATCTTGGCTCCTTTATCGAGCTGTGCATCCGTCGGCACAATCTGTTCCAAATTTCAATGGGAAATGACTCCCGGCAGTTTTTCACGGAGTATCTTTCCGGAAAGCTCACAGAACTACAGGCAGTTACCGATCAGATCCAGTATCTGAACTGGAATCGCCATGACCGTTATCTTGTACTTCGTCTGGAAACCCAGCAGCAGGATGACCGTATGCACTCTTCCATCGCCACACTGGGACACATTGAAGCCCAGATCCCGGAAGGTCTGGCCTTTACCTATCAGCAGGGAATCGTTGTGATCGTTAATCTGTCCTTTAAGCACTCTGTATCTTCCGATGTTATCAGTTCACTTGCGATCATCCTACGCGAAGGGCTTTTTAAAATGGGAGTAAGCTCTGAATTTCGTGATTTTCTCCTGATCCCTCAGGGCTATATTCAGGCTGTTTCCGCCTTGCGCCTGGGCAAAAAAAGCCAGAGCATGGCCTGGTGCTATCATTTTGATGCTTATCTTCTGGAATATATGCTTTCCCAGATCAGCCATCAGATCAGTCCCGAGCTTCTGGTCTCTTCACGGCTGGATGCACTGCAGAATTATGACCGAAAAAACAATACTGAGCTGTGTCACACACTCAAGGTCTATCTGGAGCATGAACGCAATTCTCTTCAGACAGCCCGTGAGCTTTTTATACATAGAAGTTCCCTGACCTACCGTCTGGAGCGCATCCAGAAGCTCACAAAGATTGATCTGGATAATCCGAAAGACCGGCTTCTTCTGCAGCTCTGCTTTCTTCTGCAGGAAAAGGACCAGACTGTCACCTGACAACCTGGTCCTTTTTTCTGTTTATATCTGTAAAAACTCCAATCCGAAATAATGTTCCATCCATAGCCTGATGGTTTCTTCCGAATCGCTTATTTTCGTTTCAATGGATCCATCTTCCTTCTGGATCGTAAGAACATCCCCGGTCAGCGCAACACTTCCTTCCGGTCTGCAGATGCTCACCACTCTTTTTCTGGTAATTAATACATCTGGAGATTTTGCACAATAGAAATTCAGCAGTTCAAAATCTGCTTCTACTGTAGGAGTCTGTGAAAATCTGAGTATTGGCAGATATTTTTCTTCTTTCTTTCGTTCAACAAGTATCTCTCCGTTTGTATTTCCCGGCTTCATGTTAACACGGTACCATCCGTTTTTTTCTCTGTGGATACCATCCTTCATAAGAACCGGCTTCTTGGGACCGGGACCTCCGTATCCTACATCACAGTAATAGCTTCCTTCCTCAAAAATAACAAGGGTTGCCCGGTGCAGGACCGGCGGAAGCTCTTCCCGGTTCCACAATATCCTTACCGCCACAGGGATCACACGGAAATCCAAAGCTTTCAAAAGCTCATAAAACAATTTATTCAGCTCAAAGCAATATCCACCTCGTTTTCTGACAATGATCTTCTCATAAATATCTTCCCACTTCAGAGAAGGAATCCTTCCCTCGTCAAAAACTTCCAGATTTTCAAAGGGAATACTGCAAAGATGAAGGTCCATTATCTTTTCCAGACATTTTTTATCTGTTCTTAATTCACCCTCATATCCGATCCTGTTCAGATATGCCTCCCGTTCTCTGTCATTCATTTTTTCACTCCTGTTCTATTCAAGAAGATAACAGCTGGTATAGGCGATCGTACAGGGACCATAATAGTATTCCAGACCATTTGCCTGGCATACCTGTGTTACCAGCATTCCATAGGCTTCCATCGAAGAAAATGCCTGTTCGGGGAAACGGCATGGAGCATCCGGATATGTACACGTTTTACATTTTGTACAGCACCCGGCCCCTATGGGGAGCATGCCCGGCCATCTTTCTCTGAGCATTTTTTCAAATTCATAAAAATTCTGTTTATGAACCGCTTCGGTCTCCATCATCGTCTCTCCGTCCAAAGGATCCTCCAGTTTCCCCACTGTCTGGACAATAATGCCTTCCCTGTACTTTTCTATCTTTTTTCTGCATACTTCAAGATCTCCGCATCCGGGAGGACAGCTCCAGCGTTTTGCATACATATGGCAGGTATTATTTTTGCACATTTCCCTTACCTCCGGCATAAGCTGGATCGAATCGCTCTTCAGAAGTGCTACATAAGAAAATCCTGCCTTTTTTCCCATCTCTTCCAGTTCTTTTATATTAAGCATATCCATTCTCCTCGCATTACGGAAAGCATAAGCCATCCACAAAACAGTCCTGGAACTCCGGCGAAGCTGCCAGCTCCACAAAATCCATATTTTTGACAGTTCGATCCATTTCTTTTCTTTCCTCTTCATTCAGGAGTGCGATCCTGGCACCTTCGCCTGCCGCATTTCCCACCGGCTGTATCCTGGGCAGCAGCTCAGCCGGGAACATCCCGATCGCCGCCGCACTTTCCGGATTCATGTAATTGCCGAATGCACCGGCAAGATAGACCCGTTTAATATCCTTTTCTGTGATCTCCAGTCTTTTCATAAGAAGAAAAATTCCTGCTGCGATAGCCGCTTTTGCCAGCTGCACCTCTCCGATATCCTTCTGTGTCAGATAAACGCCCCTGTCATTTCCCGACTTTTCCGGAGGTACCAGCACAAACACTCCCGCCTTTTCCTGGCCGCTTTCCAGATGACCACTTTCATCAATAAAGCCAGCCAGGTACAGCTGTGCCACAAGATCGATCAGACCTGAACCGCATAAGCCTGCCGGAGCCTTATTTCCTATAGTCGTGTATTCCCATTTTCCATCTTTGTATACTACATGATCTACTGCTCCTGCTCCTCCGCGCATCCCGCACTCGATCTTTGCACCTTCAAATGCCGGACCGGCAGCTGTTGAACAGCAGGCTAATCTCGTTTTATTTCCAAGGACCATCTCCCCGTTCGTTCCAATATCGATCATAAGGCTGATCTCGTTCTGCTGATCCTGTCTGAGCGCCAAAATGCAGCCACAGGTATCTGCCCCTACATACCCGGCTATATCAGGCAGCATAAGCAGCTGCCCCTTTCTGTGGATATGGAGCCCATATTGCTCTGCATTCAGTGTAAGCCCCTGACTGATCGCCGGATTATACGGTGCATGGACCAGCGATGCCGGAGAAATCCCAAGAAAAAGATGATGCATGCAGGTATTTCCTACCACAGATACCTGACAGATATCTAATGTGCTTCTTCCTGCTTCCTCTGCCAGTTCCTGGAGCATTTCATCAACCGCATTCCGTATGCAGCCGGTCAGCTGCTCTACGCCATGCTCCAGAGCATGATCCGCCCGCATGATCACATCTGCGCCATACTGAGTCTGTGGGTTCATTCTGCTCTTGAGAGCCAGCTGCTTCCCGGTCAATGCATCCATAAGATAGCCGACCACCGTCGTGGTACCTATATCAAAAGCCGCAAAACAGATTTTTTTCTCTTCTCTGCTGATATCCAGGATCTCATTTCCTGCACAGATCACATACCATTCTTCTGCTTCTTTTCTGCAGCCGTAAAGCTTCGATGCAATTTCAGTATCAGGCAGAACAGGTTTTTCCACATCCAGCTGTTCTGTCAGCCGCTCCCATTCAGAGCGGTTGTCTCCTGTCTCCGGTTTCTTAAGAATCACTTTTTTCTGTTTCAGATCAGGCCTGAACGCAACCGGTCTCTGCATTCCTTCTGTAAGGATCTCCTCTTCCTGGCATCCGGACAATGTATCTACTTCAAGGTCACTATGGATTTCCGTCTGACATGCAAGCACCATGTGATCTTCTATTTTAACACGACATTTCCCGCACTTTCCCCGGCCTCCGCAGGGTGCATCAGGAACCAGCTTTGCTTTTCTTTCCGCCTCAAGGATCCTGGTACCCGGTTCCACCAGGATCTCCTTTTCCTCCCTGATAAATTTTATTCGGTACATTTTCATCCCTCCGATGGTCACTGTAAAGCAAAAGCCGCTCTGCCGTCTATGCCATGCACAGACAATACAGAGCGGCCCGTTTTATTTTCCCTTATGCTGCCAAAGCTTTTGCAAGAACTGCTGCGCTTGCTGCATCTTCTGAATATCCATCTGCGCCGATCTCATCTGCAAACTCCTTCGTGATCGGTGCTCCTCCAACCATGATCTTAACATTGCTTCTGAAATCTTCCGCATTAAGTGCTGCAACTGTATCTTTCAGAGCCGGCATTGTAGTTGTGAGCAGCGCTGAAAGTGCAATTACCTTAACATCCGGATTTTCTTTGTAACATTCAATAACCTTCGATGCAGGTACATCAACACCGAGATCAATAACTTCAAAGCCGGCACTTTCGATCATCATTGCAACAAGATTCTTTCCGATATCATGAAGATCTCCTGCTACAGTAGCGATGATAAGTTTTCCCATACTTCCTGTAGCGCCGGATGCAAGATGTGGTTTCAGAACCTCAACACCCTTTTTCATTGCACGGGCTGCTACCAGCATTTCCGGAACAAAGATTTCTCCGTTCTTAAATCTTTCACCTACAACAGCCATTGCATCGATCATGCTGTTAAGAATCTCTGTTGCCTCACAGCCTTCATCAAGAACTGACTGTACAGCTGCACCTACAAGTTTTGCTTTTCCTTTTTCTACCAATTCTGCTACTTCTGTGATTTTTGACATAATCAAACACCTCCGCTTTTTATTTTTTATCCGCATTCCGCATATGCGTTTTATTTATTTTTTTACAGGTCCGATCAGACCTTCTCTGTATGCTCCGATGTATTCCATACAGTAATCATCCAGGCCAAGCAATGCCTCTGTTGCATATACAAGTCCAAGCATATCTCTGTTTGTAGGATCCATGATCGCACTGTCAAGGCCGGCATTCATTGCAAGTACCACAAATCCGAAATTGATAAGCTTACGTACCGGCAAATTGAATGAAATGTTGCTGATTGCCGCTGTAATGTGGATCATCGGATACTGTTTACGGACATTTGAAATTACTTCCACGTTCATCGCAATACCATCTTCAGATGTACAGAGCATCTCAACCAATGGATCAATATGGATACGATCCGGTGAAATTCCGTACTCTTTCGCTTTTGCCATGATCTTGTCAAATACCTTCAGCCTGTCTTCCGCACTTTTGGGGATACCTGTATCATCGCTTAAAAGTGCGATAACCTGCCACCCTTTATTTTCAGGCTGTGCCATAAGAGGAAAAATCTTATCGATCTTATCTCCTTCACCGGATACAGAGTTAAAAATACCCGGTTTTCTGCAGAATTTGTAAGCTTCTGTAAGAACATCTGCGCTGGGACTGTCTACGGAAATCGGAAGATCTGTCACTTCCTGAATACAGTCGATCATCCATTTCAAGGTTTCTACTTCTTCTGCTTCCGGAACAGATGCGCAACAATCGATATAGCTTGCTCCTGAGTTTGCCTGAGCAAGTGCCCGCTGCTTGATGAATTCTGCATCTCTGTTTGCGATCGCCTCCGCCACAGAGGGGATGGATCCATTGATTTTTTCACCTATGATTATCATACTATTTATCCTCCCGTTAACATATTCTGGCCTGCATCAAGAATTGTTACTGTCCATTCCGTTCTCAGTAACACGCTACGCAGAATATTACCAATGAACAGTAACCAAGAATTCTTATTTCAGTTCCATGTCTTTTATATAATGATTGTATCAAAATAAATGCAAAAGACCAGCCGCATTTCATACCATAAACATTGCATTTATTCCTACATTTTGTAGGAATGTTTTTCAGGAAAGACCTTCGTAAGCAGCAATCTAAAATAAGCCCATAAATCATAGATTTGTCTATGATTTATGGACTTATGCTAACACTTATTTCATATTCCTTAAATTTCCCTGAAATCCGGTGTCCCGTACAGGTCATACGGAGTACTCTGGTATACGTAATAATTCAACCAGTTCGTATACAGGTTGTTGGCATGGGCCCTCCAGGTAAGGAGTGGTTTGTTGTTTGGATCGTCATCTTTGTAATAGTTCTTCGGGATTTCAATAGGCAGACCCTTGGCAAGGTCTCTCTTATATTCGCCATCCAAAGTCACGCGGTCGTATTCCGGATGTCCCATAACAAAGATTTTACGTCCTCCCTCTGCCATTGCAAGGAACAGACCAGCCTCTTCGCTTTCCGCCAGGACCGTAAGGTCTTTGCATGCATGGATATCTGCAATAGGAACTTCTGTGTGTCTGGAATGCGGCGCAAGAAATACATCATCAAAGCCCCGGACCAGAGGGATCTTACGGTTCAGTACCCTGTGCTGGAAAAGTCCGAACATTTTCTTATCCAGAGGTTTTTTCTCCAGGCCATAAAAATGATAAAGACTGGCCTGCGCTGCCCAACAGAGAAAGATCGTGGAAGTCACATGCTTCTCAGTCCAATCCATGATCTCAGTCAGCTCATTCCAGTAATCCACTTCCTCAAAAGGCATCTGCTCCACCGGTGCTCCTGTGATGATCATTCCATCAAATTTACGTTTCTTTATATCGGTGAATGTTTCATAAAACTTGTTCAGATGGCTGAGAGATGTATTCTTGGCTTCATGGCTCTCCACAGCCATAAATGTCACATCCACCTGCAGCGGTGTATTGGAAAGAGAACGCAGAAGCTGCAGCTCTGTTTCTTCTTTCAGCGGCATCAGATTCAGGATCAGAATATGGATCGGACGGATATCCTGGTGCATGGCACGTTTTTCGTCCATTACAAATATATTTTCTCTCTCCAGGATCTCCTTTACCGGAAGATCCCCCTGTGTTTTGATCGGCATTGTTTGCCCTCCTTATATATAAAGCGTCTCTTATAAAGGAGCCGCTCGGCTTTTTTCTTCAGATAAAAAGTATCTCCAGTCTGTACGGCCTTTACTGCACTCCGGCAAGTTTCCGAAAATCTTCTTCTGAAAGGATCGGAATCCCCAGTTCTCTTGCCTTTTTGTTTTTGGATGAATTGGACTGGATGTCGTTATTGATCAGATAATTGGTCTTTTTGGTAACTGAACCGGTAACCTTGCCTCCCAGGGATTCGATCAGCTCTTTGGCCTCACTTCGATTTCCAAAGTGCACCAGACTTCCTGTGATCACAAAATTCATTCCTTCAAAGATCTGTTCCTGTTTGGAACTGTCCTCCTGAATATGAAGAAAGTTCATCAGATGATCCAGGCGGCGATTATTATCCTCATCCCTAAAATAAGCTACCAGATTTCCGGCAATGACCGGCCCGATGGTATCAATATCACTGACCTCTTCCAGACTGGCATGACGTATCCTGTCCAAATCATTGTCAAAATGACGGCAGATCACCTTTGCATTAGCCAGACCGATATTTGCGATCCCAAGACTGTAGATCACCCTTGGAAGTGTAGTCTCTTTCGCCCGTTCAAGACTTTCCATAAGATTATCATAGGATTTCTGCCCAAAGCCTTCCATTTCCACGATCTCATCTTTATACCGGCTGATCTCAAAAATATCGCCAAAGTCATGGATAAATCCCCTGGCAATAAATTTCTCCAGTGTTGCCTCGGAAAGTCCGTCGATATTCATGGCATCCCTGCTTGTAAAAAGCCCAAAGGATTTGATCTTCTTGGCCGGGCACCCCGGATTGACGCAGAAAAGACATTCCACATCGTTTTCTTTCTTCACTACCGTTTCCTGTCCGCAGGCCGGGCAGGTATGCGGAATCGGTGCATTACCGCTTCCGGTCAGATTTTCCGCAATCTGAGGAATGATCATATTTGCTTTGTATACACGAATGGTATCTCCGATCCCCAGCTTCAGTTCCTTCATGATACTGATGTTATGCACACTGGCCCTGCTCACTGTGGTTCCTTCCAGTTCCACCGGCTCAAAAATTGCTACCGGATTGATCAGTCCGGTCCTGGACGGGCTCCACTCAATCTCCAGAAGTCTCGTATCACGCATCTCATCGGCCCATTTAAATGCCATGGCGTTCCTTGGAAACTTGGCCGTAGTTCCCAGAGATTCTCCGTAAGCAATATCATCATACAATGCCACAAGCCCATCTGACGGAAAATCATTGGTCGTAACTGCTTCCGCAAAGTAATCCATCGCTTCATCCAGAGTTTCCGCTGTGACTTTTCGATATTCCACAACCTCAAAGCCCTGTTCATTCAGCCACCGGAACTGCACCTCCCTGGAATTCCGGAAATCCACGCCTTCCGCACTCACTAAAGAAAAAGCATAAAACCGTACGTTTCTCTTCGCTGTAATTTCGTTATTCAGCTGGCGGACAGAACCACTGCAGAGATTTCTGGGATTTTTGTATTTGGCATCTGCATCTCCGATGGTTTCGTTGATCTTTTCAAAATCCGAATAGGTAATGATGGCTTCTCCGCGAAGTACCAGTCTCCCTTTAAAAGAAATTTTCAAAGGTATGTTCTTAAATACTCTGGCATTATTGGTAATAACCTCTCCCACAATACCATTTCCTCTGGTAACTGCCTTTATAAGCTCTCCGTTTTCATAGGTAAGCACGATCGTTAAGCCATCCAGCTTCCAGGATAAAAGTGTAGGATGTTCCCCGATAAACTCTCTCAAAGCTTCTCTCTCTTTGGTCTTATCCAGAGACAGCATCGGTCTCTCATGTTCCTCCTTGGGGAGCTGCTCCACTGCCTCATATCCTACATTAACGGTTGGACTGTCTGCCAGAACGATCCCTGTTTCTTTCTCCAGTGCGCTCAGAGTGTCGTACAGGGCGTCGTACTCCACGTTGGACATGATCTCCCTGTCTTCCTGATAATAGGCCCTGGACGCTTCCCGGAGCTTTTCTCCCAGCTCTTTCATTTTTTTTATGGATGATTCGTTCATGGCTTCCTCCCGTCCTTTTTTCTGATTTTTCGGAGGAAAGCATCTCCTCCAGTTCTTTTCGTTCTTCCGGCCGGATCTCACGATATTTCCCCTCTTCCAGGCCATCAATATACAGATTCATGATCCGAACACGTTTCAGTGTTACGACTTTATATCCGAAATATTCACACATACGACGGATCTGGCGGTTCAGACCCTGGGTAAGGATGATACGAAAACTGTTTTTCCCTGTTTTTGTAACCATGCAGGGACGTGTGACCGTATCAAGGATCGGCACTCCGCCGCCCATACCACGGATAAATTCTTCTGTCACCGGTTTATTCACGGTCACCTGATATTCCTTTTCATGGTAGTTCCCCGCCTTCATGATACGGTTCACCAGATCTCCTTCATTGGTAAGGAGAAGCAGTCCTTCGGAATCTTTATCCAGCCGTCCTATGGGATAGATCCGCACCGGATAATCCAGATATTCTGTTACTGTCATCTCATTCCGCTGCTGCTTGGTACTGCAGACAATCCCTTTTGGTTTATGAAAAAGAAGCAGGATCTTTTTTTCCTGTTTTTTTACAGGCTTTCCGTCAATACAGATCTCCGCATCCGGAAGGATCTTCATTCCTGTGGAAACCAGTTCTCCATTGACAGTAACCCTCCCCGCTTCTGTCAGGCGGTCTGCCTCTCTTCTTGAGCAGACTCCTATATCGCTTAAATATTTATTGATTCTGATTTTTTCGTCCATTGTTCTATTATATATTTTTTCCCACGTGTTCGCAACCGGTTATTTTTCTTGTATTTTCTTGCTCATTATTGTATGATAAACAGAAATATACTTAAATATCAGGAGGAAAATCATGTCAGAGCATACTCCACGTATGAACCGGCTGCTGATCTTTGTCGCTGTTTTCCTGTGTCTGATCTGCGGTATTCTCTTTACCCAGTCATCGGCCGGTCCTTTTGAAAGCAGCAGTACTTCCGTAGTTTCCATAAATACCAGCGATATTTCGACTATTGAACCAAGTTCAGATCGCGATCACCATACAGATGCATCGATATTTTCCGGCGCTCCCTCACCTTCCGCCACACCGTCTCCTGTTCCCACAGAGATTCCCGAAACAGAAAAGGTTTCGCCGGAGGCAGAAAACGGAGTCTGGACACCGGATGGCACCAACTGGAAATTTATGGTTGACGGAACCGCCTATACCGGATGGCTTACCGACACAGATAGTCATCGATATTATTTCAATAAGGACGGAATCATGCAGACCGGCTGGATCACCCTAGGCAAAAAACGTTATTATCTGGACGAAGACGGAATCATGCAGACCGGAACCATCACCGTAAATGGAAAAAAATATACATTGGCAGCAGACGGTTCACTCAAAAAATGATCTTTCGTTATATCAGGGCAACAAAAATGCAGGTTCTTCCGGAACCTGCATTTTATTAACCCTTATTATTCTAACAGACCACTATAGACATAACCGGTCTGTCCATCATAATCAACCTGTATCCAGTCGCCTTCCTGCCCTTTCTTTTCAACTTCCGTTCCTGCAGAAAAACCACCGATAACCTCACCCTCTGAATCTGCGGAAGCACGAACATTACAATCCTCTGTAACTGTAAGCATTGTTCCTGCATCTGCGGAAGCACTGGCATCTTCACCAAGGCCCTGAAGGAATTCTGCCAGAGAGGGATCACTCTCCTGCGCAGCTTCATAGTCCGTCTTTACCTTTGTGATAAGCTCCTGCACATCCTTCTCAGATTCCAGTTTTTTCACATAGGCACTGATATCTGCATCGTCATCAGCACCACCTTTGATCTTCAGATTGCCGTCACTGCCCGTCTCCACATAAAACTGGCTCAGTGCCGGAACCGGAGTCTCAATTCCAGTACAGATATAATTAAAGACTACATAAACGACATACGAATCGTCCGTCAGTCCCTTCTTAGCGTAAACATTCTGTACCTCATACCCATCAATATAATCCCTTGAATTAATCTGCGACTCGTCAGCCGGCGTAAATCCGTCCTCAATCGTCTTAAGTGTTGCAATGTCTTTTTCCCCAAAAGCTTTATAATAGCTCTGAATCAGCTCGGTTACTTCCGTGCTGGCTTTTTCCATGGTTGTCTCCGCATCTGTATCTGCCGCGGAACTGGCGTCTTTCTTCTCGTCTGTCTCCCCATCATTTGCCGGAGAAGAAGGATCATTTTCCTGGTTACTTTGGGCTGTTGTCTGATCTTTATTGGAATTCCCCTTCTTACCTCCAACACAGGCGCGGACGCCAAAGATCAGAACAAGCACGATCACCAGAATGGCTCCGCCTAACATAAAATAGCGAAGGTTATCTGATAACCATTCTCTGAAATCATCCAAGTTCTTGTCCTCCTTATCATAACAACACGCCGGAACAATTCCCACTGTTCCGGGTAACACACCTGAAGGGAATCGAACCCCCGCACATGGTACCGGAAACCACTGCTCTATCCACTGAGCTACAGGTGCATAATGAAAAACATAACTTCTAAATTCAGGTATGAAATTATCAAAGTAGGTTTACACTGTTTATGATTTTAACACAAATCCATGAAATTGTAAAGATTTTTTTAAACAGTACATATTCATCACACATTTTATGGTTGCTGTTCACTCCGTTCTCCGTATCGTTTTACGCACTTTAGTCATTTTTCCAGGCCAGAAGGGCGAACACATTCACCCTTCAAACCTGTATACCACATATTTTTCTGTCTGTGCAATAGGGGTACATCCTGCCTGACGGATATAGTCATGATTTGTAAGATCTACCGGAAGAACGAGATAATCGGTTTCCGTTCTTTTCAATACCTGCCGGAACTTATCGATCCCTACATCCATCTGATAACTGATCACATCCATGATCACTTTCTGGATCTGGTAGGCCTTGCTGTTTTCGTAGTTTCCTACCACAGTACTTCCTGCACGATACAGGATAAAATTACGATCCAGAACAAGGATCAGTGACGGATCATACTGTCTAGCCACCAGATTCAGCTCATTGTCAAAAACAACCTTGGGTTGTTCTTTATCGCAGTCCTGATGGATCACATCGCATACTGAGCGCAGCTCATTCGGGACTTTATAGATGTTTTCCGTCATCACATAATCTTTTGCAATGCCGGGAACAGGTGTCCCCGTAGTGACGATCACTGCCGCAAGGATCAGCGCTGTTACAGCCTTCAGCCATCGAAACCTTACCGCTTCTACGATCCGTACAGCATAATAGGCAGCACCCGGGATCACCGGAAGGATCCAGATAAAACGATAATATTCACTTTCAAAATGTACCTTTGGTATCACATATTTTACAAGAACCGGATTATATACCGTAAGTGCCAGAAAGACTAGATAATACAGGAACACTCTGGATTCTTTTCTCCTGCGGTAAAAAATATCCCAGAGTATACCTGCCAGAAAAAATACAGGCAGCAGACAGCCACTCCAGTAATTTTCCATACAGATCTGCACAAAACGCAGTCCCAGTTCTTCGATCGTTACTCCCGCCATTTTCTTCTCCTATCCATAGTATCTTCCCAGTTTCCTATGATGCCGGAAATGCGATCCATCCAAGCTTCGCCGAAAAATAAACCAGGGCATACAAAAATCCCGGCAGCATACAAAGCGCATAGGGAATCGCGTAGGAAATCTTTTTCTTCAGCACCATCACCGGAAGGATCGCCGTACTGACTACTGCAGGATAAATAAGGGAGGATCCTGAAAACGTCAACGCACTGACTGCAGCAATGAAAAGCAGCACCCAGCTCTCTTTATTTCTGCCATCTTTGTTGAGCCAGAGCCGTATACTTACCAGAAGCGCTGCCGGAATGGAAATATTTGCCAGCAGGGCCTTCCCTTCATAAACCCGCATAAACGCAAAGGTTCCTGTTGTATAGATAGAAAAAGAAAACAATTGCATCAGACACACAAAAAGAACCATCAGGTCTGCTTTTTTTTCATCTCCACGAAAAAAGCTTTTTCCGATCTGGTAGATCAGAAGATTGATCATCAGCATGTTGATCACAGACATCACGACCTTGGACTGAACGATCGGGTGGATGCCCAGAAGGACACACCACACCGCATTGTTCATCGGATATGCAGAAAGATCATAGCGGAGATTAAAATTTCTCTGGATAACACCGGTAAGCGGACTGTATCGGGCAAGAGTGTCTGTATACACGGAAGTGCTTACTGCACCAATATAATGTGTTGCATCTGCAGTAACGTCCTGATATGCAGCCACCAGAAAACACTGCAGGATCACTGCCGCAGCGGTCAAAAGCAGCAGCAGTGAATGCTTCCGAAATGTTTCTCCTATCCGGTCCAGCTGTCCCTTCCAAAGTTTATGCGCAAACAGACATGCTGCCAGTACACAAGCTGCCATGATCACCATCCACAGATGCGAAAAGGTACTCAGTTTTACCCATTTCAGTGTCATAGGAACTGCAAGTATCTCAAAAACCGCAAAATACAGAAGATATCCCAAGACCAGTTCCATGGTTACTTCCGCCTTCATTTTCAGTATCCGTGTCAGCAGACTTCCTGCACAGAAAAATACCAGCAGCTCCAGGATTAGTCCGGCAATTGCCAGTATCAGCTCCTGCATTTCACACCTTCTCTCCGGCTTCTCTGGCAAGGATTCCCATTGCAACCTTCTCCGGAGTGATCGGGAGCTCTCTGACACGTACACCTGTTGCATTATAAACCGCATTAGCAATAGCCGGACAAGGTGTATCGATCACAAGCTCACCAATGGATTTTGCACCGAAAGGACCTGTCTTCTCGTAGCTGCTCTCAAACTCGATCCGCACCTTCGGAATATCCATACGGTTGGGGATCTTATACTGCATAAAAGAATTGTTACGGATCTTTCCCTTATCTGTATACTGTACATCCTCATACAGAACCATTCCGATTCCCTGACCGATACCGCCTTCTGCCTGCACTCTGGCAAGATTTGGATTGATCGGAGTTCCACAGTCGATCACGCCCACATAATCAATGACATCGATCTGTCCGGTCTCTTTATCGACCTCCACTTCAGCGGCACCTACCATAAACGGTGGCGGAGAGATCGGAGAAGAATATTCTTTTACAACCTGAAGCTCACTGCAGACTCCACAGGTCGCTTTTCCTGCGATCTGCTGCAGCGTTACCTCTTTTCCGTCTTCTGTGCGGACTTTTTCTCCGTCAAAATCAGAATCCTCTGCAGATACTCCAAGCATCTGTGCGCCAAAAGCGTGGATTCTCTTTCTGAGTTCTCCGCAGGCCTGGATCACGGCATTTCCGGTTGCATAGGTTGTGGAAGATGCATAAGAACCGGAATCATAGGGAGAAATATCTGTATCCACACTGAATACCACGATATTTTTCATATCTGTATCCAGACAGTCTGCTGCCATCTGAGCAAGAATGGTATCACAGCCGGTTCCCATATCAGAACATCCAAGTGCCAGGGTATAGGAACCATCCTCATTTAATTTAATGTCTGCTCCGCCGACATCGATCCCTGCAATTGATGAGCCCTGCATGGCCATAGCGATACCGACACCCCGTACTTTGCCGTTACCCATATCACGGAACGGATATTTCTCATCCCATCCGATCATTTCCTTTGCACGGGCAAGGCATTTATCCATGGTACAACTGCCGTTGATCGGTACATCCGGATATCCTGGAAGTGCCTCTCCCTCCATAGGCATGTTCAGCTCACGGAATTTTACCGGATCCATCCCCATCTTATGAGCCAGCTCATCTGCTGCAGACTCCACAGCAAAAATACCCTGTGTGGCACCATAGCCACGATAAGCGCCAGCTGCCTGCATATTGGTGTAAACAACATCATAGGCAAAACGGTAGGCTTCCGTATGACGATACAGCGCAATGGATTTATGGCCTGAAAGTCCTACGGTTGTAGGCCCATGCTCTCCATAGGCACCGGTGTTGGAAAGAGTATAAAGATCGATCGCCTTTACAATACCGTTTTCGTCTGCACCCATACGGATATGGACTTCCATCTCATGACGCGGAGAAGACGCGATCATGGATTCCTTTCTGGAAAAAACGATCTTGGACGGACGCCCGGTAACCCATGTTACCAGTGCCGGGAAAACCTCACTGACAGAAGACTGTTTTGCACCAAAGCCCCCGCCGATACGAGGCTTGATCACACGAACTTTGGAAGACGGAATGTTCAGCGCATTTCCTACGATCCTTCGGATATGAAACGGGATCTGAGTGGAAGAAACCACCGTCAGTCTCTGAAAATGGTCCATATAACAGTAGGTACGGAAGGTCTCCATCATGGTCTGCTGATTTGCCTTTGTGTGGTAAACCTGGTCTACTGTATACGCACATTTTTCCAGCATGGCATCCACATCACCCACTTCTTCTACATTGGAGGAACAGAGATTACGCTTATTATCTCCGCCGGCCGGGATCGGCATATACCAGTCATCCTCCGGGTGCACCAGAATGGGATTATCCTTGGCTGTGTGGATATCCAGAACTGCTTCCTCCACACGATATTTTACCTTAATGCGTTTCAGGGCTTTATCTACTGCCTCTTCTGTCTCACCGGCTACGATGGCAACCGGATCCCCTACAAAACGCACATGCTTATCTATGATATAGCGATCCCAAGGACTGATCTCCGGCGCTGTCTGCCCGGCCAGAGTAAATCTTTTGTGGGAAACATCCTCATAGGTCAGAACACAGGCAATCCCCTCGATCTTCTTTGCAGCATCTGTCTTGATCTCTTCCACCCAGGCATTGGCATGAGGGCTTCTTAAGAGCTTGACGATCAGGCAGTCAGAAGGTGCAAGATCATCGGTATAGACCGGTTTTCCGGTTACCAGCGACATTGCATCTGTTTTTGGCACCGGCTTGTTTACGTATTTCATTTTCCTTCCTCCTGTCCTTTTTTATAGTCAAGAAATTTCAGGATACTTCTGGTCTGTCCCACAAATCCCGAGCAACGGCACAGATTTCCGGAAAGATACTCCAGGATATCCTCTTCTGTGGGATCTTCCAGTTCCTTTAACATGGCAAATACATTCATGATAAATCCCGGATTGCAGAAGCCGCACTGCTCTGCTCCCTCATTTGCCATAAAAGCGCCGAATTCCTTTGCTTCCTCCTGCATTCCCTCCAGAGTCACGATCCGTTTCCCGTCTGCGCGGGCAGCCAGCATGGAGCAGGACAGTACCGGACGTTCATCCATCAGCACAGTACAGAGACCACAGTTTGCAGTCTCACAGCCACGTTTTACGCTGTAACAGCTGTTTTTCCGCAGGAAATCCAGAAGCAGTTCATCCGGACGTACCTCTGCCTGCCGTTTTACACCATTCAGCCAGAAAGTGATATTCATTCTGCTCTCCCTCCGATCTCTTCCCAGGCTCTTCTTGTAAGGACTTTCACAAGAAGACTTCTGTATTCTTTTGAAGCACGCATGTTCTTGTCTGTAGAAACATGTTCCGCCGCATATGCGGCAAAAGATGCTGCTGCATCCTTTTTCTGCTGTGCATTCATCTGTACAAAATCTTTTAAGATTTCCTCTTCATCTTCCACGATCATTGCTTTTCCTGGTCTGGCCCCAATGACAGTTCTTGCTTTTCCGTCAATAAGAGCGGCCGCACAGGTGAGCACAGGAAAATCTGTGGAATTGTTCCGCTGACTTAAGTACACACTGTTCAGCGGCTGTTTTTTTACAATGATATTTACCAGGATATCGTTATCCTTTTCCATGGATGCAAACTGTGCCAGCGGAATGGTTCCGCCATTGTACAGCTCCACCCAGGTATCCAGTGCCAGAAACATGGTCAGTACATCGGAAAATCCGAATCTTCCGAAAATACTTCCGCCCACTGTGGCACAGTTTCGAAACTGCACACCCACAATGTGCCGTACACTTTCACGGATAGCACTGTTTGTATAGGCATTCAGCTCTTTGTGGGTTTCCAGCGCATGAAGTGGTGTCATGCAGCCGATCACAAATGCTTCTTCTGTTTCTGTAATAGTATCCAGCCCAAGACCTGACAGATCAATGGCTGTCATAATGTTCCGGTTTCCCATTTTCAGCCAGACCATACCGCCCAGCACACAGGCTGTTCTTTTCTGGTTCAGTTCATATGCCTGTTCAAGGCTTTCTGCCTTTACGTAATTCTTTATCTTCAGCATACTTTATTCCCTTCTGAATTCTCATTCTCTTTCTTTACAGCTGTTTTTTCAGCCGAGCATTTATTTTAACAGACTGTCAGCTAAATAGCTATTGTTTTTTTCTCTGCTGTTCTGATGCCGCATCAGTCAGCGGTCTCCAGAACGATAAACTGATACGGTTTCAAAATGATCTCTTTTTCTGTGATCTCCACAGCTTTCTGATTATTCAGAAGCACCTCTTTTACTTCTCCCGGCAAAGATACCTTCTGTGACTGTGCCTGCATATTTCCCAGGATCAGAAGATTTTTCTCACCGTTTCTTGTATATGCGATCAGATTCTTCTGTTCTTCCTGATATGGAGCGAATGTTCCGTATACAAGCGTTTCTTTATATTCCGGAGCTTTTCTCAGTGCAGTCAGCTTTTTGTAGAAAGAAAGGAGGGAATCACTGTCCGTTAACTGGGATTCTATATTAATCTCCTTATAATTGGGATTGACCCCAAGCCACGGCTCTCCTTCTGAAAATCCCGCATTTTTCTCTGCGCTCCACTGTACCGGAGTTCTGGCATTGTCTCTGGAAAATGCGGAAGCAGCATCAAGCGCTTCTTTTTCACTGCATCCGGCACGGAGCGCTACCTGGTATTCATCGATGGTACTGATGTCATCGATCTGATCCATAGAAGTAAACTCCATATTTTCCATACCGATCTCCTGCCCCTGATAAATAAACGGAATTCCCTTCAGCAGGAAATAAACACCTGCCAGGAGCTTCCTTGAATCCGGACAGCGGTCTTCCGGAGAAATATAGTGACAGACACCTCTTGGCTCATCATGATTCTCAATAATGTTGGAGATCATGCCGGTATCCCCGATCTTTTTCTGCGTATGGAAAATACACTTCTTGTACTCTTCCGGAGTCAGGTACGGTTTGGATGCATACCAGCCATCCTCGCTCTTTCCGTAACAGGTTTCTTCAAAATCAAACATGGATGAAAAATATCCGTTTTCTCCGATAAAATCTTTGATCTCATCTTCCTTTTCATTGAAGACCTCTCCTACAGTAAAAGCATCATAGGGATGAAAGCACTTCTCAGCCATCTCTCCCAGAAATTCTCCAATCCCTTCTGCCACCTCCAGCATCCTCCCGACGCTGCAGAGCCCATCTGCACGATCGGCAGGATAATCGGAAAACGGAAGCTTCTTCTTGATATTGATAATGGCATCAATACGGAATCCGCCAAGCCCTTTTTCCATCCACCAGCGGATGTTTTTGTAGACTTCCTCTCTTACTTCAGGATTCTCCCAGTTGAGATCCGGCTGCTTCTTGTGGAATACATGAAGATACTGTTTATCCGGATGTCCCGGAAGCTCTTCCCATGCCGGACCACCGAAATAGCTTCTCCAGTTGCAGGGAGCTTTGCCATCCTTTTTGTCCCGGATATAAAAGAAATTTCCATACTTTCCGTCCGGATCCTTAATGGCCTGCTGAAACCACTCATGCTCATCGGAGCAGTGATTTACCACCAGATCCATAAGGATGTACATTTCTCTTTTTTTTGCTTCTGCGATCAGACGATCCATATCCTCCATGGTCCCAAACCTCGGATCAATCGCATAATAATCTGCAATGTCATATCCCTGGTCTGCAAGGGGAGATTTATAGATTGGGGAAAGCCAGAGGATATCTGCTCCCAGTTCCTTAAGATAATCAAGCTTGCTGATGATTCCCGGGATGTCTCCGATCCCGTCTCCGTTGGAATCATAAAAGCTCTTGGGGTATATCTGATATACCACTTTGTCATGCCACCATTTTCGTTTCATCGTAATTCCTCCTATGCCTGTTTGATCATGCAGTACTGCTTCAGATCAAATCCTTTTTTCTGTACAATGCCTTATAATTTAAATCCGAATTTCTCATACATGGAAACATTTGCCGGATTATGGGTTTCCAGAGAGATCATCAGCTTATGCCTGTCCGCATAATCGATCACCTCATCCATCAGCTTTTCAGCAAGACCGTGATGCTGCATCTTCGGCGCCACTGCCAGATAGATCACATGAAGCCTTTCTGCTGTATGAAGCTGGGAAGTCCAGCTGGAATTCAGATAGTCTTTTCCCTGGATGAATTTCCGCAGGGTCGCAAGACTTGGATCCTCTTTGATCAGATAGCCATCTGTTTTCAGAAGGGCAAAAAAATCCACCATCAGATTATGTAAGGCTGCTTCATGCTCCGTTCCGTCGGATACTACCAGGATACTGTTCAGCTCACTGCTGTCTGCATAGATCTCGCAGGTCTCAAAAAACTCCGTAAGATCACAGGTAAAAAGCTCCGGCATCAGCCGTTCTCTGGTATCCCTGTCCGGGATCAGTGCATGATACAGAGGATCCTCCGAAAAACATACGGTCAATATCCGGATCAGCTTATCCAGATCTTCTTCTTTCACTCGGTATAAATTATGGCTTTCCATTCTTTCCTCCAGATATGGTTTTATTCTGTTCCTTTTTCAAACATATCACTGACCTCGCAGATCAGATTCCTGAGCTTTTCCGCTGCACGGATCAGATATTCAATATCATCCGCATAATAACGCTTCTGTCTTTCCCAGGCTTCCTTGAGGCTCTGCTTTTCTGCCTCCAGACTGTCACCCGGCTTCTTTTCCTTCAGGCTTTCCACAAGATCATAAAGGTTCTCATGGTGGATGATCCTGCCCTTTCCCCACATCAGGCGATCCGGGGACTGCTTCAAGATATATTCCGTAAAATGATAAAAGACTTCCCGCTCAAACTGAAAGGCATAGCAGTTGTTGTCAATACTGTAAAAAGCCTCCAGCGCAGGTGCGATCTCTCCTTTTTCCAGATATCCCATCGCTTTCTTCAGTGCATAAAGATTGTTCTGCACTGCCTGCTGCGGAAAGATCACATTGTCATCCCAGTCCAGACGTACCAGATAATCCTGGGATTTCCGGAATACACCGAGAAGCTTTTCGGTAATGGCATCGGCTTTTTTCCAGTCACGTTTTTCTTCCGGAAGGCTGTTGAAGTGCCGTACCTGCTCTGCAAGGATGGCAGCTGCTTTTTTTGCCTCTTCTGTTTTTTTCAGAAGGAGTGTACTGTCGGCGCCGGTCTGCATACACAGATCCGTATCCAGGGTCTTAATACTTTGGTCCAGTACCCGCCCGAAATCCATTGGCGGCAGAGCAAGGCTGTCAATAGCCAGAAGAAGTTTCAGATAAAATTCATGATGGAATCTGTATACCTCTTCCTCATAAACATCCTGGTTATCGTATTGGGAATGATAATAATTTTCCATAAAGGGACCACCGCTGAAATCATTGACCATGGACGGGATCCCGGAAATAGCCATGGTAAAATCATCAGACCAGGTTTCAATGGGATACAACGTGGTCATGCCCTCCGGATAAATCCCCTCCGGCATCTGCACAGCATCCACGAAGCTACGCACAAAATCCGCATACTCATAGGTACATCGTACTGCATCTCTGGTACTGTGTGCATGAGCCGGAAGCTCAAAATTCAGATCTGCGATCACGTGCCCCTGCCACTCCGGTCTCGCCTCAAATACCTGGCGGTAAGCACCTGTGGACCAGTCATATTTTGTGTCGGAAATCCCCCATTCTTCTGCTGCAAGAGCACATACCACAATAGTATGGCGAGGTTTATAGCCACCACGGAGCAGCGCCCTGGCAATTCCAATGATCATGGCCACTGCCGCATTATCGTCCTGAAATCCCTCAAAATAGGAATCATAGTGAGCACTTAACAGGATCATGGAATCCGAATCGGTTCCCGGGATTTTGCCAACGATATTGTAGGTATACTGGTCTTTGATCACCTCTGTGTCCGCATCAAATTCCACGGAAAGCTCCGGAACACGATTCCCATTCTCATTTTTTTCCTCCATCAGCTGACGGATCATAAGAAAATCTGCCCGTGACATGGAAAATGCAGGCGCACAGGAAGGTCCTGCGATATCCTGTGCATTCAAAGCCGTATCATCGATCTGTGCGTATCCTCTGCTCTGTACGGCGATCAGAGCTGCTGCACCCTTCAGGTGTGCCTGATACACCGGGTAGTTGATCCACCATTCTTCTCTCTGATTGATCTCGATAAGAACCAGCTTTCCTTTCACATCGATATCCTTATATTCGTCAGCTGTACCCTTTCCAAGATATACCAGATCAAACCTCTGAAAGCCATTGGTCTTAAAATCTGTCTGATATGCGCCAAGCTGGATCTCCCGGCAGGTTCCCTCTCTGTCATGGCAACGCATCACAGCTTTTTTAAATTCCCATGCATCCACACAGATCTTATCTTTTTCTACCTGTGTGAGACCGGCTTTTTTCATTTCTTCCAAAAGCATATCTCCGGTTTTTCGCTCTGCCAAGGAGCCTGCTGTACGGTATCCCAGAACCGGATTTGTTTTTTCCTGTTCCATGCGCCTGGCCAGATCATAAGATTCTTTTATATTCAGGCATGAAACACATTTCTCCACGATGTTCAAATTTACTGTCATCCCTTTCTCGGCAGTTCCCTGCCGGCAGTTCCGTCCTCCCGGCAGAGATATTCCTCTAACTGTTATAGATTATACCTTATCAATGTGCGGATTTCCAGATAAAAAAACGCGATTTGTTCTGACAAAAAATCCATCTCACAAATCACGTTATTAAAATTTCTTTTTAGCCAGAATACCGAAGCGCATCAATAGGCTTCCTAGACGCTGCCTTGTTAGCCGGATACAGGCCAAAAAACACACCGATCATCAGAGACATGGTGTTGGTGACACCGAACATGGCTTCCATGATCTCTGACTGATCCACAATGGAAAAAGCGTCTTCGTCCTGCTCAAAGCGTTCCATCAGGAGCTCTGTAAGCGCATTTTCTGCCAGGTCCAGATTACCGGTACTCACAATTGTCTTGGAAAGGTTCCCTTTTTTCGCCTCCGCCGATTGTGTTTTCGCTGCTGTTTTCTGCGCCGGCTTCGTATACGCCACTTTAAAATATCCCACAGTTCCCGCACCTGCCACACAGACAGCCGCCACCGGGATGATCACCATAAGCCTTTTACGCCGTCGTTTCATTTTCCTTAACCTCAAAATATGCTGTGTATGTTCTCTCTGTTTTAAAAATACTTTAAAAGAAAAATGCATAAAGACTTTGTGTGATCTGTGAAAACCCGGTGAAAAAGGCATCCTGTTTTTCATATACAAATACAAATAATTAATTATATTTTCTGTCTGCTGTCATTATTTTTTGTATATATTAAATATTATTTTAAAAATTATATATTATTTTCTGGTATTTTTTACTGAAATATGTTATAAAAGAAGTAAGAAAAACTACCGGAAATCAGATATTCCTGCTTCCGGTCCGAAATAAAGGAGGTATCTTTATGGCAAAACGTATTATCACCATCAATCGTATGTTTGGAAGCAACGGACGCCTTATCGGCAAGACTCTGGCTGAAAACCTGGACATCGGTTTTTATGATAAAGAACTGATCGACATGGCTGCCAAGAAAAACAATATCCCCTTCGACACCCTGGCAAAGGTAGACGAGAAAAAAGCCAGTCAGTGGGTATTTCCCGTTGACAGTGAGCTACAGTTTACAGATAATTTCTCTTTTGTACCAATGAACGATGTGCTCTATGATCTCCAGAGAAAGATCATCCTGTCCCTTCCGCAGAGAGAGGACTGCGTAATTGTCGGCCGCTGTGCGACCAATATCCTGAAGGATAAATCACTTAAACTTTTTATCCATGCACCTTTTGAGGAAAGAATTCAGAATGTGATACGCCGTACCGGCAGAGAAGAAGCCAGCGCACGGAAGCTGGTCAAAAAAATGGATAAAGAGAGAAAAGCTTACTATGAATACTTTACAGACAGCAAATGGCTGGATATGACACAGTATGATCTCTGTATTGACAGTAGCCGGTTTTCTATGGAGCAGATTATTGAGATTGTAAAGAGATGTCTTTAGGATTCTTTTTTCTGAAAAATGTTTTCTGAAAAATGTTTTTACGCTTTGGAAGCGTAAGTGAAACCGCAGGGGAGGGGAAGTACTCGTAGTTGCGAAAGGCCGTTTCCCCTCCCCTGCACCCCTTCCCTCAGGCCCCGCTAGAAATCGTACGTTTTGGTCATGTTACGTTACTGACAGGGCGATGGATTCTGCGTTTGTTTAAAACGCCAGGCTGCGCCGATCTCATCGGCATAACACCTTTCAACAAGAAGACGTATCCTTCCCACCATTCCAACACATTGAGCAACACCAAAATATTTATTGACCAGACGCTATCCTTCCCTCACCTCCAACTGCGGACGCTCAACTCATCAAAACGTAAGGACAGGACACCACGCGTCCGCTTCCACATCTCCGTCTGAAACGTCAGCCGGGGAAGTGACAGTCCTCCGGGCTGCTACGGAGGAGGGGTGATGATGGTTAGGTTGCGGGAGACGGCGTTATTGCGGAAGGGCCCAGCTGTTTGAGCCGAAGGCAAGTTCTGGGCCCTTCCGCAATGGTTTTAGCCGGCTCACGGAACCTTAGCAGCATCCCCCGACGGAGTCCGGCCCGGAGGACTGTCACTTCCCAGGCGTCCGTTCGCCAATATACCCCTTCAAAAACTCATATATATCCCCCTCCAACGGCGGACACCCCTCCACATAATTCTGAAACTTACAGGTACAGTGTCCCACACCAAGCACTCCCGTCTTACCACGATATCCCTGTCCGATGCAGATCTTTTCATCCAGCTTCTCAAAAAGCCCCTCTTCCTTCAGCATCTCCAATGCCGGGATCAGATACCCGTAGCAGGCACTGCAGGATTCCACTTCCTCCACGGCATCCGCAAGCTCCACAACCTTTCTGGATACCGGCATCCTCTGATCCGCACCATCCTCCAGAAATCTGACATCTGCTTTGGAAATATCTGAGCAACCCACGCCAAGATCACCTGCCAGCTTCACATAAGGAACCTCAGCTACCTCATAATGCATCATCTGACAAACATATGCATCCACAAGAACCGGATCACAGGCAGCCATCACCCGGTTCATCACGACAGGATTTCCGCCATCCTCAAAATCCAGATCCCCGCAGATATTATCCACAACAATAAAGTCCTGCTGTATCCCCATATTCAGATGAGCAATGGGTTTATGAAGCCCCAGAGAATGAAACCGTCTCTTTTCCTTATTTGGGATCAACCCCTTCATATTCTTAAGGGCACAGGTGATCTTTGTCTGACAATGGCCTTTCAGAACCGGCACATTGATCAGAAAATCAAGCTTCTTTACCCGCTCACAGACATTCAGCTCCATTCCGCCGCAGTCCACAGAAATACCCTTATCCTTCTGCATATCCCAGAACGGCACCTGATACTCTTCCTCAAGCCTGTCAAAGCCACAGGTCTCAAAGGCCTCCCTTGTCTTATCTCCTACCCAGGATCCCTCCAACATCACCATATCCCGGAAACCATGCTCCTTCAGATATTCGATAATTCCTGCAACCACTTCCGGATGAGTCGTTGCACCCCAAGAAGCCTCTGAAGGAGAAACCAGATTCGGCTTGATCCCGATCTTTTTCTTTCTATCCCCAATATGGGACTGAAGATCCGCTTTTTCCAGAAGCTCCTTTGTCATTCTTTTATATTCCGTACCACTGGTAATAAAAATCTGATTTTTATCCATAATTATCAAAATTCCTTTCTTTCTGCAATGTGAATGTTGATCCAGATCCACACCAAAGCCCTGCAAAGCTTTTATCATCAGATAAGCCAGACAAAACAGCCGACAAATACAGCAGTCATCACAATCATAAAAAATACCCTCTCTACCGGTTTCCCGGTAAAAAGGATATTTTATCCGACACAGCAGTCTCGTATTATCTTTCGATCTTTGCCCCGTTCCACCATGGGAATTCTCGGTTCAGCCATTTTCCTGCAAGCTCACTCCATGGTTCACAGGCTCTTGCGATCCCTCTGCCGTTTTCGTTGGCAGTCAGCTCATTTGCCAGGCCGATCCCATGGGGTCCCTGTGGAAAAACATGATACTCCACTGGAATGCCCTTTTTATAGAGTGCCTGAACAAAGAGAAGTGTATTATCCAGCAGCACCGTCTGATCCTCAAAGGTATGCCAGATAAAGGTTCTGGGTGTATCTTCCGTAACCTGAAATTCCAGAGACATCCGATCTTTCAGCTCCTCATAACGATCTCCCAGAAGATTTCGAAAGCTTTCTTCATGACCAGCTTCCCCTGAAGTGATCACCGGATAATTCAGGATCATGCCATTGGGACGGATCCTCTCGTTTTCCATTCCCGTGATCCCGGCAAGCTCCTCTGTATTCCAGAATACTCCCAGAGAAGCTGCCAGATGGCCACCTGCCGAAAAACCGGACACAATAATCTTATTCTTTTCAATATGCCACTTATCGCTGTTCTCTCTGAGAAGAGCTACTGTTTTTGCCAGCTGACGGAGAGCCACCGGATATCTGGCAGGTGCCACACTATAACGAAGTACCACTGCGTGATAGCCCATTCCCATAAACCGGACAGCAATGGCTTCTGCCTCTCTGTCTGAAGTCATGCCATAAACTCCGCCCGGACAGATCACTATGACCGGACGCTTCTGTCCCGGATAGAGTTCTTCCGACTCCTGCCAGAAATAGGTCTCTATCCATGCCTCATTATAGTCCTTTGTTTTTTCTTCGATCACAATTCTTTCGTTGATCATTCCGACTTTCCCTTCTTCATTTCATTGCTTCCCTGATCGCTGCAAGAAGTTCATCGTACTCTTCGTAAGCCGGAATTTCCGGATAATCTGAACGGATCTGCTCTGTACTGCGGAAAAGGAAGCCTGCTTTGCTTGCCTGGATCATTCCAAGATCATTGTAGGAATCTCCACTTGCGATAGTCTCAAATCCCATGGACTGCAGTGCCTTCACAGTTGTCAGCTTGGATTTCTCACAGCGCATCTTAAAGCCTGTGATCTCTCCGTTCTCTGCTACTTCCAGGGAATTACAGAAAAGTGTCGGCCGTCCAAGCTTCTCCATCAGCGGAGTTGCAAACTGTGTAAAGGTATCACTGATCAGTATCACCTGGGAAAAAGATCTCAGCTCATCCAGAAATTCCTTTGCTCCCGGAAGGGGATCGATCTTTGCAATAGTCTCCTGGATCTCTTTCAGTCCCAGACCATGTTCTTTCAGAATTCCAAGTCTCCAGTTCATCAGCTTATCATAATCCGGCTCATCACGGGTTGTTCTCTTGAGCTCCGGGATTCCGCTTGCCTCTGCAAATGCGATCCAAATCTCCGGTACCAGTACACCTTCTACGTCCAGACATGTAATATACATCTTTCATATCCTCCTCTTGATCCAACTTACCGTTGATATTTCACAGAGTCTGACTCCTTCCGGCTGTCAGAACTCTTTAATCTTTTAGCGCTTTACCCTGATATTACCATATGCTCTCAAGGTCTGTAAACAGTTTTATTTTTTCTTCTTTTCCGATTCATAGATCTTCAGCTCTTTCAGTGCTTTTTCCCCAAGAGGATACAGCATGAAAATATTAAAGATCGTCATCAGGCCGATTCCTACATCTCCCAGATCCCATACAAACGTGTAAGCCGCGATCCCACCGATAAACAGCATCACCAGTGCCAGCACCTTATATCCTGTCTGTGAGCCCCAGTTATCACCAAAAAGATAAGCCACATTGCCTCTTGCATAAAACAGGATTCCCAGAAATGTGGAAAAGCTGAACATAAACAGTGTTGCAGCAATAAAGATCACTCCAAACTGTCCCATATGATAATGCATGGCAGTCTGAAGAAGTTCCATTCCGGAAAGCCCCTGTACCAGATCTTCCGGGGCCAGAAGCATGATCATAGCTGTACAGCTGCAGATCACGATCGTATCCACAAATACACCCAGGGCCTGGACAAATCCGGCTTTTACTGGACTGTCACATTCTGCTGCCGCTGCTGCACAGGGAGCGGAGCCGCTTCCCGCCTCATTGGAAAAAAGGCCTCTTTTTACTCCGTTCATCAGCACGACGCCAAATCCGCCGGCAACAGCCTGACGAAATCCGAAAGCTTCTTCAAAAATCCGTTTAAATACTCCCGGCATACTTCCGAGATTTGTAAATATAATAAACAGCGTGATCACAAAATAAAGCACTGCCATCACCGGCACCAGAAGATCCAGAACTTTAACCGTTGCATTCTTCCGAAGCACGATCACAGCTGCGATCACTACCAGCACGATGGTAGTATACAGCGGCGGAATATCAAAAGCATTTTTGAAAGACGCCGTGACGGAATTGCTGATAACCTGACTGATTCCACACCAGCAGATCAGGCCGGAAATGGCAAACAGAACGGAAAGCAGAACCTTTTTTCGTTTTCTGCCCTGTTTTTCTTCCCAGTAGCGATGGATATAGTAGGCAGGACCGCCCCTGTAGCCACCATAAAGAGGATCCTTTTCTTTATAGAGCTGTGCCAGGGTTGCTTCGATAAAAGCAGTGGAGGAACCGATCAGCGCCGTGATCCACATCCAGAATACCGCTCCTGCACCTCCTGCCGAGATCGCAGCTACCACACCGACCAGGTTTCCCATTCCCACACGGGTAGCTGTAGACACGATCAGCGTCTGAAATGCTGAAAGATTATTTTTGTCACTTTTCTTTTCTGACAGGGCTCGTACCATATCCGGAAAAAGACGGATCGGCAGAAGCTTTGTCCTGATGGTAAAATAGATACCGGTCGGAATCAGAAGCAGGATCAGAAGTGAGATTCCCAGCGTACTTCCTCCCGGAAGCGGGATCCTTATCAGATCTCCCCACAGAAATGTATAGACCTTTTCGATCATTGTTACTATCATGTTACTGTTTCCTTTCCCAAATCACCCCATGTGATCGTTTTGTTCTCTTTTTCTGCCCGTTGTTTGTATTTATTTCTGCAACGTTTTAAACGGGCAAAGTGTATCTTTTATTATAATAGCTTTCTGTTTGTATGTAAAGAAAAATCCCGAATCTTTCGATCCGGAATTTTTTTGTATTGGTAACTTTTCTGTTATTCGACAGATTTCTGATATCTGTCTGTTTTTATGAGCATAGCTGCATTTTACTCTCAGCCAGCCAGGTGGAACATCTCGATCAGGAATATCCAGCTCATTCCATAGTATGTTATCACGGCTACAAGGTCATTCACCGTAGTGATCAGAGGACCTGAGGCTACTGCCGGGTCCACACCAACCTTTTTGAAAAACAGCGGTATGCAAGTTCCCACTGCACTGGATACCAGCATGGCCACCAGCAGGGATAATCCGATACAGCCGGATACCGCATAGGCAAATACAAGTGTTTTTCCTTTGCATAAGAAAATATACAATCCGATCAGTACAAAAGACAGAATACCGAGCAGACCACCGTTGCAAAGACCGATCCGCATTTCCTTCAGCACAAGCTCTGCTTTCTGTCTGCCCGTCAGCGTCTCATCCATCAGCACACGGATGGTTACAGCCAGGGACTGGGTTCCAACATTTCCTGCCATATCCAGGATCAGAGACTGAAAGCACATGATGATCGGCAGACAGGTAACTACTTTTTCAAACATTCCCACAACAGAAGATACCACCATACCAAGGCCCAGAAGAACGATCAGCCAGGGCATTCTTTTTTTCATGCTTTCAAAAAGAGGTTCTTTCAGATCTTCCTCTGCAGTCAGACCAGCCAGCTTTGCATAATCCTCTCCCATCTCATCGTCTACCAGATCGATGATCCCTGCGGATGTGATCACTCCAAGGAAACGATTGTCATCGTCCAGTACAGGAATGGAATCTTCAGAATAATCCTTCAGCCGTTCCATACAGTCGTCGATCTGCTCAGTACCATACACATATGGATAGGAAGTTACGATCAGCTCTTCCATAGGGTGGTCCTGTCTTGCTGTGATCAGATCCTTCAGATCCAGGGCTCCATAAAACTCCCCTCTGTCCGTCACTGCAAAGATCGTAGAAATATTATCATTATCTGCCGCCTGGGAAACCAGCTCACTCATGGCCTGCTTTACGGTCAGGTTTTCACGGATCACAATGCAGTTCGTTGTCATTCTGCTTCCGATCTCATCCTCATCAAAGGAGCGGATCATTTCAATATCTTTCCGCACCTGTTCATCCAGAAGCTGGATCAGAAGCTTGCGTTTTTCTTTATCGATCTGCTTTAAAACATCTGCCAGGGCATCGGTTTCCATTTTGGAAAGAATGGCTGCCGCTTTTTTTACATCCATCTCTTCCAGATATTGTACAGTTTCTTCTTCCTCCAGATATTCAAAAACATCTGCCAGCATACTGCTTTCCAGGATACGGTATAGTCTGCTGCGCTCCGCAGTGCTTAATTCTCTTAATACTTCCGCCAGATCGTTTTCGTGGAAATCCTGCAGCCTTTCACTTAAAACTGCCGGAGAAACACTGCTTCGGATCAGACTCAGAATATCTTTTGAAAAATCCTGATTTCTTTTTGTCATTTTCTCATCCTCCTCACATAGTTTCGCACAAAACACGCACACCAAAAACAGACATGTTAAAGCGCATGTCTATGTGCTGTTTGATTTTCGATTGTGTTTCCTTGGGATTTGAGTATAAAGCGAAATGAATTTATACATGATCGCCTTACTGTAAGATTCTCAGAATGAGAAGAATGAAAAAGATATCTATTATAATCCTGCTACAATTATAATGTAATAATATCGTACAGATTCTGATGACACCGATACATCCTGTCAAATATATCCTTCTGATATATAGATATAATATTCTCACAGATATTCTGTACACTTAAAACAGAATGGAACATTCTCATCCCTCTCTGTTCTTTCCATCTTTCACTCCGAGAGCTACAACTTCGCCCATGAGAATCACAACTGTCCATTCTGTTCACCTGCCTTTTTTTCTTAATTTTTTTATCAACCCGGCCATTATAACGTTCCCGGCCGGGTTTTGTCAACCGGATTTATGGTTAAATTTATTGTAAATCCGGTTGAAATTTTATGTTTTACAGAGGTGGATGTTTATGCAGCAGCATTTGCGTTGATCGTATCAATGACTTTTTTTATTCCAAGCCAAACACCCATATCTGTAAAGATTTCCGAAATGCTCCCACGATCCGTAAACGGAGATTCCAGCAAAACAGAAAGATCCTTCATCATTCCATTATGAACAATATACTCAATGATCTGATTTACAAAATAAATCTGCCTGCTGTCCAGATTTACATCCTCAAGATACTTTGAAAAAGCTTCCTTTGCTGCATTCATATCAAGACCTACCATTTCTCTGACAAATTCTCCCAATGGCTTTCTGCCAAATTCTGCTTCATAATCCTCTTTTGTACCAAGCTCTCTCCAGAGAATTTTTTCCAGTTCATCTACATCTTTTTCTGTAAGTGGCTGATTCTTTTTCAGCTTTGATATCACATAATTATCCTGATGCTGTCGGACATAATATTCTACTCGTACCTTATAATTTTCCAGATCATTGTTTTCCAATTCTGCTTCTTTCCATTCCGTTGAAAGAATTTCGTCTGTAAAATTGGTCATATATTTATTCCTGCTCTTATCCGGAATATACTTCATAAGATCTCTCAGATTTTTCCTGATATTTTCAAATTCATCAATTCCTGCATTTTCCACATAATCTGTGTGCAAAATCTGATCGATCAGCTCTGTCTGTGCCTGAATCTCCGGTATATTTGCCACTCCGGCAATTCCGGAAACCTTTTTTAAAAGATCTTTTCGCGCACTTGTATATTTCTTTCCAACCAGAGATGCAAGTTCTATTCCATACATAAGTGCATCAAAACGTACTGCTGTTACTTCATCACTTTCAGGCAAAATCAAGGGTGCAACCTCTTCCCGTACAAGTAAAGTATCTTCATAAGTAAGCATCTGATAGTTCGACTCTTCTGAATATAATTCTACATATTTCAAATGTTGGCGAACTGTAAAACTATCTCTTGGGAGCTCTTTTATTTTTTCAGTCATGTGCTTTACAAGTGCAGTCCTGTACGCAGTTAATTTATCTGTCTGATATTTAATATCCTGAAGCTTGTACGAAATCTCAAACTGAAGATTAAAAACTGCACTTTGCAACGCCATCAGATTTGCGCTTGCCTTTCCTTTATTCATTCGGAAAAACTCAAAATTCCCACAGAAATCAAAAATGTAAAACTTTTTCTTATCTTCCCCATCCAACAATCCCGGGCATAGTCTTGTTCCTCGTCCGATCATCTGCCAGAATTTTGCTTTACTCATAACTTTCTTAAAGAATACAAGATTAAGAACTTCAGGTACATCAATTCCGGTATCTAACATATCTACAGAAATTGCGATCTGCGGTAGTTTTTTCGGATCTGAAAACTCATCAATTGCACTCTGTGCATATTTCATTCTGTTATCGATCACCATGGCGTAATTCTTTAAATGCGGATATTCCTTATTAAAAATCTCAAGGATTTTTTCCGCATGATCATGATTTTTCGCAAAAATAATTGTTTTTCCAATCTTCTGTCCGTATTCAATTTTAATTCCATCTCTCATCAGGACATGAAGAATTTTTTTAATGGTATCTTCGTTAAAAATCCAGGTATTCAATGCAGCCGAATTTATCGCTTCCGGAAGCTTTCCATTTTCGTCTTCAAAAGTATTTTCATAGATTTCTTTATCTGCTTCTGAAAGTTCATCATATACAATTCCCTGATCAATAAATTTCACCCTGGATTCCACCGAAAGATAATCAACCAGATATCCATCCTTAACCGCCTGCGCCAGATCATATCCATAAGTGGGATCTCCGTTTGCCAGTTCAAACACTTCATATGTATTTTTGTCAATCTCATCTTTCGGTGTTGCGGTAAGTCCTACAAGCAGTGCATCAAAATATGTAAAAATATCTTTATATTTATTATAAATGGATCTGTGCGCTTCATCACAAATGATCAGATCAAAATGACCACTGGTAAAAACTTTTCCTTCTTTGTCATTTATCGTATCAATACAGTTTATCATGGTCTGATATGTGGAGAAAACACATCGCGACATATAATTATTCTTTTCTTCAACCAGATTTGTACAGGAAAAATCCTGCATCCAGTTTACAAAACTTCTTTTCGCCTGTGTTACCAGTGAATTTCTGTCCGCCAGAAAAAGTATATTCTTTACCCAGCCCGCATCAACCAGTACCTTGCACAAAGCCATTACTGTTCTGGTTTTTCCGGAACCTGTGGCCATAACAAGCAGGGCTTTTCTCCGATTCTTTTCATCAAAGCTCTGGCATACTGCTTTTATCGCGGCTTCCTGATAATAGCGGTCTGCTATCTTTTTATCTACAGAAATATTTTGGAGGCTTGTCCGCATACTCAAAAGGTTAAACCATTTCTCCAGATCCCGTTTGGAATAAATAACTGAACATTTTCTTTCTGGATATTGTCCGTCTATGATCCGGGTTTCAAAACCATTGGTAAGGAAAATTACCGGACGCCGTTCATATTTCTTTTCCAGCAGATCTGCGTAAAGTTTCGCCTGCTGCCTGCCCTCAGCAATATCCTTGCAGGTACGTTTTGCTTCTATAATTGCCAGAGGTTTATTCATATCATCATAGAGAACATAATCAATACGTCCAATCCCTGATTTATTCGGCATTCCTGTCACAGTCATCTCATTTAACCAGTCTTTTCCCTGTGCCCATCCTGCATCAATAAGCATGGAATCTATGTAAAGTTTTCTGGTTTCATATTCAGACAGATCCAGAGGTTTCGGAACATATGTCTGCTGCTTTTTCTCGTGGCGTGCGGACAGTTCTTCCCTAAGAAAAGTATTTTCTGCCATCAGTTTTTGTAGATCCAGTTCCTGCTGAGCAGTTTTTTCTTGTTCTTTCAGAAGTGTTTCTCTTGCTTTTCTGGCTGTTTCCCTGGATGCCTTTGCCTTCTCAATTCTGCCATCAATAATCGATTTATCAAATGGATGTTCCTGATACTGTTCTCCATAACAATATGCAATGTAATCTAAAAAAATCGACAAATTTTCAAGACAGAGTATCGCTGCATCTCTGCCAGGTTTTTTATTGCTATGCGCCACACTATTTCCACATCTGCGGATATAATCCATCCGTTTCCAAAGATCCGGTCCCACTAACTGTCTGAATTCCTCTGTATTCATCAAAGTGTGAAGGTTATCCTGGTACGGAATCTGCAAACTATTCTCCACAGAATACAACCATTTCACAGCAAATTCCATAGCCCGCCGGCTGTTAAGAATACTCGCATCCGGATCTGCCAATATGATCTTCTCCGCAGATATGGCAACATTTGCAAATGCAGAGAATTTTGATTCATTTTTTAAATAATCAAAGTTTGTTACCATTGTGAAATCTCCCTCTTTTACTTTCACTTTACATTGACAATAAATTCATTACCAAATTAACCATAATATCTTTTTCTTTTGGATCTGACTCTGCAATCATCAATGTAATTGCTACTAATGCACCATCACTTATCCTTTTCTGTCCATCTTTGTAGAGTACATCATTGCGAGCTAAAAATTCCAAAAATAACGATGCAGCAATTCTCTTACATCCATCAGCATAGGGATGATCTTTTATCATAAAATACAAAAGATTAGCGGCTTTCTCTTCTAAAGAAGGATAAACCTCTCCTCCGAAAACATTTTGGTAAATTGCTGCAAGAATACCTTCAACTTTCCCCGTTTCTTTTTCAACACCAAAGACATCCGAATGAAATGAATCTTCCATTGCATTCACCATATTTCTACAATCCTCGTATGTAATTCTGTATATGGCTTTATTTCCTGCAGGCTTTTTAATCGACTGGTGATCATACTGGTCTAATAACATCAAGGCATTTGTATATAAATCAACAGCTTTTAGCACCTCTGCTTCATCTATTTCCAAAGTACATGCAAGCATTTTGGTTTGAATATTTACTGTTCTCTGTAAGGCTTCTAATCTTTTTTTATTGATTGCATAGCCTTGTAGGATATACTGTTTCAGAACATTATTTGCCCATTTTCTAAATTCTACACCTCTGTTAGATTTGACTCTATAGCCTATAGAAATAATCATATCTAAATTATAATGTTCTACTTGATACACTTTTCCATCTGAAGCAGTTGTCGCAAAATTTGCGACAACTGAATTATCCAGTTCTTCTTTTAATGCATTATTAATATGTTTACCAATTGTCTTTACGTCTCTTCCAAATAATTTAGCTAGCTGATTCCTATTAAGCCATACGGTATTATTTTTGACAGACACAGTTAATTTTATTTCCTTATCAGCAGTTTCAAATAAAATTATTTCATTTTGCATATTTAACCCTCTTCTGAAAATATACCATTGTAAATTTCATCCCCCTCGTAGTAAGTAATTTCTCTCACGTATCTCCGTAAAACATTTCTTTTGCTTTATTTTACTTTCTCGATTGTAACGTGACACATATAATTCCATTTCTGTAAAAGCTGATTGATAACTTTTGATTTGTC
>ERZ1673739.260-NODE-260-length-79899-cov-26.721031_pt1 | contig 79899 bp, 68 predicted proteins | sample MGYA00580210_ERZ1673739 | MGnify/ENA primary metagenome ERZ1673739 (study PRJEB41218, sample SAMN15661749) | gut metagenome | host: Homo sapiens | place: Canada: London | collected 2015-08-20/2019-03-30 | study: EMG produced TPA metagenomics assembly of... | reverse complement strand
GGCTTGACCTAATAGCTTAGGAAGTTAAGCGGACTAAGCTGAACGGCAGTTGGAAGGTTTCGTTTTATATATGTAGTTTTGAAGGTACAAGACAAAAACGGTTGGAGTAATCCAGCCGTTTTTATATTTCCAGAAAACACATAAAAAATGGAGATGTCTTTTATGCACAACTCCAAATATCAATTCTATTTTGTTATTTCTCGATTTCGCCTTTCCAATCAATAATTCCGCCAAATTCTACAATATTAGAATATCCCAGCTTACTGAGTTTTCCGGCAGCCTGTTTACTTCTGTTTCCACTGCGGCAGTAAACCAGAATGAGCTGCTCTTTATAGGGAAGCTCAGAAATCTCTTTTGTACTGATAGTTTCGTTTGGAATATTGATTGCATGAGGAATATGCCCTTCCTCATATTCTTCCGGAGTTCTTACATCTAAAATAATGTAGTCTTTTTCTTCTTTCATTATTTTTTCAGCTTCTTCCATATCAATTTGACGATAATCGCTGTTTTCTGTGCTTGAATTTTTAGAGCCACATCCTGCAAGAAGCAGTAATGCAGAAGCTAAAACAGGAACAATTTTTTTTATTTTCATTGTATTTTCTCCTAAATTAGATTTTATAAGGTTTTTTTGTTTTTCACTTTGCATATAAGCTGAGTCATGGTTCCCATGGGGCAATAGACGCACCAGCTTCGAGGTTTGAACAAGAGCATTGTAATAAAACCAAGAATAGTAGAAGTCAGCATAACACTATAAAAGCCGAAGGCAAACTGTGCGACTCCGGGATGAATAGGCGTACCATGGTATGCCCAGTGCCAAGGAACTTTGAAGGTCCATAAAAGTGTTACAACTTGTTTTAAATTCTGTGCGTTGGAAAATACCAGATAAGTATTCCAAAGCATTTGAAAAAACATGATGAAAAAGAAAATTAAAAATCCATATCGGAATGCTTTGCTTTTCATCCATTGGGGAATATCTTTTTTACGGGAGAGTCCGAAGCGTCCGCCTAAGAGTCCAAAGAGCTGTCCTCTTCCACAGTAGCGATTGCAATAGCCTTTTGTTTCGTTTGCAATAGAAATAATTAAAGGAATGAAGAAACAGAGCAGTCCGAGCCATGCAAAAAGAATATTGAAAAATCCCAATATTAAGTAGGTAAGAGATACAATCCAAAGATAGTCATACCAATGCTTCTTCATGATTTCACCTCCTGAATTTTAATTACGGAAGCGGGACATTCTTTTTCACATTTTCCACATCCTACGCATTTGGCAATATCTACTTTTGCCATTATTCCTTTCCAAATTTCAATAGCGTTTCTGGAACATACTTTTATACAGCAGCCGCAGGCAACACAATCATCGGTGTTGACAAAAGCCTTTCGCTTTTTTCTTTCCATAGCAACCTCCTGATAGAATAAATTTTATTTATTATACCAAGAAGAATAGAAGTGAGTCAGTGATTTTATCACAATTGTGAAAAAACTGTGAAATTGGCAGCCTAAGCTTGACAGTGCTGAATATAAGTGTTATATTACAAATAGAACAAAGGAGAAGGAAAAAGACCTAATCCATTGGTTCATGTAATCGACACTCTGGATTTTCCAAAGTGCTAAAATAAAATCTATTGTCTTATATGAAGGGAGATATGACTTATGATGATGCCTAGTATTTTTGGAGAAAACTTATTTGATGACTTTATGGATTTTCCATTTGAGAGAGAGTTTTTCGGAAGAAAAAATCCTCTGTATGGAAAGAATGAAAAAAATATTATGAAAACAGATGTAAGAGAGACAGAAAATACCTATGAATTAGATATTGATTTGCCGGGATTTAAGAAAGATGAAGTAACAGCAAAACTGGAAAATGGATATTTGACAATCAATGCTGCAAAGGGTTTGGATAAAGACGAAACAGATAAACAGGGTAATTACATCCGTAGAGAGCGTTATGCAGGTGCAATGAGCAGAAGCTTTTATGTCGGTGAAAATATTCATCAGGAAGACATTCATGCAAAATTTGAGGATGGAATTTTGAAATTAACAGTACCAAAAGAAACACCAAAACAGGTAGAAGAAAACAAATATATAGCAATTGAAGGATAAGACAAAAGTCTTGTGAGAGTATAGAGAGGATTTCCAGCAGTGCGTAAATCAGGCATTGCCGGAAATCTTCTTTTTTAATTTAATCTTTTCATAGTCCTGTAATAGGAGCAGGCGAGGGGAATACAGGCGCCTATCCATGCCAGAGGATTAGAAGCACAAGCGCCGGCAAAGCCAAAAGCGCCGGTCAAAACAAGTGCTCCGATGGCACGCATAATCAGCTCCATAACACCGGCAACAGTCGGTATAAAACTTTTTCCTAACCCCTGAAGCGTAAAACGATAGATAAATAATAATGCCAGAGCAAAGTAAAAACATCCGCTGATTACCAGATAAGTATGAGACAATGAGAGAACTTCTGTTTCCTGAGAACCCACAAAAATGCTGGTAAGCTGGCTTCCGGCAACTACATTAATTGCGCCGGAAAGAATACTGAAGCTTCCGGACATTAAAATACACTGAAATACACCCTTTCGAATACGGGAAATTTTTCTCGCACCATAATTTTGAGCAGCGTAAGTTGCCATGGCTGTTCCGAACGAACCAAGGGGCATGGTAGCAATACTTTCGATTTTTTGAGAAGCGGTGTATGCAGCCACAGAAGCGGCGCCCAATCCGTTTAGGGCAAATTGCAGCATCAAAGAACCAATGGCAATAATGGACATTTGGAAAGCCATTGGAAGAGCAATGCTTAAATGGGAAGCAATTACCTCATAATGTATTTGAAAATCTGCTTTTTTTAACCGGAGGATAGGAACCTTCTTTATAATAAAGAAGATACATAAAATACCGGATAAAAGCTGCGAAAGTATAGTCGCAATGCCGGCGCCTGCAACGCCCAGATGCAAATACAGGATAAATACCAAATCAAGTACGATATTTACACAGCAGGCAAAAATCAGAAAATACAAAGGAGTTTTGCTGTCCCCCAGCGCCCGAACTGCATTGGATAAAAGGTTAAATAAAATGGTTGCCGGAATACCTAAAAAAATAATTACTAAGTATGCGGTTGCGTCGTCAATAATTTCGGCAGGTGTCTGCAAAAGCTCTAATAAGGGGCGAGTCAGCAATACAGAGAAAACCGTTGTGATAATTGCCACAGCGCTGCTGATAAGAATACTGGCTGCAAAGCTTTTTCTTACGGCATCTTCATTATTTGCCCCAAATTTCTGGGAAGTAATAATAGAAAGTCCGGAGGTAAGGCCCTGAACGAACCCCAGAATTAAGAAGGTAATGCTTCCGGTACAACCTACGGCTGCCAGCGCATTTACGCCGATTGTTCGGCCTACAATTAAAGTATCTGCCATACTGTAAAATTGCTGGAAGATATTTCCGATAATAAGCGGAAGGGAAAAGAACAAAATCAACTTTGCCGGATTTCCTTCTGTAAGTGTTTTTGTCATGAGTAAATACTTCCTTTCTGTTAAAATTCATTATAGACATAAGTCCTATTATAAAAATTTTTTTGAAAAGTAGAATGTAATTTCTTGTGCAATGGATGTAATATATTGTATAGTTACAAAAAGACAAGAAGGGAAGGCAGGGTATGTGTAAAGAAATGTATGATATCACAGAGGGTGATTTAAATCCGGAATTTCTGTTTACCTGTGTTTCAACGAGGACAGAGGAAGAACAGAATTATCATGCCCATGATTTTATAGAATTTGCGGTTATTATGGGCGGAAAAGGGAAGTTTTATATTGACGGTAAAGATTATGAGGTAGAGGAGGGCGATTTTATTTTGCTCAATCCCGGAACATATCATAGGAGTAAGGCAGGATACTCAAAAGAAGGATTGAAGGAATGCTATATTGCATTTTCGGGAGTTTCTTTTAAAGGGTGTAAAAGCGGGTATTTCCCTTCATTTAAAGGGAACGGAAAAATTATAAAAATGGCAGATAGGATGAAAAAGAATATTTTTCAGATTTGTACAGTTATGAACAAAGAAGCCAGAGAATGCAGCGCTGGGCGTTACTTTATGTTGAAGGCATATTTAATTCAGATTTTGTGTCTGGTTGTCAGAGAACAAAAAGAGGAAAAGCAGGAAGGGGAAGGAAAAGGATATATTTTTCAATCCACAGGAAAGAAATATGTTGTGCAGCAGATTATGAAATATATGGAAGAAAATTACCGAGAAAAAATATCCTTGGAGCAAATTGCGGCAAATATGTATTTAAGCTCCTTTTATATCGCAAAAATTTTTAAAAGTGAAACGGGAGATACCCCTATCAATTATTTAATTCGGCTTCGCATGGAAAAAGCAAAAGAAATTTTAGAAATATCTCCCGAAGAACCGATAAAAGAGGTTGCGGCAGCTGTGGGATATTCGGATGCGTACCATTTTAGTAAGTTGTTTAAGAAGCATTACGGAATTTCTCCGTTATATTATAAGAAAGACAGTTTTTCTTGACAGGATTACGCAAGTATCCTATAATTCCTATTAAAATAGTCGGATATAAAAGGAGGATAAAATTATGGGTGAAAAAATATATAGAAACGTACAGGAACTTATCGGAAAAACACCATTGATGGAAGCTACAAATATAGAAAAAATGCTGGATTTAAAAGCCAGACTCCTTGTAAAATTGGAATACTTAAACCCGGCAGGAAGTGTAAAAGACCGAATTGCAAAAAATATGATTTTAACAGCAGAGCAGGAAGGAAAATTGAAACCGGGCGCAACGATTATTGAGCCGACTTCAGGAAATACAGGAATTGGCTTAGCTTCTATTGCAGCGTCGAAAGGATACAAGTTAATTTTGACTATGCCTGAGACTATGAGTGTGGAGCGAAGAAATATTCTGAAGGCCTACGGGGCAGAGATTGTTCTTACAGAAGGAGCGAAGGGTATGACCGGAGCGATTGAGAAAGCGAAGGAGCTTGCAGAGCGGATTTCAGGCAGCTTTCTTGCAGGACAGTTTGATAATCCGGCAAATCCGGCAGCACATATTGTATCTACCGGTCCGGAAATCTGGGAGGATACCGATGGAAATGTGGATGTTTTTGTTGCAGGGGTAGGAACAGGAGGAACAATTACAGGTGTCGGCGGATATTTGAAAGAAAAGAAGAAGTCTGTGAAGATTGTTGCAGTAGAGCCGTCAGACTCTCCTGTACTGTCAAAGGGTACAGCGGGACCTCATAAAATTCAGGGAATTGGCGCTGGATTTGTACCTACTGTTTTAAATACACAGATTTATGATGAAATTATGCCGATTACAGCAGAAAAGTCTTTTGAAACAGCAAAACTTTTTGCCCACAAAGAGGGAATTCTAGTGGGTATATCCTCCGGCGCAGCTTTGTATGCAGCTATTGAACAGGCAAAACGTGAGGAAAATAAAGGAAAAACGATTGTGGCATTGCTTCCGGACAGCGGAGACCGCTATTATTCTACACCATTATTTGAAAGCTGATGGAAAAGCTATGGTGTAAGTGTCTGCTTTGTGTTAAACTTCAAATATAAGAGAAAGACAGGAGAATGTAAAATGGATATTATTGAATTTCAAAATAAATTAAAGGAAGTACAGACACTTGCTTTAAACAATGGAAAAAAGGTAAAGGCAGCTTTAGTAGAAAAATTTTTCGAAGGAGATGACATTACTCAGGATAAATTACAGAAGGTCTATGATTTCTTGGAAATACAAGGTATTCATGTAGAAGGAGCAGAGAAATCACCGGAAGCTTCAATACAGGAAGAAGTAATGCAGGAGGCAGCAGCAGAAATTCCTCTTACTTCAGAAGAAAAAGAATTTTTAGAAGAGTATCTTTTGGGCTTTGAAACAGAGGAAGAATTATTAAAAGAGGAACTGCTTCGTGCATTTTTAGCAGGAAATCAGGAATGTACAGAAAAATTAATCCGTGCATATCAAGATGAGATTGTAAAAGCTGCAAAAAAATTAAACCGTGAAGATATATTTTTCGGAGATTTACTTCAGGAAGGAAATATGGGGCTTTTGACAGCTTTGGAACGTCTTTCTGAGCAGAAAAATCCGGATGAATGGATTGTCAGGGAAATTGAAAGTACCATGAAATTATTTATTGAGGAACAGGCTCAGCAGAAAAAAGAAGACAATATTCTGGTAGAAAAGGTCAGAGATTTGGAAAAGAAGGTAAAAGAGCTTACCGAAGATGAGGATGTGAAGTACAGCGTGGAGGAGTTGGCTGCATTTCTGGATATGGACCTTGAGGAAATGGAGTCTGTGCTTCGATTAACAGGAGATGACAAGTAGAGTTTTATTGTTTTTTAATAGAATTACTATCTTTTCTTCATTGCATAATAACAGGTGAAGCAGTATAGTCTATATAACAGGGTAAAGCCTGAAGCATTGGGAACAATGTAAAAATGGAGGATAGAGAAATGGATATTGAAGAAAAGAAGAAACCCCAGCCTCCTAAGAAACCGGTGTTATTTTATTATGGAATAATACTTTTGGTCTTAGTATTGCTGAATTTTTTTGTAGTCCCTTATGTGGCAGAAAGAAGCATTAAGGAAGCGGACTACAATGAGTTTTTAGATGATTTGGAAGCAGGCAAGATTTCAGAGGTTACTTTGGAGTCTGATGTTATCTATTATGTGGAAAAGGGAAAAGATAACAAGGAGCAGGTGTATAAAACAGGTCGAATTTCCGACTTGCAGGAAGTGGACAGATTGCATAAGGCAGATGTTGTCTTTTCAGAGGAAATTCCTACGAAAATGAACCCTCTTGTAAGTATTTTGCTTACATGGGTACTCCCGTTTGTACTTATGTGGTTTGTGGGAAGCTGGCTCATGCGTAAGATGATGAAGAACATGGGCGGCGGAGCTGGCGCAGGGGCAATGACTTTTGGAAAAAGTAATGCCAAGATTTATGTAAACTCATCTACGGGAATTAAATTTTCAGATGTAGCAGGTGAAGATGAAGCCAAAGAATTGCTGTCGGAAATCGTAGATTATCTGCATAATCCTGATAAATACAAGGAAATTGGCGCTTCTATGCCGAAAGGTGCGCTTTTGGTAGGACCTCCGGGTACAGGTAAGACGCTTTTGGCAAAGGCAGTTGCAGGAGAGGCAAGCGTGCCGTTTTTCTCTATTTCAGGTTCTGAATTTGTGGAAATGTTTGTAGGTATGGGTGCTGCGAAGGTCAGAGACTTATTTAAACAGGCAAACGAAAAAGCGCCGTGTATTGTGTTCATTGATGAAATTGATACGATTGGAAAAAAACGTGACGGAAGTGCAATGGGCGGCAATGATGAACGTGAGCAGACCTTAAATCAGCTTCTTACAGAGATGGACGGATTTGACGGTTCTAAGGGAGTTGTTATTCTGGCTGCTACAAACAGACCGGACTCTCTTGACGCAGCGCTTCTTCGTCCGGGACGTTTTGACAGACGTATTCCTGTGGAATTGCCGGACTTAAAAGGCCGTGAAGAAATCTTAAAGGTTCATGCCAGAAAGATTAAAATTGCAGATAATGTGAATTTTCATGAGATTGCAAAAGCAGCATCCGGTGCATCCGGCGCAGAGCTGGCAAATATTGTAAACGAAGCGGCTCTTAGAGCGGTTCGTGACAGAAGAAAATTTGCAACACAGGCAGATATGGAAGAAAGTATAGAAGTTGTGATTGCAGGTTATCAGAAGAAAAGCAGGGTTCTTTCTGAAAAGGAGAAACTTATTGTATCTTATCACGAAGTAGGACATGCCCTTGTAGCAGCGCTTCAGACAAATTCTGCACCTGTGCATAAAATTACAATTATTCCGAGAACCTCCGGTGCATTGGGCTATACCATGCAGGTAGATGAGGGAGAACATTTCCTTATGTCAAAAGAGGAATTGGAGAATAAAATTGCTACCTTTACAGGAGGAAGAGCAGCAGAGGAACTGATTTTCCACTCTGTAACAACAGGTGCATCTAACGATATTGAACAGGCAACAAAAATTGCAAGAGGCATGATTAGCCGTTTTGGTATGAGTGAAGAATTTGATATGGTTGCAATGGAGAGCATGTCTAATCAATATTTAGGCGGTGACAGTTCGCTTGCATGCTCTTTTGAGACACAGACCTTGATTGACAAAAAGGTTGTGGAGCTGGTAAAGAAACAGCATGATAAGGCGTATAAAATTTTGGAAGATAATATTGCTAAGCTTCATGAGCTGGCAAAATACCTGTATGAAAACGAAACCATTACAGGTGAGGAATTTATGCGAATTTTAAATACAAAGCCAAGGATTGGCATGAATGAAGAGGTAATAGCGGAATAAAAGAGATAAGGCAAGTGAGAGAGAGGTTCTTACTTGCCTTAATAATATAAAATTTTATCTGCAATGGAATTTATATAGACTATATGCTGAGAGTGTAAAGCTGTCTGTGATTTTTTTATTAGAGATCCATGTTTCAAGTTCCTTGGGAGTAAGGAATACAATGTCCTCAATTCCTTCGTAACCATACTCTTTTTGAATATCTTCTACTTCGCATACAAATACAGCTGTTTGAGTACTTAAAATACCGCTGTCAGCAATTATATTGCCTAAATATTGAGTTTTTGTAATATGTGCATGTAATTCTTCTTTTAATTCTTTTTCTGCGTTTTGTTGTGCTGATAATCCAACTTCTCCAAAACCTCTGGGAAAGCAATATTGGCTTTGTCTGATAGCATGTCGATATTGTTTTAACAAAACCAACTTCTTGTTTTGAATAGGAAGGGTAACCACAGCTCCTGAATTGACAGATGGCAGTAATCTTTCATAGGTATATAGTTTCTTATTTTTATCAGAGACAAGATCAACTATCAAAATGTGAAAATCACTCTTATATAGTACACCTATTTTTTTATTCGTTTTTTCAACAAAAGTGTTTATTGTGTTCTCATCAAAGATAATAGAAATTTGGTCAGACTGTAAAAATAATTCAGGTCTTTCTTTATAGAGTTTTAGATAATCTTGCCATTCTTTATTCTCGCTATATTTAGATTTCATATTACACCTTTCTTGCATGCTTTAAAGAATTCTTTTTGGGGAATGATACAATTCTGTATAAATCTTTTATGCCAATGCCAATGCTTTGGACACTTTCCAGTATATCAGGTAAGTGGAACCATTTTGAAATTAAGGAACCAATAATACCGAAGATAATTGTTGCAAATACAGTTGAACCGCATATTTGCATAATTTCATTAAGGATAAGACTGTTAAATAATCCGAGAAAATTTTCCTGAATTAATCCCATAAGATAATTTACACCGCAAAAAACAAATATATAGATAAAAGCAGTCTGTAATCGTGATAACATTTGATGTGCGAGACGCTTGTTCCATAATTTTTTTTCTTTGGCGCAGTCTGTTGCTCGTGGAGTTTGACTCAAGGAGAAGGATTTGGTTTTCTCATATTTTTCCAGCTTTTGGTCCTCGCTAATAATTCGTACGGCAGTATCCCAAGGGGGTAAAGGGATTTCGTGTATCTGTGTAGTATTGCTGTCACCTGTATGAAAAATATGGTTATTTTCTTGATATAATATCCAATAATTTTTCAAACGTTTCAAAAAATCGTTTTGAAATAATGTTATATTGCCAGCGTCATAGCGTTTTGAGACGTTGGAAATACTATCTTCAACGGTATAGTTATAACATAAATCTATAATAGCTTCAGCAAGACAGGCAGCCTCGGTGTTTTTCAATTTATTTATGTGAGAAATCCAGATGGTTCTATTTTGGATAAGAGCATTGCCATTTGGAGTGTTTCGTATAGCTGCTTCAATATTTTTAAGGATTTTTATAGCAGCAGGCATGGAAGAATATTGTTTTGTTATTCTGCTTTGAGCTATGACAGAATGAATAAGTTCTAAAAATTCAGTAAAACTTTTTTTCGATGAAGTTTTAGCAGGGTTTCCGGAAGAGCTGTCTAAACTCATAGTCAAAATCATTTCAACAAAACGTTTAATATATTCCAAACGCTTCTTTTCATCATCACCGAGAGTATTATCGCAGAGAGTCTGTAAACTTTCTACATCACTATATTGCAGAGCTTTTTGTATTTTAAAAAGAAGTTCTTTTTCTGTACAACGTACAGGAAGACCGGAAAATAAAAAAGCATTTTTGTCTGGGGCATTACATTTTTCAATAGCGTTTTGAATGTATTTGGATGGAGTATTGATTTCTCCGTATCGGGAAACCTTCAATACACCTAAAGAGAACAGCTTTAATATTTCTGCATACGTATCCGGATTTTTAACAGCATATAAAAAAGCTTCAGAGTCAGTTAGTTGATTGTAAGAAAGAACTACGGTATTTCCTTTTTTTACAATTTCTTCAAATAAAGCTTGTTGGCCCAGTACAATTTCTTTTTTTGAGTTTCGCACAGAGTCTAATTCATATAGATATACAAGACGTTTCATGAACGATTATTCTCCATTTTCTTTTGTGATTTTAAAGGTATAGTAATTATATACCTCCTCTAAATATAAAACAATTGCGAAATGAAATGAATTGATTTAAAATAAAAGAACCTTAAAACGATTGTAATAAAAATAGATAGAAGGAGAAATGGCAAATGATTTACACAATTAAAAATGATAAAATAGAAGTCTCCGTAGAGGATTTAGGAGCTCAGATGCGCTCTATAAAGGATGCAGAAGGCAAAGAATATCTGTGGCAGGGAGATGAAAAATATTGGAATGGTTCTGCTCCGAATTTGTTTCCTTATATTGCACGTCTGACAGAGGGAAAATATACTTTGAGGGGTAAAACTTATGAGATGCCCAAGCATGGTTTTTTAAGAAATTCTGTATTGAAATTAAAAGAAAAGACACAGACTAAGATGGTATTTTCCTTAACAGACAGTGAGGAAACTTATAAGATGTATCCGTATCATTTTGAGATAAAAGTAAAGTATGAGCTGTTTGAAAACGAATTTAAAGTTTCTTATTGTGTATCTAATAAGGATAAAAAAGTGATGTGTTTTGGTGTTGGAGGGCATCCCGGTTTTCAAGTTCCAATAGAGCAGGACTTGTCTTTTGAAGATTACTTTATTGAATTTGCCCAAGGAACAGATATAAAACGTGTGGGAATGTCAGAGGATTGCTTTGTTACAGGAGATGAGGAAGCTTTTCCTTTAGAGGAAAACCAAAGATTATCTCTGCGTCATAATTTATTTGATAATGATGCGATTATCTTGAAAGATGCTCCGTCCAGAGTAGCGCTTACATCAGAAAAGGGCGGCGCCAGAATTGAGATGGAAACCAGCCATTTGGGATATTTGGGAATTTGGCATAAACCGGCCAGCGATGCTCCTTATGTCTGTATTGAGCCGTGGAGTTCCCTTCCGGCCAGAAAAGATGTTATAGAAGATTTAGAGAAACAGGATAATCTGGTGAGCTTGAAGCCGGATGGTTATTACACAGGATTTTTCAAAGTGAAAATTGTAAAATAAAAGAGTAGGGAGTTGCTGCGTTAGGTGCATACCAGAATATTTTTGTATGCTGTTTAACGTAGCAACTCTTATTTTTTTGTTTTTTACGAAGTGGCTATCCCCCCGGGAGGCTTGTGTAAGTTATAGAATATGATAAAATAATATCAAAATGCCGGAATAAAGTGCGCAATAATTCATCAGGCATAGTTTGATTTAACATAAAGAGGAGGATATGTAAACATGAAGAAACGAACAAGGCTTTTGGCGCTGCTTCTCGCAGCATGTATGACGGCAGGCATGGCAGCATGCGGAAGTGACGGAGCAAAAACAGAAAATAAAGATACGGATACAAAGAAAGAAGCGCAGAATACAGAGGAAAAAGACGGAAAGAGAACTATTGTGGACAGTATGGACAGAGAAGTGGAAATTCCGGCAGAAGTAGACAGTATTGTGTGCTTAAATGTCACAAGTCTTCGTTATACCTGTTATATGCAGGCGCAGGATTTAGTTGTGGGTGTGGAAGATTACGAGCAGAAACAGAGTATTTCCAGACCGTATAACTATGTAAATTTTGATAAATTTAAGGATTTACCTGTGGTAGGAAATAACGGAGAACATTATATTGAGGAAATTATTACGGCAGATCCTGATGTGATTATGATGTCTGCATTGGGAAACTGTGATGCAGATGATGTGCAGGAAAAAACAGGAATTCCTGTTGTCGTTATTCCCGGAAGTGACCAGATGATGGATGAAAATGTGTATGAAACCTTCCGAATTATGGGAGAAGTTTACCAGAAAGAGGATAGAGCAGAGGAGCTTATTGCTTATTTAGAAGAAACAAAAAAGGATTTGGATAGCAGAACAAAGGATATTCCTGAGGAAGAAAAACAGAGTGTTTATGTCGGCGGAGTAAGCTTTAAAGGGGCACACGGATTTGAAGGAACAGAGGCAAATTATGCGCCGTTTTCTGCAATTTATGCAAAAAATCTGGCAAACGAAACAGACCAGACAGGAGCTTTTAATATTGATTTAGAGCAGGTTTTGGCATGGAACCCGGATGTGATTTTTGTTGATTTTAACGGTATGGAATTGATTAAACAGCACTATGCGGAAAATCCTGATTACTATAATCAGTTAAAGGCAGTACAGGAAGGAAAAGTATATTCTCAGATTTCTTTCCGTTCCAGTGCCTCTAATTTGGATATGGCATTGGCTGATACATATTATGCAGGTTCTGTATTGTATCCTGAGAAATTTGCGGATATTAATCCGGAAGAAAAAGCAGATGAAATCTTTGAAAAGCTACTTGGACAGAAGTTTTATGATACGTTAAAGGAGAATGGATATGAGTTCAGACAGGTCCAGATTGGAGAATAGCGGAAGGGATGGTGCATACCGGAAAAACCAGAAAAAAAGTGTTTTCTTTTTAATTATTTTAGCAATCATATTGGTTCTTACTGTGTTATTTTCCATGTGGGCAGGCTCTTACGATACGCCTTTAAAGGAACTGATTTTAGGGATATTCGGACAGGCATCAGATAATAAAATTAATGTGGTTGTGCGAAATGTAAGACTGCCTCGCATCTGTACAGCAGCGATTGCAGGAGCAGGACTTGGTGTAACAGGCTGTATTTTGCAGGCAATTTTAAACAATCCTCTTGCTTCCTCCAGTACCCTTGGGGTATCTCAGGGGGCAGGCTTTGGCGCAGCTTTTGCAATTATTATTTTAGGTGCGGGAAGCGCTGCAAACGGAAATTTTATTATTCCTGTTTGTGCCTTTGTAGGAAGCATGGCAGTTGCTATTGTAATCTTTGGATTGTCTCGTTTTTGCCAGATTTCAGCGGAGTCTATGGTACTTGCCGGTGTGGCAATCAGCTCCATGTTTACCGGAGCTACTACCCTTCTTCAGTATTTTGCAGATGAGGTAGAATTAAACGCACTGGTGTTTTGGACTTTTGGAGATTTGGGTAGCACGGATTGGAAAGAGATTAGTTTTATGGCAGTCGTTGTTTTCCTTGCCGGAATTTATTTTATTCTGCATCGATGGGATTTTAACGCATTGTTAAGTGGAAATGAAACTGCAACCAGCCTTGGAATTCACGTAAGAAGATTGATTATTATTAACATGATTTTATGCTGTTTTACGGCATCTACCATTGTTTCTTATATTGGTTTAATCAGCTTTATCGGCCTTGTTGCGCCTCATATTGTACGAATGGTAGTGGGAAATAATCATGTGTATCTGATACCCGGTTCTATGTTGGCAGGGGCTGTTTTGCTCCTTCTTGGCGACTTGGCAGCAAGGACACTTATAAGTCCGATTATCCTTCCTATCGGAGCGATTACCTCCTTCCTTGGAGCGCCGTTGTTCTTATACTTATTGTTTAAAGGAGGCAGCCGTTCATGCTAAAGGTTGAAAATCTTCAATATGGTTATCCGGGAGGACCGGAGGTTTTAAAAGATATTAGTTTTACTCTGGATGAAGGTCAGTTTATGGCGATTTTAGGTAATAACGGAGCAGGAAAAAGCACGATGCTGAAATGCTTTAATCAGATTTTAACACCGAAAAAGGGAAGTATTTTTTTGAATAATGAGGAGATTTTAAAGCTTTCTGCAAGGGAAATGGCGAAGAGAATTGCCTTCGTGGCTCAGAGTGTACCCAATGTGAAAATGACAGTTCATGATATGGTAATGCTGGGAAGAAAGCCTTATATGAAGTGGGGCGTTACGGAAAAAGACCATGAAATGGTTCATGAAGCGATGGATAAATTAAAAGTATCGAATATGAGAGGACGCTTTTTAAACCAGTTAAGCGGGGGAGAACGTCAAAAAGTTATGCTGGCAAGAGCTTTGGCACAAGAACCCAAACTGCTTCTTTTAGATGAGCCTACCAGCAGTCTTGACCTTCAAAATCAGTATCAGGTATTGCAGATTGTACGAGATATTTGTCGTGAAACAAAAATCTCTGCGATTGTTGTCATCCATGATTTAAATTTAGCTCTTCGCTTTTGTGACAGATTTTTGCTGATGCAGGACGGGCAGGTGTATGCCAGCGGAGATGCGGAGGTTCTTAATCGAAAAGCTATCTGGGACGTTTATCATATTCATGGTGAGGTGGTATCTGTGGGCGGACAGAAGATGGTATTGGTAGACTCGCAGGTGACAGATATATAAAGAAAAGAGTGATAAAATGAACTTAGAACAGCTGGAAAAAGAGTGGAGTAAAAAGGATAACGGACAGGGCGAATTACAGGCAAAGCTTTGGGATAAAAAGGCAGGACAGTATAAGGAAAAACCTATTCCAACACCGGAAGAAAATCCTTTTTTGAAACAAGTTTATGAAGAAATGCAGATAGATGAACACACCCGTATTCTGGATATCGGATGCGGTGCAGGGCGCTTTAGTTTGGCGTTGGCAAAGTCAGGAGCACAGGTGACAGGCACAGATGTATCATCAGAAATGATTATGGCGGCAAAGGAGCTGGCAGAGAAAGAACATCAGAAAAATGTATCATTTTTTCATGCTGATTGGAGCAGTATGGAAATTGAAAAAATGGGATTTTTGAAAAATTTTGATTTGGTTTTTGCTCATATGACTCCTGCTATTGCAGACTATTATACGCTAGAAAAAATGTGTAATTGCTCAAGAAATAAGTGTTTTTTAGTAAAGCCTTCCAGAAGAAATGATAGGGTTCTTGATGGGGCATTTCAGGCAGCAGGAATAGAAAAAAATAAAAAGGAAGTAGATTCTTCTGTTGCTATGATATTTTCTTATTTGTGGCTGAAAGGATATTCTCCATATATTTCTTATCGCGATGAGCAGTGGGAAATCAGCCAAAGTCTGGAAGATATGCTGGCATGGTGTATTGACAGAGCAAATTTACAAAGTGAAGTCACATGGGAACAAAGAGGAAAGATACAGGCATATTTATCGAACATAAGTAAAAACGGAAGAATTACAGAAAGGACAAACACCACCATTGTGACAATGAGTTGGTGTGTATAGAGGTGAAGAAAATGAGAAATGAATTGTGGAAAAAATGTGTTGCTTTTCATGGGCATGAATGCGGAGGTCTTACCATTGGGTTTCAGGCTGCATTATATGCCATTGAATTATTGGGGTTAGAAGCAGATGAAAAGGGATGCCTTTCCGGAGATGAAGAACTGGTTTGTATTGCAGAAAATGACGCTTGTGGACTTGATTCCATTCAGGTAATCTTAGGATGTAGTGTGGGAAAAGGAAACCTTTTATTTCACATAAGAGGAAAACAGGCATTTTCTTTTTATAATAGAAAAAAAGGAAAATCTGTGCGTTTGGTATTAAAACCAACACCGGAAGGCATGAGCAGAGCAGACTCCTTTGAGTACTTCCAAAGCCATGAACCAGCAGAGCTATTTGACGTAAAGGAGACTGTAATTGAACTGCCGGAACCAGCCAGAATTTTCAAATCAGAGCAATGCAGCTGCTGTGGAGAAATTACAGCAGAGCCTATGCTTCGTTTACAGGGTGGGAAACTGTTTTGTCTGGATTGCTATGATAAATATAATCGTTTTGAGGTGTAAATATAAGAGAAAAGTGATAAAATAGAGTAGACAACTATTTTGTATTATGAAGGAGGTTAAAACTTATGGGAAATAACAAATATGCAGGAACAGAAACAGAGAAAAATTTAAGAAATGCTTTTTCAGGCGAGTCAGAGGCAAGAAATAAGTATTCTTATTTTGCTTCTGTGGCAAAAAAAGAGGGATACGAACAGATTGCTGCATTATTCCAGAAAACAGCGGATAATGAAAAAGAACATGCAAAAATGTGGTTTAAAGAGTTACAGGGAATTGGAAATACAGAAGAGAACCTTAAAGCAGCAGCAGAAGGGGAAAATTATGAATGGACAGATATGTATGCCGGATTTGCTGAAACAGCAGAGAAAGAAGGTTTTCCGGAATTGGCTGCAAAATTCCGCCTTGTAGCGGAAATTGAGAAACACCATGAAGAAAGATATAGAGCATTATTGAAGAACATAGAAACAGCACAGGTATTTGAAAAGAGTGAGGTGAAGGTGTGGGAATGCAGAAATTGCGGACACATTGTAGTGGGAACTGCGGCGCCGGAGATTTGTCCTACATGTGCACATCCACAGAGTTATTTTGAAGTCAGAGCAGAAAATTATTAGGAAATGTATATCCGTCTTGCAGCATTGAGAAATGCAGCAAGGCGGATTTTTCCGTTCACAGGAGATTGCGCTGTTGCTTAATCTTTTTTCGTTGATACAATTCTTTGTCGTCTGTTATAATGAATGTTATAGAATTCCTCTGTAAAGTGGAGGAAGAAGATGAATAAATTATTAAAAAATCTTACAATCAAAAATAACTTTATGTTTGCGGCAGTGATGTCAGATTAGGAAAACTGCAAAGGTTTTTTGGAGCGCGCGCTTTCCATGAAAATTGACCATGTAGAAATCAGCACAGAGAAAAATATCGTCTACCATCCGGAGTACAAAGGTGTGCGATTAGACGTTTATGCAAAGGATGAAAAGAATACCCGCTATAATATAGAAATGCAGGTGTTAAAGCAGTCTGCTTTGGGGCGGAGAAGTCGTTATTATCAAAGCCAGATGGATATGGAACTTTTGGCAAAGGGATGTGAATACGCAGAACTTCCTGACAGCTATGTGATTTTCTTATGTGACTTTGATCCTTTTGGTGAAGGGAAATACCGATATACTTTTCGCACAGCTTGTGAGGAAACTAAAAAAGTATCTTTAAAAGACGGACGCTGTATCATGTTCCTAAATACCTGCGGAGAAGATGAACAAGATGTGCCAAAAGAGCTGGTTTCTTTTCTGAGATTTGTACATGCAGACTTAAAAGAAAGTCAGAAGGATTTTCAAGATGATTATGTAAGACAAGTGCAGAAATCAGTCACCCATATCAAGGGGAGCAGAGAAATGGAGGAGAGATTTATGCTTTTGGAATTATTGATGCAAGATGAACGCAGAGAAGGTAGAAAAGAGGGGAGGAAAGAAGGATTAAAAGCTGCCATAGAGATGCTTCAGATGGTTTTATCCAAATTCGGACAATTACCGGACAGCCTTTTGGAAACATTATATGAACAGGAAGACATAGAAGTAATTAAAAACTGGATGGAGATAGCTTTGAGAGCAGAGTCCTTAGACGATTTCATTTCTAAAATGTAGTATCTAAATCATATCTAACTGAAAAATGAGGCTGTTGTATTAAGTGCATTTTTACTTAATACGACAACCTCGGATGAAAACATTTCAATGCCATTTCAACGCCATTTCAGGCAAAATTTCAAGAAAAGCAGAGGAATTCTATTATTACATTATTGTAAGAATATTGAAATGCAGTTGTAAGCTATAAGCGGTATAATTGAAAGAAATATAAAAGCTTCAATATTCAATAGAGGGGGTGTTTTTTTGAAAAATGACTATTTATTTTCCATGGCTCTTGATGAAATAAGGGGGAGAAAAAGAAGCAGTTTTTTGATTTTCTTTGTATTATTTCTGAGCTTTACCTGTGCCATGATTTCTCTTTCTCTTACAGAAAGTATGGATAAAACAAATGAGGAATGCAGATATGATACTTATGGTATATGGGAAGGTGCAGTTTTAAATGCAAACGAGAGGGAGCTGGATTTTTTAGGGCAGACACCTTTTATTCAAGAAAGCGGAATGGCGCAAGGCTATGGAAAAATTGCGGGAAACAGTGGAATAGGAACAGTGGATGACCACCTTTGGAAGATGGGAAGACTAGGATTAAATAGCGGAAGACTTCCGAAATCCAGTGATGAAGTTGCAGTGGAAGCAGATGTTCTTAGTGCGCTGGGCTATGATTATGAGCTGAGACAAAAGATAGATTTGACGGTTTCTGTACCTGCTCAATATTTAGATGAACAGAAGCAGGAGGAAGATGCTTTTCCATCTATTCAGGTAACCAAAACTTACACTCTTTGCGGCGTTTTAAAAGAATATACAAACCTTTGGGAAGCAGGGAGAAAAGCGACCTTAAACAGTGCAATTCTCACAGAAAAGGGCGCACAGGAGCTTTTTTTGGAGGCAAAAATCCAGCAGGAGGAAATGGTGCCATTACCGCCTGAAAAGAACTGCTTTTTCACAATGAAGAACCATGATACTTCTAAAATTTGTGAGATTAATGAGGGATTGAAACAGGAAGACGCAGAAATTCAACAGGAAGTTCTTATAAACACATACGCATACCCTGATGTACAGCAGATGGAGAAAAAGCAACTGTTTCATTGGGCAATTTTTATAGTGTCACTTGCTGCGATTGTGTGTCTTTATATGTTGCAGGTGCGCAGGCAAGTATATCAGATTGCTCTCTTTCGAAGCATTGGAATTACAAAGAAGCAATTACGAATTTTGATTTTTTTCGAGACAGCTCTGCTTGGATTTCCGGCAGCAGTATTGGGGAGCATTACAGGGGCATTGGGGACATGGTGTTTGGTAAAAGTCTTATTGAGACAGAAAAATGCAGTCTTTGTTTTAGATATACCGGTTGTTTCTCTTGTGTTATTTTTTACTTTGTGGATTATCGCTCTTGCAGGTATGAGGATTTTGGTATTACAAATGGCATTAAAACAGCCTCTTACAGGAAGATTTGAAATCCAGCAGGTAAAAAAGCAGAAGGTAAACAGGATGAAAGGTGTGTTATTGGCAGGATTATCGGTGGCTATGGCAGGCATTGTGATTTTTGTTTGTATGGAAGCCTTTCCAATATTTTATAAAAGGGAAATAAACGAAAAGTCACGTTCTTATAGTATCAATGCGCTGGAAAATCCATTTGCCTGTATTCCAAAGGAAGAACTTTCTAATATAAAAGCGATACCGGGAGTCAGTAAGATAGATGCACAGTTGGTAGAAAATTGCGAATTGCGTTTTGAAGATATGGAAGAAAATGATTTTTTTCAGGCAGTCAGAGAAAATTCTGAAGATACACAGCCGGTATTACTAAATATGATAGATGGCGCAGGAAATAAAAAAATTATTGATTATCCAAACGGATTAGGGGTATCTATCTATGGGATACCAGAGGAACGAATGGAAACTTTACCGCACGCAGAACAAGTAAACAAAGAAGCTTTTCGTGAAGGGAAACAAGTTATTATTATATTTTCCACAGATGTAGATGGTAATCTTGTGTATGGAGGGAAGTCTTATACAGAAGCAGGAATAAAAGCAGGTGATGAGATTGAGCTGAATTTTTATGGTTTTCCAGTAGGGGAAAGAATAGAAAGAAAGGCGAGTGATGTATCAATAGTCGGAAATATGACAGCAAAAGTAGGAGCTGTTATAAAAGTAAATAGGGAGAAGTCAGCTTATGATCCGTTGTTATTTACAGGAAAACCGTATATGGTGTTATGTTCTTATGAGAGCCTAAAGGAAACCTTGGAAAATGCAAAAGAGGGTTACGAGCTGGGATTTAATAAAACCGGTACGGAATTAGGTTATAATTCTTTAGATATTTATACATCAGAAAGTGCAGGATATTTATCTACGGATTTTATTGTGGCAGATTTATGTGAGCAGTATGAAATGAATTTACGCAATGAGCGTGAAATGATAACGGCGTCTGTACAGGAAGCAGAACGTGAATTTTTCTTGCTGTTTTTTGGAGGAGTGTGCATTATATTGATTTTACTTCTTACAGTTTGTAATATTCTGGCTTTTGATTATGAAAATCAGAAACGTAAAATAGGAGTTTTAAAAGCACTGGGAATGTCAAAAAGACAGCTTCAAAATAGACTAAGAAGAAATTCTTTGAAAACAGCAGTTTTTTCTGTTCTTTGCGGTTGGGGTGTATATGGAGTCTGGATTTTGGGGAATGTGTGGAAACAGCAGAGGTATTTGCAGCAAGAATTTCAGGAAATGCGCAGCTTTTCTCAAGTTTTACAGCAGCAAATAGAAGGAATGAAAATTTTCGGAATAGGAGGATTTGAGGCGTTTTGGATTAGCGCAGCAGCATTTTTAGCAGTATTTTTAATGTTATATTTACCGAAGCGCAGGTTGAAAAACGCAAAGCTTTTTTGATATAATGCTTACAAGAATTTTGATTTACAGAGGTCTAAAATGAAGTTTCATATTTTGATTACAGAAGACGATGAAAATGTTGCAAACGGTTTGTCAGATATTTTGAAAAGCTATGGTTATCAAGTGTCTGTATCAGATAACAGTGCAGATACCATAGAGATTTTAAACAGAGAAAATATTGCTCTTGTAATTTTGGACGTTTGTCTCGGTGAGGATAGTGGATATGATTTATGTAAAAAATCAGAGAGTTTTCGGATGTTCCTATTCTTTTTCTCACAGGCTGCAGCAGCGAATTAGAGCTTATACGGGGATTTCAGGTTGGGGGAGATGACTATGTTACAAAGCCTTTCCGTATGCAGGAATTGCTGGTGCGTATTCAGGCAATTCTTCGCCGTTCTTCCTTAAATAAGGGGGAATATTATCAAAGCGGAGAGTTGTATTATAATCATTTTACACACCAGATGATAAAAGGAAAAGAAGCGCTTCCCCTTACTTCCGTGGAATTGAAGATTGCCGTGTTGTTATTGAAAAGCTGGCCCAATACCATTACCAGAAAGGACTTGCTTTACCATGTTTGGGATAATGATTTTCAGTTTGTGGAGGAAAATACATTGAATGTAAATGTCAGTCGTTTACGGGATAAACTGGGGACTTTTGAGGAAGCACCCTACATTACAACCATACGTGGGGTGGGTTATCGCTGGGCAGTGTCGGTAAAGAGGTATCAGAAACCATGCTGACAATAGTTTGTTTTATTATAGCGTGTATCAGTACCATTACTGCCATTTTTTTCTTTAGAAAAAGCAGAAAAATGGAAGATAATATTAGACAGGCAGAAGCAGATATCAGCCACTTCCTTTTATATCCTGAAAAGGTAAATAAAAAGTCTTTGGAGGAAGGTGTTTGCTTCAATCTACTCAATCAGGTTCGTGAGCTGGAGGAACAGCTTCTTCATGAAAGACATCAGAAAAAGCAAAAAGAAAGCTATACAAACAGTTTTATCGAAAATATGGCGCATCAGATGAAAACATCGGTCACAGCTTTACAGATACGTCTTGATTTGGCTGATTTTCATACCAAAACAGAGGAGGAAAAAGCAGCTTTAAAAGAGGGGCAGAAATGTGTTACCCGCCTTACAGAGGAAATTGAAAGGGTTTTAAAATCCAGCCAACTGGCTGCCGGTAAGGTACTTATGGATTATGAGGAGCTGGATTTAGAAAAGCTGATAAGCGCTTGTATTGAGCGACTGGAAGTGATTGCACATAAGAGAAAAGTAAGCTTTGAGATGAAAGGGGAGCTTCCTAAAAAGTATTTTGGAGATGGTTTCTGGCTTATGCAGGCTTTTGAAAATCTTTTAAAAAATGCTGCCGAGCATACCAAAAAGGGCAAAATAGTTTGGGTGAATTTGGAAGAAAAAGAAGGGGATATTAAGGTTTCTATATGTGATGAAGGAGAGGGAATTTCACCGGAAGAAATGCCAATCTTATTCCAGCGTTTTTGCCGTGGAACTTCCAGAAAAGCAGGATATGGTATAGGGCTTAATATGGCACAGGATATTATAAAATCCCATCACGGAAGTATTTCCGTGAAGAATATTCAGGGGAAGGGCGCTTGTTTTCTTGTAAGTCTTCCAATGCTTTATGGCACAGAACCTTACAAAATCGTAAGGGGAAATGAGAGAAAACTGTAAGCTTTTCTTGTTATAATCTTAGTATAGAAGGTAGCAGAGAGGGGCATCGAAGTATGAAAAATGAGTTATTTTCGCTGGCAATACAACGGATAAGAGGAACAAAGAGGAATAGCCTTCTGTTGGGAATTATTCTTCTTTGTTCCTTTGCGTTTACGGTAATCACGCTGGAAATTACAGACAGTCTGAATGAAACAAATGCACAATATAGGCTGGATACCTATGGCTCATGGAAAACCGCAGTTTATAATAGCACGGAAGAGGACAAAGAAATTTTAGAAGAAAATCCTCTTTCAAAGCAAGTAGGAACATTGCTATCCTATGGTAATATCGGAGGTTCAGATACCATTGGAACACCGGATGATGCTCTCATCGAGATGGGAAATCTGGAGCTTTTGGAAGGACGTTTTCCTGAAAAATCAGGAGAAATCGCTATGGAAGCCAGTCTGCTAAGTGCGCTAGGTTACGATTACGAGCTTAATCAAAAAATCGTAGTTAATTTCCAGAAGGATGTGGAAACATGGGTGGAGGCAGAGTTTACTCTTTGCGGTGTATTGAAACAATATTCTCATTTATGGAACTGTGAGGAAAACATCAGTCTTCCTGCCGCCTTTATTGTAAAAGAGGATGGGGAGAAACTACAGCCATTTCCTGCTTATCATTACTTTGTCACTTCTGAAGAAGAACAGGAGACTTTAACAGGTAGTATTCGGAGCACATTGGGGAAGAAAGAGAATGAAAATTTAAAGATTGTGGGTAACACATTTGCATATAATTCTTTATCAGAGAAAGCAGATTATTACCTTTATCTGGTATTGATTTTGCTTACTACGGTATTGGCAGTTGCTTGCGTTTATTTTGTGCAGATGCAGGAGCAGCTTCGTTCCATTGCCTTGTTTCGCAGTATCGGAGGCACAAAAAAGCAACTGATTGGACTTTTATTTTATGAAACGATGTGTATGGTTGTACCCGGCATTTGCTTAGGAACGATAATTGGAAGCGCAGGCTTGTGGGGGATTTTTAAGGTATTTATCAATGTAAGTTTTACGGATTTCCGAATTTCTATTCCGATTTTCGGATTTTTGGTTGTAACACTTTTATGGCTTGGATCTATCTTTTTCTGTCGTTTGCTGGTGCTTTATCTAGCTATGAAGCAGCCGTTAACGGGAAAAATTACCATGTCCGGAAAGATGGGAAAGCGTTACAGAAGTATAAAAAAAGCTTCTCTTACTTTGCTGGCAGGAATGTTTTCCACAGTAATGTTATTTGTAATGATGGAGAGTATACCGGAGTTTTTTGAAAAGAGATGGGCAGAAAAGGAAAGCTCTTACAGGATAGATGCGGCAGAAAAAACAATCAGTGAAGAAGAAGTAAAAGTGTTGGAAGAACTGTCGGGAATAACCAAAGTTTTGCCCCATGGGGAAATGGTAGGAGAGTTGAGCTTTGACAATATGAAAAAAGTGCCTTTAGCATCAGCTTGTAAAGAAAATAAGAACAAAAATCAGCCTATTTTTATGGAACAGCAGAATGCAGACGGCACAATGGAATATATATGTTTTCCGCAGGGAATTGGCGTTCGTGTAATTGGTATTCAAAAGGAGTACTGGAAGGATTATTTTGATACAGACATTTCCGGATTTGACGAGAAAGCTTTTGAAGAAGGAAAAACAGCATTAGTTACTTTTGTTACAGAAGATGATGGAAAAATTACTTTTGACGGTACGGTGTATGAAGATACCGGTTTAGAAAAAGGAGATATCATAAACTTACGATTTTATGATAGAAACTCAGAGGATTTTCAAAATCCAAGTCTTGCATCGGAACATTCTTTGAAGCTTGCCGCACAGCCTGTGAAACGGAAACTTCGAGAAGGGGCAGGGAAAGGATATATCGGAAGCTACGGAGCTCATTATAATATTTTAGTATCAGTTAATTTCATGCAGAAAGTGCTTGATGAAAGTAAAGATGCAGAAGTCAGCAGTCATTATACAGGAGGCAATATATACGGTGACAGTAATGCAGAGATTTATACATCTGTAAATGCAAAATATCTTTCAACAGATTATCTGGTTGCTCAGACTGCCAAATCCTATGGTACAACCTTGGATAATAATCGAGAAGAAGTGTCTGCACAGGTTCTTTCGCATTTGCAGAATTTGCTTCTTATTTGTGTCTGCGGAGGATGTATTGGACTTACGCTGTTCTTACTTTTATGGAATTTGATTACACTTGCAGCCAGATACGAATGTAGAAAGTATGGAATTTTGCAGGCAATCGGTATGTCAAACAAACAAATGTACATTGAAATTTTGAAAAAGGGAGCGCTTACAGGTGTTTCTTCTCTATTCTTAGCATTTTTCTTTTACGGCGTCTATTTTGTAATCAGAGAATGGCTGAAAGTGAGATATGTCATAGAAAATTTTGGAGATAATTATACGTTGAAAGAGGGAATACAGAGCACCTATTATTATTTAGAAATGTGCGGAGTCAGTCTTGAAGTATTTATTTTATTCATAGTTGCGATTTTGATTTTTTTCTTAATCCTGTTCTATTGGTGCAATCGAATTTTGACAAAAACAACATTGATGGAAAAGTTAAAACAATAAGGAAAAGGGGGAATTTTTTATGGGAACTATTTTATCTGCAAAAAATATTTATAAAACATATAAGACATCTTCCGGTGATGTACCTGCACTTCGAGGTGTAAGTCTGGAGGTGGAGAAGGGAATGTTCTATGCCATTATAGGAAAAAGCGGTTCAGGAAAATCTACACTTTTGCACACATTAAGCGGACTTGACCGTCCCACAAAGGGTGAAGTATTTATAAACGGAGAAAATCTTTATCAGTATTCAGATGAGAAAATGGCGGTATTTCGCAGAAGGTATATGGGCTTTGTGTTTCAGCAGTTTAACTTATTGGACGAATTTAATGTATTAAATAATATCTGTATGCCTTTGAAGTTAGACCAGAGAAAAGTAGATAAGCAATTTTTGGAGGAAGTGACAGGACTTTTAAGACTTGAGGATAAATTGAAGAAATATCCATGTGAGCTTTCCGGTGGAGAACAACAAAGAGCAGCCATTGCCCGCTGTCTGTTGGCGAGACCGCAGATTATTTTTGCAGATGAACCTACGGGAAATTTGGATAAAAAGACAGGGGAAGATACGCTGGATTTATTGCAGCAGTGTTCGGAGCAGTTTGGACAGACTTTAATTGTAGTGACACATGATTTGGAAATTGCAAGACAGGCAGATGTAATCGTGCATATTGAGGATGGAAAAATAATTTTATAATTTGAGTTATTGATAAAATTCTTCGCCGTCTGTTATAATGGATGTTATAGAATTCCTCTGTAAAGTGGAGGAAGAACATGAATACATTATTAAAAAATCTTACAATCAAAAATAACTTTATGTTTGCAGCAGTGATGTCGGACGAAGAAAACTGCAAAGGTTTTTTGGAACGTGCGCTTTCTATGAAAATTGACCGTGTAGAAATCAATACAGAGAAAAATATTGTCTATCATCCGGAGTATAAAGGTGTGCGGTTAGACGTCTATGCGAAAGATGAAAATAATACCCGCTATAATATAGAAATGCAGGTGTTAAAGCAGTCTGCTTTGGGGCGGAGAAGTCGCTATTATCAAAGCCAGATGGATATGGAACTTTTGGCAAAGGGCTGCGAATATGCAGAACTTCCCGACAGCTATGTGATTTTTCTCTGTGATTTTGATCCTTTTGGTGAAGGGAAGTATCGGTATACTTTTCGTACTGCCTGTGAGGAAACAGAAGAAGTTTCTCTAAAAGACGGACGCTGCATTGTGTTTTTAAATACCCGTGGGAAAAATGTGGAAGATGTACCAAAAGAGCTGGTTTCTTTTCTGAAATTCGTGCATGCAGACTTAAAAGAAAGTCAGAAGGACTTTCAGGACGATTATGTAAGACAAGTGCAGAAATCAGTTATCCATATCAAGGAAAACAGGGAAATGGAGGAGAGGTTTATGCTTTTGGAATTATTGCTGCAAGATGAACGCAGAGAAGGGAGAAAAGAAGGAAGAGAAGAAGGTCGTAAGGAAGGCAGAAAAGCCGGAGAATTAGAAGGAGCACAAGAAATGCTCCAGATGGCATTAAACAGATTTGGAGAATTGTCGGAAAATCTTCTGAAAACCCTGCATCAACAGCAGGATATAGAAGTAATCAGAAAGTGGATGGAAACAGCGTTACAGGCAGAGTCACTGGATGATTTCATTTCTAAAATGTAATATCTAAATCATATCTAATTCAAAAATTAAGTCAAAATACCCGTAAATCTCATAAATTGAGGTTTACGGGCAAATAAAAACAATACAATATAATATAAGTATTTCATTAAAACACTTGACGAACGTAAAAGAAGTGCTTATTATAGATTTTAAGAAAAAGAGTAAAATTCGTTGATGGGAATAAGTAGCCCTTGGTGGAATTTACAGAGAGGCAGTGGCTGGTGGAAGCTGTCAAGGAAGCCAAAAGGTGAAATCATCCCGGAGAAGTAAGCTGAAACAAGTAGGTACGCCGGAGTAGAGCCACGTTATAGGTGATACGCATTAAAGTGATGTGTGCATGAGCCTGCATATTTGCAGGGAATTAAGGTGGTACCACGACGAGAGTTGTCCTTTTGAGAGGGCGGCTTTTTTTATTTCATAGGAGATTGCGTCCTATGAAATAAAAAATGCTCCGCAAGGATGTGCAGCTCGCGGAAATGAAATTAAAAATGTTTCAGTTTTTAAATACTAAGGAGGATTTGTAATGAAGCTAGGAAAGAAAAAAATGTTACTGGTAAGTTTTATGTTGTTTTCGCTGTTCTTTGGTGCAGGAAATCTGATTTTCCCACCTTTTTTGGGACAGAATGCAGGGGAGAAGATGCCTCTTGCTGTTTTGGGATTTTTGATTACCGCAGTGGCGCTGCCCGTATTAGGGGTTATTGTTGTTGCCCGTTTTGATGGTTTGGACAAGCTTTCCCAGAAAGTAGGAGTTCGCTTTTCTATGATTTTTACTATTTTGATTTACTTGTCCATAGGACCGGGACTTGGAATCCCCCGTGCTGCTTCTGTACCTTTTGAGATGGCAGTAGCTCCGTATCTTCCAAAAGAAGCTTCCGTTACAATATGTATGGTTGCGTTCTCTTTTGTATTTTTTATTCTGGCAGGGTGGCTTGCCATGACACCGAATAAACTGGTAGAGCGCATCGGAAAATTTTTAACACCTACTTTGCTGCTGCTTTTAGTTTTTGTGTTTATAAATTATGTATTTCGTGGGGAAACGAATATAGCCGCAGCACAGGAGGCTTATGCGGGAAGTCCGCTGGCACAGGGATTTTTGGAAGGTTATCAGACTATGGATACCATTGCCGCATTAAACTTTGGATTGGTAATTGCTACTACAATTACAGGACTTGGTATTGAAAGCAAAAAGGGAGTTATGCGTTATACTGTTCGGGCAGGCATTTTTGCAGGAACGATTTTATCACTGGTATACCTCATGCTTTCTTACATGGGAATGGGAAGCTCCGGTGTATTTCCTATTCAGGAAAACGGTGCGTGGACACTGAGATGTATTGTGGAGCAGTTGTTTGGAGGTCCGGGAGCAGTGCTTTTGGCAGTTATTTTTACTCTGGCATGTTTGACAACCTGTGTGGGGCTGATTACTTCGATTTCTCAGTATTTTTCCACACTGACCAAAAAGATTTCTTATACACAGTGGGTATTTTTGATTTCCGGTTTTTCCTTCCTTGTATGTAATCAGGGCTTGAATACGATTTTAGGTTTGTCTATGCCGGTTCTCAATGCTATTTATCCGATTTCTATTATGTTAATTATTCTGGGAATTTGTGACAGATGGATAAAGAATAATCCGTATATTTATCCGTGGACGATTACAGCAGTAGGCTGTATCAGTATCATTTACGTATTAGATAAGCAATTAAAAGTTCCGCTGGGATTTTTAAGTGACTGGTGTCATGCACTGCCGCTGTATTCCATGGGACTTGGCTGGGTTGCAGTTGCAATTGCAGCAGCAGCGCTCACCAGTGTTTTGTATGTTTTTAAGAAATGTTAAACTCTGAATTGTTTGAAAATCCCTTTTATGGACTCATAGAGGGGATTTTTTATTTCTTCCAAAGATATCGGTTGATTAAAAAGAATCGTATTGTAACTGGTACCGCTTACCAATTCTAAAATCATGTACATCATAACCTCTGGTGTGCGGTAGGTATAGGTGGATTTTTCCAGTAAACTTTCATATATAGTATAAATAGGCGGAATATCTTTGCCCGGTGCAAAGAACAAAGAATTCTTGAAAAATCCCCAGCTTAAATGTTTTGATAATAATTTTACAAGATTATGATTTGCTGCCAGCTGGTCTAAAATCTTATCAATGATGAAGAGCACTTGTTCTTCAAAGTCTGTAATACTTTCATGTTTCAGAAGGTCATTATAGGCAATTTGAAATACCTGACTGGCCTTATGGCTAATTAAATGATTGCGGATATCGTATTTATCCTTAAAATAAAGGTAAAAAGTACCTTTTGCCACACCAGCCTGATTTACGATATCCGAGATAGAAGTTTTGTTAAAACCATTGTTAATAAATAAAGAGAAAGCGGACTCTAAAAGGGAGTCCCTTTTTTGTTGCTTGTTGTTATCAATTTTACTCATTTCTCCAACCCTCTTTTTCCAAAAAACTTAAAGTTCTTGCTCAATTATAGAAATGAAACGGCCAAAAAGTCAAATGAAAAAACAGCTGTAATAAATTTTCCACATTTTGCATAAAAATAAAAATGACTTTTAGTCATAAAATATATAAAACATATATTGACTATTAGTCAGTTTTGGAGTATAACAATAAATGACCAATAGTCATAAAGGGAGGAAAGATCATGCTAAAGTTGGGAAGAAAAATTGTTAAGTTTCGTATTCCGATTTTTATTTTAAGTCTTTTGCTGTTAATTCCATCAGCAATTGGGTATTTGAATACGAGAGTAAACTATGATGTACTGTATTATTTACCGGATGATATTGAAACTATGAAAGGGCAGGATATTCTGGTAGATGAATTTGGTACAGGAGCGTATTCCATGTTTGTCTGTGAAGGCATGGAAAATAAAGATGTGGCTGCTTTAAAGAAAAAAATTGAAAAAGTAGACCATGTTGCCAAAGTAGTCTGGTATGACAGCTTGTCAGACATCAGTATTCCGGCAGAGATGTTACCGGAAAAAATTAAAAAAGTTTTGTTTGCAGATGACTCAACGATGATGTTTATTATTTTTGATACAACAACATCTGCAGATGAAACAATGGATGCAATCGGAGATATTCGTAAGTTGGCAGGAAAACAATGCTTTGTCAGTGGTATGTCAGCAATTGTTACAGATACAAAAAATCTGGCAGAGTCAGAGGTTACGGTTTACGTATTGATCGCTGTTGTATTGTCCTGTATTGTTCTGGCACTTACCATGGAATCTTATTTAATCCCGTTTTTATTTCTGGCGAGTATCGGAATTGCCATAGCCTATAATATGGGAACGAATGTATTCCAAGGAGAGATTTCTTATATTACAAAAGCTTTGAGTGCAGTACTTCAGCTGGGTGTTACTATGGATTATTCCATTTTCCTGTGGCATAGCTATCAGGAACAGAGAGCACGATTTGGTGATAATCATAAAGAAGCCATGGCGCAGGCCATTGCAGCTACCATTAAATCTGTTGTAGGAAGTTCTATTACTACAATTGCCGGATTTATTGCTCTTTGTTTCATGAGCTTTACATTGGGTATGGATTTAGGAGTTGTTATGGCAAAAGGTGTTATCTTCGGAGTAATCTGTTGTGTAACAGTATTGCCTTCCATGATTATGATTTTTGATAGAGCATTGGAAAAGACAAAACATCGCCAGCTAATACCGGATTTTCCAAAAGTGCCGGAATTTCTGGTGAAACATCATAAGGCTCTTGCATTTTTATGTGTAGCGTTGTTTATTCCATTTGCATATTTTCAGGCAAATACAAAAGTTTATTATAATCTGGATTCCAGTTTGCCAAAGGAATTAGAGTCTATTCAGGCAAATGAAAAGCTTCAGAAAGATTATAATATGGGCGCAGCCCACATGATTTTGCTGGATAATAAAATTTCAGAAAAAGACACCTATAAAATGATTGATGAAATGAAAAAGGTTAAAGGTGTAAAAGAGGTATTAGGACTGGAAACAATTATTGGTCCGTCTTTCCCGGAAAGTATGATTCCTGATGATATAAAAGAAATTTTGAAAAGTGATAATTATGAATTGATGTTAATTACAAATCAGTATCAGACAGCATCAGATGAAGTAAATAAGCAGATTGATGAATTAAATAAAATTCTGAAAAAGTATGACCCGGCAGGAATGCTGGTAGGTGAAGCACCATGTACTAAGGATTTAATTGAGATTACAGACCATGACTTTAAGGTTGTAAGTGCAGTTTCAATTTTGGCAGTATTTTTGATTATTTTGTTTGTATTTAAGTCTATTTCATTGCCGATTATTTTGGTTTTGGTAATTGAAGGTGCAATTTTTATTAACATGGGTATTCCGTACCTGACAGGAACAGAGTTGCCGTTTATAGCATCGATTGTAATTGGGACAATTCAGTTAGGAGCAACGGTTGATTATGCTATTTTGATGACCAGCAGATATGAGCAGGAACGATGTTTCGGACATGATAAAAAAACATCCATTAGTATTGCACTGGGAAGCAGTATCAGACCGGTTATGGTATCTGCATTCAGTTTCTTCGCAGCTACTTTTGGAGTTGGACTTTATTCTAAGATTGATATGATTAGTTCCTTGTGCCTGCTTATGGCAAGGGGTGCGTTAATCAGTATGGCGTCTGTTCTCTTGTTCTTACCGGCAATGTACTGGATTTTTGATGGAGTTATATGTAAAACAAGTAAAAATTTTAGATTAAGAAAACAGAAATAGGAGGTTTTTTAATATGAAGAAAAAAAATGTTCAGGCTATGTTGACAGGTATGGCAGTCATGATGTCCGTAATGCTCCCTACAACTTCTGTATTGGCAGCAGTTCCGGAGAAAGAGCAGACCGTATATGTAAATGCGGATGAAAATGGAAAATCTGAAAATGTGATTGTAAGTAACTGGTTAAAAAATATAGATGGCGATACACAGCTTACAGATAAAAGTGAATTAAATAATATTCAAAATGTAAAAGGTGATGAAGGATTTAAACAGGGAAGCGACAGCAGTCTTACATGGGATGCTAATGGAAAAGATATTTATTATCAAGGAGAAACAACAAAGGAACTTCCTGTAGGTGTAAATCTTACTTATTATTTAGATGGAAAGGAAATTCAACCTTCTGATCTGGCTGGGAAAAGTGGAAAAGTGAAAATTCGTATTGATTATGAAAATAAACAACAGGAAACAGCAGAAGTAAACGGCAATGAAGAAGAAATTTATACACCTTTTATGATGATGACAGCTATGATTTTACCAACAGATGTGTTTACCAACATAGAAATTGAAAATGGTAAGGTGTTATCAGACGGTAACAATAATATTGCTGTGGGGTTTGGTTTTCCGGGACTTTCTGACAGTTTGCAGCTTTCTGAAACAGAGGAATTAAAAGATTTGGAAATTCCGGATTTTGTGGAAATCACAGCGGATGTAAAAGATTTTGAGTTGTCTATGACAGCAACAGTGGCAACTACAGGACTTTTAGATGAATTAAATCTGGGTGAAATAGACAGTGCAGATGAATTAAAGGAAAACATGAATAAGCTTACAGAATCTTCTACAGCATTAGTGAAAGGAAGCAAAGAATTACAAGACGGTATTTCAAAATTGAATTCTTCTGCAGATACTTTTGTAAATGGATTAAATAGCGCTGATAACGGTGCCGGACAGTTAAAAAACGGTATTGATAGGATGAACAGCAGTAAAGGTGAGTTATTAAGCGGAATTTCTCGTCTGACACAGGGTATGGAAGCTCTGGAAAATGGCGCATCTCAGTTACAGACAGGTGTAGGTTCTTATACAGCAGGTTCTGCGAAATTAGGAGAAGGTATTGCTAAAACAGCAGAAGGAGCATCTACTTTAAAAGGTGGCATTGATACTCTGAATGAGAAGAAAGAAGCACTGGTTCAGGGAATTGGAAATTTAAGTACAGGAAGTAAAGATTTGAAAGATGGTGCACAGACATTAAAAGAGGGTGTTGGTGCATATACAGCAGGTGTTGATAAGGTAGATAAAGGTCTGGGATTGCTGAACAGCCAGATACAGGGAGCACTTGGTCAGACAGAACAGCTTCCGGAAGCAATAAAAGGAATTACAGAAGGCTCAAAAGCTTTAATTAACGGAGCAGGACAGTTACAGGAGGGTGCGAAACAGGCTGAAGCTGCTGCGGGGAATATGGAAGCCAGCGTAGGAGCACTTGCACAGGCAGCAGGTGGAGTAGCCCAAGGTGCAGGAGGTGCAGCCGGAATTATTGAAAATTATATTGGAAGTTTAAATGATAACGGTTCAGCAGTAGCCACAGAGCAGGCGAAAACAGCCATTGCAAAAGAAAATGCAGCAGTGAATGCACAGGCAAACGCACAGCAGCGTACCAATGTAGCGGCTGCACTTTCAGCCGCAGGCTTAACAGAAGAACAGCAACAGGCAGTTTTGTCAAATCTGGGTAATATTTCGGTAGGTGTTCAAACTTCTGCTAACATTGAGGTTCCGGTAAATGCAGGAAATACAGAGGCAGTTGCTCAGTTGAAGAATATTCAGGCACAGATGTCAGCAGTACAGCAGCAAATTGCAGGTACAGATTTTGGAGCAGTTCAGGAGCAGATTGGACAGTTAAAGACAGGAGCTCAAACAGCAGCAGCAGGAGCAGAGGAATTGACAAAGGGTGTAACAGCTTTTGGGGAAGCTGTAAAGCCTCTGGGCGGATTTTCTACAATGGCATCTACTTTGAAAGATGCAGTAGCTGCATTAAAAGCAGGAAGTGGGGAATTATGTAAACAGAATACTGCATTAAATGAAGGAGCAGCACAAGTTGCTGTAGGCTCTCAGAAATTACAGGGAGGACTGGAAGCATTATCAGATGGAGCAACACAGTTAAGTACAGGTATAGAACAGCTTACACAGGGAGCAGCCAGTCTGGCAGATGGAACAGCACAGCTTCAGAGCGGTTCACAGGAATTAAATCAAAATAATGAACAGTTAAATGAAGGAGCAGCACAGGTTACAGCAGGCAGTCAGGAACTTTTAAAAGGTGGTAATACTTTAAATCAGGGAGCAGGTGTATTAAGCAATGGTATTGCACAGCTTGCATCAGGAGCTTCTTCCTTAAAGGATGGAACTTCTAAGCTTGCATCAGGAGGAAAAGAATTAAAATCCGGTGTAACACAGCTTCAGGATGGCTCAGTAAAACTGGCAGATGGAATGGCAGAATTTGATAAAGAAGGTATTCAGAAATTAAGTGATGTTTTAAACGGAGAGTTGCAAACTGTTTTAGACCGTTTGAAAGCCGTGGAGGATGCTGATAAAGCTTATACAGCATTTGATGGAGCAAGTCAGGATATGAATGGAAAAGTTAAATTCATTATTGAAACAGCAGGAATTGAAAAAGAATAAAAACTTTAGAATTAATTTATTCTTTGTTTCTTGTATAGGAATAGGTGTGAGGAATATACTGTTAGTACTGACCTTATAGGAGATGAAAAAATGTATATTGATTATACGTATATTATGTATGTTTTACCCGCAGTGTTTTTTGCTATGTGGGCAAGTTCAAAAGTAAACAGTACCTTCAGGAAATATTCCTCACAGTATTCCATGCGGAATATGACAGGGCGAGATGCAGCCAGAGCTGTGCTGGATGCCAATGGTTTGTATCAGGTAAGAATTGAGCGAGTAGCTGGAAATCTTACGGATCATTATGATCCAAGAAATAATGTTATTCGTCTTTCAGATGGAGTGTATTCACAGACATCTACAGCTGCAATCGGAGTAGCCGCACATGAGGCAGGTCATGCCATACAGCATGCACAGGGATATATGCCCATTAAGTTTAGAAATGCCATTATACCAATTACGAACCTTGGGTCTAAGCTTGCCATGCCTTTGATTTTAGTAGGACTTTTATTTGCAGGAACAGGTTCAGCAATGGGAAATCTTGCCTATTTAGGAGTGGCATGTTTTGGATTGTCAACGCTTTTTCAGCTTTTAACATTGCCTACAGAATTTGATGCCAGTAGGCGGGCACTTCGTGCTATTGAAAGCTGCAATATTTTAACGGATACAGAAATTGCCGGTTCCAGAAAGGTGCTGACAGCGGCAGCGCTTACTTATGTGGCGGCGCTTGCTGTGTCACTGACGCAGCTTTTAAGACTGTTGACTATTGTAAACAGAAGAAACGATAGAGATTGATAGGGATTTTATAGCAGGCAGTTGCAGATTTTGACATTAGGAGGCAACTGCTTGTTGTAAAATTTTTAAAACCACTTACATGGAATTGTTAGGAAACAATCATTATTTTCTTTAAAATCTAGTTTTTCATAAAATTTTTTGGCACAATCTGTTTGAACCAGCCACTCTGAAGTTTTACACGCATTTTTGCAGTGTCTGATTAATTCTGTTCCTATCCCTTGATGTTGATATTTAGGTAAAACAGCTAAGTCATAGGTGATGGAACGGAAATGCAAGTCACTTAGCACTCTTACACATCCTATTAAATGTTCATTTACCCACGCTGAAAAAACAAATGTTGAATTAATAAAACCTATATTAAAATTTTTAATTGTTCTTGAGTTGTTGTTTCTTTTGATGCCCAACCTACTGCAAGAAATAATTCGTAGAGTTCATCACAAGGTATGTCTTTGTATGTCTTTTTGTGTTCCATCATCGTATCTCAGTTTTCACTGCCCATAGGAACACTTTCAATAATAGATTTTATTTTTATGTTTCTTTTCCTCCTCTCGGCAGTGCCGTGTTCAGAACTGTTAAAGCGAGGAATTTTAAAATTTCTGGAAATGTAAAAAACTATACATTTCCAGAAATAAAAAAGACCATCTTTCCGTAGAGTTACAGCTTAAATGGAAAGTAAGAGGCTGTTTTATATATTAGGAAAGCACCTAAAATAAGAACAGTCCATTTGAGCATAAAAAGGATAGAATTTTTCAAAGGGGACATATTGGCGTAGTCTATTTTAAAATCTACAAAACATGTGGAAAGGACACAGGTTAAACTTAGAGCAGGGCAGTCATACCATAAGTTTGAAGTTGATAAAAGTATATAAGCGGTTACAAAAAAAGTTATCCATGCTGTTATGCGAACAAAATAGACAGAAATTTTATGGTTAAATGCTGTAAACTTTTTCATATCAGATATTCCTCTTTACGATGCAGCTTTTAAAAATATAGATTTTAATCTGCTAATTTTGAAAAGTCAGTGTTTGGTGGTCATAGCAATATTGGTAGTGAACCGGCATAATAGAAGAAGATGTCATAAATGAAATATGCACATAATTGTCTTCTGCAAAGTCTAAATCTGTATTATCAGACATGGTCATTGTACCATTGTTGTAAAAATCTCCATTCACGATATATTCAAGCTCATATCCATTTCTAAACCACATATCCACATCGCCTGAAAACTGTTTTGAAGAACCATCGTGATTTTTTTCCATATTTACAAGGTATATATTGGATAATCCCCAATAATGTCCCGACTCACTTGTTTCACAGTATAATTCCAGCTGAGGCTTATAAGTAGCAGTCACATCAAGAGGTATATTTAATATTCGATGGCATTTGGAAGATGTGTCGCTGTCAGCGCTTTCTTCAGGAAATAATTTGAGAGCTTTATCGTAGGATATCTCGGCTGCTTCAGCGTAATGCGTTACCATTTCTGAGAAACTCATTGGCTCACTGAAGGTTACATTTGAGTTTTCAGTGCTACGAATGTCTATAACGTCTGTGGTATTAAGTTTTGTGTTTTTTTCTGTATAGATAATAGAAGAAAGGGCAGCTAGGGAAAGAGTTGCAGCTATTAAAATTTTTGTTGCTTTTTTCATTGCGATACCTCCTTGCTCTATAAGGCTTTTCAACATTATTTAAAAATTTTCTTTTTTTTTATTATATCACAGTTTATCATATTATCATAATAAAATTTGTTTCTTCTTGCATTTTAGGGAAAAATATGCTATTGTATTTTTACAAAGTATTGGAAACGTTACCGATATCGTTACCGGAAACGCATGAGAAAGAACAGGAATATAAGGAGAAAGAAAAATGAGAGCGAGCGGAGTGCTGCTTCCGATTTCATCACTGCCTTCAGCTTATGGAATTGGCAGTTTTTCAAAGGAAGCTTATGAATTTGTGGAACAGTTAAAGACAGGAGGACAAAAATATTGGCAGATTTTGCCGTTAGGTCCTACGGGGTATGGGGACTCGCCATACCAATCTTTTTCTACTTATGCAGGAAATCCTTATTATATAGATTTAGAAACATTGATAGAGGATGGTCTTTTGACAAAAGAGGAATGTGATGCGTGTGATTTTGGAGATAATCCTTCTTATATTGATTATGAAAAAATTTATTACCAGCGTTTTTCTATTTTAAGAAAAGCTTTTGCACGTTTTGAGGCAGATGAGGATTTTTATGATTTTGTAAAGGAAAATGAATTTTGGCTTGAAGATTACAGCCTTTATATGGCAATTAAAAACAGCCTTGACGGTATTAGCTGGAGTCAGTGGGAAGAGCGTTTAAAATGCAGAGATGCAAAGGCGTTAGAACAGAAAAAGCAGGAATTGGCAGATGAAGTGCAGTTTATTCGTTTTCAGCAGTATGAGTTTACAAAGCAGTGGCAGAAGCTGAAAGCATTTGCTAATGAGAGAGGGATTTCTATTATTGGAGATATTCCCATTTATGTTGCTTTTGACAGTGCAGATGCGTGGGCAAATCCTGAGCTTTTCCAATTTGATGAAAATTCAGAACCCACAGCAGTTGCCGGCTGTCCGCCGGATGCTTTTTCAGCAACGGGACAACTGTGGGGAAATCCTTTGTATAATTGGGAATATCATGCTTCTACGGGGTTTGCATGGTGGATACAGCGTTTAAAATATTGTTTTAAACTTTATGACGTGGTACGTGTAGATCATTTCAGAGGTTTTGATGAATATTATGCAATTCCTTACGGAAATGAGACTGCTGAGTTCGGTGCATGGCAGAAGGGACCGGGGATTGATTTATTCCGTGCAGTAAAGCAGGCGCTTGGTGATGTAAACATTATTGCAGAAGATTTAGGGTACTTAACTGACAGTGTATTAAAGTTATTGCAGGATACCGGTTATCCGGGAATGAAAGTACTTCAGTTTGCTTTTGACTCAAGGGAAGAAAGTGATTATCTTCCACATAATTATAATAAAAATTGTGTTGTTTATACAGGAACACATGATAACGATACCATTTTGGGATGGCTGGAAGAAATGGCGCCAGAGGACAGAGCTTTTGCTCAAAGATATATGAATAATGAAAAGTCTGTTGCCGAAGAACTTCCTTGGGATTTTATTCGTCTTGCAATGGCATCGGTAGCGGATTTAGCGGTTATTCCTGTTCAGGATTATTTGGGGCTTGGAACAGAGGCCAGAATTAATAAGCCTTCTACTTTGGGATATAATTGGAAATGGAGATTAAAACGGGGACAGTTACAGGAAGATGTATTAGAAAAAATGTATGATATGACAAAACTTTATGGAAGGATTTCCTGAGAAGGGCATAAAGATGGGAAACATGACGATTAAGGATATTGCAAAAAAATGCGGTGTTGGCGTAAGTACAGTATCAAGAGCAATGAACAATCATCCGGATATCAATCCTAAGACAAAAGAGCTGATTATGAAAACTATTGAAGAATTTAATTACGTACCGAACAACAGCGCCAGAAATTTAAAAAGAATACAGTCAAAAGCCATTGCTGTACTGGTAAAGGGAATTGGGAATACTTTTTTCAGTGATATTGTAAGCGGTTTGGAAAGAGAGTGCCAAAAGAAGAATTATAGCTGTATTTTACAGCATGTAGAGGAGCAGGAGGATGAGCTGGACATTGCGCTGCATATTATTAAGGAAAAAAAGCTTCAGGGATTAATTTTTCTGGGGGGAAGTTTTTCGCACCCAAAAGAAAAGATGGAGCAGCTTGAAGTACCTTATGTGCTCAGTACCATTCGAACAGCAGGAGAAAATTGTGAGCAGTATGCTGCCGTATCCGTAGATGATTTTAAAGAGAGCTATAAAATGACAGAATATCTCCTTCAATTAGGGCATGAAAGGATTGCGATTTTGACAGCACCTAAAGAGGACGAGAGTATTGGAAAGCTTCGTCTTATGGGATATGCACAGGCATTAAAGGATAAAAAAATACCTGTTCAGGAAGAATTGATTGGTTATATGGATGCGAAAAAAGACCGATATTCTTTTCAGACAGGATATAAGCTGACAAAGGAACTTTTAAAAAAGACCGATTTTACAGCTTTATATGCTACCTCGGATACTTTGGCGATTGGCGCATGCAGAGCTTTAAAAGAAGCCGGAATTTCTGTTCCTGATGAATGTTCCGTGGCAGGGTTTGACGGTATGGAGGCAGGAGAGTTTTATATTCCGAGTATTACAACCATACGTCAGCCTGTGGAGAAAATTGCGAAAGCAACGGCAGAGCTGCTGTTTGATATGATAAAAGGAAAGGAAGTTCCCAGACAGTTGGTTTTTGAGGGAGAACTTTTAGAAAGAGAGTCAACAGCTTTCAGCTCTTGCCATGAGAGTGTAAAATAAGCAGAAATAGAGGAGAAATGACGTGGAAGAAAAATTGCAAATATTATTAAAAGAGAAATTTAACAAAAATCTGGATAATTGCAGCAAGGAAGAAATTTTTGAAGCATTACTTCTGCTAACGAAGGAAGCAAATGGAAAACTTCCGAGAAACGAAGGAGAAAAAAAGCTGTATTATATTTCCGCAGAATTTTTAATAGGAAAGCTTTTATCTAATAATTTAATAAACTTGGGATTATATGAAGAAGCAGAGCAGGTTTTAAGAAAACATGGACATGAGCTTTGCGAAATAGAAGAGTTGGAATGTGAACCTTCTTTAGGAAACGGAGGCTTGGGAAGATTAGCTGCCTGTTTCCTGGACTCTATTGCCACATTGGGACTGCCGGGAGATGGAATTGGCTTAAACTATCATTTTGGATTATTTCAGCAGAAATTTGAAAAATTAAAACAAAAAGAACTTAAAAATCCATGGATTACTAAAGAAAGCTGGCTTACAAAGCAGCCGGAATGCTTCAAAGTTGATTTTAAAGATTTTTCTTTGAACGCAGTGTTGTACGATATTGATGTACCGGGATACCAGTCAGGATGTAGCCGTTTACACTTATTTGACGCAGAGACCGTAGATGAAACCATAGTAGGAGAAGACAGTATTGATTTTGATAAAGAAGAAATCAAAAAGAATATTACGCTTTTCCTTTATCCGGATGACTCTGACGAAGCAGGACGTAAACTGCGTATTTATCAGCAGTATTTTATGGTAAGCGGTGGCGCACAGTTTATTTTAAAAGAATGTGAAGACAAAGGCTATGATTTGCACAAGTTGTGGGAGCATGTCGTAATTCAGATTAATGATACACATCCGTCTATGGTTATTCCTGAGATTATTCGCTTGCTTCTAAAAAAAGGATTTTCTATGGATGAAGCAGTGGAAACAGTTACGAAAACCTGTGCATATACGAACCATACGATTTTAGCAGAAGCTCTTGAAAAATGGCCGATAGAATATTTAGAGGAAGTAGTTCCTCAGCTTATTCCGATTATAAAAGAACTGGATAAGAGAGTTCGCAGAAAGTATAAAGACAAATCTGTATATATTATTGATGATGAAGACAGGGTGCACATGGCTCACATGGATATTCACTATGGTTTTTCTGTAAACGGTGTTGCTGCGCTGCATACGGATATTTTGAAAAATCAGGAACTGAAAAATTTTTATGATATTTATCCCGAAAAATTCAATAATAAAACAAACGGAATTACATTTCGTCGTTGGCTTTTACACTGCAATAGGCAGTTAAGTGCATATATTGAAGAATTAATCGGAAGTGGGTTTAAACAGGATGCAAGTCAACTGGAAAAGCTTATGGATTTTGCAGATAATCAGGCAGTTTTCCATAAACTGGCAGAGATTAAACGAGAAAAGAAGTTGGAATTTAAGAAATTCCTTCAGGAAACACAGGACGTTGAAATCAATGAAAATTCTATTATGGACGTTCAGGTCAAGAGACTTCATGAGTATAAACGTCAGCAGATGAATGCTTTATATGCCATTTATAAGTATTTGGATATTAAAGCAGGAAATAAACCAAAGACACCGATTACCATGATTTTTGGTGCAAAAGCAGCACCGGCTTATGTTATTGCAAAAGATATTATTCATTTAATTTTGTGTTTGCAGGAGTTGATTGAAAACGATGAGGAAGTACGTCCGTACTTTAGAGTTTTGATGATTGAAAATTATAATGTTTCTAAAGCTGCAAAGATTATTCCGGCAGCAGATATTTCAGAACAGATTTCTCTGGCATCAAAGGAGGCTTCCGGTACAGGGAATATGAAGTTTATGCTTAATGGTGCATTAACCTTAGGTACAGAGGATGGCGCAAATGTAGAAATCCGAGACTTGGTAGGTGATGAAAATATTTACATTTTCGGAAAGAAACCACAGCAGGTTATTGATTTATATGAAGAAAAGGGATATTGCTCAAAAGATATTTATGAAGAGGATGAACTTATTCATAAGTTGGTAGATTTTATTGTGGGCAAAGAAATGCTTGCTATCGGTGATGAAAAAAATCTGAAACGACTTCATAAAGAACTAGTAGGTAAAGACTGGTTTATGACACTTCTCGATACTAAAGAATATATTGAAACCAAAGAAAAGGTATATCAGGATTATGAAAATCAGGAGGAATGGAATAAAAAGGTACTTGTAAATATTGCAAAAGCAGGATTTTTCTCATCTGACAGAACTATTGAACAGTATAATAAAGATATTTGGAAATTGAAATAAAAGATTGAAAAGCTTTACCGGAATATTCATTTTTATTCTTAGGCTATACAAGGCAAAAAAATTGTGTTAATTTTATATGTGTTAAATTTTGAAGCTAGGAGGAAAGAAATTTGAAGGAACTGGCAGAGCTTTTTTGGATTTTTGCAAAAATGGGAGCCGTGACTTTTGGGGGCGGTTATGCCATGCTTCCGATTATCCAAAGAGAAATCGTGGAGAAAAGGCAGTGGGCAACTGAGGCAGAGGTTATGGATTACTATGCAATAGGTCAATGCACACCCGGTATTATTGCAGTAAATACTTCCACTTTTATCGGATATAAGAGAAAAGGAATTGCCGGAGGTTTTACAGCAACTTTTGGTTTTGTATTTCCGTCTCTTGTGATTATTACAATTATTGCGGCATTTCTTCAGAATTTTGCACATATTTCTTATGTAGCGCATGCTTTTAACGGAATTCGTGCCTGTGTATGTGCTCTGATTTTAGATGCAGTTATCAAATTAGGTAAAAAGTCTGTAATTGATAAGTGGTGTGCTGCAATCTGTGTTGTGATTACATTATTAAGTGTGTTCACTTCTTTATCCCCGGTTATTTTGGTAGTGCTGGCAGCAGTTGCCGGAATTTCCATTAAGAATATTCAGAAGATGCAGGGGGAAAAGAAATGATTTATTTAAGACTTTTTTATGAATTTGCCAAAACCGGACTCTTTGCGGTGGGTGGTGGTATGGCGACTATTCCATTTTTATATGCAATTTCTGAAAAAACGGGTTGGTTTACAGCAGCAGATATTGGAAACATGATTGCAATTTCTGAGTCTACACCGGGAGCTATGGGCGTGAATATGTCCACCTATGTAGGATTTTCTGTAAAAGGTGTTTTGGGTGCAGTGATTGCAACGTTGGGGCTGGTGTTGCCATCTATTATTGTGATTTTAATTATCAGCAGGATGTTAGAGAAATTTAAAGACTCTAAGCTGGTACAGAAGATATTTTACGGTTTGAGACCGGCATCCACAGGCCTGATTATTGCAGCTGGCGTAGGAGTGGCAACAGAAACTTTCTTTGGCGGCAGTGTAATACAGTGCGTGGAGAGAGGAATTTTAGCAGTGGTATTGTATTTTGCCATTTGTAAGTGGAAAAAACATCCTGTGGTCTATATTGCAGTGGCAGCAGTTGCGGGGATTATTTTTCAGTTGTAGAAATAAAAGAAAGGGACAGCCATATTCAATATTTTAAATATATATTTTATGGTTGTTCCTTCTTAAATCATTTCATTTTACGCCAATCACTTTCTAAAATTGCCATGAGAATATCATCGGCATAATTATTTTCATCCATAATGGCATCTCGCCGAATACCTTCCCTTTTAAATCCGGCTTTTAAATATACTTTTTCTGCACGTGGATTAAAGGAGTAAACATTCAACTCTAAACGATGTAGTTTTAATTCTTCAAACGTAAAATCACGGGTGATTTCTGTAACCCAAGTGCCAATTCCATGCCCTTGCTGGGAAGAGGGGAAGATGAAAGCAGAAAGCACTTAGGCAGAAGATAAAGAAAGCTATCTGATAGCAAAAGGAAAACGGGAGAAAGAAATTTCAAAATTGATTAAAAAATTGCCGGTGAAAAGATAAAGAGGAGTTGCTGCATTAGCAACAACTCCAATTATAAAAATGTGATTATAAAAGTCTATTGCACATTTCTTCAAAATCTTCTACAAAATCTTTTACTGCATTTTCGTTTGTCGCCCATGAAGTACAAAAACGCAGACAAGTATGGTCTTTATCCGGTTTACACTGGAAGGTAGTCAGATATTTTTTATTGATTTCATCCGCAAGAGCATTTGGGAAAATAGGGAAAATCTGGTTTGTAGGTGCTTCGCATAAAAGCGGAATACCGGCTTTCTCAAAAGCTTCTTTTATTGGCTTCATCATGGCAATGCTATGAGCGCCTGCTTCAATATAAAGATTATTTTTAAATAATTCTTCAAATTGAACACCTAAGAACCAGCCCTTTGCCAGAATAGCTCCTTTTTGCTTCATGTTGAAACGGAAACGTTCCTTGAAGTTTTCATTTACAAGAACTAAAGCTTCTCCAAACATAGCTCCGACTTTTGTTCCTCCGATGTAAAAAGCATCACACAGCTTTGGCAAATCGGGGAAAGTAAGGTGTGTTTCCTCTTTTGCTGCCAGTGCGGCGGCAAGACGGGCGCCATCTATATAAAAGTACAGGTCGTGACGTTTACAGAAAGCATATAAATCTTCTAATTCTTCTTTGGTATAAACAGTTCCCACTTCCGTAGGATTGGAAACATACACAAGACGAGGGTCTACCCAATGTTCGTTTTCGTGCATATCAAGAACAGGACGGATTAAGTCAGGAGTCAGTTTCCCGTCTTTGGTAAGGACTGGGCATACCTTGTGTCCTGTGGCTTCAATAGCGCCCGTTTCATGGGTGTTGATATGACCTGTTTCTGCACTGATTACTGCCTCAAACGGTTTTAAAATGTGAGAAATAAAAGTCAGGTTTGTCAGAGTTCCCCCTGCGATAAAATGAATATCGACACTAAAGTCCTCTAATGCTTCCTGAATATAATCTCTGGCAGCATCAGAGTGGATATCCTGCCCGTAGGAATGATTTTGATGATAGTTTATAGTTTCTAAAGCACGAAGAATAGCAGGCTGCATACCTTCGCTGTAATCATTCTGAAAACTGTACATGTGAAATCCTCTCTTTCTGTGTAAACATTATGTGTTTCTATTCTACCATAGAATTGCCATTATGCCCATTTGAAAATTCACGATTTTTCGCACTGGTATGGAAATGTTTTTTGTAGGCTCTGGAAAAAGTAGAATAATTTTGAAAACCGCTTAAATAACAGGCTTCTGTTACAGGTGTTCCGGACTGTATCAGAGCTTTGGCAAAAAAGAGCCGTTTAATGGTAATATAATTCCCAACGGTATAGCCGGTGGAAGCCTTAAACAGGTGCATCAGGTGGTAACGGCTGATGAAAAAGCGTTCAGACAAATTGTCGATAGTTAAATTATCAGAAAGGTGTTTGTTAATATAGTCTAAAATGAAAAGAATTTTTTCGTTTTGACAGGTGTTGTCAGGATAAATGCTCTGCTGATTTAAAGCAGCCCGATTAAGTAAAATGAGGAGCTGAGAAACCAGCGTTTCCTGATAAAGTTTTCCGGCATAAAGAGAATTTTCTTTTATTTCATCTTCCAGACACAGCAAAATATCCCAAATATGTTTTTGATACAAAGATGGAACACGCATAACGTAAGATTGCCGCTTTCTGGCATTGGTAAAGCACAGAGATAGGTCATTATCCTGAAAGCTTTTTAAAAACGTGGAGGAAAGATATAAAATTTGTCTTTCATAGCAGGTGTCACTTTGTAATTGCGGACAGTGAATTTCTTCCGCAGGAATTAAAACAATATCTCCCGGCAGCAGATGAAAAGCACGTCCTTCGATGTGATAGATAACATCCCCTTTTAAAAAGAAAAGGATTTTATAAAATTCGTGGTAATGGTAATGAAAATCCTGTCGGGAGGTTGTCTGTAAATGAAAATAGCGGAAATTTTCGGTTAAATAGCCTGTTTTTTGATAAGTATTCATGGCGCTCCTTTTAAACAGCATTATTTGCAATGTTTTTAACACTATAAGGATATTATAACACAAAAGTGTTTGATACACTAATAGTATCAAGCATACTATATTTAGAGAAGAACTTTTTTCGGAAGAAGGAACAGAATATGGAATTTTATAAATATCACAGTTTGGGAAATGATTATCTTATTTATGACTGCAATAAAAATCAAGAGGCGCTGGATAAGGAGAAGATTGTCAAGCTTTGCAATCGCAATTATGGTATTGGAGCAGATGGAATTGTAGAAGGCCCTTATAAAAAAGAGGGGAAAATGTATGTGAAGGTTTACAATGCGGACGGCTCGGAGGCAGAGCAGGGAGGAAATGCTATCCGTATTTTTGCTCATTATTTAAAGACAATAAAAGAAGTACAAAGCGAAAGCTTTTCTCTCTACACAAAAGGGGGAGAAGTGAAGCTGCGTTTCCTGAACAGAGAGGGTACTCGAATTCAGATGACAATGGGACAGCTCTCCTTTGACAGTGAAAAAATAGGACTTACAGGACCAAAAAGAGAGGCGCTTCATGAGTATTTTAATTTTGGAGGGGAAGAATATGCGTGTACCTGTGTGTCTGTGGGAAATCCTCACTGTGTGATTATTACAGATGAGATTTCAAGGGCAAAGGTTTGTGCAATCGGAAAATATTCAGAGGTGGCAGATTATTTTCCGGAGCGTATCAATACTCAGATTGTAAAAGTGCTGGATAAAAACAATATTCAGATTGAAATTTATGAGCGAGGTGTAGGTTATACGCTGTCCTCGGGAACTTGCAGTTGTGCAGCAGCAGGGGCAGCATACAGACTGGGACTTATTGACTCTGATGTTATGGTACACACGCCGGGAGGAAAGCTGTGGACGCAGATTGATGAAAATTTCAATGTGAAAATGATTGGAAGCGTAAAGGGAATTTGCAGAATTGAGTTATTTGAAGACTTTTTCAGACAGATATAGGAATATGGTTTAAAACATTTGCTCTTTTGATGAGAAATGTGTTATACTTACCAGCAGGGACAGGGGCGGAAGAAGGACTTTCGTCCCCTTTTGAAATGTAAATATGAGTTTATGGAAGAGGAGATGTGTGTAATGACAAAAATTGACATTTTTTCAGGATTTCTCGGTGCAGGAAAAACAACTTTAATAAAAAAACTTCTTACAGAGGCATATAAAGGAGAACAGGTGGTTCTTATTGAAAATGAATTCGGTGAAATCGGTATTGACGGAGGCTTTTTAAAAGAAGCAGGTATTGAAATTCGAGAAATGAACTCCGGTTGTATTTGTTGTTCTTTAGTAGGAGATTTTGGCGAGGCTTTAAAAGAAGTCATTGAAAAATATCATCCTGACAGAATTATTATCGAGCCGTCAGGAGTAGGAAAACTTTCAGATGTAATCAAAGCCGTTCAGAAGGTAGAAGACGCAGTTGACATAAAATTAAACAGCTTTACAACTATTGTGGATGTTACAAAATGCAAAATGTATATGAAAAACTTCGGTGAATTTTTCAGCAATCAGATTGAGTATGCGGGAACAATTATTTTAAGCCGTACAGATACAGAAAAAGCAACAGAAGAGAAGATTGTGACAGCAGTGGAAATCATTCGTTCTTTAAATAAAAAAGCAGCGGTAATTACGACTCCGGTAGAGAAATTAGCGGGAGAGAAAATTTTGGATATTATGGAACATAACCGCTCTTTAGAAAAAGAACTGATGGAAGAAGAAGCTTGTCCTGTATGTGGCGGACATCATCATGAGCATGAGCATCATCATCACGATCACGAAGAATGTGGTTGCGGACATGACCATCATGAGCACGAGCATCATCATCACGACCACGAGGAATGTGGCTGCGGTCATGACCATCATCATGAACACGACCATCATCATCACCATGCAGACGAGGTGTTTACAAGCTGGGGTAAGGAAACTGTAAAAACGTATTCACAGGAGGAAATCAAGAATATTTTAGATACACTTTCTAATGATGAAAGCTACGGTATGATTTTGAGAGCTAAAGGTATGGTAGAAGGAAAAGACGGACAGTGGATTTACTTTGATATGGTGCCGGGAGAAGCGGATATCAGAGAGGGTTTGGCAGATTACACAGGACGTATTTGTGTGATTGGTTCTAAAATTCAGGAAGACAAGCTGTCAGAATTATTTGGTATTTGAGATTTTAAATAAAGGGAGAAAACAGAAATGGACGAAATCAGAGTGCCGATTTATTTTATGGCAGGATTTTTAGAAAGCGGAAAATCTACATTTTTAGATTTTACCATTGCTCAGGATTATTTTCAGATAGAGGGCAACACCCTGTTAATTCTCTGCGAAGAAGGCGAAGTAGAATTTGATGAAAAGATGCTGAAGAAAAGCAGAACTTCCGTGGAGGTATTAAACAGCTTAGATGAATTAACACCGGAAAGACTGGTAGCTTATGATGCTTTTTATAGTCCGGAACGAGTGATTATAGAATACAACGGAATGTGGCAGGTAAGTAAATTCGAGGAAATGCAGCTTCCAAAGGACTGGGGCATTGTGCAGCACATTGTTACCGTAGATGCCAGCACCTTTCAGGTGTATATGAACAATATGAAATCCCTGTTTGTGGAAATGGTGAGAAATGCAGATATGGTATTGTTTAATCGTTGTTCTATGGATATGCCTCTGGCATCCTTCAGAAGAAGCGTAAAAGTAGTAAATCAGGGAGCAGAGATTATCTTTGAGGATGAAGAAGGCGAAATCGAAGATATTTTTGCGGAGGAAATGCCATTTGATGTCAATGCAGATGTAATTGAAATCATGGACGAGGATTACGGCATCTGGTTTATTGATGCTATGGATCATCCGGAGACTTATAAAGGCAAGAAGGTTGCTTTTACGGGTATGATATTAAAATCCAGAGAATTTCCCAAAAATGTTTTTGTTCCGGGAAGAATGGCAATGACCTGCTGTGCAGATGACACCAGCTTTATCGGATATATCTGTAAAAGTCCGGAGGCGAAAAATTTGCGTACAGGTAAGTGGGTAAAAGTTGTGGCAGAGGTGGATTATGAGTACGTTTCTTCTTATCACAAAGAAGGACCGGTGCTTACAGCTATTTCTTTAGAACCCACAGAGCCTTTAAAGCAGGAACTGGTATATTTTAACTAAGGAGAGGGATATGTTATTAATAGCGGGACTTGGAAATCCGGGTAAACAATATGAAAAAACAAGACACAACATGGGTTTTGATGTTGTGGATGAACTGATAGACCGTCATGAAATTCCACAGGCAGGAATTGCTCATAAAGCTTTATACGGAAAAGGAATAATTGGCGGAGAAAAAGTAATTGTGGAAAAGCCTTTGACTTATATGAATTTAAGCGGAGAGTCTGTAAGAGAATTTATCGATTACTATAAAATGGATCCGGAAACAGAGATGATTGTCATTTATGATGACATTGATTTAGAGCCGGGACAAATTCGTATTCGAAAAAAGGGAAGTGCAGGAGGGCATAATGGAATTAAAAATATTATTGCTCAGCTTGGTACACAGAATTTTTACCGCATTAAGGTAGGCGTGGGAGCGAAACCAAAGGGATGGGATTTAGCGGACTATGTTCTGGGAAGATTTTCTTCCAAAGAGAGAGAAATCGTAGATGCGGCTATTCAAGATGCAGCAGATGCGGTAGAAATGATTATTGAAAAGGGAATTGATGCAGCAATGAACCATTATAATGGTTCAGGAAAGAAGAAAAAAGAGGAGTAAAATCATGCAGGTATTCATGCAGCCCCTGGAAAATCTGAAGGAATTTGAAGAAATTACACAAAAGCTTCCAAAAAACAAAGGTATTTTGCAGCTCTCAGGCTGTGTGGAAACTCAGAAAGCCCATATCATGTATGGGCTTTTTGAAGCGATGAAAAAAAGAACAGGAGAGGAAAAATCCAACTGTCTGATTATTACGGAAAATGATTTAAAGGCAAAAGAACTTTATGAAGATTACCGTCTTTATAATCGTGATGTTATGTTTTATCCTGCTAAGGACTTGATTTTCTTTGAAGCAGATGTACATGGAAATCTTCTGACAAAAGAGAGGATGAAGGTTTTGGCTGCTCTTTTGGAAAAGAAGGGCATTACAGTTATCACCAGCATGGGTGGTTGTATGGATTATCTTCTCCCCCTTGAAGTGATAGAGAAACATGTATTGCATTTTCAAAGTGACAGCCCCCTTGATATGGATAAGCTGAAAAAACAGCTTTTAGGAATGGGATATGAGAAAAATGCACAGGCGGAAGCACCGGGACAGTTTTCTTTTCGAGGGGGAATTATTGATATTTTCCCACTGACAGAGGACAATCCTGTGCGTATTGAGCTTTGGGGTGATGAGATTGACTCTATCCGAAGTTTTGATGCAGAAAGTCAGCGTTCCATTGAAAATTTGGATGAAATTACCATTTATCCGGCAGCAGAGATGTTGTTAAGTGATGAGGTTTTAAAAAAAGGAATTAAAAAAATTCAGAAAGACAGAGATACAGCCGTACAGAAATTTCGAGATGCTTTTTTGACGGAGGAAGCAGGGAGATTAAAGCAGACAGTTACGGAAGCATTGGAAAATCTCACAGAATTTCATGATTTTTCAGCGGCAGAGCATTTTCTTCGGTATTTTTATAAAGATGTAGTAACTTTTACGGATTATTTCGATACAGAAAATACGTTGATACTTTTGGACGAAACCAATCGTTTGCTGGAGCAGGCACAGGCTGTGGAAACTGAGTTTCGGGAAAGTATGGAGCACAGGCTGGAAAAGGGGTATCTGCTGGCAGGACAGACGGATTTATTAAGCAGTACCAGACAGATACAGCAGAAAATAAACAGAAAAAATTGTGTTTCTCTTTGTACCATTGAGCAGCATAAGGGCGATTGGGATATTACGGAGCAGTATTACATTACAGCAAAGTCGGTAAGTCCCTATAACAACAGTTTTGAACTTCTGGTAAAGGATTTAAAACGCTTTAAAAAAGAAGGATATCGTGTGTTGCTGCTGTCAGGTTCTCGTACACGTGCGGCACGTCTTGCCGAGGATTTGAGAAACGAGGAATTAAATAGTTTCTATACAGAGGATATGGACAGAGTGATTGAACCGGGAGAAATTATGACAGCTTTCGGTCGTGCGAAAAAGGGATTTGAATATCCTCTGATTAAGTTTGTGCTGATTACAGAGTCGGATATTTTCGGACAGGAAAAGAAGAAAAAACGAAAAAAATCGGAATATAGTGGTAAACGAATACAAAGCTTTAATGAGCTTAGTATTGGAGATTATGTGGTTCATGAAAATCATGGACTTGGAGTCTACAAGGGAATTGAGAAAATTACGGTAGATAAAGTTGCCAAAGATTATATTAAAATCGAATATGCAGGGGGAAGCACTCTTTATATTTTGCCTAATCAGCTGGATATGCTTCAGAAGTATGCAGGGGCAGATGCCAGAGCACCGAAGTTGAATAAGCTTGGGGGACAGGAATGGAAGAAGACAAAGACAAAGGTTCGCGGCGCTGTGAAAAACATTGCCAAGGATTTAGTCCGCCTGTATGCTGCAAGACAGGCAACACAGGGATTTCAATATGAACCGGATACAGTATGGCAAAGAGAATTTGAAGAAATGTTTCCTTTTGAGGAGACAGATGATCAGCTTATGGCAATTCAGGCTGCCAAAAAAGACATGGAAAGCAAGAAAATCATGGACCGTCTGATTTGTGGTGACGTAGGTTACGGAAAGACAGAGATTGCTATTCGTATTGCATTTAAGGCGGCACAGGAAGGAAAACAGGTAGTTTATCTTGTACCAACTACGATTTTGGCACAGCAGCATTATAATACTTTTGTACAGCGAATGAAGGATTTTCCTGTAAGAGTGGATTTGTTATGCCGTTTCCGTACACCGGCACAGCAGAAAAAAACCATTGCAGATACCCAGAAAGGGCTGGTAGATATTCTTATCGGAACACACCGGGTTCTCTCCGATGATGTGAAGTTCAAGGATTTGGGGCTTTTGATTATTGATGAGGAACAGCGCTTTGGTGTTACTCATAAGGAAAAAATTAAGAAGCTGAAGGAAAATATTGATGTTCTTACTCTAACTGCAACACCTATTCCAAGAACACTGCACATGAGTCTTATTGGTATTCGTGATATGAGTGTGCTGGAAGAAGCTCCTATGGACAGAATGCCTATACAGACTTACGTTATGGAATATAATGAGGAGATGGTGCGTGAGGCAATCAGCAGGGAGCTGGCAAGGGGCGGACAGGTTTATTACGTTTATAATCGTGTCAATGATATTGATGAAGTTACAAATCGTGTGGCAAAATTAGTGCCGGAAGCCAACGTAGCCTTCGCTCACGGGCAGATGCAGGAGCATCAGCTGGAAAAAATCATGTATAGTTTTATTAACGGAGAGATTGATGTGCTGGTTTCTACTACCATTATAGAAACAGGTCTTGATATTTCCAATGCGAATACCATGATTATCCATGATGCAGACCAGATGGGACTTTCCCAGCTCTATCAGCTAAGAGGAAGGGTTGGACGTTCCAACAGGACCGCTTATGCCTTTTTGATGTATAAGAAAAATAAAATGTTAAAGGAAGTAGCTGAAAAACGACTTCATGCTATCCGTGAATTTACGGATTTGGGAAGCGGATTTAAAATTGCCATGCGAGATTTGGAAATCCGTGGTGCAGGAAACCTGTTAGGAGCAGAACAGCACGGACACATGCAGGCAGTGGGTTATGATTTGTACTGTAAGATGCTGGATGAGGCTGTGCGGGAGGAAAAAGGACTGAAGCAGCAGGAAGACTTTGAAACAGCCATTGATTTGGAAGTAAATGCCTTTATTCCGCCGAAATATATTCCAAATGAATATCAGAAATTGGATATTTATAAGAGAATTGCAGGTATCGAGTCAGAGGAAGAATATGAAGATATGCTGGAAGAGCTTATGGACCGATTTGGCGAACCTCCAAAAGCTGTTCAGAACCTTCTGGCTATTGCTAACTTAAAAGCGCTGGCTCATAAGGCATATATCAAGGAAATCAAACAAAATGGCACTGATGTGAAGATTACCATGTTTGAAAGAGCAAAAATTGACGGGGCAGGATTTCCGCAGATTTTGGATAAATATAAGAATAATTTAAAGATGAAGTTAGATGAAGTGCCGTATTTTATGGTTTCTTTAAAGGGAAGAAGACCAAAAGAGATTTTAGATGTGCTGAATATTCTTCATGATATTTTAATGGATTTTCAAGAACTGATACTGAAATAATTCTTGCTCGGATAAGGAAAAGCGTCTATAATAAAACAAGATATTTATACCTACAAAAGGGATTTACAGGAGGAACTTATGAACAGAACAATGAAAAAGCTGTTATGCCTTACAACAGCAGGTGTGTTGGGATTATCTGCGCTGGCAGGCTGCGGAAGCAAAAAAATAGATGGAACAAAACCACTTTTAACAGGAAAAGAAGATACAGTAACAGTAGGAACAGGAAATTTGGTGCTTCGTATGAACCAGGTACAGATGATGTCTTATATGTCCATGATGGGCGGCGGCACAACCGGCATGTGGGAGCAGAAGACAGAGGATGGAAAAACTTACGGCGAGCAGACAAAGGACAGTGTACTGGAACAGTTAAAAGCAATGATGCTGTTAAAAGAACATGCGGCAGATTACAAGGTTTCTGTTTCTGATGAAGAAAAGAAAAGTATTGAAGAAGCTGTAAAAAAATTCATGGAAGCGAATACAAAAGAAACGATTGAAAAGCTTTCTGTACAGCAGTCCGATATTGAACAGCTTTTGACATTGTTTACTTATCAGAATAAGATGTATGACCCGATGACAGCTGATGTAGATACAAATGTGGAAGATACAGAAGCTGCTCAGAGCGCCATTACTTATTGCAAGGTAAGCACAGCAGACAAGACAAATGAAGACGGAACAACAACACCTCTTACTGATGAGGAGAAAAACGAGAAAAAAGCACAGGCACAGAGTGTCTTAGATAAGCTTTTAGCTTCTGATGACCCTGCTATGGCAGATGTAGATACTCTTGCAAAAGAAGTGGATGAGAATTTAAGCGCTTTAGACACGACTTTTGGTGCAGAAGATACTTTATTAGATGAAAAACTTCTGGAAGCGGCAAAAACATTGCAGGACGGACAGGTTTATGAAAGTGTTGTAGAAGGCGAAAATGCTTATTATGTAGTCAGAATGGATCAGGTTTTGGACAGAGAAGCAACAGACGCTGAAAAAGAACAAATTGTAAACGAAAGAAAACAGGAAGCATATCAGAAGCTTTTAGATGAATGGAAAGAAAAAGCTGAAATTACTGTAAACGAAAAAGAATGGAAAAAGGTGACTTTGTCTGATAATGATGTTTATACATTAAAACAACCTGAGACAGAAGAGACACCGGAAGAAGAAACAGAAAATACAGAAGGTACACAGGAATAAAACGAGTTGTATAATTATCATTGGTATTTTGATTTAGCAGCATTCTTCATTATATCAAAAAATCGCTCAGACCTTACGGTCTGGGCGATTTTTCTATTAGAGGAGTTTTTTAACAGTCTCTTTTAATTTATTCTTTGTTTCTCCAATCCATGTATCCAATCCGACTTTAAGAAGTAGATAAGGAAGGTAATAGAGCTTAATGTCCATGTCAGCGGATAAGCCCAGAAGATAACGTGAATATCAGGGATAAAGTGTACCGCTGCAGTGATATAGCTTACGCGGATAATACACCAGCATATCAGCATGACGAACATAGGAACTGTGGATTTTCCCGCACCACGCAAAATTCCTGCCATACAGTGTGAGAAGGCAAGAAGAAAATAAAATAGGGCGTCAATACGTGCCTGGTCTGTTCCATAGGCAATAACCTGAGGGGTGTCGTTAAAAGCTGCCAGAAATTGGGGTGCAAAGAAGTAAATAACAACTCCAATCAATTCAGCTATGGAAAGAGAACAGATAACACCGAATACAGCCCCTTTTTTTGCTCTTTGATATTCCTTTGCACCTAGATTTTGGCTGATAAAGGTAGTTAGCGCCATGGCAAAGCAGGTGATAGGGAGAAACGCAAAGCCCTCTACTTTGGAATAGGAACCGCAGCCTGCCATTGCCATTTGTCCGAACTTGTTAATATTGGACTGAACAACTACATTTGCCAGTGAAATAATGGAGTTTTGCAGTCCTGCCGGCAGACCATTGGAAATAATCTGGCGGAGCATCAGCCAGTCCATACGAATACGGGACGGATGTATTTTGTATTCTTCTGGGCTTTTTAAAAGTTGAAGCAAGCATAAGAGCGCACTGATAAACTGAGAAACTACAGTAGCAAAAGCAGCAGCGCCTACACCCATGCCTAATCCTGCTACGAGAATTAAATCCAGCACAATGTTAATAATAGAAGATATAATTAAATAAATTAAAGGGTGCTTGCTGTCACCTACAGACTGAAGAATTCCCACAAGGAAGTTATACATAACAAAAGCCAGAGAACCGCAGAAATAAATGCGGAAATAGGTGACTGAGTTTGGCAGAACTTCAGCAGGAGTTCCCATCATCACCAAAATCTGAGGCGCTGCGGCCACACCCACAACAGTCAGTAAAATTCCTGACACAATACCGAGAGCTACGATGGTATGAATAGCTCTTTGCACTAAATCAAATTTCTTTGCACCGAAATATTTTGCAACGACAACACCTGCACCAATGGCAATACCATTGAAAAATCCAACCATAAGGAAAATCAGATTTCCGGACGAGCTTACGGCTGCCAGAGCGCTGCTTCCCAGATAATTTCCTACGATTAAGGAGTCAGCAGTATTGTAAAGCTGTTGAAATAAATTACCGAAAAACAGTGGGACAGCAAATGCGATGATTTTCTTCCAGATAGGACCGCTGGTCATAAGAGTTGCTGAAGAACGATTGTCCATAGTTGTAATGCCTCCGTTTTGATACTATAATTAGATAATCATACTATTAAGTATAAGGTCACTGTAAGGGAAAAGCAAGTATTGAGGAGAAAATTATGTTTATATCAGATTTGCATATACATTCTAAATTTTCCAGAGCAACCAGTAAAGACTGCGATTTGGAGCATCTGGAAATGTGGGCACGAAAAAAGGGAATACAGATTTTAGGCACAGGAGATTTCACCCATCCTGTATGGCAGGAGGAAATAAGAGAAAAGCTGGAGTCTGCCGAGGACGGTCTTTATCGGCTGAAAAAAGAATATCGGATTTCAGACGGATTTGTGCCGGATACCATAACACCTAGATTTGCAGTTACAGGGGAAATCAGCTCTATTTATAAAAAAGGCGGAAAGACAAGGCGAGTTCACAGCCTGCTGATACTTCCCAGTTTAGAGAAAGCACAGAAATTATCGGAAAAATTAGAAAAAATCGGAAATCTTCATTCTGACGGACGTCCGATTTTAGGGTTGCCCTGTAAGGACTTGCTGGAAATGCTCCTTGAGACCACGGAAAAAGGAATTTATGTACCGGCACATATCTGGACACCGCATTTTTCTATGATGGGAGCATTTTCTGCATTTTCATCTCCTGAAGAATGTTTTGAGGAATTAACACATTATATTCATGCCGTGGAGACAGGCTTGTCCTCTGACCCTGCCATGAATTGGAGAGTTCCTGCCATTGAAAAGATGCAGCTTATTTCCAATTCTGATGCACATTCTCCGTCAAAACTGGGAAGAGAAGCTAATTTAATGGAAATAGAAATGTCTTATAATGGTTTGGAAAAAGCCATTCAGACGGGAGAAGGGCTTTCGGGAACCATAGAATTTTATCCTGAGGAGGGAAAATACCACCTTGACGGACACAGAAAGTGTCAGGTTTGTCTTACGCCAAAACAGACAAAGGAGCAGGGAGGAATATGCCCTGTATGCGGGAAAAAGCTGACCGTAGGCGTACTGCACAGAATAGAAGAGCTGGCTGACAAGGAAGAAGGATATATAAAAGAAGGAGCAAAGCCTTTTGAAAAGCTGGTTCCGTTAATGGAAATTATTGCAGAAGACATGGGATATTCCACTGCTTCTAAAAAAGTTTTTGAGAAATATCAGCAGGCTCTGTTAAAGCTGGGTACAGAATTTGAGATTTTAAGAGAAATTCCTTTGGAGGATATTAAGAGGCAGATGGGAGAAACGATTGCAGAGAGGATTTCTCATATTCGAAAAGGTGAGGTACAGTGTATTTCCGGTTTTGACGGAGAATACGGAAAGATAAAGGTTATGGAACCTTGAGGTGAAGAGATTGAAAAAACGAAAATGGTCTAAAATTTTTCTTATCTTGTATGTAATATGTGTATTATCTTACACAGCAGCCAGAATTATTTTAAAGGAATACGGATATTTTTATTATGACTTCTTTGAAAAGGGTAAAATGCTGTTATTATTGATAGGCGCTGTTTATATTTGGTGCATTGGCGTAGGAAATCTGAAACGATATAAAATGCGATATCCTGGCAGGAGCATTACAGGAGGCTGTATTTTACTGGGAATATTTACCGTAGTATCCGTAGGATTTTTCGGAAATTATTTTGTCAGGACTATGTCAATGTGGGAAACTTCGGCATATCAGCCTGTCGAGGAACGGGAAGAAAAAGCGGAGGAAACGGAGGAAAGCAAGACGCAGGAGCAAAGGGGAGTTTATGAAACCGTCGAGGATGCGTATCAATATCTCTATGATGAGGTTCTTTCTCTCTCCTATTCCTCCAGCAGCTCTCAATATAATGCAAAAGGAAATTTCTATGCTGTTTTGGAAACCGGTATGGGTACTTATGAAGGACAGGAAAATGTTCCGTATACCATAGAGGTGGTTTACGATAGAATTTCGGACGACGGGGAGTCTTATATGTTTAATTTTTATAAGATATATGAAACAGCGGAGGGTGACATCACAGATTTCGGATTGCGTTATCTTGTGAATAAATATACGGGAAAGATTACGGCAGAAGAAGTACCGTGGGGAAATTAAAAAAAATGGAGCATTGCTTAAAGTGACCGCTCCATTTTTTATGTTTAATTTTATTAAGGAAAATGATTAAGCTCTGGCTTCTTCTAAAGCTTTTGCCAACTGGTCAGGGCAGGAGGTTCCTCTGCCGTTGCAGTCTGTTCCTTTTAATCTCTGGATAACATCATCCACTTTCATTCCCTGAACAAGGCTTGCAATTCCCTGTGTGTTTCCGTTGCAGCCACCGTTGAATTTTACGGATTTTACAACATCACCTTCAATTTCAAATTCAATAGAGCGTGAACATACGCCTTTTGTTTTATATACAGCCATCTTAAAATCCTCCTTTGTTTGTTTCTTCAGTGTGAATTATAGCATGACTGAAAAAAAACGTAAAGACAAAGAAACAACTGGCAACGAAGGAAAGATTATGTTAAAGTGAAAGGCAGAGAACAATATTTTACAGGAAAGGTGAATGGATTATGAATATGATTGGAATTATCGGCGCTATGGAAGAAGAAGTAGAGCTGTTAAAAGAAAAAATGACAGATACAGTAATTGTGGAAAAAGCAGGAATGAAGTTTGTAAAAGGAAACTTGAAAGGACAGACTGCTGTTGTGGTTCGTTCCGGTATTGGTAAGGTAAATGCCGGCATTTGTACACAGATTTTGGCAGATGAATTTCAGGTTGAAGCTGTAATTAACACAGGAATAGCAGGTTCTTTAAAGGCAGAAATCAATATCGGTGATATTGTGTTGTCCACAGATACCATGCAGCACGATGTAGATGCCAGAGAATTCGGATATCCTCTGGGACAGATACCTCGTATGGAAACACTGGCATTTGAGGCAGATGAGAATTTAAGAAAGCTGGCAAAGGAAGTGTGCGAAGAAGTTAATCCTGATATTCAGGTATTTGAAGGGCGTGTTGCCAGCGGTGACCAGTTTGTAGCAGACAAAGAAACAAAAGAAAGAATTATTGAAAATACACAGGCTTACTGTACGGAAATGGAAGGGGCTGCTATTGGACAGGCTGCATATTTAAACAAAATTCCGTATCTGGTAATTCGTGCTATTTCCGACAAAGCAGATGACAGCGCACATGTAGATTACCCTACCTTTGAAAGACAGGCAATCCGCCACACGGTAAACCTTGTCAGCCGTATGATGGAATGCTTGTAAAGAAGCTATTTGCATAAACTGTCATTTCAGGCGGGGATTTGTCGAGCGAATTTTGTTTCCAAAAGCCCACAGGTGCTATATAATAGAGCTCATAGAGAAAAAGAGACGCAGGACAGAAATGTTCATGCGCCGAAAATGAGGAGGAGCTATGGAGTACCTGATTTTTTATTATGGGACATGCCTTATGGGGCTTTTCAGCATTGTAAGTATGCTGGCAATTTACACAAGTAACAAAAGAGTTTTGAAAGAGTCGAAAAACCCGACACAAGCAAAAGAGAAATGGACAGCTAATTTTATTGCAGAGCACCAAAAGCTGTTAAAAGATAACATACAGATACATAACCCGGCAGTTTATGTAATGAAACGCATGAGAGGACGAAAGATAGGACCGTGGAGTATGCACCAGATAAAGGGCATTTCATGGATTACTTTATGCCTCTCATTTTTATTTGCAGGAGGCCAGTTTTTTCTTTTGGGAGAAGGCAGAAATAAGGTGGTAAAGCTGTTCCCCTTAAATGCCGAGCTTCCTGCTATGAGCCTTACGGTGTTTACTACCATAGGGCTTGGAATTGTACTTTTGGGGCTGAAAATATTGACGGGAACAGGATATCACGAGGAAGAAATTGAGACAAACCTGTTAGACTATGTGGAAAATCGCTGCAAAGAGCCTGTAAAGGCCGTTCCTCAAAAGAAAGCGGCAAAACCGGTTGAAAATCCGAAAAAAGATGAGGTTTTAAAAGAGCTTGAGCAGGGGATTTTAGAAACGGCTGCCACAGACAGTCGCTATGCGCATTTACTGGATAAGGAAGAAAAGGCCATTGTCAAGAATGTGGTAAAGGAATTTTTGGCAGGAAGTCAGAAGAAATAAAAGAATAAGAGATAACAGAAAACCTTCTTTGGCGAAAGCTAGCCAGAGGAGGTTTTTGGATTTTTTAGAAAAAATATCATGAGAAGTACATGACAGAGAATGAAAAAAGTGCTAAGATGGAAAGAATAAAAATTTTGGAAGGAATGAGAATATGGAACAGGAAAAAAAGACAGCAATGAGGGTATCAGCAGTTACCATTGTGTGGAATGTAATCCTTTCTATTTTTAAATTGATAGCAGGTATTGTAGGACATTCAGGAGCAATGATTTCTGATGCAGTTCATTCTGCTTCTGATGTATTTAGCACCATTATTGTAATTTTAGGAATTAATATTGCCAGTAAGCAGTCAGATGATGACCATCAGTACGGGCATGACAGACTGGAATGTGTGGCTGCAATTTTATTGGCAGTTGTGCTGTTTGCCACAGGGATTGGCATTGGTATCGGAGGTATTAACAAGATTATTGAGGGTACAGCAGGAAAAGATGAAATCCCCGGAATGATTGCCCTGATTGCAGCGGTTGCTTCTATTGTGGTGAAGGAAGGAATGTTTTGGTATACCAGAAGCGCTGCCAAGAAAATAAATTCCGGCGCTTTGATGGCAGATGCGTGGCATCATCGTTCAGATGCCTTGTCTTCAGTAGGAGCTCTTATCGGTATCGGCGGCGCACGTCTGGGATTTCCGGTGTTAGACCCGATTGCCAGTGTGGTTATCTGTGTGTTTATTGTGAAAGCAGCTTACGATATTTTTAAAGATGCCATTGATAAAATGGTAGATAAATCTTGTGATGAAGAAACAGAAGAAAAAATGCGCCGGTTAATTGAAGAACAGCAGGGAGTTTTAAAAGTGGATGTATTGCGCACCAGATTGTTTGGGGCAAAGATGTATGTAGATATTGAGATTGCCGCAGACGGAGACATTACCCTGAGAGAAGGGCATGAAATAGCGCAGGCTGTTCACGATAAGGTGGAGGAGGAATTTCCGCTGGTGAAACACTGTATGGTGCATGTAAATCCGTTGTAAAAGGAGGATGCCAATGAAAGCATATCAGTTAAAAATACAAATTAAAAATTCGCACCCGCCTATTTGGCGAAGAGTCATAGTGCCTTCCGGCATTACTTTTCAAGAACTGGCAGAAATATTGAATATTACCATGGGATGGATTGGCTATCACATGCACTGTTTTGAGTTTTCTCGTTTGGGGATTTCTGTCAAAATGAAGTCCGATGAGCTGGATTTTTTTGAAGATATGGATAATGAGAGTTTGGATGAGAAAGAAACCGTCATAGATACTCTTTTAGAGAGACAAAATAATTTTACTTATGTATATGACTTCGGAGATGATTGGGAACATAATGTTACTGTGGAAGAAATCATAGACGATTACGAATATTCTTATGCAAAAGTTTTAAAATATAAGGGAGAGACACCTTACGAGGACTGTGGAGGAATATATGGATACTATGAGATGCAAGATATTCTAAGTAATCCAAAACATTCTCAATACAGAGAAATAAAAGAATGGGTAGGAGAGCAACTTACACAGAAGTATGATTTAGAGGGGATAAATGAAGTATTAAGTGAGTTGGAATGTGAGGCTTCCGATGTGACTTTGAAAGAAATTTTAACGGAATATTCGAAAACGGATTTAGTTGAAATTGCAAAAGTACATCACTTATCCGGTTATTCGAAATATAAAAAAACAGAATTGGTAGAATTTTTAATAAAAGAGTTATTGAGTAAAGAGGTTATGTGCAGGTATTTCAGATTTTTAAGTGAAGATGAAATACAATTTTTGGAAAGTGAAAACACAATACGAAAAGTCTCTTTTGAAGATATGAGATACGCATATTTATTGGAAGGCGCCTATGTCGGAGTCTATGCAGACTTGACAGACAGTATGTTTTGCCTGCCAAAAGAAGTAAAAGAAGCTTACCAAGAGAATTGCACAGAAGACTGGAAGAAGGAATGTCAGGATGTAGAGACGTTTCTGATGTATTTTAACGTGGCGGCAGAGCTGTATGGGATTTGTCCTGTGGAAAAAGCAGCGGAATTGTATAAAAGAGATACAGGACTGGAAAAAGATGAATTTTCCACCATGGCTTTTCTAAAAGATATTCCAGAGAACAAAAAATGTTTTGTAATGCAGGGCAGCCAGATTGTATTATCGTTGTATAAAGAAAAAAGTGAATACAACAGACTTCTTCAGGAACAGCAGGGAATGAATTTTTATATTCCGTCAAAGGAAGAAATAGAATGTTTAGGTAAAAATGGTTATTTGCCCTTTGGAAAGAACATGGAGCAGTTAAAAGCTTTCTTCATGAAAGAAGGAAAAGAGGGAAAAGAAGACGCAGAGCTTTTGTGCCGCACCATTCAGTTTATTATTCGAATAGGCGGAACAATGGAAGAAATCTTAGATATGTTAGAGCATGCCCTTTGGGAATATGAGGAAATGATGAAGAATGACAGCATGAGAACCAGACTGTTTCATAAAATAGAGAACGCATGGAAAGAAACCAATACCGTTACAAAACGAGGAAATGCAGAAAAGACAAAAATGCCGGCGGAGACATCTGACGATAAGATTATTTTATTTCCAAGGAGATTGCCTCCTATGAAATAAAAAATATTAGAGAAATTTTTCTTGTAAATCGTCAAAGTCTATTTTATAATAGAAACCATTCTTGATAAAATATTTCAGAGATAGAGTGTTAGGAGGAAAAAGCGTGAAAAACGAAGTAGTCATCGTTCTTGATTTCGGTGGACAGTACAATCAGTTAATCGCAAGACGTGTGCGAGAATGTAATGTTTACTGTGAAATTTATTCTTATAAAACAGATATTGAAAAAATTAAAGCAATGCAGCCGAAGGGTATTATTTTTACAGGTGGACCAAACAGCGTTTATCTGCAGAATTCTCCTACTTATACAAAGGAAATATTTGAGCTTGGCATTCCAATTTTAGGAATTTGCTATGGTTCTCAGCTTATGATGCACCTTCTAGGCGGAAAGGTTGAAAAAGCGCCTGTTAGAGAATATGGTAAAATTGAAGTAACTGTTAATCAGAGCTCCAAGCTTTTTGAAAATGTATCAGAGAAAACCATTTGCTGGATGAGCCACAACGACTATATTTCTCAGATTGCTCCGGGATTTGAAATCAGCGCTCATACAGCAGATTGTCCGGTTGCAGCCGTTGAAAACACAGAAAAGAATTTATATGCAACACAGTTCCATCCCGAAGTATTACACACACAGGAAGGAAAGCAGATGCTTTCTAACTTTGTTTATAATGTATGTCAGTGCTCTGGTGACTGGAAGATGGACTCTTTCGTAGAGGAGTCTATTCAGGCAATTCGTAAGAAGGTCGGAAACGGAAAAGTTCTCTGTGCGCTTTCCGGTGGAGTGGACTCTTCTGTTGCAGCAGTTATGCTTTCAAAAGCAGTGGGAAATCAGCTTACCTGCGTATTTGTAGACCATGGTCTTCTTCGTAAAGATGAAGGTGACGAGGTGGAAGCTGTATTCGGACCAAACGGTCAGTATGATTTGAATTTCATTCGTGTCAATGCACAGGAACGCTTTTATGCAAAATTAAAAGGCGTGGAAGAACCGGAACAGAAACGTAAAATTATTGGTGAAGAGTTTATCCGTGTCTTTGAAGAAGAGGCAAAGAAAATCGGAGCCGTTGATTTCTTAGTACAGGGAACAATTTATCCTGATGTGGTAGAAAGCGGCGTTGGCGGTGAGTCTACGGTTATTAAATCACATCATAACGTAGGCGGACTGCCGGATTACGTTGATTTTAAGGAAATTATCGAGCCGCTGCGTGATTTGTTTAAAGATGAAGTGCGTAAAGCAGGTTTAGAGCTTGGTATTCCGGAATATCTTGTATTCAGACAGCCATTCCCGGGACCGGGCCTTGGTATTCGTATCATTGGCGAAGTTACTGCTGAGAAGGTAAAAATGGTTCAGGAAGCAGATGCGATTTGGCGTGAGGAAATTAAAAAAGCCGGACTGGATAAGGAAATTGGACAGTATTTCGCAGGGCTGACTAATATGCGTTCTGTGGGAGTTATGGGTGATGAGAGAACTTATGACTACGCAGTGGCATTAAGAGCGGTAACGACTACGGACTTTATGACTGCTGAGAGCGCAGAAATTCCGTGGGAGGTTATTGGAAAGACCACAAGCAGAATTGTAAATGAGGTGAAACACGTAAATCGAGTAATGTATGATTGTACGGGGAAACCGCCTGCGACGATAGAGTTTGAGTAGAGTGGAATAACTTATATATCGGGCAATCTGAGGGTTGCCTGATATATTTTAAAGAGATAACGTTAGACGTATTTAAAGGTAGTAAAAGAATTAACATTTAGGATAAATAGGAACATAGGATGTATACTGAAATTTTTTAACGGCAAGGATAGGCTTTTAAATCCTCTCCTTGTTTTCATTATAAACAGTATCTATATATCAGTAGTAAAAGATTTAACAAAATATTGAAAAGATAAGTAGAATGATGTATATTATTTCTAATTAAGAAAGAACTAAAATATAAATAATTAGTAAGAGGTATTACAAATGGAAGATTTATTTGGAAAAAAAGGAATTTTAAATGATGCCGGAGATGTATTACGGGCACGAATTACTCATGATAATAAAAAAATTTTAACAATATCCCGAGATAATGGTAATTATAAATATAGTAGGACAGAATATGCAAATGGTACGATTGTAAAAACTAAAGTAATGAAAAAAAGAACAGGAGATTTTTAAATGCTAGGAGTTTATATTTTGTAGAAATGATTTTAGGAGTAGAAGAAGTAAATGTTATACGAGCTTAAGTATAATTTACCAGGCGATATAAAGTAGAAAGAGGGGGAAACTTTATAAAATCAAGAAAAATGAGAAAAAAATATTAGAAGTGTTAAAATAGGATGGAGGTTGGTAAAAAAGTTGGGAAATATTGAAAAATGAAGCAATATAAAGTATTATATAGAATAAGAAGTGCGAAAAAGCGTTGGATAAATAAGAACATGAGATGTATTTAAATATAGGATAAGACTGTCTCCAATCATTCCCACCGTCGATAAATAAGAACATGAGATGTATTTAAATGTGGCAATCCCTAACTTACTGTGCTTGCAATGTACGATAAATAAGAACATGAGATGTATTTAAATGTGAAAAATAAAAAAATGGAGAACGGGGATGTGGCGATAAATAAGAACATGAGATGTATTTAAATATAGCTAAAATATTAGCAGAAAAATATGGTTGTGAGATAAATAAGAACATGAGATGTATTTAAATATTATTCACTATAATCAGCGAACCATTGTTCAATAGATAAATAAGAACATGAGATGTATTTAAATTAATAGCCTTTTTCTGCTTTACTTAAATCAAAAAGGGATAAATAAGAACATGAGATGTATTTAAATCTGTATTATTGGGAATATTAAATAATCCTGAAACATGATAAATAAGAACATGAGATGTATTTAAATTTTCCTTTATTTCCATAAATCGACTGTTGATTATGATAAATAAGAACATGAGATGTATTTAAATTCCCACGTGGATTTTGCAAGCTTAAATTCTGTCCTGATAAATAAGAACATGAGATGTATTTAAATTACCGAATTAACTCCTTGTTGCAATAGGTCTTCCCTGATAAATAAGAACATGAGATGTATTTAAATTAGCGTTCTCCCATCTCTATTGCACCTTTCCCTTGGGATAAATAAGAACATGAGATGTATTTAAATCAGATTGCAAAACCACCGCCTAAGCTTCCCAAAGTCGATAAATAAGAACATGAGATGTATTTAAATGATGGCGTGCGTAGGAGGCTCCAAAGCTGTTTGAGATAAATAAGAACATGAGATATATTTTAAAGAATATTTATTATATTTACTATATATAGAAAGAATATAATAAATCTAATAGCATAGAATTTGAATTATCTGTTTTATAAAAATAAAAGATGAATATGAATGAAAAAAGGAGAAAAAAATGAAAGTATTTGAAATAAGGCTGAAGATTTTTTTGTTGCAGGATATTCACATAAGTCATATACAGACGAAGATAGCATCTTTTCTGGACAAAGGCTTTTTGAAGGATGAGGAGTTGGCAAAGTTTCATGAGGAGAATAAATATAAGTATTATAGCCACGATTTGCCCTTTCCGCTGGAGAAGGACAAAATATATAAGAAAGATAAAATATATACAATAACAATCCGTACTATTGATGATAAGCTTGCCCGCTATTTTAGTGAAGTTTGTGTTAATAATTATACGGAAGAAATAAAAGGACTGACTTCGGAAATCAGGATTGTTCCTCAGAAGTATATTGAATGTTTATATACGTTAACGCCTGCTATCTTAAAGGATGATAAGGGGTATTGGCGAGATTATATGAGTTTGACAGAATTTGGGGAAAGATTAAAAGTAAACCTAATTAAAAAATGGAACCAGTTTACAAATGAAAAATTAGATGAAGATTTCGAATTATATACTATGATTGATTTTTCAAATAAAGTACCCATTGCAATGGAGTACAAAAATATTAAATTACTTGGTGATAAATTTTGTATTCATATTTCGGAACATCCCACTGCACAAAAGTTGGCTCATATGGCTATTGGGACAGGAGTTTGTGAGATGAATAGCAGAGGCGCCGGATTTGTGAATTATAGATGGTTGTGAAGGGGAGGACTTTATGCTAAAAGAGTGTTTGGAAGTATTTGGGGAAATATTAGAGAAGGAGCAAAAAAAAGGAAAAGATATTATCTTGGATTCTTATATTCCGGCAGATGGAACATATATTTTCGTGGATAAGGATGGCAATCTTAAAGAGAGCATAGAAGTTGAGTTGGATAAGAAAACCAGAAGACCTGTGTATAGCAATTCTGACACAAGAGAGCTGTGTTTTTATGATTATCATAGTCAACTTGTTTCTATGAATAAACCGATTGATGGAAAGAAAATAATTCATTCGAATAACTATTATTCTTTTTTTGTAAAAAAAGATAGTATTGTCACAAAAAAGTTGACAGAGGATATTATTGACGGGTATTACGAAGTGCTGAAAAATCCTTTAGAGAAAAAGTATAAAAAATCAAAAGAGGCTAGTCGAATATATGAGCTTTTTGAAGCACAAGAAGGAATTGTTCCGATAGAAGAATTAGAGAAAAATCAACAGTGGATTAAATGCAATATTTTTCATTTAGAAAATGTGGATTTCAGTAAGAAGGACTATTTGAAAGTCTTTTTTGAAACAGAGCATGAGAATGTTGAGCGAGAAGAAAGAAGATATTTACTTCCTAATATTTATAATAATAATGACTATAATGTGGAAATAGATAATGAAATCTATGGACTTCCTGATAATAACCAGGGAATGAATGCAAAAAAGCCATATCTTGCCGCAAAGACAAGAAAAATTCCTGTATCATATTTAGTAAATGGCGAAGAGGTTATGCTGCAAAGGCTGTTTTTTGATTATTTGATGAATTTAGCTTCTGCTGGAAAATATGATGTATATGTTGATACTGCAAATAAAAAAATTCGAGCATACGGACCAAAAGAAACTCCGCAGGATATAGAGGCAGGATATTATTTAAGGATAAAAAAGGAAAAAAAAGAAGTAGAAATACAGCAGCAGGATAATATTCCCGGATTTCATCAAAATTTGAAAGACGCATTTGACTTTTGGAATATTAGTGGATATCAAAATAAAAAACATCCGGAGTATTTAGAACGGTATAGAAGATATTATACAAGAGCAGAAATTGGAAAGTTAATTGATGAAGTTTTTTTCTTTAAACATCTTGAAAGTAATTATTACATAGATGCTAGTAAGGTAAGTATTACAGATGCTGTTTTGAAGGAAAGTGTTATTTTATCAAAAGATAAAATTTTTGCATGGGTAAGGGTAGGCATTGATGAAGGCTTTTTTACAGTGCTTAAAAAGGTATCGTTAGATTTAATAAAAGGTTCTGTTTTAAATGGATATAGAGAAAGAGCTTTATGGCAGTTAAATTTGCGCTGGTCGTTTGAGAATTATTTTATGAAAGGAGAAGGAAACATGGAAATAAGGAAAAAGGGTATAGCAGAAAGTGTGAGAAAAAAAGTTTTTGGAGAAGATGAAGGTTGGCTTGAGAGTAATGAAGAATACTATTACGCAGTAGGGCAGATGGCAGCATATTTGATTTCTTTAAGTAAATCAAAAAATAAAAATCAGTCTTTAATCAATCCGTTTTTAAATGCCAGAAAGGATGAGGTTATAAAATTAAAGCTTAGGCAGTTGTATAAAAAGTATAATTATACAATTTCTGTGGGAATAAAACGTATAGGTCGTATGATGTCATTAATCGAAGAATATATACCAAGTGGTGATGTAGATCAGGATATAATTATTTTTGGCTTTTTAAATGAAAATATTATTTATATGAAGGAGGAGAAACAATCATGAATAAAAGAGTATATGGTGTATTAGGAATTTCATCAGTTATGGCAAACTGGAATGCTGATTTTTCAGGATTTCCAAAAACTACAAGTGACGGAGAAACATTTGGAAGTGACAAGGCATTAAAATATCCAATGAAAAAAATGTGGGATAATGAAGGGAAAAAGGTTTTATATATTAAATCTATGAAACTATCTGAAGCCGGAAAGAAGGGAGAAATATTTTTAATTCCAAAATCATTAAGAGAACGTTATGAATTTTTGTATGGTGAAAGTGATTTAAAAGACGTAACGGTTGTTTTGAAAAATTTGATGAATTGTGTAGATGTGAAAAATTTTGGGGCAACTTTTACGGAAATTGGAAGTAATATTTCAATTACAGGCGCAGTGCAGATTGGGCAGGGCTTTAATAAATACGAAGGAACAAGTCCGGAAGAACAACAGATTTTATCACCATTTAGAGATGAGAAGCCAAAAAAAAATGATGAAGATGCTAAGAATTCCACTGTGGGAACAAAAATTGTAAGTAATGAAGCACATTATTTTTATCCATTTGTAATTAATCCATTGGCATATAAAGAGCTTATAGAGTTGGGAGTCACAGAAGGATATACAGAAGAGGACTATCATAATTTTAGACGTACAGCTCTTGTATCTGCTACATCATTTGCTACAAATTCAAAGGTAGGATGCGAAAATGAAATTGCGTTGTTTGTGGAAACAAAAGCAGATGCTTATTTGCCAAATTTGTCTGAATATATTCAGTTTAAAAAGGGAACGGACAAGAATATAATAAAAATACAGTGTACAGAATTGCTACATGAATTAGGAGAACAAATTGAGAAGGTAGATATTTATTATAATCCACATACAACTGTTTTAGAGGGAGTATCTGAAGATATAAATTTATATGATATTCGAACACAAAAAGAGGTGTAATGGATGGAAGTACTGCGATTTAGTTTGAGTGGAAAGACTGCTTTTTTTAAGAAACCGGAAGTAAATACATATTATTTCACTTATGGAAGTATTCATAAAGTGGCGTTGTTGGGAATTTTTGGAGCTGTTTTAGGCTATGGCGGTTATGCTCAAATGAAAGGATTTGAGAAAGAAAAGAAACAATCGGGATTGACTAAATCATTTCCGGAATTTTATGAAAAACTTCAGGATTTGCAGATTTCTATTTTACCTAAAAAGAAAAAGGGTTATATACCCAAAAAGGTTCAACTGTTTAATAATTCAGTAGGATATGCGTCAAAAGAACAGGGTGGAAATTTGATTGTAAAGGAGCAGTGGCTGGAAAATCCGGAATGGGAAATTTGCTTATTGATAAACTCTGAAGAGGCACAGAAAGTAAAAGAGGCAATTTGCAAAAGGAAATGTGTTTATTATCCATACCTTGGGAAGAATGACCATCCTGCAAGTATTAGTAATATTGTTGTAGAAGAAGTTCAAATTTGTGAATTTGAAGTAGGAAGAATAGATTGTTTGGCACCGGATGAATTTGTATCCATAGCAGATTTGGATTTTGATGACAAAGAAGATTTAGATTTGTTTGGTTCATTTCAATATAAAGAAGCACTTCCTTATACGTTAGATGCCTTGACAAATCTCTATCATTTAAAAAATTTTCTATATACAGATGAAGCAGTTAACGTGGGAGAAACTGAGGTATATCAGTTAAGTGACGGAAAAAAGATTGTATTTTACTGATGTATTAAAAAAATAGAATATAGAATGACAAAGAAACGGAGATCTGAAGGAGAAAAAAGGTTTCCGTTTCTTTGATAGGAGAGAAAAATTTGAAAATTATAGAAACAATTATAAAGGATATTGAGAGATATCATGCTCATATTGTAGAAAACAAAGAAAAAGAAATTATCAGACGAGAATTACTGACAGAACACATTGAGTGCACAGAGAAATATTTTGAAATATTAGCAAAAGAAAAACAATTAAGAAAAATGCTGGAGCGTTTTATAGAGGAAATGTTTGAAGAACTTTCGGAAGAAGGTACACAGTTTTTCTGGGAAATGATAAAAGGTATTCCTTTGTTTCATGATTTAGGAAAAATAAATCCGGATTTTCAAAAACGTGCAATGCAGAATTCCGAAATTACAGAAAGCAATATGTTTAGCCATCTTGGAAGAAAGCATTCTTTATTATCAGCAATTATGTATATTGATTATTATAAAGAAGAATTAAGAAGGAGAGTAAAGGCAAAAGCAGATAAGGAAAAACTTCGACCATTTATTATCTACCATTCTTATGTAATTGCACAACATCATAGTGATTTAAAAGACTTTCAAGGATTTATTACTTTACTTAAAGAAAAAGCCGGAAAGGATGCGATAGATATATTTTTAGAAGGTAAGTGTGAAGCTTATCAAAAAGAGTTTCGATTAACAAATCAGTCATTATTAAATTTATTAAAAACTGTAGATAATACTGACTGGAGTAAAGAACAAAATATAGTTTTATATGCATATGTGAAGTTATTATATTCTTTTTTGGTAGCAAGTGATTATTATGCTACAACAGAGTTTATGTCGCAAATGGAAATTAGACAGTTTGGAAATCTAGATGAAATTGAAAAATGGATGGATATTTATGAGAGTACAGATGTGATGAAAAGTGTGAGAAATTACCAAAAGGAACAATATCCAAAACCTATTGAAAAAATAGGAAAAAAAGATATGAATGACCTTAGAACTGAAATATTAACAGATGCAGAGAAGGTTTTAATGGAAAATAAAAACAGTTCAATCTTTTATTTGGAAGCACCTACAGGAAGTGGAAAAAGTAATACAGCAATGGATCTTAGCTTTCAACTAGTAAAAAATTGTGGGAATTTACACAAAATTTATTATATTTACCCATTTAATACGCTTGTAGAACAAAACATGGAAAATCTAAGAAAAGTTTTTGGCGGCAGTAAAGAGATTTTAGAACAAATTACAGTTATAAATTCTTTAACACCGATTAAAATGTCACAAAGACAAAAGAAAGCGGAAGAAGAGACAGAAGATACCTTGTACTATCAAAGGGCATTGTTGGACAGGCAGTTTTTGAATTATCCAATGATTATTAGTACCCATGTCAGTTTATTCGATGTGATGTTTGGGAATACAAAAGAGTCAGCATTCGGATTTCACCAGCTTATGAATAGTGTCATTGTTTTAGATGAAATTCAAAGCTATAAAAATGGAATATGGGGTGAAATGATTTATTTTCTGAAACAATTCGCATCTTTGCTAAATATGAAGATTATTATTATGTCAGCAACATTGCCTAATTTAGATATTTTATCCGGGTCTACCTACAAAGCAGTGGAGCTAATGAAGAACAGAGATAAGTATTACTCTCATGTATGTTTTAAAAATCGTGTGAAAATATCTTATGAGCTGTTAATGTCTCCTAATATACAGGAGGATTTAGTACGACATGTTTTAAAAAAAGCAACTGATGGAAAAAAAGTGTTGGTTGAGTTTATAAAGAAAGAGTCAGCATCCAACTTCTTTGAGTGCTTAAAAGAAAAAGATAATTTGCCATGTGATGTAGAATATATGTCAGGTGAGGACAGTATTATTGAGCGAAGTAGAATACTGCATCGTATAAAAGAGAGCACAAGAGGGATTATTCTGGTGGCAACACAGGTTGTGGAGGCAGGTGTTGATATTGATATGGACATTGGATATAAGAATATTTCTAAATTGGACAGTGAAGAACAGTTTATGGGAAGAATTAATCGCTCCTGTCAGAGAGAAGGGGAGGTTTATTTCTTTAAATTAGATGAAGGAAGTGGTATTTATAGAGATGGTGATATCAGAATAGAAAAACGTTTTACATTAGAAAACGATGAAATGAAAAATATATTATTGGAAAAGGAATTTTCATTATATTATGAAAAGATTTTAGATGTTTTAAAAAGAAATAGAAATGATTTATCCAATGATAGTGGGTTGGATTGTTTTTTTGAAAATCGGGTTGGAAAGTTAAATTGGTTTAAGGTTAAAGAAAAGATGAAACTGATCGAAGAAGATAATTGGAGTATGTCAGTGTATCTCGCAAGAGAGATAGATGATGGGCAGGGAAACAAATTAGACGGTAAAAAATTGTGGCAGGAGTATGTAGAACTGTTAAAAGATTTCTCTATGAATTATGCCAAAAAGAAAGTAAAGCTTTCGGAAGTTATCAGCAAGATGAATTGTTTTATATACCAAATAAAGCGAAATTCAGATTTGAATTATAACGATAAAGTAGGTGAAATTTTTTATATAGAAGAAGGCGAGAAATATTTTAAAAACGGGAAACTGGATAGGAAGAAAATACAAAGTGAAATTGGAGAATTTGTAGATTTCATATAGGGGGCGAGTTATATATGAAGGTAAATGGAACATTGATGAACTATTATTTCCATTGTAAAAGGCAATGTTATTTGTTTGGAAATAGAATGAATATGGAGGATAATAGTGAAGAAGTAAAAATAGGCAGAGCAATTCATGAAGAACGTGCAGAACAGTCCAATACAGAAATTGCTATTGAAAATATTCGCTTGGATAAACTAACGGCAGAATATTTAACAGAGGTGAAGAAATCAGATGCAGATGTAGAAGCTTCTAAATGGCAGTTGATTTTTTATTTAAAAGTATTGAAAGAAAAGGGGATAGGCAGAAAGGGCAAGTTAGAATTTGCAGAAAAGAACAAAGAAGATAAAAAAACAATAGTCGTAGAATTGACGGAAAATGAGGAAAGAAAGTTACAGCAATATATAAAAGAAATAGAGGAATTATTAAGACAGGAGAAAATTCCACCGGTATTAAATAAGCCGAAATGCAAAAAATGTGCGTATTATGAGTATTGCTATATTTAATGGAGGGAAGATATGGGAAGTACAAAGTATATTTCTTCTATGGGAGAATTGACACGAAAGGATAATTCATTGTGTTTTCGAAAGGATGGGAAAAATGTTTATATTCCCATTGAAAATACAAAGGAAATTTATTGTTTGAATGAGGTGAGTATAAATAGTAAACTTCTTGATTTTTTGGGACAAAATCATGTAGTGGTTCATTTTTTTAATTACTACGGAGGATATAGTGGAACGTTTTATCCTAAAGACCAATATATGAGTGGGAAATTATTGGTTAAGCAGGTACAAAAATTTGAAACTGATAGATTAAAAATTGCAAAAGCAATAGTAAAAGGAATTGGAATTAATATATACGAGGTTTTGTATCATTATTATAAACATGAGAAAAAAGAAGTAAAGCCAACGATTGATTGGATTAAGAAAGAATTTTATCAGAACGTAGAAGAGGCAGAGAATATAAAGGTATTGATGTCGGTAGAAGGTGAATTATGGATGAGATTTTATAGTTGTTTTAAGTATTTTCTCCCAGAAGACTTTATTATGAATAAACGTGTAAAAAGACCGCCGGACAATCCAATAAATGCTATGATTTCTTTTGGAAACACTCTTCTTTATACAAAAACTATTTCTGCAATCTTTAGAACACATTTAGACCAGCGCATTAGTTTTTTGCATGAACCGTCAGAAGGCAGATTTTCTTTGAGCTTAGATATAAGTGAAGTATTTAAGCCGGTAATTGTATATCGAACAATTTTTGATTTGGTAAATAATAGAAAAATACAGGTTAACAAACATTTTGAAAAGAAGGTTAACTATTGTTTGCTGAATGAAGAAGGAAGAAAAATATTTATAGAGGCCTTTGAAGGGCGTTTAGAGTCTGTATTTCAGCATCCGATTTTGAAAAGGAAAGTTACATATCGTACTGCAATAAAACTGGATTGTTATAAGCTGATTAAGGAAATTATGGAAGACAAAGAGTTTATTCCTTTCAGTTTGAAAGGAGGGTGTTAATTGGCAAAAAAGATAAATTATAATTATGCGTTTGTATTTTATGATGTTGGGGAGAAGCGGGTTCAAAAGGTGTTTAAAGTATGTAAAAAATATTTATCACATTTTCAGAAATCAGTTTTTCGAGGTGAAATGACACCTTCGAAATTGATTATGTTGAGAAAAGATTTGAAAAATGTAATTGATGAGCAAGAAGATTTTATCTGTATTATTAAGTTGATGAATGATAATGTTTTTGGAGAGGAGGTTTTAGGAACGGGGGAAGTGGAAAATGGAGAGAGTTTGATATTATAATTTACCAGGCGATATAAAGGCAGAAGGCTGGAAATGCCTATAAAATCAAGGGAAAGAGACGAGAGAGCTGGAAAAGCTGAAATGGGGAGGCGGCTGGTAAAAAAGTTGAGAGATGTTGAAAAATAAGGCAATATAGGATATTATAGAAAACAAGAAGTGCGTAAAAACGTTGGATAAATAAGAACATGAGATGTATTTAAATTTAGTACGCAATATCCGAACGATGACAATGCCATGGATAAATAAGAACATGAGATGTATTTAAATCTTCCTTGCTTCCGTCATAAGTCGCAGTTGCAGCAGATAAATAAGAACATGAGATGTATTTAAATCACCATTACAGAGTTGGCTTTAAAAGAAGTATCTCTGGATAAATAAGAACATGAGATGTATTTAAATAATGTTCCGATTTTAGCACAGAAAGGATACGAAATCGATAAATAAGAACATGAGATGTATTTAAATATAATATATTTTCTTATCCCATTTGCAATTCTTTTCGATAAATAAGAACATGAGATGTATTTAAATTATATGAAACTTTTAAACCTAGAAAAAGTATAGCAGATAAATAAGAACATGAGATGTATTTAAATTAAAAGAGCAGACAAATAGGATAGAGGAAGCTTTGGATAAATAAGAACATGAGATGTATTTAAATCCAGCGCAGGTAAGGCAGAATTGAATTTGCAGCGGCGATAAATAAGAACATGAGATGTATTTAAATCGAGAAATACGCAACACAGCATGCAGTCGGAGTTGTAGATAAATAAGAACATGAGATGTATTTAAATTAATTTTTGATAAGTTGTATTTTTTCATTTCCGCTGATAAATAAGAACATGAGATGTATTTAAATTCTATTGTTTTTCCGGATGCAATATTACAATACCGATAAATAAGAACATGAGATGTATTTAAATTCTACTTTAGGACATCCACTTGGTCTTGCCCCATGATAAATAAGAACATGAGATGTATTTAAATTCTGACAGAAGATATTTTTAAAGTTGACTTGCAAGATAAATAAGAACATGAGATGTATTTAAATCCAAATGCAGCACGAGATTTATTTAAGGATTCTCGGATAAATAAGAACATGAGATGTATTTAAATGATGCTTTAAAGACTTTAAGAATGCTATGTGAGTCAGATAAATAAGAACATGAGATGTATTTAAATGACAAGACTGGTACACGTTCCAGCCCCACCAGCACCGATAAATAAGAACATGAGATGTATTTAAATTCACTTCACTTGCCAGTATTTTTGTTAATTTTCCATGATAAATAAGAACATGAGATGTATTTAAATCTATGAATGGTATCCAAAATGCAAACTTGCGGAAAAGATAAATAAGAACATGAGATGTATTTAAATGTATGTTTTTTAACCAACTAATCTGCGTTGCGGAGATAAATAAGAACATGAGATGTATTTAAATCCGTTTGGCAGCAAGGACTTGCCGTACTGCTGCCGAGATAAATAAGAACATGAGATGTATTTAAATCCAAAAACAATCCAGCTAATTTGGAGCTTCCAACGATAAATAAGAACATGAGATGTATTTAAATCCCAAAACCCTCCACTGGGATACTCGCTTGGTTCTGATAAATAAGAACATGAGATGTATTTAAATTAAGTTATTTTTCTTCGTTTCCCTGTCGGTATAGAGATAAATAAGAACATGAGATGTATTTAAATGAGTATCCTTGGAGCCGGACTGACAGAGTTGCCAGTGATAAATAAGAACATGAGATGTATTTAAATCATTACTTAGAAATGCAGGAAACACAGCCTACGAGATAAATAAGAACATGAGATGTATTTAAATAATTGTAGGATAAGTCCCTGGCGGTAATGCTTTTACGATAAATAAGAACATAAAATGTATTTAAACGAGAAAGTCTTAAATGAGATTAAAAAACTTCGTTTGGTAAGTAAAAACATAAGATATCTTTAGTAATGTAACTGTTATATTTCGCATATCACATTTTGTTAATAAATAGGAACATAGGAAATAAATACAAATATTTGGTAACAGTGTTAAAAGTGGCAGCGGGACTTGAACCCGCACGTGGTTATGATGCAGACAGAATGAAATTAAAAAGAGTGTTTGTCATATAAATGAGAGTAATGCTAGAAGATGTTGCATTGTGTAAAAAAATGCTAGAAATTTATCTGCAAAATATGGAGACTTACTGATTTCAGGCATTCAAAATCAGTAAGTCCTTATATTTTCCAATAAATTTATCAACATTTATCAAGTGGTGACAGCCCCAACGGCAACGGAAACCAGTTACAATTTTTCGGTAACTGTGTTTCATCTAAAATTAAGCTGTGATTAGGAGAGAATAAAGCTAAAATACTATCAAAAGAAGAAAATTCCAAAGCAGAGTGTTCTTCTGGATTTTCTATTTGTGTAACGGAAGGAATTCCGCTATCTACCTGAATTTTGAAGCTTCCATGCTCTTTTATCGTAAAATTCCAACTTCCGGAGCTTAAAGGGATGTAAGAAGCTTTTACATTTAAGAAAAATTCTAAAACCTTAGGATAATCAAAAATCATATAATTATCATCCAAAGATATGGAAAATGACTCAAAAAGTTGGGTGCACCCTTTAAATAGGTGGGAGTCGCAGGGGGAAACTCTTAGGAACAGCTCCTTTGAATTACTTTCTGTCAAGCATTTTTCCAGCGAGGTAAACAACAAATTTTCATCGGTTAAATACATTTCTAAGATATGGTTTCCCTGAAGGGCAGCATATCCCTTACACATCTGATTTTCCAAGATAGCATAAAGTTTAGTATTCCAGCTTTTCATAATAGAAAGGAAATCTTCGGGATTTCTTTTGACAAATAATAATTGATTTTCCTGTATTTCCTGAATTTTAGCCAATAAAGGAGTTTCCTCGTTCTGAATTAGACAGAGGTTAATGTCCCGTTTGGGAAATCTTTCACGGCAGTGGCGAAAATTATCTGAGGTAAAGCAATATTGGAAAGTAATGCCGCCTTTTTCATATCCATAGTATTGATAGCGGTTTCTGAGACCGGAAAGCGTGCTCATAGAAATATTATTCTTTTTCATGTCCTGAATTGCCATGTGCATCAGCTTACGCATGTAGCCTTTTCCTCTGGAATAAGGATGAACGGAAACACTGCCTACGGTAGCGCAGGTGATGGTTTTATTACCGCAATATAAGGTAACAGGAACAACGCATACACAGGCTTTAATTTCTTCATTTTCTAAAGCAAGATAGTGAATAGATTTTTGCTCCTGTCCTTCTTTATAGATTTTGGGAAGAAGTTGACGGAAATCATGAGGGCAATGTGACATACTGAATACCATATTAAGAAAATCGAGAATATGAGGGAAATCCTTCGGAAGCGCTTTTCTGTAAGTAATCATAATAACCTCCTTGCTTGATGAGCGAAATAATTGTTAAAAAGATAGATAAATGTTTCTGTATTTTAGCATATATTACAGCATCATACAATTAAGTATACAATAAAATTCGTGATTGAAGGAACAAAAGCTTGATGTTATAATGAATTTCGAAATTAAGCTTTGGAATTTGCTGTACAGGGGAGGAACTAAATGAAAAAGAAAGCTGTTTTACTATTGTCTTGCAGCATACTGTTGGCTTTGGCAGGATGTGAGAAAAAAGAAGATATAAAAACAGAGGTTGTAAATATTTATAAGCTTAACCCCGATAACGGAGTGTACATAACGGAAGCAAAAGAGTGTCAGACATTAAATGAAACAGTTCTATGGGAGTTATTAAAAGAGAATGGAATTGTTCCCACAGACAGCGAGATTTTGTCTTTTCAAGTAAGCGGAGACAAGCTTGAACTGGATACAGATACTGTGTTCGGGGATTGGCTGAGAAGTTTTGGAACTGCCGGGGAAAGAGAAATTGTGGGCTGTATTGTAAACACATATCTGGACGCATATAAAGCCGAAGAAATCAAAATTACAGAAGAAGGACAGACATTAACTACCGGTCATGCAGAATATGCAGAATATTTAAGAAAATTTGAATAAAATAGGAGAGAACAAATGAAAAAGAAGTTAGCCAAGTGGGCTGTTACGATGCTTGCAGGAGTGATGCTTGCACTGCCGGCAACAGGAAATACAGTAAGTGCATCAAGTGAAGCGAAATCTCAGGTTCAAGAAGAAACAAAAAAGATTGAAAATGAACTGAATTATATTTATATCGACGAAGCAGAATTAGACGTGGGAGCTGTGCAAAGTATTGTTCTTTCGTGGGGAGAAAGAACATCGGATATTCGGAGTATAGATTTAGTAGTGGAGAATGAAGATGGTTTACAAACTGTTTTAACTTCCCAAAAGAGAGTGGACAACCTCTTCTTATACGAGCATAGCTTTGAACAAGGAGCTTATCATGTAGCAGAGCTGAGCGTTACAACAGATTTGGGTACAAAAACTTTTACAGCAGAAGACCTTGAAATCAACGCTTACTTTGGAGTGGGTGAGAAGGTTAACGATAGTGTTAAAAGTGATTACATAGAAATGGAAAGTCAATCCGGGGAAGAGGCAGTTGTTACAATTGAAACAGCGAATGCAGCAACTGTTGAAAAAAATGTTGCAGATGCACTTTCTGAGCAGGCAGTACCGTTTGATAAGAATAAAAAGGAGAGGAGCAATTCAAATTTAGTTATTGTGCTTGATCCCGGACATGATGCCAGCAAACATTCAGGAGCAACTGCTAATGGTGTCAGAGAGGAAGTTGTAACCTTAAAAATTGCAGAGTATTGTAAGGAAGTATTGGAGCAGTATTCAAGTGTATCTGTGTATATGACAAGAACAGACGGAAATTGTCCATATCCTGATACGAACAGCATCGATGATATCCTGAAACGTGTAGAGTGGGCAAAAACAAAGGATGCTGACGTATTTATCAGCTTTCATATCAATTCTTCGGTTTCCGGTGCAGCGCAGGGAGCAGAAGTATACTATCCGCAGGGAGAGGAAAATGCACAGGAGCTTGCGAAGGATATTGTAGGTGAGCTTGCAAAATTAGGACTTAAAAATCGTGGAGACAAAGGCGATGACAGCTATGCAGTAATCAGACATTCAAAGCGAAACGGTTTTCCGGGATTGATTATTGAGCATGCGTTTGTTTCAAATGTATCAGATGCAAAATGGTTTCAAACAGAGGAAAATCTTAAAAAATTAGGTGAAGCAGACGCCGCAGGAATTATCAAGTACTATGGCCTTACAAAAGATAAAGGTAAGTGGGAATTTACAGGTGAGCATTGGAAATGGAAGGAAGGAAACGGAAAATATGCAACAAGCACATGGAAATCCATAGACGGCGTATGGTATTATTTTGATACAAACAGCAACATGACGACCGGCTGGCAGCAGATTGGCGGAATATGGTACTATATGAACAGCAGCGGAGCCATGACGACAGGTTGGCAGCAAATCGGCGGAACATGGTATTATATGAACAGCAGCGGAGCGATGCAGACGGGTTGGCAGCAAATTGGCGGAACATGGTACTATATGAATGGAAGCGGAGTCATGCAGACCGGCTGGCGGACTATTGGAAATCAGACATACTACTTAAACGAAGGCGGAGCTATGGCAACCGGCTGGAAGCTTGTTGAGAACGTATGGTACTATTTTAACAGCTCAGGTTATTTGTTAAAGGGCGAGCAGACTATTGCAGGAACAAAATGGTATCTTGATGAAAATACAGGAGCATTATATACCGGCTGGCATTATACGGCTGGCAAATGGTATCATCATACAAATGAGGGATTGAAACAAACAGGTTGGCAGTTTATCGATGGAACATGGTATTATATGAACGCTGACGGAGTGATGACAACGGGTTGGCAGCAAATCGGCGGAATGTGGTACTATATGGACGGAAGCGGAGCGATGCAGACGGGTTGGCAGCTTATAGGCGGAACATGGTATTATATGGATGGAAGCGGAGCGATGCAGACGGGTTGGAAGCTTTTAGGAAATCATTGGTATTATATGAATGGAAGCGGAGCCATGCTAACGGGTTGGCAGCTTATAAGCGGAACGTGGTATTATATGGATGAAAGCGGAGTCATGACGACCGGCTGGCAGCAAGTTGGCGGAACATGGTATTATATGGACGGAAGCGGAGCGATGCAGACGGGTTGGAAGCTTTTAGGAAATCATTGGTATTATA
>ERZ1673739.255-NODE-255-length-80976-cov-8.846554_pt1 | contig 80976 bp, 66 predicted proteins | sample MGYA00580210_ERZ1673739 | MGnify/ENA primary metagenome ERZ1673739 (study PRJEB41218, sample SAMN15661749) | gut metagenome | host: Homo sapiens | place: Canada: London | collected 2015-08-20/2019-03-30 | study: EMG produced TPA metagenomics assembly of... | reverse complement strand
ATCTGCGGCATTTCCGTGTTATTAACATTATCCTTGCACTAACATTACTGGAGTGCATTTGGGGAATGTTAAGATAATTGTTGCTTTGAGTGCAATTCTAATTAACAAATTTGTAGGGCTGCATCGGCAATGCTGACGGTGAATGCTCCCCGTGCCTTGATGTTCTGTACGGTCTTGTGTGTCTCGGTGAGGTTCACAACAACAGTGTCCCGCTCCTGCATGGTGCCCCATGCGGCGTTCATGACATTGTCGCTGATCTCCGGCAAGCACAAGATGGTCATTCTTTACTGCCTGATATGTCCCATGATATCAGAACTCCTATGAATGCAATCATTGGTTATGCAGAACTGGCGTCCGGACATTTGCCCCCCTATCCGATATAGCCTCTGGCAGGGACAAAGCCTGCTGTTATAGGTTTTTGCTATTGTTAGAGCCGTTTTTCTGATATAATAAATATCAGAAAGGCGGTATTTTTTTATGATGACAAGAAATACAGATAAAAAACATATATAGAGGGGGTGAGTGCTTGAATTATCTGGTTATTGATTTAGAAATGTGCAAAGTCCCAAAGAATTATCGGGGAAAAAATTATAAGTATGCGAGTGAGATTATTCAGGTTGGAGCAGTTCTCTTAGATGAAGAATATAAGGAAATAGGAACTTTATGCCAGTATGTACATCCTGAGTTTGGTATCCTTGATTACTTTATAACGAATCTTACAGGAATTGAGAAAGGGCAGATAAAGAATGCACCGAAGCTGAAAGATGCACTTATTCATATGGCAGACTGGCTTGGAGAGCGGGAATATAAAGTTTTTGCATGGAGTAAAAGTGATTACTGGCAGCTTGACCATGAGATTAAAAGTAAGAAGTTAAATGATGAGAAACTGGATGAATTGATGAAGCCAGAGCGTTGGGTAGATTATCAGGAAATATTCGGGAAAAAGTATAACTTTGAGCAGGCAGTAGGTTTGCAGGAGGCTTTGATGCTATGTGATATTGAGCCAGATGGAAGAATGCATGATGGGCTGGATGATGCATGGAATACAGCACGTCTTATTGAAAAATTGGAAAAGAATCCAAATTATAAGCTCATTTATAGGGAACGGCAGGAGCAAGAAGATTCACAGCCATTAAAGGTTCGATTAGGAGAACTATTTGAAGGGTTGAATTTGCAGATTGGATGATGAAGATGAGAGATAGCATGGATGGAAAATAAAGGGTAGATTATGGAAAATATAGATTTCATCACATATTGATATCCAGAATCATTAGCATTGAATTGCTCTATTTATAAAAATTAAATTATGGATTATTAAAGAAAATATAGCAATGCAGAATAACAGGAAAAGAGATTATTATGAAGAAAAAAATAGCAGTACTGTTTCCAGGAATTGGTTATACTTGTGATAAGCCATTACTCTACTATACAGGTAAACTTGCGGTAGCAAGGGGATACAAACTTGTGAAAGTAGAATATGGTAATTTTCCATCAGGAATAAAGGAAAATAAAGAAAAGATGGAAGAGGCTTTTCATTGTGGATTAGAGCAGGCAGAAAAAATTTTGCAGGATATTTGCTGGGAAGAATATGAAGATATATTATTTGTATCAAAGAGTATAGGAACAGTCATATCTTCTGCATTTGCCAGAAGGCATCAACTCTCAGCGAAGAATATTTTATTTACACCACTTCAGCAGACATTTTTATTTGCAGATGGGAATGGGATTGTATTTCATGGAACGGCAGACCCGTGGGCTGATACAAAAGATATTACAGAAGGATGTAAAAAGTTAAATCTTCCTCTCATTTTGACAGATGAAGGAAATCATTCTCTGGAAACAGGGGATACATTAAAAGACTTAGAAAATCTTCAACAGATAATAGGTTTACTATTTAATTCATTAGACAAATAGTAGCTGCGGGGATTTGGGGGAGAGGGCAGAAGTTTTCTGCTTGCTCTTAGAATATTGTAGATAGATATTTTTTATCTTATTATTACATATAGGCAGGTTAAATCATATCTCCTATTCCCAGTCATTTTCGAGTAAGCAGAAGACATTAGCTTCTGTCCCCAAATCCCCTCCCCCTGTTTAATTCACTTTCTCCAGCCACAGCACAGAAGCCAGTGAACTTCATAAGCCATATTTGTGGTCTCGGAGCAAGTGTTGGATGCGAGCGCGTGGAGCGAACATTCAACACGCCGCGACTAAAAGCACAAATATGGCTTATGAAGTTCACTGGCTTCGTCTATAGTTTATCTAATGAATTAAACAGTAATAAGAAAGGCGTGATTTTATGGGAAATTATATTACTACATATACGAGAAAACATTTTGATCCGATAAATCCTGATGCAGAATTAATTTGCATTGAGGATATTGCTCACGCACTTCCGATGATCTGTCGGGGAAATGGACATGTCAGCTCATTCTGGTCTGTGGGAGAGCATTGTATTTTATGTGCGAAGGAAGCAGCGGCAAAGGGATATTCTAATCGACTTGTATTGGCAGCTTTGCTACATGATGCGAGTGAGTGTTATATGTCAGATGTACCAAGACCTTTAAAACAGAATATGAATAAGTATAAGGAATATGAGAATCATTTATTAGATGTTATTTATACGAAGTTTTTAGGTTTCACGTTAAACATAGATGAGGAGAAGTTGATAAAAGAGATTGATAATGCATTATTGTGGTATGATTTAAAGTATTTATTGGATGAAGAATCAGAAGAAAAGCAGCCAAAGCTGCATGTGAAGGTTGATTATACGGTGAGATCATTTTCTGAGGTGGAAAAAGAGTATTTGGGGTTGTTCGAGAAATATAGAGAGGTATAGAATATAAGAAAAATACTATTAAGAAATATATTCAAAAATAAATATAAATGTAATCAGATATATTTGAAGATAGTGAAAAAACTATAATAATATTGTGAAGGAATAGAGAGGAGATTGAGATGAACGTACAGATTTTTGGGACGAAAAAGAGTTTTGACAGCAAAAAGGCAGAGCGCTATTTTAAAGAAAGAGGAATAAAATATCAGTTTGTAGATATGAAAGAAAAAGGACTTAGTAAGGGGGAGTTTCATTCTGTATGTCAAGCTGTAGGTGGTTATGAAAAGCTGATTGACCCTAAGTGTAAGGATAAAAACTTACTGGCATTGATTCAATATCTTTCTGAGGAAGATAAAAAAGAAAAAATTCTGGAAAATCAAAAGATTATAAGAACACCGATTGTCAGAAATGGAAAGCAGGCGACAGTCGGCTATGAGCCGGATGTTTGGAAAGATTGGAAATAGAAAAGATAGTAATAAGAAAATGAAAAAAGGATTGTCGTAAGATAGTTCTAAGAAAGGGTGTGAGCTACTCATGTGAGTTGTTTCGCACCCTTTAAATATTTTATCCTCTTACAGCAAGAAGACTCCGACCTCTAAGGTGGGAGATGAATTGCGTCTGCTACCTACTTGATTTAGTTCGGTATTATAAGTCTGATACTGTGAAGAAAAATCTGTAAATAGAATTTTTCTATAATAATGATAAGCGGAAAGTTTTAAAAAGACATATATTCCAAGTATAAATCATTAAATGCTTTATGATTTGCAAGGCTGATTTCTTCTGAAATTTCTGGAATATGTGTAAAGCGATGGGATAATTCAGAGTTCATCGCTAACATGCCTGCGCCTGCGAGAGAGCTGTTTCCGACGGATATGATTCGGTCGTTCAGTTCTTTGGGCAGCATACCGATTCCGACAGCTTTGGTATAATTGATTTTTTGCCCAAAACCTCCGGCGAGGTATAGATGTGCAATCTGAGAGTAATCAATACCATAGGAGGTTACGAGGATTTCTATACCGGCCCGAATAGCCGACTTTGCTAATTGAACCTCACGAATATCCTTGTTAGTAAATGAAATATTCTCTGTCAATGGATATCCATTATCGAAATATTTATCAGCAATCAATCCTGTGTTATCAACAATTTTTTCTTTTACAAGTTCATAGACTGTTTCAATGACTCCTGTTCCACAGATGCCAATTGGTTTTTTATTTGAAATAGTAGAAATGGCTGGATGATTATCGAAAATAGTTACGGTATCAATTGCGCCTGGAACACCGGCAATACCGTAGCGGATATTGCCGCCTTCAAAAGCTGGACCTGCTGCGGTTGAAGTTACGAGGAGTCGATCTTTATTACCGATAACCATTTCCCCGTTTGTACCAAGGTCTACGAGAAGTGAAACTTCTTCTTTTTGATCAATTCCGCAGGCTACAATACCACTGACAATATCGGCACCTACATAAGTACTGATCCCCGGAAGAATCGTCATGTTTTTGTAGGAATGCATGGAAATATCAACAGGGGTGAAAGGAAAGGATCCAAGACTTTCACAGGATAATTTCTGAAGTAAATGCTGCATAGTAGAGTTGCCGGAAATGATGACAGGAATAGAAAGTTTTGTGATATCTTTTCCTAGCTGAAATTGTTCGCAGATAGAATCTAAATCGTTTAATATAGTTCTCTGAAGCTCCAAAAGTCTTCCCTGATTGGCTATATCAATTCGTGAAAGGACATCGGTACCAAATATTCGCTGATGATTGATACTGGTTATGGTCTGTAATACTTTTTTTTGATTTGTATCAATGAGATTGGAGGCAATGGTTGTAGTTCCGATATCGACAGCGAGAGCAAGAGAATCATAACTGGAAATTTCGTTATGAGTGGATGAAGATGGAGCAGTAGCAATTTTCGAATCAGATTTTTCTGAAGATGGCTGCATTGAGATGTGTTGAACGGAGGCAGATTTAGATGAAGAGTCAGAGACAGTATCCGCCGCAGTAAACTTATTTGAAACAGATTTATCTGCCGACAGATTAAATGCAGAGGCAGCCTGAATCTGGTTTTCTTCATAATCTTCTATCTGAATAGTAAACTGCCCTTTTATATAAGCCTGACATGCCAGCCGCCAGCCTTCAGAGAGTTCTTTTGCTGAAAAAAAGGCAGCGTCATGTGTAGTATGGGCTGGTATATTATTTAAAAATTGTACCTTACATTTTCCACAGGTTCCTCTACCGGCACAATAGGCAGGTAAAAATTCTCCATTTTCCTGAAGGTGTGTAAGTAAAGATTTATTTTTATCGGAAATTGATAATTCAATTGTTTTCAATGGTGTTCCTCCTCAATTATTAATAACCATATTATAATATAATAATAGTTCCAGTGTAAATCCTTCAACTCGTAAACGCCATAAGCATCTGAAGCCACTCACAGATAAGATATCAGGGCAGTTCTTTTTGCGTCTATTATCGCAAATGAAAATTACTTTTCAATAGCAAACGGTTTGCTATACCATATTTTGTGATATTTGGCGGTATCCTTATTTAGAATATCATTAAGCAATTTGCAGATATAAGATATCTGGTCATTTGTGCCATTATCTACAGTTCCATAAATTTCTCCAGCTTGTATTTTCTGATTCATCTCTGGGCTGTTGTTAATTCCGAGAATAAGGGGGAGTTTGAGATTATGCTGTTTATAGTAATCGTAAACTCCAAGTGCCATGTCATCATTATTGCAGATAATGGCTTCTGCAGATTGGATAATGCTAGTATCCAGTTTTGAAAATTTCACGGAGGCAAGGTTTCTCTGCCAATCTGCGGAGAGATTAGTAAGCTGATTTAGAGGCAGGTTCTGGCTGTTTTCTAAAAAGCCATTTGTCCTTCTTACAGCATCAAAATGTGTCTGTTCTCCTTCGATTAGAATATAGTCCAGTTTATTATTTTTGTTTCGGTCCAGGTTTATTTTGTCTGTATTCCATACATTCTGGAGCATGTCTGCCTGAATGGCTCCTGCTTTTTTTGCCGCTGTTCCGACGTACCATGTCTGTTTGGAGATGGATAAGTCCTTTTTATCCGCTTCTCTGTTAAATAAAATAACAGGGATATCGTGGTTTGCTGTCTCGTTTAGGACGCTGGCGGCGGAAGATGGAGTTACAAGGTTAATAAGCAGGGCATCGAAGTTTTGGGTGTACATATATTGAAGCTGATGTTCCTGCCGGTTGGCATTTCCTTCTGCATCAAAGATTTCGTAAAGAACTTTTTTGCCAGAAAAAGAAGAACGGTCAATTTTGTTTTGGAGTTTGGTTACATAGTCGTTTATGAAAGTGTCGTCCATATCATAAACGGCGATGCCTATGTGGGTGTATCCATTCTGCGTTTTAGGTAATTTCCATATGGTTATGGTGCTTATCAGGATGATGATTAAGGTAAACAGGATGGAATTATAGCTAAAAAGATTTGTTTTCATAACGGAAATCCTTTCATGTTCTGTATAATTTATTATCTGTAGTTGATAAATATTGACTAAATTTTTGGAAAACTATTATGTTTAGAGAGTGTTTGAAAAATCATTCCTGCAACCTGCACGCTCTAATTTACGGTATATTTTGTATTCATTCAGGCGAAATATACCGTAAATTGGGGTGTGTAGATTGAATTAAAACTACTCTTCTAATTTGTCAGTAGTGCATCTAATTCCCCACTCTCAATAGCTGCCTTATCTACTTTATGACATGGAATAGATATATCTTTCATATATTTATTTCGTGAGTAAGTATCCAGCATTTGAATGCTTTCATAGCCAAGTTTGTATGTGTTTTTTATGTAAATGCAGTCTGTTTTGCCGTCTTGGATTTTCTTTATTACCTGTGCAGAAACAGGAAGAAGATAGCTTGGAGAAGGGCTGTTTTCAAAGGCTGCATAGTGAGAAAAGGCAGTTTGCATCGTGGCGGTAATTGCCAGTACATTATTGTAATCGTAGTGTTTTTCTTGTTGGGTTAAATAGTTTTCTGGATAAATTAACAGGATGCCAATTGCATGATTTTGTTCTTCATTAGCGATGATGGAAGATAGCTCATTTGAAGAAAGGCTTTTTTCATGCCACACGTCAAGTATAATAGAATTATTGTAAGCGTAATCTCGGATGGCATCTAATATACGGGAATTCTCTTTATTATAAGTGTAGGGAAGGATTACTGCTACCGTTTTTTTACTTCCGGTGTTTGTGCGTGTCATCATACATTGCGAGGAAAAAAAGGCAATGAAGAGTATTAAGATGATTACTAAAGCATATTTTTTCTTATTATTTTTCATCGGTTTCCTCCTGATTTTAATAACTTCTTTTAATTTAGCGTTATTGGTTACTGTCTATTTGAGCAGTTTTTTGTAATATATATTATAGATTTAGTTCAGTGTAGTATTGTTGGATTATTACAAGTTGCTGATTTTCTATAATTTTGTTTTATTGGATTCATCTGAATTTATCTCTGCAGTCTCCTCCAGTTTCGGAATAATTATCGTTGCGGTTGTTCCTTCATCTAATTCACTTTCAATAGTGACACCATACTGTTCACCGTAAATAAGTTTGATTCGCTCATCGACATTACGCACACCGATTCCAGAGCCTTGTTTGCTGGAAACAACCCGGTTGTGCATGATGTATTCCACAACTTTTTCTGGCATACCAAGTCCGTTATCGCTTACGTCAATGTGAATAAGGTTATCTTTTTCATAAACAGAAATAGTGATTTCGCCATCATCGTACACACCTTCCATACCGTGATAAATAGCATTTTCAAGTAGAGGCTGGATAGAAAGTTTGGGGCAGAGATAATGAAGAAGTTTTTTGTCTGCCTGTACGGAAAATTTAAACTTGTCCTTAAAACGGATATTTTGAATAGCGAGGTAACTTGTTGCGTGTTCCAACTCTTTTTCCAGTGGGATAATGTCTTTTCCCTGGCTTAAAGAAATGCGGAAAAACTTCGCGAGGGAGGATACCATTTGCTCGGCACCTTTATATTCGCCACTCTGTATCATCCAGATGATAGAGTCCAGCGTATTATAGAGAAAATGCGGGTTAATCTGAGACTGCAAAAGTTTTTTCTCCATTTTTCGTTTTTCCCGTTCATTTCTACGGATTTCGTCCATTTGGTTTTGTAATTTTTCTGCCATAATATTAAAATGTGCACTTAATGTTTTCAGTTCACCAATTCCATTTTCTGCGGCTTTTACTTCATAATTGCCCTTTCCGAATTCCTGCATGGTATCGAGTAATTGGTAGACAGGATTTGTGAAGTCATGGAACAGCAAAATGTCAGTGAAAACAAGAATAATTCCAACGATAAGCAGAAGCAGCCAGATTACATAATAAATACCCATATTTTCTGTGTGAATATTAAACAGGGAACTGACAAGGACGATATTCCAGCCGGTATAACCAATCTGCTGACGTTCGATCAGCCACTTTGTACCATGTAGCTTTTTGATGCTGTAATTGGTGCTGTTTAGAGCAATTTTAGTAGTGTTTTCTTTATATAAACCAGAAGAAATTTCTTTTATAAACGGATGATAAAGAAAGTTCGATGTATTATCAAGCAGGTAGCAGTAAGAGTTTTGCGTATTCTTATAATGCTCTAAAATTGCATCGATGGAATCGGTATAGTACTGCATTAAAAGAACACCGGATTTCATTTTGCCGTGATTAATGTACTCTACATAGCGGCTTATCTGAAATACCTGTTTTACGTTGTCGGGATAAACAAGTTTTTTTGAGCCGTAACAAATAGTTTCGATATTATCTTTTGCCTGAGTAAACCAGCTTTCATTTTGCATGGAAGTACTGGTTAAATTGTTAGAGTGCCATAAGTTTTTGCCATCTGTATCATATAAAGCGAGTCCATAGATTGTTTCTGAATTGCTGGTGATTTCATTTGCCAAAATAGTTTTAAAGTTCTTGTCCTGAATATCATATTTTTTAATTGTGTTGTAGTAAATGTTATTCATAATAGAATTGATTGAATCTATTTCATTTTCAATATTTTGTGCAAGTACATTTTTCTGCCTGCTGGTTTCTTCTATCGTTTTACGGACAAGATAGGTAGAAATATAATGAGAAAACAGTATCATGCAGCTTAAAATACAGAAGACAATCGAGATGGACATTATTAAAGGAAAAAGAACACGAATGCTTAATTTTTTATTGTTCATAAATAAATCCTTTCGTTTGTCAGGGAAGGAAATTTCCCGTAAATTGTGACGTACATCTTGCAAAAAGCATTTTTTAAACATACTCTGGATGCCGGGAGAAGGTCCTTTTAGTTATTTTCCCCTCCAAGTTTTCGGTATTTTACCGGAGAGATACCACAGTGCTTTTTAAATACATAGCTAAAGTAATTTGGTTCGGGGTATCCGACCATTGTTCCGATGACATGGCTTTTGTAGTCGGTCATTTTCAGTAACATTTTCGCTTCTTCCATGCGGCGGCTGATGAGGTAATTTAAAAAAGTAGTTTCCGTTCCTGCTTAAAAATCTTTGAAAAGTAGGAAGAACTCACATGAAGTTCCTTGCAAATGGACTCTACGGAAAGGTCAGGTTCACGGAAATGTTCCTCCACTAATTTCTTTGCATTTTCTGCTAAAATAACGTTATTATCTACCTGCTTTTTCTGAATCAATGTACGCATGAGCTGAAAATAATTAATAAGCCAGTTGTCGAGCTCTTCGCCAGTGTTTAAAGAAAGAATTTTTACCGCCATTTTTTTGGAACCGGCAAATTCTTTATCAGAGGTAATCTGATATTTTTTATAAAGACGGGCGAGGGAGAAGGAAATCTCTAATATGACGATCTGGTATTCATTTAAGTTGTAATGGGCTTCATGTAGATGTTCAAGCATATTTAAAACAGCAGTTTTCAGTTCTTCTTCAGAACAGTGAGTTATGATCTTCTCAATGGAATCTACTTCGGAATTCCAGTCATCGTCTTTTTGAAGCGGTGCATCCTTTTGGAGCGGAAGGATGTCATTATAGTAAGTATAGCTCTCATCTTGAATGACTACATTATAATCAAGTGCTTCTAGAGCCTGCTGATAGAGGACAGGAAGTGCCCTTAAACTGGTACCGCTGGAACTGATACCGCAGGATATTTTCGTGTGAAAAATACGTTCGATAATGACGGAGGCCTCCTGTATAGTACGGGTAATCCGTTCAATATCGTGCTTTTTATTGCCACATAGCAAAAATACTTCTCTGTCAATCATACCGAAATGGTAGAGGTCCGTTATTTTTTCGAGAGATTCTTTAATCGTTTCCTTGATGGAAAGTTCGGAAAGAACATCATTTAAATCATTTTCACGAGTCTTTACAGTAATGATGTGAAAAACTTTATAATCAAGATTCAGTTTTAAATTTTTCATTTGAAGAGTACAATAATCTTCGGTAAGAGTTTCTGTTAAAAGCTGTGTAAAAAACTGCTGCCGAAGAAGAGGAATACTTTCTGTATAAATGTTCTCCAAGCGGGTGCGGTTCATTTTCTCGGCATATTCTTTTTCGAGTTCCTCATGCATTGTAGTGAGAAGTTTCTGCATTTCGTTGTAGTTGATTGGTTTCATGATGTATTGTGAAACTCCATAGCTGATAGCGGTTCTGGCATATTCAAAATCATCCCAACCGGAAAAAAGAATAATTTTCGTGTTTATGTAGTTCTCATGAATGGTTTTAGAAAGCTCTAAACCGTCCATAAATGGCATTTTAATATCACTGATTAAAAGGTCTGGGTGATATTCTTCAATGAGTTCTAAGGCCTCTTTCCCGTTTTGTGCCGTACCAACAACGGAGAAACCAAGGCTCTCCCAGTCGATGCCGTTTTTCATTCCATATAATATTTGCTGTTCATCATCAGCTAAAATAATAGTAAAGTTTATCAAGATTTTTTCCTCATTTTTCCTGTAGTTTATTTGTGGTTATTTATATGGTATTTGCTTTTAAGTTTGTTTTTTATAGTTACGTTGTTGTTTGTTTTGAAATTTATTTTTTATAGTTGTTTTTCTATTTATTGTGTTATTTATTTTTGACATAGTTCTTTTGGTATGGATTTTGCTACTTATTTTATTATTTTGCAGCCGTTTAGATTGTACCATAAATAAGAGCAAGTCGATTACATTTTATATCAATCAACTTGCCCTTACTTATTTGCCCTATAATGTTTTATAACTGTTCCGAAACATAGAATTTATTTGAAATGTAAGTTTGTAAATTTAATGAATCGGAATAGTTAGTGTTATATACTTTGCACAGTATCCTGTTGTTATATTGCAGAAAGCCTTTTTCAAACACGCTCTAGTCTTATACCTTGTGTAATATTCTGCGATTATTCTTCAGCTTTACCACTAATCTTAGCAACTACTTTTTTCATAAACTCATCATTAAGCTTATATTTAGTCTTAAATACAACGTAAGCAAGAATGATGCCGAGAGCTGGTACAATGCACATCAGCACACGGATGGAGTTCTGTGTTGCTAAAGACTGTACTGCATTTGGAACGTATCCAGTTAATTCTAATACGAATCCGATTGCTAAAGCTGTAAAAGCTGCGGTCAGTTTTACGATTAATGTCTGAAGGGAGAATACGACACCTTCATTTCTGACACCTAATACATATTCGCCATAATCAACAACGTCTGCAAGGAAAACGGTAGCACATCCAAGTTCAAGACCTGTACCAGTTTTAACGATAATTCCCGCAATTGCAGTTAAAGGAATATTAGAAGGACATACAAATCCTACAATGAGCAGTAAGATAAGGCCGATTGGTGGAAGCGTACAAGCCATTAAGAATGCCTTTTTTCTGGATAATAATTTTGTGACTTTAGGGAAGATTAATAATCCAACTACCTCTGCAACAGATGCACTGATCATGAAAGCAGATAACATTCCGGCATTATTGCAAACATAGCTGAAATAATATGTAGCAACACCCATGATAGCCTGAATTCCAATATTGTATAATAAAATTAAGAGGACAGCCCATCTTAACTGGTCATTCTTTTTGATTACAGTGAAAATATCTCTGAATTTCATTTTCTCTGCAGTTCCGGTAGCCTGCTGTTTCTTTGGCAGGTTGATAACGCAGACAGCCATTGTAAAAATAAAGGTTGCTGCGATAATTAATGCAAATCTGTGGTAACCAGTATAGTTGCCGCCAAGTCCTTTGATAATCTGAACACCGAAGCCGGCGATGATAAGAGACTGACCGATGCTGGCAAAAATTCTTGGTAAAACAGATACTTTTTCACGTTCTTCCGGGTCGGAAGTTAAGTTAGGAATAATAGACCAATACGGAATATCCATAATCGTATAAGTCATTCCCCATAAAACATAAACGACAGATGCAAATACACAAAGACTTACACCTGATAAATGAAAGTCTGTAAATACGGTAATGAATACAAAAGCGTTAATCAATGTACCGATAACAAGCCACGGAACGAATTTACCCCACCGGCTTCTCGTATTATCAACAATCATACCCATAAATAAATCGTTAAAAGCATCCCACAACTTTGCAACGAAGAACATACTTCCGATAAATGCGGGAGCAACTTTAATAATATCTGTAAAATAAATCATAGAAAAAGTTGCAATCATTCCATAGATTAAGTCTTTTCCTAATGCACCAAAGGCAAAGCAGTACTTCACACGATTTGGTATTTTTCCCTGGTATATAACACCACTGTTACTGTTGTTTTCCATTTTTCCTCTCCTCTTTTTTTATTTGCGTGTTTCTTAACTTGATTGGAGTTTAGCATTTTAGAAAAAAGAATGACATTTGATATTCTATTTAAAAAATATGAATTTCTATTTTGGAAGATTGGATTAGAAGTGGGATTATGGTAGACTAATTGAGAATCACAGGAAATATTCTGAGAAAGAAAATGAAAGAAAATAGGAGAATATAAGAGAAAAATAAAAAAAGGGGCAAATAAAAAATGAAAGAAGATATATATGAAAATAAATGGGATAAACTACTGAAAATCCATACAATGGGACGCGATGATTCCAATGCAGGACAATATTATTATCCCTATGAACCAACGCCATATTCTGTATTAGAAAGGCTGGCAAACACAGGAATCATAAGAAAAGGCAATACACTTCTTGATTACGGGTGTGGAAAAGGCCGTGTAGACTTTTTCCTTGCCTATCAGACCAGATGCAGGTCCATCGGCGTGGAATATGATGAGAGAATCTACAATAAAGCAATAGAAAACAAAGAAAAAGCCATTTCAGCAGGAAGAGTAGCATTTAAAGCGGAAAATGCCGAATACTTTTCTGTACCAAGAGAAGTAGATAGAATTTACTTCTTTAACCCATTTTCACTTGAAATTTTGCAAAAAGTGATACACAGGATACTAGAATCCTATTACGAAAAACCAAGAGAGATAAAACTACTGTTTTATTATCCGTCAGATGAATATATTTCTTATTTAATGACCGTAGATGAATTTATGTTTGAAGACGAAATAGATTGCAGAGATTTATTTCCGGGAAATGATATGAGAGAGCGGATTGTGATATTTGGATTATAAATACTTCAATGAGAAAATGATATTACTTATCTATTATATTCGGTAATGAAATTGCGGCGTTTTTAATATCATTTTCATATAATATTATTGCAATGAGTAAAATAATTGCTGGAATATATCTTTTATACGATTTTATAACATTAATCTTATATACATTGATTTTATTTTTGTAATCTTCTCTGCTATCTCTCTGGATATTACAAAATTCAAAATTACCACAAATTTTAATAATACGAGGCAGGATAAAAATGGAAAATAAACATATTCAAAATAATAGAAATGAAAATAATAAGAAAAATGACACAACAAAAAAGATAGGGAAAATACATATTCAAGAAAATGAATATATAAAAAATCGAAATAATTTTTACAATCAGGAAGATATTCAAGGAAATGTACACTATGACAGTACACATAAAGAAGGACATTCTCATAAGCATGAGGAATTGTCAGAACATCAACATATTGGTAAATCAGAAAAGTCATCAGTGAATCAGCACACTCATAAATCAGGAGAGTTGTCAGTGAATCAGCATACTCATAAATCAGGAGAGGCATCAGTGTGCCAGCATACCCATACCCATGTAGATGCAAACGGAAATGTTTACACTCATACACACACCCATTCGCCCCAAATCGTGAAAAACGAACTAAACCGCATTGCCCGGATTATAGGTCATATGAAGTCTATAAAAATTATGATTGAATCTGGAAGAGATTGCAGCGAAGTGTTAATTCAGCTCGCCGCTGTAGATGCCGCAGTCAAGAGCCTTAGCCGAGTTATATTGAAAGAACATATGTCAACTTGTATTGTTGATGCGATAAAAACGGGGGATGATGAGGCGATTGAAGCATTGAATGATGCGATAGACAAGTTTATGAAGTAAATTCTGGAGTTCGTCTGCCTCGCCAGCTCGGTAATTCAAAATTCACCATTGACATTTGGAAAGAAAAGGATTATTATATGCAAACAAGTTCGTTAGTGAACTAATTGCCGAAAGGCAACCTAAGGAATATGAAAAAGATACATAACAGGAGGATAAAACTATGCGGGATTCGTTAATTAATACCTGTGGAATGAAGATGCGTAAGCTTCTTGATAAAAAGTCAGAGGTGTTTGCACAGAAATACGGAGTGAGAAATGTAGAACTGGAGATTCTTTTATTTTTATATCATTCACCATGTGGTGATACAGCAAAAGATATTGTGGAGGAGAAGAATTTATCCAAAGCACACATTTCAAAGTCTGTAGATAATTTACGGGCGAAAGGTTTTGTCGTTTTGACAGAGGATGAGAATGACCGCAGAAAGAGACACATTGAGTTGACTGAGAAGGCTGTGGAAGCAGCGAAAAATATGCTGGAGGTTCATAATGAATGTAAAGAGGTTGTCATGCGTTATGTGACGGATGAGGAGAAAGAACTTATGAACCAGATAATGCAGAAGATGCTTCGCAGTCTGGATGAGGAACTTCAAAAGTAACAGAATTACTTTACGGAAATATTTACAGATAGCATTTACAGGAAGTATTTTTAATGGCATCGACTGATAATGCCACTGGAAAATGACCGGGAGAAATTTTAGATAATTTTTGGAGTATTGATGAAGATGATGACCAAAGAGTTAGTCAGATTAGAAGAAAGGAATGCAGTATATGAAGTCAGTGGCAATAGAAAGGGAATTTGGCAGCGGAGGACGGGATATCGGAATTCGCATCGCGAAAGAGGCACAGATTCCTTACTATGATGGACAGTTGCTGATTGAGGCCGCGAAAGGATATGGCATAGAGATTGCAGCTCTTAAGGAGTTTGACGAGAATAAAGTAGGAAGTTTTCTCTATAATATCGCGATGATGGCAGGCTATAATCAGTATGAAAATATGGCGAAAATTAATGAGATTTTCTATGGAATGAAAGAGACGATCAAGAATCTTCATGCAGAAGGTCCGGCGGTTTTTATCGGAAGATGTTCTACAGAAATTTTGAAATCTTGCGAAGATGTTGTGACAGTTTTTGTTCGCTGTAGTGATAAGGAGAAGAGGGTACAGCGCATTTTTGATAAGGAAAGTGTAGACACGATGCAGAAGGCACGTCGTTTAATGGACAGAAAGGATTGGGGCAGGGAAAAGTATTTTAAGTTCTGGACGAAAAAGGACTGGAAGGACGAGAAGAACTATGATCTGGTTCTTGATACAGCGAAGTTTTCTTTGGAGGAGTGCTCAGAGATTTTATTGAAGAGGATGAACGAGTAGGCATTGGAAAGTATAATAATAAACGATGCTGATTTTTGATGAACATAGTAGTCAGAGTAAAATTGTTTTGACAAAAAGTAGTTGGAGGACATAAAGAATGACAAAAATATTTAAAAATATGGCCCCATACTGGTATATGATCGTTGCGATTGTGCTGTTGCTTATTGTGCAGGCGTTTGGCGATTTGTCGCTGCCGCAGTATACGTCAGATATCATTGATGTGGGAATTCAGAATAAAGGTGTGGAGCATATTCTTCCTGTGAAAATGACGGAGGATGAGTATGAGATTTCGCAGTTGTATATGACTTCGAAAGAGAAGAGAATATGGAAAGATACTTATGAGAAAAAGGGTGAGTATTACATTTGCAAGGCGGAGGATGAGGAGAAGCTGGATCAGTTAGATGATACATTTCTTACAGCGATTTTCTTAAATCATAACATGTCAAATGTAAAAGAATCGCAGTTTAAGAAGATGATTAAGAATTCGATTGCTTCGAATCCTGCGATGGCTCCGATGAAGGATAAAATAGATGATATGAGTGTCGATGAGATTGGAAAGATGCTCAACATGGAGTTTAAGAGCTTTCAGGAGGAAGATGATAACGGGAAAAAGGTTACTTACGTTGATGTGCGCCCAATGCTGTATCAGATGAAGCAGACAGGAATGATGAGTGCCAAAGATATCCAGAAGTCCAGAGAAGAAATCGAAAAGAAAATGAACGATATTGGAGAGAGTACTTTATTTTCTACAGGTGTTGCCTATGCGACAAAATGTGATAAAGCTGCAGGAGTAGATATCGATAAGATACAGACAGATTATCTCTGGAAAGAAGGCGGCCGTATGCTTGGAATTGCATTTATGATTCTGGTAGCGGCGATTGGAGTCGGTTTTCTTGCTTCTAAGGTAGGTGCGAGTGTTGGCAGGGATTTGCGAGGAAAAATCTATAAAAAGGTTATGGGATTTTCAAATGCGGAAATGAACCGTTTTTCTACAGCATCTCTTATTACAAGAAGTACAAACGATATTCAGCAGATTCAGATGGTTACAGCAGTTATGCTGAGACTTCTTTTGTATGCACCGATTATCGGAATTGGTGGAATTATTAAAGTGTATCAGACCGGAGCAGGAATGGAATGGATTATTGCTCTTGCGGTTGTTGTGATTCTCGGATTTGTTATGCTGCTTGTTTCGATAGCGATGCCGAAGTTCAAAATTATGCAGACATTAGTAGATGGTCTTAACCTTGTTTCCAGAGAGATTTTAACAGGACTTTCTGTTATTCGTGCATTTGGCAGAGAGAAAACAGAGGAAGAGCGTTTTGATGAAGCGAATAAAAAGTTGACAGGTACGCAGCTTTTTACAAACCGTATTATGACGTTTATGATGCCGGGAATGATGTTTATCATGTACAGTGTTACCATTCTGATCACATGGGTTTCCGCACAAAAAATTGATGCGGGTACGTTACAGGTTGGTGCGATGACAGCGTTTATTACTTATGCAATGCAGATCGTTATGGCATTTCTTATGATGACAGCGATGTCTATTATGGTACCAAGAGCGGGTGTTGCAGCAGATCGTATTGATGAAGTTCTTAAGACAGAAGCTTCTGTTCAGGATGTGAAGAAGCCAGAAACGCTTAAGGAGCATAAAGGTGTTCTGGAATTCTCACATGTAGATTTCAAGTATACGGGAGCAGAACATAACGTGCTTTCTGATATTGATTTTAAAGTGGAGCCAGGCAAGATAACGGCAATTATCGGAAGTACCGGCTGTGGAAAGTCTACGCTGGTTAATCTGATTCCAAGATTTTATGATGTGACAGGTGGACAGATTACATTAGATGGCAAAGATATTCGTCGGATTTCTATGGAAGAACTCCGAGAGGAAATCGGATTTGTGCCACAGAAAGGTGTTCTTTTCTCAGGAACAATCGCTTCTAACCTGCGATTTGGAAAAGCAGATGCGACAGATGAGGATATAAAAGAAGCAGCACAAATTGCCCAGGCGACAGAATTTATTGAGACGAAAAAAGAAAAATACGACAGTCCGATTGCCCAGGGCGGAAGTAATGTATCTGGTGGACAGAAACAGCGTCTTGCGATTGCAAGAGCGATTGCGAAAAAGGCAAAAGTACTTGTATTTGACGATAGTTTTTCCGCACTTGATATGAAGACAGATGCAGCACTTCGTAAGGAATTAAATGAAAAGGTGCAGGATGCATCTATCGTAATTGTAGCGCAGAGAGTCAGCACGATTTTACATGCAGATCAGATTCTTGTTTTGGATGATGGAAAGATTGTTGGAAAAGGAACACATGAAGAACTGCTGAAAAACTGTGAGGTATATCTTCAGATTGCTAAGTCACAGCTTTCTGAAAAGGAGCTTGGACTTGAGAAATTAGGTTTGGCAGAAGAAAAAGCAGAGAAGGAAACAAATAAGAAAGAAATCCTTTCTACAAAAATTGATGAGAAAGAAAATAACAAATTAAAGAAAAAGTCTGATGACAAGAAGTTAAAACATAAGAAAGGAGGTAAGTAAAATGGCTGAAAATAAAGCAGGAACATCAAACAGAGGCCCAATGGGTGGTCGTGGCCCGATGGGTGGCGGAAGAAGAATGATGCAAGGTGGAGAGAAGGCAAAGAACTTCAGTGGTTCTTTTAAGAAACTCATTCGCTATATTGGAAATTATAAATTTGCGATTCTTGCGGTAATGATTTTTGCGGCAATATCTACAGTATTTTCAGTAGCTGGACCAAAGGTTATGGGAAAGGCAACTACTGCGCTGGCCGAAGGTCTGATGAAAAAGATTGCCGGAACAGGCGGGATTGATTTTACCCGTATCGGAAAGATCCTTTTGCTTACTTTAGGATTGTATCTGACAAGTACAGTGTTTAACTTTTTACAGGGATGGATTATGACAGGAGTAACACAGAAAATCTGTTACCGCCTTCGAAAAGAAATCTCGGAGAAAATTAACCGTATGCCGATGAAGTACTTTGAAAGTCGTACTTATGGTGAAGTTCTTTCAAGAATCACCAACGATGTAGATACATTAGGTCAGGGATTAAACCAGAGTGTAACGCAGGTTATTACTTCAACAGCAACGCTTATTGGTGTCGTTGTAATGATGCTCACCATTTCACCGTTAATGACATTAATTGCATTTATCATTTTACCGGTATCAGCAATCTTAATGTCTACAGTCGTAAAGTTTTCTCAGAAATATTTCCGCACACAGCAGGAATATCTTGGACATATTAATGGACAGGTAGAAGAAAGTTACGGTGGCCATCTGGTTATTAAAGCATTTAATAAAGAAAAAGACATGGTAAAAACATTTGATGAAACCAATGGAGTCTTATATGAATCTGCATGGAAATCTCAGTTTTTGTCAGGTTTAATGCAGCCAATCATGGCATTTGTCGGAAACCTTGGGTATGCCGGAGTTGCTATTTCCGGTGGACTGTTAGCAATTAGAGGAACGATTGGTGTCGGTGATATTCAGGCATTTATTCAGTATGTAAAGAACTTTACACAGCCAATCCAGCAGATTGCTCAGGTTATCAATCAGGTACAGTCCATGACAGCAGCCTCCGAGAGAGTATTTGAATTCTTAGAAGAGAAGGAAGAAGATCAGGAACACGAGGGAGCGGTATCTGTAGAAAACGTAACAGGAGAAGTAAAATTCTCTCATGTGAATTTTGGCTACAATCCAAATCAGACGATTATCAACGATTTTTCTGTAGACGTAAAGCCGGGTCAGAAAATCGCAATTGTCGGGCCTACCGGTGCAGGAAAAACAACAATGGTGAAACTGCTTATGCGTTTCTATGATGTAAATAGTGGTCAGATTCTTTTAGATAATCATGATGTTCGTGATTATAACAGACGTGATCTTCGTAAAGCATTTGGAATGGTGTTACAGGATACATGGCTCTATAAAGGAACTATTATGGAAAATATCCGTTATGGACGTTTGGATGCAACAGATGAAGAAGTTATCGAGGCAGCAAAAGCAGCTCATGCAGACAGCTTTATCCGAACACTTCCGGGCGGTTACAACATGGAACTAAACGAAGATGCAAGTAATGTGTCTCAGGGACAGAAACAGCTCCTTACTATCGCAAGAGCTATTTTGGCAGATAGCAAGGTAATGATTCTTGATGAGGCAACATCTTCTGTAGATACCCGTACAGAGGCTCTTATCCAAAAGGCTATGGATAATCTTATGGAAGGCAGAACGAGTTTTGTAATCGCGCATAGATTGTCTACGATTAAAAATGCAGATGTGATTCTTGTGATGAAAGATGGAGATATTATCGAACAGGGAAATCATGAGGAGTTACTTGCGAAAGGTGGATTCTATGCTCAATTGTATAATTCACAGTTTGAAGAAGCAGCATAATAGAGTTTGAATTCTGGTTTGCCGCAGGCAAGGAGACGCTCTCAGTAAATAAAATAACCTATATTTGTGACTTTAGTCGCTGCGGTTTGAATACTCGCTTACACACGCTCGTATCCAAACCTTGCTCCGAGGCCACAAATATAGGTTATTTTATTTACTGAGAGCTGTCTTTGGAAGTTGAAGAATAGTCAGAATTTATGTTTTGGGGAGAGTTGAGATTTTATCTGTTTTTTATAGATTTGTATAGTTCCCCTTTACATTTTCAATGGAAACACTTTTTTTCACAAGATGAGGTCATAAATCAGTTCAAACTTTTAATTAGATGAAAAAAGCAGTATTCATAAATCAATATGCCATTATAATAATATTTTAAACGTCAATCCAATGGAATTCCATTTTCCAGAAATTGTATATCCTCTGCCTTCTCACCCAAATCCCTCCAACTGATTTTCTGAGCTGCTAACAAACAGAACTCGGTTTTTGGATACAAAATTTTTGGACGATTTGATAAGAAAAGTGTAAAGAATATATATTCAAATATTTGAATATATATTTTAGGACGAAAATGATAAGTGAAATACACTGGTTTTAAGATGAAAAAAATCAAGGTAAAGAGTTTTTGACTTTAATGCTGGAATAAATTTTTGCCTTCTTGACATATTATTTTTAAAGAGGTAAGCTAGTTATAAAATAGTAGATAATATATTATCTAAAATAGCTTAAAAACGGAGATTTTAGATAATATATTATCTAAAAAATAAGAATAAATATGAAAATATGAATAAGATTGAGCACAAACAAGATTGAGTATAGAATAGTGGAGTGAGAAAAGGAGATACATTGATGGAGGCGTTGGTTTGGGAAACAGCGGAGGAACTTGATATGAAGCTGGCGCAGAGGGTGCGGAATATTAGGCGGAGGAGAAAGATTTCGCAGGAGGAACTTTCTCGTATGAGTGGGGTGAGTTATGGTTCTGTGAAGAGGTTTGAGGCTACGGGGAAGATTTCGTTGTTGTCGCTTACGAAGCTGGCGATGGCGTTGGATATGGCAGATGAACTTCGTGAGTTATTTACACAGGTTCCATATCGGAATATTCAGGAGGTTATTGATGAAAGAAAACGGAACACTACAAGTTTTATATGATGGAAAAGTAGTTGGAAATCTGGCGTTAATGGCAGGAAGAAAGATTGCATTTGAGTACAGTGAGGAATGGCTGGAAACAGGATTTTCTATTAGTCCTTTTTCTTTGCCGTTAAAGGAGCAGGTTTTTATACCAACAAAAGAGTATTTCGGCGGTTTATTTGGTGTTTTTGGGGATAGTCTTCCTGATGGGTGGGGTAATTTATTATTGAGTCGTATGTTGCGGAAAAAAGGAATGAAGCCAGAAAAAATGACAATGCTGAATCGTTTGGCGATTGTGGGACAGTCTGGAATGGGAGCATTGACGTATCGGCCGGAGGAACATTTTTCTTTTGAGCCGCAGGGATATAATTTAGATGATTTAGCATTACAGTGCCAGAAGATATTGAATACAGAGTATTCAGAAAAATTGGATGAGTTGTATCTGCTGGGAGGAACCAGTGGAGGTGCCAGACCTAAGATTATGACGGAAATTGATGGAGAAGACTGGATTATAAAGTTCCCAGCTCATGTAGACGGTCAGGATGCAGGAGGGATGGAGTATGAGTATGCTTTATGTGCGAAAGCGTGTGGAATTGATATGACGGAAGTGCGGCTTTTTCCATCAAAGAAATGCAAAGGCTATTTTGGTATTAAGCGTTTTGACAGAGAAAGAATAGTAGATGGAACAGGAACAAAAGTAAAAGCAGGAAATAAGAAAAAGAGGATTCATATGTTAACAGCAGCGGCATTGTTGGAGCTGGATTTTGAACAGCCGAGCCTGGATTATCATAGCCTTATGAAATTGACTAAGATTTTGACGAGAGATAATGAAGCTGATGTAAGAGAGATGTTTCGCAGAATGTGCTTTAATGTGTTTGCACATAATAGGGATGATCATTCTAAGAATTTCACATATTTGTACGATGAAATGAAAAAGGGATGGCGATTGAGCCCTGCGTATGACCTTACTTTCAGCAATACTTACTATGGAGAGCATACCACAATGGTAGATGGTAATGGAAGAAATCCAGGGAAAAAGGAACTGCTGGCGGTGGGGATGCAGGCAGGTCTGGAAAAAAGCTGGTGCGAGGAAGTAATAGAAAAGATGAAAAATACGGTGGAAGAACGGTTGGAAAGATATTTATAGAGGTGGAAGTATAGTAACAATATTTAAATAGCGTATAAGAGTATCTGGAAAAAAGAATGTGACAGCCTATCTTAAGTAAAACTTAAAAATACTTAAGATAGGCTCTTTTTTTCTTTTTTCATGCCGAAATAAGGTATAATAAAATAATAAAAAATGTTTTACAAAAAAGATTCTTATTAGTATTTTTTTGTATAGAGGTTTTTATAAATCAAATAAGAAAATTCAGTAAGTGTATTGCTGGTGTATCAAATATGAAATGCAGCAATAAATACTGAGATTGGAAGATGTTTAAGAAATTATTTTAGAAAGGCAGATAGATTTGGAAGAGAATAGTTCAAGTATTTTAGTTGTGGATGATAATCCGGAGATTCGGGAGATTATACAGGTATTGCTCGGTGGTGAAGGGTATCTGGTAGAGACAGCGGGAAATGGCGTTAAGGCATTGGAGATGTTGGAAAACAGGGAGTATGATCTGATTATTCTTGATATTATGATGCCGGGAATGGATGGATATCAGACATGCCGGAAGATGAGGGAAGAGAGTAATGCACCGATTTTATTTTTGAGTGCGAGAACGAAGGACAGTGATAAGACATTAGGATTTTCGAGTGGCGGGGATGATTATCTGGCGAAGCCCTTTTCTTATAATGAGCTGATTAGCAGAGCGAAGGCGCTGATTCGCAGGTATCAGGTTTATAAAGGAAAGGCGGAGAAAGTAGAGACACCAAAGAATTTTTCCTGCAAGAATCTGGTTGTGGATGAGGAGACAAAAAGTGTATATTCTGATGGGCAGTTATTGGAGCTTACAGATACAGAATATGCGATATTGCTGTTGCTTTTGAAAAATAGAAGGCAGGTCTTTTCGACAGAGCGGCTTTATGAAGCAGTATGGAAAGAGAATTTCTATTATGGAGCGGAGAATACGGTCATGGTGCATATTCGAAATCTTCGAAGAAAGGTAGAAAGAGATTCTAAGAATCCGATGATTATAAAGACCTCCTGGGGAAAGGGGTATTACTGTGATTAAAAAGGTACAGACAAAGGCGAAAGGATGGAAGATTCATACGCAGTTGATGGTTCTTATTCTTTTGACGGGGCTGGCAAGCATTTTATTGTTTGAAGTTTTGTGGCTGAATAAGTGGGATATTTACGAGTATGTTCAGCAGGTTCCGGGATTCCGGGATATGTCACAGGATGAGGAGTTTTGGGAAAAACTGCGGACAGAAGCTGCCAATTATAATATTCCGTCTTCTGAAGATGATAAGGAGGGGATTAAAAAGATACAGCCATTTCTTAGTCAGGGAGACAAATATACGGGCATTTATATTTATAGCTTAAAAGAGGGAACCTATGTAGCAGGAAAGTTTCCGAGCGTGTTAAATAATGCGGCATTTAGTAAATTTTTTGATATGGGTTATCAACTTACTGGTGGAGAAGGTGAGGAGACGTATGAGTTCCCGATGAAGTTTAAAAATGGATACGCAACGGTAATCGTGTGGTTTTATCATAGAGTGCGATTTATTTATCCATATTGTATTTTTTGTTTGACAGTCAGCATCGGATTGTTCTTCGGAGTGATTTTATTTTTCATAAAAAAGAAAATGAATATGGTTGCCTCGTTGAAGGATGAAATTTTGCGAATGGCAGCAGGTAATCTCCGAGACAGCGTGCCGGAGATGGGTCAGGACGAGATTGGAATTATCGCAGAAGAACTGGATAATCTGCGGACAGCTCTGCAGGATACTTTGGTTCGTGAAAAGGAAAGCCGCAGGGCAAATCAGGACTTGATTACAGCGATGTCCCATGACTTGAGAACGCCTTTGACAATTTTAAATGGATATTTGGAAGTACTTCGATTAAACCGAAACCCGGAAATGCATGAGGAATATCTGAATCGCTGTCTGCAAAAGACAAGTGACATCCGGGAAATGACGGACAGAATGTTTGAATATGCACTGGTATTTGAGGAGGTAGATGATCCGAAAGTCAAGGAAATACCAATAGAATATTTTAGAGATTGCATTAATGAACATAGTGACTTTATCAAGCTTGCAGGATTTCAGCCGGAGCTTGATTATACGAATGTAGAAAGATGGATTACTGGTGATAAAGGAATGATAAAAAGAATATTCAGTAATCTTTTTTCAAATATTCTGAAGTATGGAGATAAGTCGGTTCCAGTAAATATAAAAGGCTGTTTTACAAAGACAATGTATATACTTACAATGTCGAACGGTATTAAGCAGCAAAGTACAGGAGTGGAAAGTAATCATATCGGTTTAATGAGTGTGGAAAAAATGATGCAGCAGCTTGGGGGAAAGAGTTCATTTTCGGAGGAAAATGGATTGTTTTCTGTGAGATTGGAGTTTCATTTGACAGCATATGGAAGAGTTGACAGACCAGAGACTTACTCAGGAAATAATGCAGGAATTATTTAAGGGAAAATCAGTTCTGACTCAAAATAAAAAGCCTTGAGAGAAAATCAAGAAGATTTCACAAAATGTTCACAAATTTTTAGCACTCAACACTTGACGTGGCTAATAATAAGTGTTATATTACAGCTAGAACAAAGGAGAGGACATAAAGAGATAAGAAAAAGAGTTCCAAACCAAAGTTCAGAAAAATCATTTCAACATAGTCGAAAGAAAGATGCTTCCGATTTGCTGAAGACAGTAAAAGAGTTTGAAAGGAGCAATGACTTATGATGATGCCTAGTATTTTTGGAGAGAATTTATTTGATGATTTTGATAGCTGGTTTAGTGACCCGGTTGAAAAGAGATTTTTCGGTAAGAAGAATCCGTTATATGGAAAACATGCAAAGAACCTTATGAAGACAGATGTAAGAGAGACAAAGGATAGTTACGAAATAGACGTTGATCTTCCAGGATTTAAGAAAGACGAGATTAAGATGGAACTTGAGAATGGATATCTTACCATTTCTGCTGCAAAAGGTTTAGATAAAGATGAGACTGACAAAGAAACTGGTAAGTATATCCGCCGTGAACGTTACGCAGGTAATTTATCAAGAAGCTTCTACATTGGAGATGTAAAGCAGGAAGATGTGAAAGCTGCATTTAAGAATGGTATTTTAAGTATCAGCGTTCCGAAAGAAGATAAGAAAGCAAAAGAAGAGAAGAAATATATTACAATCGGTGAATAATTCCTTAACGTCTATTGAGAATCGAATAAAATCGAATAAAAAACTTGAAAATAAAGTTTAATAAAACAACAGATGACTGAAAGGAACTCTGATGAAATATAAGTGAACAGGTTAATAATACAGGCGAGGATTTCAAAGCAGAATTAGTAATGAAATTAGTAGCTTGAATAATAGATTAAAATATAATTTTTTAAAATTGATTATTTAAGAATCCGTTATTTAGGATTTTATTTGAAGGGAGAAATGACTTATGATGATGCCTAGTATTTTTGGAAATAATTTTGTAGATGATGTATTTGATGATATGTTCCCATTCGCAGGAAATTATACAACTGCTAACTATGATTTGATGAAGACTGATGTAAAAGACGCTGGTGACCATTACGAACTTGAGATGGAAATGCCGGGAGTTGAAAAAGAGAACATCAAAGCAGAACTGAAAGATGGTTACCTGACTGTTACCGCACAGCAGAATACTAACAAAGATGAGAAAGATAAACAGGGTAACTACATCCGTAGAGAAAGATATAGCGGAAGCTGCCAGAGAAGCTTCTATGTTGGTGAAGGTGTAAAACAGGAAGATTTGAAGGCTGCATTTAATAATGGAATTTTAACGGTAGCAGTTCCAAAAGAAGTGCAGAAACCAGTGGAAGAAAAACAGTATATTACTATTGAATAGTGATTTTTTAAAATAGACAGACGAAAATAGAACCCTCATACCGTCCTATCTGTGACTTTCGTTGCGATGTGTTGAATAGTCGCCCCTATACTCGCATCCAACACTTGCTCCCAGTCCACAGATAAGACGATATGGGGGTTTTATTTTCTGTTTTTTCATAAATTTGAAATCACTATTCAAGGTTGGTGGATTTGAGGGTGTCTGTCTATTTAATGAGTCGAATCAGTAACCTTTTGGAAAAGAGTTCTTACCGGATGTTTTAATTTGGTTTTTAAGGTGGATATATTTTCATTTTGCAATTCGATAGCTTTTTCTAATTCAAGGATATGTTGTTGCATATCTTCATTTTCTTTTCTTAAAGAAATAGTAGTGTTGCCGAGGACACGGATAATATCCTCGCACATATGTCTGGAATCCCATTCCCATTTTTTTATGTTTTTGAAATTCGTTTTAAATAAATCTTCGGAGCAGTTAAAATATTTTTCCATGATTCTACGGTTGCTGGCACGATAGTTTTCCATGAAGGCAGAAGCTTCTTCGGGAGTGAACATTCCCAGTTTTTCTGTATCGGGGTCTTCCGATGAAACTTCAGAGAGCATATGATAAAAGAAAGAAAAATCTTTTTTGGTAGCGTTAGGGATGCTGTTAAAGATTCGCTGCATTTCATTAGAGTTACCGCTCAAACGAGGGTTACGTTCAAAGGTGGTGATTGTATAATCATCTGTCAGGGAAAGACCAAGTGTGCTTAAAAAATCATCATAAATAGACCCATTTTTAAAATATTTTTTACCATAGCGGTGTACAATGATATTTTCAGGGCCTAATTCAGAAGCGATTTCATTTAAACCTTCTTCATAATTTAAATAAATAGCTGGGGGAGTGGTATTGATGAATTCCTCCCATGACATAGAACGGAAACGCTGTTTGGATTTCTTTATTTTTTGATTCCACATGGAATTTAATGCGGTATCCTGTCGTCGGAGATACACAATGATTTTTATTTTAAATGCACTTTTAAGAGATTCTTTTCTTAAAGTTTCCCATAAATCTTTTTTGAAAAAATGTGCACTGTGCCAGATGCTTTCATCGGAAAGAAGAATGTTATTATATTTAGAAAACATATAGATAATATGATCCATATTGAAACGAAAAATTCTGTGTTCGTCTAAAGTATTGATTTTTCCATTGGAATCATACTGATGGGCAATAAGAAAATGTCCATTGCGATATGGATTAACATCTTTATATTTTTGTTCAAAAATAGGAAAATATACTCCATTTTTCGAGAGTATTTCTTTGTTTTCATTGCAAAAATATTGGATAGAAGTGGTGGCTGTTTTGGGACAGCCGATATGTATGTATAATGTTTTCATGTTATCCTCTTTTCATTCTTTTTTTATTTATTTTGCAACGCTATTCAGAATCCTATATAATAGAAAACTATATGTTAAGATCTATAATCTCAATCACTCTTGGCTTTGACGGATCATGTCTAATATATCTATTCTTTTGATAGAAGTGCTGTAATTGGCAAGTGGATTCTGAATAGCTGTTCATAATTTTTAACACGGAGAGGATACCGTAGAAACATTAAAATAAGATTAAAGATTTTAGAACGTGTTTAAGCAAGAGTCAGTCTTATGCTACAGCTTCCTTTTGCAAGAGAGAATGAATCTTGTGCATGGCAGGTTGAAAAATTTCGGTAATTAATTCAATTGTCGGGAACTTTTATCTGAAGGAAGGCTAAGTGTAAAAATAGAACCCACTCCCAGTTCACTTTGCACACGAATTGTTCCTCTATGCAGTTCTATAATCTTATGTACGAGAGATAGCCCCAACCCAAATCCTTCTGTATTGCGAGATTTATCAGCTCGATAGAATCGATCATAAATGTGTTTTTTTGTTTCTTCACTCATACCACAGCCATAATCTTTTACTTCAAAAAAAACATAGTCTTTTTCTTTCCATAATTTAAGTTTGATAGAAGAGTTATTTTTGCTGTATTTCATTGCGTTGTTTATAATATTTTTCACGGCGATAGCCATAAGGCCTACATTCATATAAATGGATATATCATCAAGATTAGAATAAATCGTTATCTGTTTTTTAAACTGAAGTGGTTCCATGTCACAAACGGATTCAATGAGTGTTTTAAAGTTACTATACTCAAAATCATCTTTTATGCGTCCTTGCTCAAGACGGGAAAGTTGAAGAAGTTGTGAGATGATTTCAGTTGTTTTCGTATTTTGACGTTCAATTACGGTTAAAGATTCCGTATAATCATCTATGTTTTTTCCATATTTTTTTAAATACTGACATTCAGCAGATACAATGGCAGAAGGGGTTCGGAGTTCATGAGCAACATCAGAAGTGAACTGCTGTTGTTGTTGAAATAAATCTTCTAATCTGTCCATCATTCGGTTGTTTGCCTGAATCATAGCATCTAATTCCTTAAAAGGAGTGGTATATTCTATACGTTTAGCCAGATCACCATCAGTCCCAATCTTGTCGGCAGTATCCTTGATTTTTTTCATAGGGATAGTCAGTCGGGAAGAAACAATACCAATAAGTAAAAAGCCGATAAAAGCAATGACAAAAGTAAATGTATAGGAAATGTATTTCATTGTTTTATATTGGCTGTCAAAATCAGATGCCTTTCCGATATTTCTTACAATAACAAGGACTCTTTTATTTGTTATTGTATCTTTTTTTAAGTATGGGCGATCGTAAATATAGTAATAATCGGAAGAACATTTTACTTTTTGAAAATGCCACTGGTTAACAGGGATATTTTTTAATTTTTTATCTGGATAGTGACCACGGAAAAAATCTCCCTGACTGTCTAAAATAATTTTTTGTACATGATCTTCCTCAAAAATAAAATTTTTATTCACAAATATTTTTCCATTTCGTATATCAATATTGAGAAAATCATAGCGTGTTTCTTTCCTGATTTGCCGTCGGATGTCAAAATAAATGGTTTTATTTGAGAAGTATGAAATAAAAAGAATCATAATAGCCGCCATGATAAAAATAATAGCGGAAAAACGTATAGAAATATAATGAGTAATAGCAATTTTTTTATTTTGTTTCATGATTTCTCCTCTATTTCTGATAAAATAAATGTGCATTAATCAGGCTCAGTTAACATATATCCGATTCCACGAACTGTCTGAATGAGTTTTACATCAAAATCATCATCAATTTTTTTGCGGAGATACCGAATGTACACATCGATAATGTTAGATTCACCCTCAAAATCAAGTCCCCACGCATTGGATTCAATCTGTAAGCGGGAAAGAGCGATGTTTTTATTTCTTACCATGTATTCTAAAATAGCGTATTCCTTTGGGGAGAGTTCAATATCTGTGTCTGCTCGTGTTACCGATTTTTTATCCGTATCTATAAGTAGATCAGCACATTCGTAGGTAGTTCCGTGTTCCTGTGGGCTACGCTTTATGATAACACGAAGTCTTGCGAGAACCTCCTCAAAAGAAAATGGTTTTACAACGTAATCGTCAGCACCGAAATCAAGGCCAGTTACAATATCCTCTGTCTGGTCACGGGCAGTCAGAAACATAACTGGCGTTTCAATTTTCTGGCTGCGAATATCTTTTAAAACTTCAAATCCATCTTTACCAGGAAGCATGGCATCCAGCAAAATAGCATCATAACTTTCTTCTGTAATATAATAGACAGCATCATTGCCGTTAAAGCAGGAATCAACAATGTATCCTTCTGCCTGAAGATGCTTTGCAATAATGTGATTTAAGTCTGGTTCATCTTCAACTACAAGAATTTTCATAAGCTTTTCCTTTCTTATTTTAATGAGTTTGATAGTAATTTAATGGCTAATTTTTTATTGTAAATTGTGTAGTAAAATTTTCATTTCAAATATGAAATAAGTGCACAGGTATGCTGTGGTGAAATACTGTATGCCTGCATAGAGTTACTATGATTTAATCATAACAGATTTCTTGAAAATAAAGAAACAATATCATAAGAATATTAAAAAAAGATTAAAGGTAGAAATTTGTACATAACATATAATTTGTATGTAAAATTCTTGTAATGCATGAACCGCTATGTTAGAATAATTAAATTAGAAAATTATGAGGAAATCTCAGGTAATTCAATTGCTGAGGATTTTACATTTAAAGAGATGTACTATCAGAGCATTTCGGCACTTGTTTTGGTGATTGATTCTCTGAAAATATATAGGAATTTAAAGGAGGTTTAGGAAAGCGATGAAGGGATTGTTTATCATTAATCCATCTTCTGGAAGACAGAATTTTATTGACAAGATTAAGGAGATAGCGGGAATGCTGGTCATTGACCAGATATGCAATACTATTGATGTTTTCTATACAGAAAAGCAGGACGATGCTCTGAATAAAGCGGCAGCTCTGGAAAAGGGACAGTATGACTTTGTAGTTGCTGTTGGAGGAGATGGAACGCTTAATGAGGTAATTAATGGTGTTGTACTTAGCCAGAGTAACACTCCGGTTGCAGTTATTTCGGCAGGAACGGTTAATGACTTTGCAACTTATCTGAATCTTCCACAGACACCGAAGGAATTCTGTGATATGATAGCAGATTTTAAGCTTAAAAAGGTAGATGTCGGTAAAGTTAATGAAAAATATTTCATTAACGTAGTAGCGGCGGGTCTTTTATCTGATACTGGATTTAAAGTATCAAAAGATAAAAAGGCAGTAATGGGTAAACTGGCGTATTATTTAGAAGGAGCGGCAGAACTTCCAAAGCAGTTCGGAAAGAGCTGGAAGATGAAGTTTATCACAGACAATAAGACGGTAGAAGAAGAGATTCTGTTATTTATGGTTGCAAACTCACAGAGCGTAGGAGGTTTCCGTGAGATTGCGCCATTGGCATCTGTTTCAGATGGATTATTTGATATTATCATTATAAAGAAAATGGACATTTTCCAGATGCTTCCGCTTATGCTTTCTATTCTGCAGGGTGATCATGTAAATCATCCATCTGTGGAGTATATCCAGACAAAGAAGCTGCATATTGAGAATCTGTCTGGGGAAGAAGTCAAAGTAGACTACGATGGAGAGGAACTGCCAGAGGGATTCCCAGTGGATATCAGTATAATACCGCAAGCAATAAATATTGTGGTTCCTAAGTAAATTTGGGATTGCTGCAGGCAAGGGAGACGCCCACAGAAAGAGAAATAACCTATATTTGTGACTTTCGTCGCTGCAGGTTGAATGTTCGCTTAACCGCTCGCATCAAACCTTTGCTCTCAGGTCACAAATATAGGTTATTTCTCTTTCTGCGGGCTGTTTGTTGGCTGTTGGAGAATCTGTAGCTGGATTACTATAAGAATTAGAATTTGATTAGGAATCAGGGAGAAATTTGCGGAGGCGTCGGGAGGTAGTGATTTTAAAATCTTAATAGTAGATATCAGCTTTAATCCCCCTCACCAACACACTTTATAAAGCAGATTAAAATTGCTTTGGGGAAATTATGAATTCCAATTTCTGATTTTACTCCAGCGGCCATTGTCAGAAACCTTGTCCGCCCATACTTCCTATTTGTGACCTGGGAGATGCGAGAAGATATCTGATGTTAGAAAAGTCTCTCCTTAAAATAATTGATTTTGCGACTTTGTGTTTTTTACAACTGAGTCAAAATCAATTATTTTAAGGAGAGACTTTTCATAGAAGACTATTACTCGCAGCGACGAAAGTCCCAAATAGGCAGTATGGGCGGACAAGGTTTCGTTAACTTCGTCAGCGGAAAATCCGAAGTTAAAAAATAATTGTTGCAAAGAATTCCTTTCTGCTTTATAATAAGCAAGAATATTAATTCGTTGCGATGAGAGAAGCTACGGTATGAATGTTTTTCAGAGAGCTGATGGTTGGTGAGAATCAGCAGGCGGAAGTACCTTTCCACTTTTTGAGCATTGATGAAAGTCAAAGGCTGGTATCCTTTAACGTACTAATGAGTGGCTGTTATGGCTTTATATGTTTATACATTTTGATATATTTAGATATGATGTATTCTGGTATGATTTGATATGTGTCAGATATATTTAAATAATATAGATGTATTTGAATATGTTAGCAAGGACAGCAATTTGGGTGGCAACACGGAATTCTTCGTCCCATGAGTGAGGGTAGAAGGGTTCTTTTTTTGTTTGTAACTATTTAAAGCAAAATATTAATAGTTTTTGATAGTTATGTCGATATTAATATTTAAATGAAACCCAGAATATTTTCTAACGTATTTTCGAAATTTTAGCCGCAAAAGTAAGAGGGAAAGACTTCGGGAATATTCTAACAAAACAGGAGGATATTGATAATGTTAGATTTAAAATTTGTCAGAGAAAATCCAGAGGTTGTAAAACAGAACATCCGTAATAAGTTCCAGGATGAGAAGCTTCCTTTAGTAGATGAAGTAATTGAGTTAGATGCACAGAGAAGAGCAACTCAGCAGGAAGCAGATGATTTAAGATCAAACAGAAAGAAGATTTCTAAACAGATTGGTGCGTTAATGGCACAGGGCAAAAAAGAGGAAGCTGATGCTGTAAAAGAGCAGGTTACTAAGAATGCAGAGCGTCTTGCAGAACTTGAAAAGTTAGAGGCAGAGCTTGGAGAAAAGGTTAAGAAAATCATGATGATTATTCCTAATATCATTGATCCAAGTGTTCCAATCGGTAAAGATGACAGCGAAAATGTTGAAATTCAGAAATATGGCGAGCCATTTGTTCCTGATTTTGAAGTTCCATATCATACAGATATCATGGAAAGATTTGATGGAATCGATTTAGACAGCGCAAGAAAGGTAGCTGGTAATGGATTCTATTATTTAATGGGAGATATTGCGAGACTTCATTCTGCAGTAATTTCTTATGCAAGAGACTTCATGATTGACAGAGGATTTACTTACTGTGTACCTCCTTTCATGATTCGTAGTAACGTAGTTACAGGTGTTATGAGCTTTGCAGAGATGGATGCTATGATGTACAAAATCGAAGGTGAAGATTTATACTTAATCGGAACCAGTGAGCATTCCATGATTGGTAAATTTATCGACACTGTTTTACCATCTGATACACTGCCAAGAACATTAACATCTTATTCTCCATGTTTCCGTAAAGAAAAAGGTGCACACGGAATCGAAGAACGTGGTGTATATCGTATCCATCAGTTCGAAAAGCAGGAAATGATCGTTGTATGTGAGCCAGAAGACAGCAAGATGTGGTTCGATAAGTTATGGCAGAATACCGTAGATTTATTCCGTTCTATGGATATCCCTGTTCGTACACTTGAATGCTGTTCCGGTGACCTGGCAGACCTTAAAGTAAAATCTATCGACGTAGAAGCATGGTCTCCACGTCAGAAGAAATACTTCGAAGTAGGAAGCTGTTCTAACTTAGGTGATGCACAGGCTAGAAGATTAAAAATCCGTGTAACAGGTGAAAAGGGTAAATACTTTGCTCACACATTAAATAACACAGTAGTAGCACCACCTCGTATGTTAATCGCTTTCCTTGAGAATAACTTAAATGAAGATGGTTCTGTAAGAATCCCAGAAGTACTTCGCCCATATATGGGAGGAAAAGAAGTTCTGGTTCCAGTAAAATAAATTTGCCGCAGGCAGGGGAGACGCCTCCAGGGAATGAAATAATCTATATTTGTGACTTTAGTCGCTCCGAGGCCACAAATATAGATTATTTCATTCTCTGGAGGCTGTCTTTGCCTGCTGAAGTAAGGTTGAATTTTATGTTTACACACTTGCTCAGGGTAACTTCTTTTTCTTTGAGAGGATATTTGAGGATTCTTCAGGAGATTGTGATTTTAGGAAATTAAGTGGAAATTCTCACATAATATCTTTTACCCGACAGTATTTCTTCAGATTATCTTCATTTTTTTCTCACAAACTGTTCACAAATATTCAGTATGATAGAAACATCAAAAGAACAAAGAATTATTTTTTTGATAGATTTTTTTCATACTTTCCTCTCTTAGAACCGTTGAACAGACGGTTCTTTTTTTCTATAAGAAAAGTAAAAGCTTATATGTGGTGAATAATAACTTAAATCCTTAAAATATAGACTATTGTAATATCCATTCAGTAACAACACTTTAGAAATCACATAGATAAAGAACTATTATGAAATCACAACCTTCTAGAGAATCCCCAAATTCCTTTCAACACAGAAAGAAATTTCCAGTAGCAAACAAGAATTCACTGAATTCTGCCTTTGCCCCAACAGCCAAAAACAGCATACAGTAAATAAAATAAACGATATTTGTGGCCTCGGAGCAAGGTTTGGATACGAGCATGTATAAGCGAGTGTTCAAACTGCCGCGACTAAAGTCACAAATATCGTTTATTTTATTTACTGTGTGCGTCTCCCTTTCCTGCTGCAACCCAGAATTATTTCTTCTTCCTCCGAGAAATTCGATTTTTTCTGCGTTTCTCCAGCTCATGTCTGTGAATCAGGTGCATGATCAGGATAATAAGAATAACTGCGACTAAGAGTCTCAAGGAGAATTCAATTCCTTTATGTATAGCATCTTTTCTTTTTGATGCTACAGGGGCAGTTTTTAAGTTATCGTCTACGGTTTTGCCTTCCTGATAAGCTTTTCCCTGTTTAGAAGTTGTGTCATAGGTAACTTCTGTCTGTCCAAGTTTTTTGCCATCACAGGAGATTACGATGTAACCAAGGCGGCCAGTTTTTTTATCTTCATCGAGTTTAAAAGCGGTTTTTAAATCAGATTCATTAAAGTCTTTTTTTACAAGAACAGAGAAGTTTTTGTCATAAACAGAGTTTAAAAGCTGAATCTGGTCGAGCTTTGAAGAGTCAATGGAGGTATTTGCTGTCATGGCAGTTTTTAAACTGAAATCAGTAAGCGGAGTTACGGATTTTACCTGATTAAAAGCCCACTTGAATAAGTTAGCAGTATCTGTGTAGCTTTTGTCTGCACCGTAGTCTTTTAAAATGACGCAGATAAGTTCTACATTATCTTTCTTTGCGTAAGTGACTAAGGTATTGAGGGCAACCTGAGTGAACCCAGTTTTTGCTCCTTCTGCATATTTGTAGTAGTAGTCACTGTTTTCACGAAGAATTTTAGCGTGATTCCACAGCTCTAAAGTATCTTTTAAAGTGTCACTTTTCTTTAAGGTGTAGGAAATGGTTCCGGAAATTTTACGGAATTCCTCATGCTTCATGGCTTCTTTTAAGATAAGGCCCATATCGTGAGCTGTTGTGTAATGTTCTTCGTTTGGAAGTCCATGAGGGTTTTTGAACTGTGTGTTGGTACAGCCTAATTCTTTGGCGCGCTTTGTCATAAGCTTTGCAAATTCTGTTGTGGAACCGGAAATGTGCTCTGCGATAGCGGCAGCGGCCTCATTAGCGGATACAAGCATTAATGCATAAAGACTGTCTTCTACAGTAAGCTTGGCACCAACATTAATTCCAGCGGTACTGCTACCTGCCTCAATTCCGTTAACTGCAGCATTGGAGTAAGTAATAACATCACTCATTTTGCAGTTTTCAACAGCGAGTAAAGCGGTCATAACTTTAGTGATACTGGCAGGATATCTCTTGGTGTCTGCCTCTTTTCCATAAAGAATCGTTCCGGTATTAGCATCCATGACAACAGCAGATTCTGCTACGATATCTGGTGCACCGCTTAAATTGGAAATTCCATAGGAAGCACCAGCCTGTACTTTTGAAGTATCGGTCTGCGCTTCGGAAGTGCCAGCCTGTGTTTTTGAGGTATCCGTCTGTGCCTCAGAAGTGCCAGTCTGCGTTTCAGAAGCAGTGGCAGTAGTTGCCGCGGCAAAGGAATTCACACAAAAGCTTAAGGCCAATGTTAGTGTCAATATAAACGTAAGTATTCGTTTCATTGTTAAATCTCCTTTTTATTTTGCCCGGGAGCATTTTTCAAACACGCTCTATCATGCAGTATTATTAATATGCTGATATACTATTGGGCTAAGTCTTTGAGTTCTATTCGGTCATTTCAGACCTTGCTTCTCATTGTATCCTACTTCCATAGAAAAAGCAAAAATTAATTGCAAAAATAATGTCCAGCGATTAGAATAATACTGTATGTCTAAAATTGCGTATAGATATAGAAGAAAATATATTAAGATAGATGGGGAGAATTAAATGAGATTAAGAAATGTAAAAGGTTCAAGAGAACAGATTGCAGCGAATGAATATACAATTAAAGACGCAGAGCAGATTAAAGGCCAGTGGAAAGATTATTTCCAGGATGGTAAGCCGATTCAGTTAGAAATTGGAATGGGAAAAGGTAAATTCCTTATGCAGTTAGCAGAAAAGAATCCTCAGATTCATTATATTGGAATTGAAAAGTATTCCAGTGTTTTGGTCAGAGCATTAGAAAAAATGGAAGAGAATCCTTTAGAGAATCTTCATTTTATTCGAATGGATGCAGAGAATATTGTGAATGTATTTGAAAAGGGTGAGGTAGATCAGATTTACCTGAATTTCTCAGATCCGTGGCCGAAAGACCGTCATGCCAAGAGAAGACTTACTTCCAGACAGTTTTTAGAGCGTTATCATAACATTTTAAAGGAAGAGGGAAGAGTTATCTTTAAGACAGATAACAGACCATTATTTGATTTTTCTTTAGAAGAAGTAAAAGAAGCAGGATGGACACTTGAGAAATCTACATTTGACCTTCATCACAGCGAATATGTTGAGGGCAATATCATGACAGAATATGAGGAAAAGTTTGTAGCAAAGGGTAATCCGATTTGTATGCTTCAGATTTTTTTACAGGAAGATAAATAACAACATTTCCTGTCTTTATCATAAGATAAAACAGGGGTGGAATTTTATGAATTTTAAAGAAAAAATGTGCTGGAATATTCAGCGAAAGAGCCTTTGTAATAGAGGAATCTGGCGGTGTCTGTGTAATTTCTGCCAGAGCATTTCAGAGGTATGCAGAATTTTAAATGGCAAATAATTTACTTTACGATAAATGAAAGGATTTTATTTATGAAAAAGATTGTAGCAATCGATTTAGACGGAACATTATTACATTCTGACTGTACGATTTCTTCTTATTCAAAAGAAGTAATTGCGGAAGCAGTAAAGAATGGAATTATAGTAGTTCCAACATCAGGAAGAAGTTTTCGAAGCATTAAGAATCAAGTGCAGGATATCGAAGGTGTAAAATACTGCATCTGTGCAAATGGAACATTGGTTGGAAATATTCAGACAGAGGAATTGCTTCACAATTGCAAGATACCACAGCATTTGGTTTATGATATTTATAAAGAAGTAAAGGAAAGACATGGTTTTATAGAACTTTACTGTGACAATGATGCCTATGTGGAAAAAGATACAGCTCCGATTATTTATGATACTAAGATGGGAAAAGATTTCTGTGACAGTATGTTATCTACAGATGTAATTGGCCTGTCCTATGATTTGCTTCTGCGCCGTGGAACAATGCGTATCAATAAGATACATGTTGCATTTCCAGATCCACAGGAATTAAGAGAATTTGCTGCAAAAACAGCAGAAAACAAAAATCTTATGGTAACATTTCCTAGCGAATATAACATGGAAATTTTTCCGAATGGCTGTAACAAAGATGTAGGAATCCGTATTCTTGCTGAGAAGTATCATATTCCACAGGAGGATACAGTGGCTATCGGAGACAGCGATAATGATGTGGCGATGATTGAGTATGCACATATTGGAATTGCCGTAGCAAATGCAATGGAAGTATTAAAGGAAAAAGCAGATTACATCACCAAATCAAATGATGAAGATGGACCTGCGATTGTACTTAAAAAAATACTTGAAAAATAAAAAATAATGCTTGCAATCTATGAAAGGTTGTTATATAATAGTCCTTGTCGTTGAGAGATACGAAAACAAAACACAAGGATATGCGCTTTTAGCTCAGTTGGTAGAGCAGCGGACTCTTAATCCGCGTGTCCAGGGTTCGAGCCCCTGAAGGCGCATTACAAAGTACCGTTTTTGGGATTTAGACCTGGGGATGGTGCTTTTTTTGTTGTATAAAAAGAAAGTACAAAAATCATATTTTACAAAGACAGAAGCCATAGAGCAAACTCCGCCCTATTTGTGGCCTGGGAGCAAAGGTTGGATACGAGCGCATAAGCGAATATTCAACCTGCAGCAACGAAAGACACAAATAGGGCGGAGTTTGCTCTATGGCTTCTGTCTCTTAATAAATTAAATAAAAAATTTTTAAAATCCGTGAACCTTTTTGAAAGTTCATACGTATAAGAAAGTGAAAGGAAAACAATTAAGAAATAAAAAAGGTTTTCACGAAAGGGGGTACGGCTAAAAGAAGAGCCAATTAAAAAATAGACAAAACGAGAGAAGAAAGAGAGGCTACAAAACATGAAACAGAGAACAATGAATATAACAAGGAATATAATATGTATATTAGGTCTTTTGACATTGATTATCTTGATTAAGCCAACTAAAGTGTGTGCATTTTCAATGAATGATGCGAAGAGTTCACCGGTACTTAATTCAGGCAAATATAGGACATCAAGGTTAAGAGATGAATATGATGTGAAATTATTTCAAGTAAAGATGCCGGAACGCGGTTATTTCAGAATAACATTAAGACCAGATGCTTTTGCGAATCTGGATGATATAGTAGATGGATGGAATTTTAGTATTTATCGTAAAGATGATTTATCAGATCCAGTTGCGAGTTATTGGGAGATAGAAACAAAGATGTCTACAGAAAAACTTGTCTTAGCAAAAGGTACATATTATATAGCAGTAGAATCTTGGTCTTCATATGAAGCGCCGCGAGCATGTTTTAATATAAAAGCAGATATTGTTTCTGATAATAGCTGGGAAAAGGAGAATAATGATACATTTAAAAAAGCAGATGCGATTACAATTGGGAAAAAATATCAGGGAACACTTTTTGATAATATGGATGAAGACTGCTTTAAAGTAACTGCACCAAATACAGGGAAAATTACAGCAACATTACAATGTGATCCAGATATGGATGTAAATTATATTGAGGATGGATGGAATATGGCTATTTATTCAGCCAATAACTCTGAAGATCCAATAATAAAAGAAGAGGGAATAGTAACAAAAGGTTCTATCAAATTTAATGTAACAAAAGGAAAAACATATTATATTCATGTATATAATTATGACCTCGGAGCACCATTAGGTTATGTCTATCATTTGTCAACTTCCTTCAAAGGTCCCAAAGTGACTTCCGTTAAGAAGAATACAACTACGGCGAAGAAAACAGTAAAAATGGTAACGGGAGTTTCTCTGAAAGTAAAGAAAAAGAAAATAAACATTCACTTTAAGTTAATATCAAATGTCTCTAAATATCAAATTATGTATAGCACAAAAAAATCTTTTAAAAATAAAAAGGTTGTAACAGTAAAAAGTGGAAATGTGACTATAAAGAAATTAAAAAGGAAAAAGACCTATTTTGTCAGGATACGAGCCATCAGTAAAAATGGAAAAGCTGGTGCGTGGAGTGTAGTGAAAAAAGTGAGAGTGAAATAATATTTCTGAATCACTATTTTTAGAGAAAATCTTAAGATGTAATGCAAAAGAAAGGATGAAAACTATGAAAAAGAAAACAAAATTTTATGCATTGTTACTTGTAATGGTATTATCGTTAACACAGTTAGCAGGAATGGCAGTTCCGGTTAAAGCAGCAGAAACAAAGACATGCTCACATGGTCGGACTCTATCTGGAGACTTTGGAATAATCCTGCATGAATGTGCAGATGGAATTTGTGTTATGTGTTATCACGGTCATTCTAAACGAGTAGTTATTCCAGATAAGTTTACGATATATGGATATACACTTCCTGTATGGCAGGTTTATGGAGATTATGGATTCTCCGAGAATGGAGTAAAGGAAATTGTGTTGCCAGATACAGTATTTGGTGTTGGAGATAAAGAATTTGATAGTTATGAGGGCATTACATTCTATGTTCATAAAGGAAGTGATGCAGAAAAAGCAGTGAAACAAGAGGGCTATACTTATAAATATTTAAATAATACATCCAAACCACAGCCAGTAAAAGGCACAACAATAAAACGAACCATCAGAATCCAGAATCTGGCCAAAATCACATGGAAAAAAGTAAAATGTGATAAATACGAAATTAGATATTCTCAGAAAAAGAATATGAAAAACGCAAAGAAAGTAAACTGTGGCAAAAATAAAACATCACTTGTCATTAAAAAGTTAAAAAAGAATAGAAAATATTATGTACAGATTCGAACAAAATCAGGAAAGAAATATTCTGCATGGTCAAAGGTAAAGGTAATTTCTAAACGATAAAAATTCTGTATAGTCAAAAGTAAAGATAGTTTCAAAATGATAAACGCAGAAAACCAGAGCGTGTTTGAAAAATCATTCCTGCAATCGGCAGGCCCCAAGAAAGATAAAAAATCTCCTTGTGATGTTTTGAAAAAGTAAGTATATTATTATTAAAGCTGTCTGGGAATTTATTTTCCAGGCAGTTTTAAAGAATAAGACATGTTTAGAAAAAATCGAGCAGATTACGAGAAAAGATAGAGCGATTAAAAGCGTTTACAGGCGAACAATCGGATGAGGATAAGAAAGTATGTATTGTAGAAATTGCAGAAAATGGTTTCCAAATAATATTTCCATTTGTGATAGTTGTGGGATGCCATTAGTTGAAGATTTGGATATATATGGAGAAAAGTTTTTTTATGGAGATGCGCAAGCCTTTGAGTACATTTACAAAGAAAGCTATAACTGGGTAGCAGGGGAAGTAAGCAAGGTACTTCCTGCTGGTTCGCCAGAAGCAGAAGGTTGTATCAACACAATCTATAATGTTTTATATGAAAAAATTAAAGATTATAATCCTGAGCAAGGAAGTTTTACTGCATGGTTTGCTATATTGATACAGGATACAATCTATAATTATGGAGTTGTCAAAGAAGATTCGAGGGATAAAGGGAATATTATAAAAAATGGATTGGTAAAAGTTTTAGCAACAGTAATCGTTGTAGCTATAATAGGAAGTGGCATATTTGTTGGCAGAAGGCTCAATAAGCAGCCTCAAGGAGATAAGAAAGAAACTACTATCAGCAAGGAAGATATCACCCAGAAAAGTACCCAGAAGCAAAAAGACGTTAAGAAAACTGAAAAAGAGAACAATAACAATAAGAAAAAAGACATCAAAAATGAAGAAAAAGAAAAGCAGAAAGATACAAAAGTTTCTGTAATGGATGTTATAGATCAAAATAAACCATTTGTGGAAGAAATATTGGAAATGGAAGCAGGTTATAGTTTCAATTGGGAGGATCGAGAGGATAACTTTGAAAATATTATGTTAAGATCTCTGAACCGGCTGTATGGAAATGAAGTAGAAGAAGGGCGGACTACAAATATATGGGATGTAGTACCAAAAGAAAACGTAAAGCAGTGTGAATATCAAGAGGGAGGAGGAAAAATATCTGTTAAAGAAAGTGGATTTGAGAGGATGAGAGAATTCCTGGGATGCACAGAAACAATAACAAATCTATGTGCAAATGATTATGATACATTTTCTTGTGTAGATGGGATTGTAAGGGAGGATTCGGCACAACCAGTTGGAGAGGAAACCTTACGTATTGATCAAATAGCATATAAAACGCTTTCTAATGGAGATGTGCAGGCATTTTATATATGTAATAAAGGAGGAGAAGGTGTCGAGGAAATTGATACGGCAATAATTACACAGGCAGATAATACATTGGGAATTCAGTTGAAGAGTTGTGATATTATTGCATTACGAGAAATTTATGATATTCATAAGATATTCGGAAGTATCGCAGCACTTGGAAAGAAATGTAAAAACGATGGAGCATTTGTAAATATTGAACAGATATCTGAGAAGGAAAAAGAAGCGGCACTTATATTCTCTGTATATTGGCAGTGTGTCTCTAAAAATGATGATGTAAATGCATGGGAGTTCGGAGCTTATTATCCGATATTTGATAAAGATGAGGCAATAGTAGATGATGATCTTACTGTTACATTACCGCATGATGCATTTGATGATTACCTGGAATTTGTAGATTATAATGGAACTATAGATGATATGATAGACAATAACGATTTTAAATACGAGTATGGTTGCAGTATAAGTCGGTCTGGAGGTGAGCTGACATTTACATATGATGAAGATTACGATATTGTTTGTACATTACAATCTACTGAAGAAGCTGGATATAATTGGGACGGATTTGAACTGGAAGAGAACGGAGATTTAAAGGTGACCTGCCTTCTATATGATGAAAGCGGAGAATCTTCAGGAATAGGATACACTGCTACCATCAAGTTTACGGACAATGAATTTGGTATGCAATTAGAAAGTCTTGAAAAAGAAAGTTAGAAGGGGTTAAAAGCATATAGAAGCACTGTTCTTAATATAAAAAGGACAGTGTTTTTTTGCGTAAAAAATTTTTTTGAAATTTTTTAAAGAAATTTCTGAAATCCGTGAACCTTTTTGAAAGTTAATACGTATAAGATTATAGAAAGGAGGACAGGAGCGGGAAAAACAGTATTTTAATATTGACTGTAAATATTACATAATTATATTTTGTATCATTTTGATAATGGTATGGCTACAAAAGAAAGGATGAAAAGACATGAAGAAAAGAACAAAATTTTATGCATTGTTACTTGCAATGGTATTATCGTTAACACAGATGATCGGAGCAGTAGTTCCAGTTAAAGCAGCAACGAAGGAATGTTCGCATGGCTATACTTTGGTGAATGGTATCGGTATACGTATGCATGAATGTGGCGATTCAGTATGTATTACCTGTTATCATGGACATGATAAACGTGTGGTTATTCCGAAAACTTTTAAGTTAAATGGGAAGACACTTCCACCATCACAGTTTGATTCTGATAATGGATTTTCTGAAAATGGAGTAAAAGAAATTGTGCTTCCAGATACAGTCTCTAGTATGGGATATTGGGATGAAGAAGATGTTGAAGATGGTAATATTGGTTTTCGTGGAATCACATTTTATGTACATAAAGGAAGTAAAGCAGAAAAAGCAGTGAAAAGGCATAATCCTTATAAATATTTAAAGGATAACACCAAACCACAGCCAGTAAAAGGCACAACAATAAAACGAGCAGTCAGAATCGAAAAGCTGGCCAAGCTTAAATGGAAAAAAGTAAAATGTAACAAGTACGAAATCAGATATTCTCAGAAGAAGAACATGAAGAAATCCAAAAAGGTAATCTGTGGTAAAAATAAGACCTCTCTTGTTATTAAAAAGTTAAAAAAGAATAGAAAATATTATGTACAGATAAGAACAAAGGCTGGAAAGAAATATTCTGCATGGTCAAAGGTAAAGACGATTTCAAAAAGATAAAATGCAGAAAAACAGGAAAGACCTCCTTGCACTGTTTTGGGGAAATAAGTATACTATTATCGGGCAGCCATCTGGAAAATACGTTTTCCAGATGGTATTTAATGATTGTATTTAATAAATTTACAGGAAGTTATAAGGAATTATAGGACTTGTAAAAATACCGAGGAGGAAGCATATTGAATCTGATTTTTGACTTAGATGATACACTTTATAATCTTATGGGACCATTTGAACTGGTTCACAAAAAATTATATGCAGACAAGACGGATGCAGACTGTACGCAGTTGTTTATGCAGTCCCGTGTTTATTCGGATGAGATTATGGAGGCAGAGAAGAAGGGATTAATTCCACACGAAGATTGTTTTTATGAGCGTGTGAAAAGGACATACCATGATGTGGGAATTGAGATGAGCAGAGAGGATGCGGATATTTTTGAGCAGTTATATCGTTCCTTTCAGAAAAAGATTACACTTGGTAATAGAGTAGAGGGATTTCTTGATTATTGTAAAAGTAATGATATTTTTATTGCGATTCTCACAAATGGCAGACCAGAACCACAGTATGCAAAGGTAGTTGCGCTGGGGTTACATAAATGGTTTGATGATGAGCATATATTTATTTCTGGCGGTATTGGATATCAAAAGCCAGATCCGCAGGCATTTAAATATGTTGAGAATGCATTTGCGTTAAATCCAGAAGAAACATGGTATGTTGGGGATACCTATGAGGCAGATGTTGTCGGTGCAAATACAGCAGGATGGCATACGATATGGTTTAATCACCGAAATAGGGAGTGTCCGGAAAAAAACCGGGCAGATATTACAGTAAAGAGTATAGAGGAATTAAAAGAAGTTATTAGAGGACAGATCGGATAAAATCGGATAAGGGCAGGAAGGTATGTATTGTAGAAGTTGCAGAAAATGGTTTCCAAATAATATTTTGTTTTGCGATATCTGTGGAAAGCCATTAGTTAAAGATTTAGATATATATGGAGAGAACTTTTTTAATGGAGATGTTCAGGCATTTGATTATATTTACCAGAATAGTTATAACTGGGTAGCAGGGGAAGTAAGAAAGATGTTTCCAGCTAATTCAGCAGAAGTGGAGGACTGTGTTCAGGAAATTTATCTTCTCTTATATCGAAAAATCAAATACTATGATCCTCGCCAGGGAAGTTTTACTGCATGGTTTAATGCTCTGGTGCGAAACAGAATTTATGATTATGGAAGAAAGTTAGCAGGAAATAGAGAAATTCTGCCGGAGACCAGCCAGCAATATTTTAAAGAGATAACAGATAGGAATGTTTATATTAACCCAGAAGCGAGAATAGAATATGCAGAGCGGGAGCAGATTCTTGATGAAATTCTAGATAATATTGGAGAGGGACAGCGCATATGTATCCAGATGTATTATAACGACGGATTAAAAATAAAGGAAATCGCACAGATATTAAATATTAGTGAGGGAACTGTAAAAAGCAGAATACATAACGGATTGAAGAAGTTAAATACGAAGGTGGATGAGATGCAGAAAAGGGGCCTCTACACATTTCGTATGCTTCCTCTTGGATTCCTTTTATGGCTCTTATCCAGAGACGATTGCAGTGCAAAAGAAGATTACAGAGCATTATACCATGCCAGAACTCTGGCTGGACAAAACGTTTTACAGAATGCGCCAATGGCTGCTGGAAATAAAGCTGCCGGAATTAAAATGGCTGGAAGAAATCAAAATGTTGTAAAACATGCAAGTATGCAGCAGGCAGGTCAGGCAGGTGCAAATCATGCGGCGGGGGCAGCTTCCAGAGCTGGAGGCAAAGCGATAAAAGCTGGAATGGTAAAAGCTTTAGCCGGTGGTATTACTGCGGCAGTCATAGGAAGCGGTGTATTTATTGGAGGCAAAGCATTAAAGCAACATCAGGGCGATAAGAAAGTAATCACTTCTGGTCAGGAATATAGTACGCAGGAAGAAAAAGAGGGAACACCGGACAGCTCGGTGAAAGAATTTGTGGATGATAATCAGGCATTTATTAAAGAAATATTGGCTCTGGAGGCAGAAGTACCAGAAGGTACTGAATTCCAGACGGATATAAATGAAAATGTCAGGAGTGTGGTATATACTTCTTTGGGATTATTGTGTGATAATAAGTCTTTTGGTGAGGAAGCTACAAATATATATGATGCGGTACCAGAGGAAAGTATTGTGGATTATAATAATAATGATGATGGTGAGGGAACGATATCTGTCGAAGAGAGTGGATTTGAAAATATGAGACAGTTTCTTGGATGTAAAGAAACGATTGGGTCATTAAGTGCTACGAGTAGCGAAGAATTTCTATGTCAGGATGGAGAAGTAAGAGCAGAGGGCTTAAGCCCATCGTCAGATATGCAGTCATCCATTAAGGATATTGTGTATATTCCGCTTTCTAATGGGGATGAACGAGCAATTTTTACAGAACAGATTATACAGGATGAAATAGACGGCATTGGTACAGCGGTGATAACAAAAGCAGATAATGATCTGGGTGTACAATTGAAAAGTTATAATATTGTTGCAGACTCCGACAAGATAGACCAGTTACTGGGAAGTGTAGCTGTCCTCGGAAAACAGCTGGGAAGTGATGGAAAACTATTTAGTGGTAATATGACAGAGATGTCTGATGAGTCCAAAATACATGCACTTATAGATTCTGTACGGGGATATTGTTATACTGAGCCTAATGATGAGGATATTTACGCTAATAGGGCAGAAAGCCTGGTTTATAAGCCAGTATTTTCCGAGGATGATATAAAAAGCAATACAGAAAAATCTATTATTGTAAAAGAAGATGCATTCGATGATTATCTGGCACTTGTAGACTATGATGGAACGATTGATGATATAGTAGCGAATAAAGCGTTACAAAATAAATATAATTGTAGTATAAAGAGAAACGGTACGAATATAGAATTCACTTTTTCAGGAGAGTTTGAAATGACCTATTGGTGGGTAGAAACGGATATGATTGATCAAATTAATAAAGATGGATTTAAGATACTCAAAAATGGAAAAATAGAAGTGGATTGTCTGTTATATACTTCACATGCAACAGAACCTGATCCAGGAGTGGAATACAAGGCAACGCTGTCATTAAATGAGGATGGTTCTGGAATGAAATTAGAAAATCTAGAGCGTGTTTGAAAAATGCTTTCTGGCAATCCGACTACTACTATTCTCAGCGGAGTCTCCGTTGCTACGCAAATTGGAAATTGTAAAATTCGACACATTAAAAGGTAATAAGTGGTTATATATTTACCAAAATAAAACGTGTAATTTTTTATAAATATGAAAGGTTTTTTTCTTAAAAAATTAAGATTGTGCGAAAAAGTCCATTTACAACGAGCAGAATTGTGATATAATAAACGAAGTTCAGGCAAATGTTGAGAATTATAATCAATAAGTGCTTGCACAATTATTTTAGAAAATCAGCACAGTGTTTTCACAGAAATTTTCTTGTCTACCTGTTTGTAATTGGTTGTGAACATAATCTATTTGATACAGCCAGATAAAAACCTTTCTGTCTAACTGATGTTCAAAGTTCTATTCAGCCTGTTATCTAGTTTTATGTAGCAGGTTCTTTTAACTTTTATTTTCTATTATCTAGAGTTTATTTTACCTATTTAAAATTAAACATTAGAGCGTGTTTTAGTATGCTCAGGGAAGCGCATAAAAAATAAGAAGAATTTACAAAAAGTATTATGTCTTGTAAATCAGGGCATGTTTTTTTGTTGTGGAGATTTTTATGAAAGAGAAGAAGAAAAGGTTCAAGCATGAGCATGGAAGCAGCTTTTCGGTAGATTATTATGCGTATGCATCACATATGAGAAGCTGGAATGCAGGCTTTAAAGTTCTGTTTTCTATTATTAGTCTGCTTATATGTATTGCATGCAATAATCTGTTTGTTTCGCTGGCAGTTATTTTCTTTATGGGATTTTTGACGGTGGCTGTTGGTGGACTGGATTTACATCATTACATTACGATGCTGCTTGTTCCGATTATATTTTTAATTTTTGGAACAATAGCGATAGCGATTGGATTTTCGATGCGTCCAGTAGGACAGTATCATGTTCATTTTTTGAATTTATTTTACATTTACTGGTCAAAGGCAAGCTTGCTTAAGGCTGGAGGTCTTGTGTTTAAGGCATTGGGAGCCGTGAGTGCACTTTATATGATGACACTTACTACACCGCTGAGTGAAATTATTGCAGTCTTGAGAAAAGCACATATTCCAAAGCTGATTATTGAGCTTATGAATATGATTTACCGTTACATTTTTATTATGATTGATACACACAGCCGCATGAAGAATTCAGCAGAGTCACGTCTTGGATATTGTGATTTTAAGACTTCCTGTTATTCATTTGGCCAGGTTGCAAGTAACTTGTTAGTTGTGTCATTGAAAAGAGGAAATAATTATTACAATGCGTTAGAAGCACGTTGTTACGATGGGGATTTACGATTCCTTGAAGAAGAGAAGCCGCTAAAAGCAGGCCAGATTGTGATGGCAGTTATTTTTATTGTAGTGTTACTGCTTATATGGTTTTTTACGAGATAAGATAATTTTGCCAGATAAATTGGAAGAATACTTTATCATAATTTCGTAAAATATATCAGATGTGAGATGACTACCACATCTGTAGGTGGCGAGCAACAAATGAGTATCAGGAGATGTTTATGCAGGAAAAAGAACCAATCTTAAAGGTTGAAGATTTACATTTTACATATAATGGAGAAAAAACGGCACTGAATGGAGTTGACCTTAATATTTATGAGGGCGAGAAGATTGCGGTGCTTGGCTCGAACGGAGCAGGAAAGTCTACATTCTTTTTGAATATTAACGGAGTTTTGAAGTCTCATCACGGCGATATTTATTATCGTGGAGAGAAGATTACAAAGAAAAACTTAAATGATCTTCGAAAGAATGTCGGCATTGTTTTTCAGGATGCGGATAATCAGATTATTGCGTCCACGGTAATGGCTGAAGTTTCCTTTGGACCGATGAATCTGAAATTACCGAAAAAAGAAGTGATTTCCAGAGTGGATAAAGCTCTTGAATATATGAATATTTCAGAATTTAAAGATCGTCCGCCACATTATTTAAGTGGTGGCGAGAAAAAGAGAGTCAGTATTGCAGATATTATTGCAATGGAGTCAGAAGTCATCATTTTTGATGAGCCAACAGCGGCGCTTGATCCATTGAATGCGGCAATGCTTGAGGAAGTTCTTCAGAAAATGGGTGATGAAGGACGGACAATGCTCATTTCTACTCACGATGTTGATTTTGCTTATCGCTGGGCAGAGAGAGTTATTGTATTTTGTCATGGAAAGATTATTGCAGATGATACGCCACTTGCTGTATTTAAGCAAGAGGACATTTTGAAGCAGGCAAATCTGAAACACCCAATGATGTTCGATGTCTATGACATTTTAAAAGAGAAAGGTATCGTTCCTGATGGGGACGTTTATCCTAAAAATATTGCCGAATTTCAGGCAATGGTAAAAGGTTTATAAAATCGTATTTTAGGGATCTCCTGGTTCCAGAAATACACAAAAATTAAAAGGAGGAAAGACAAATGTCTAAAAAACAGAAAAATCTTGCGGTTCTTGCAAGCGTATTTTTAATGCTTTTAACAATCGCGCCAGTTTCTAACGCAATGCACATCATGGAGGGATTCCTTCCAGTAAAATACTGTATCTTATGGGGAGTAATCTGCGTACCATTCTTAGTAATCGGTTTCATGAATATTAAAAAGGTACTTGGAAATGACAGAAGAACCCTTACTGTACTTGCTTTAACAGGTGCTTTCGTATTCGTACTTTCATCTTTAAAGATTCCATCAGTAACAGGAAGCTGTTCCCATATGACAGGTACAGGTCTTGGAGCAATCTTATTTGGACCATGTGTAACAAGTATCTTAGGTATTATCGTATTAATTTTCCAGGCAATCTTACTTGCACACGGCGGATTAACAACATTAGGAGCTAACTGCTTCTCTATGGCAATCGCTGGACCAATCATTTCCTGGATCTTATACAAATTACTTCAGAAAGCAAATGTAAATAAACGAGTATGCATATTCGTTGCAGCATTTTTAGGTGACTTATTTACATACTGCGTAACAAGCTTCCAGCTTGCACTTGCTTACCCTTCAGAAGTTGGCGGCATTGGAGCATCTATCGCAAAATTCCTCGGAATCTTCGCTACAACACAGCTTCCATTAGCAGTAATCGAAGGTATCCTCACTGTAGTTATCGTTATTGCACTTGAAACATACGCAAAAGACGAATTAAGCAGTCTTGAATTTTAATTAGGAGGAGAGAAAATGACAAAAAATACAAAGACAGTAATTATTTTATTAGTAATTGCAGCATTAATCGCAATCGTACCACTGTTCGCATTAAAGGGAGCAGAATTCGGTGGATCTGATGATGCAGGTAGCGAAATGATTTCCGAAATTCAGGGAAAAGAATATGAACCATGGTTCACACCAGTACTTGAAACTGCACTCGGTGGAGAACTTCCAGGAGAAATCGAAAGCTTAATCTTCTGTCTTCAGACAGGAATCGGAGTAGGAATCGTAGCATTTGTATTAGGACGCTTCGTAGAACGAAAGAAGTGGCAGGATAAAGAGAAGGACGATTCAGCGGCTTCTAAATAGGCCATAGATAGACAGACAAAAACCGAAAAAGCCAATCCTCATATTTGTGAAAGTATCACTGTGGGTTGAATGTTCGCTTAACGGCTCACATTCAATTCTCGCTCTAATATCACAAATATAAGGATTGGCTTTTTCGGTTTCCTGTGTGTGGGGAGTATTTTACAATGGCATATCAGAATGTGTCAGTCCTTTACAAATGCTACTCCACAGAAGTCCTGTATCTTCTGTTTTATTCCCCATCTTACCCAACATAATTGCGAATTTGAGATAATTATAGCATTACAACAAACAGAACCCCACCACCCCTTATTATATAAAAATGCGCCTTAGAGCAAACTCTTAATGCGGGCGAGCATTAAGAGTGCAGTGATACGAAGCATTTTTATATAATAAGGGGTGGTGGGGTTCGTCTGTTTATCTGCAAAATTTAAAAACCTATTGGCTCGTCAACCATTCAACCGCATTAAGCACCTCCTCTGGTGTTTCGCATACCGAGAAGAGTGACTTTACAGACTCGCGGATGAATCCCATGCCGATGAGTTTATCAATGATAGCGATGGTGTCATCGTAAAAGCCGGAAATGTTGTATACGATGATTGGTTTTGCACTTCGGCCAAGTTCAGTTAAGGTAAGTATCTGGAAGAATTCATCGAAGGTTCCAATGCCGCCGGGTGCGATGACAAATGCGTCGGCGTTCTCTTCCATGACTTCTTTTCGAAGGCTCATTGTCTCTGTGCGTACAATTTCTGTACACTCGCTTTTAATCGGTTCAAACTTATTCATGAAAGTTGGGACAACACCTGTTACTTCTCCGCCGTTTTCTAACACACCGTTTGCACAGGCTCCCATCAGTCCGCTGGCACCGCCGCCATAGATTAACTTGTGGTGTCTTTTTGCAATTTCTTTTCCAAGTGCTTCTGCTGCATTTATATAGATGGAATCGATGCGGTCGCTTGCTGCACCATACATACAAATTGTAAGTTTGGTCATAATAGCACCCCCTCTTGTTTTATTTGTAGAGCTTAATTTTAACATTTAATCCGACAAAAAACAACAAAATAATAGAGAAAAACAGATAAAGTGGTCAAATTGTCTATATATTATAGGAAAATGATAAGAATTATGGTGACTATTTAGGTGATGTTTGTAAAAATATATAGCTGATGCTACTTTTTTGCTTAGAGCGTGTTTGCGCTCTAGGCGAGCATGTGGTTAAAAAATATTTCTACAGAGATTTTTAAAATATATTCTTTTGCTATTGTATGAATATAGAAAATAAGAGGTGCATAAAGACAGAAAAATTGTGAAATATGCTTGTTTTTTTATGTAAATATGCTACAATATAGACAAAGGTATTCATAATTATACATGTCGATATTGAATCTGATTTGCGATTAAAAGGGGTGATTTTTATGAAGAAAATTATAACAATCAGCAGAGAGTTTGGAAGTGGCGGTCACGACATTGGAATGGAAGTAGCAAAGCGTCTGGATATTCCATTTTATGATCATGAGATCGTAGATAAGGCAGTTGCAGAGAGTGGATTTACAAAGGAATTTGTAGAGGAACACGGTGAGTACAGCTCTCTTTCTTCTGTATTACTCGGAACATCGGCACCATTTGACAGTTATTATTATGCAGAGGATCCACAGGATAAGATTTTCAAGATTCAGCGTAGAATCATTACAAAGTTTGCACAGGAAGGCCCATGTGTTATCGTTGGAAGATGTGCGAATTACATTTTAGAGCAGGCAGATATCGACAGTTTTGATGTGTTTATCAGAGCCAATATCGAGAAGAGAATGGCGAATGTATCTGACAGAGTTGATCTTAAGGGAGACGAACTGGTTAAGTTCCTCCAGAAGAGAGACCATAAGAGAAGAGTATATTATCGCTTCTATACTAAGAGAAAATGGGGCGATTACCACGACTACAACATGATGTTAGATAGTGGAGTAATCGGCAAGGAGAATTGTATCAATTTGATTATCAAGGCGATTGGTGAATAGTGGATTATAATATCGTAATGATAATTTAAGGGTTGCTCCTTTGAAAGTCAGTTTTATAAGAAGCCGTAATTTTCAGGGATTCTCTAAATTATTTTTAGACAAAGCACAGCCCTCTGGAAGATAAATAAAGCATATTTGTGGCCTCGAGCAAAGGCTGGATGCCACAAATATGCTTTATTTGCTTTCTTCTCGGGCGTCAAACACGCTCTAGTTAAATTATATAGGAGACAAAAATGAAGGTTACAAGATGTAAATATGGGCATTATTATGATAAAGCGTACTTTAGAGAATGTCCGCATTGCTGCAGGGCAAGAGGTGGCAGGGATGAGGATATTATAATAGGAAAGAACGAGTTATCTACAGATTTATCAGGGAAAAATAGCTTGCCGGGCAGAAACGTGAGAATAAATCAATTACAAGATGATAGCAATTATGGACAAGACCCCAATAGGGACATGAGTCAAAAGGAGCAGGATAGGAAAAAAGTTGAACGATGGATTGGGAAAGCCTGGGATGAACTGGAAAAGGTAGCAAAAGAGAGTCCAAAAACAAAAGTAACAGAAAAAGCAGATCAAAGAGAAAAACAAGAAGACAGGCAAGAAAAGATAACAGAAGAAAAGAAGACTGTTTCAGTGAAAAAGAAGCATAGAAATTCGGAACAAAATTTAGGGAACTATATGCTTTTTGCCGCAATGCCTCTCAAAGTAATTAAAAACCAGGAATTCTGTATGGATTTTTGTATTTTCCCGGAAAAAGATTGGGAGACTGGGGCAAAGATGCTTAGTTTTAAGAGTCAGGAAAGTATAAGAGATTTAAAACCAGTGCAGATGGCGCTGCCAACAAAGGCTGTGCTGCACATTTTATATAAAGAGGAAGAGATTTTTCATAAAGATATAGAGTTGGAGGCAGAAAGGGAAAATGTATTTTGTACATTTCCTGTTACGGTAACGGATACGAGAGACCGACGTTTTCATATGATAAAGGCGGTTTTTGAGATAGAAGAGCAAAATATCGAGATTCCGCTGTATTTAATGCCTAATCCGTAGAAAAATACAGGCAGTTTTGGAAAACATTCGTGGAACTTTATTATTGCAGTTTTTGGAAAATACCTATATAATAAAGTATCATGTAATAATTTTGTAACAAATTCAATTCGTATGGATTTATAGACACAGGAATGAGACATAAATAAAATATGAATAAAACAGGGATTGAATCGTTACGATAATTTGAAAAGATAAAATATGATTATAAAGGAGAAGTATAATGAGTGATATGACCCATCTTGATGAGTTAGAGGCAGAAGCGATATACATTATGCGTGAAGTAGTGGCAGAGTGTGAGAAGCCGGTAATGCTGTATTCTATCGGTAAAGACTCTTCTGTAATGCTTCATTTAGCATTGAAGGCTTTTTATCCTGAGAAGCCGCCGTTTCCATTTTTACATGTAAATACTACATGGAAGTTTAAGGAAATGATTGAGTTCAGAGATAAGATTGCTGAAAAATACGGACTTGATATGATTGAGTACATTAATGAGGACGGGGTTAAGAAGGGAATCAATCCATTTGACCACGGTTCATCTTATACAGATATTATGAAGACACAGGCATTAAAGCAGGCTCTTGATAAATATGGTTTTACTGCTGCATTTGGCGGTGGAAGACGTGATGAGGAGAAATCCAGAGCAAAGGAGAGGATTTTCTCTTTCCGTAATTCCAGCCATGCGTGGGATCCTAAAAATCAGCGTCCGGAGATGTGGAAGCTTTACAATACAAATATTCATCAGGGCGAAGAAATGCGTGTATTTCCTATTTCTAACTGGACGGAGAAAGATATCTGGCAGTACATTCAGCGTGAAAATATTGATATTGTTCCGCTGTACTTTGCAGCAGAGAGACCATTTGTCAGAAGAAATGGCAATATCATTATGGTAGATGATGACCGTATGAGATTAGAACCAGGAGAAAAGATTGAACATGGAAAGATTCGTTTCCGTACTCTTGGATGTTATCCATTAACTGGTGGTATTGAGAGTGATGCAGATACACTTGATGCAATTATTGATGAGACATTAAGTGCGGTATCTTCTGAACGTACCAGCCGTGTTATTGACAGTGATGGCGGAGCAGCCAGCATGGAAAAGAGAAAGAGGGAGGGTTATTTCTAATATGAACAGTCTTCTTAAATTTATTACCTGTGGTAGTGTAGATGATGGAAAGTCCACATTGATCGGACATATGCTTTATGATGCAAAGCTGCTTTTTGCAGATCAGAAAAGAGCGTTAGAGCTTGACAGTAAGGTTGGTTCCCGTGGTGGGGCAATTGACTATTCTCTCCTTCTTGACGGCCTGATGGCTGAGAGAGAGCAGGGAATCACAATTGACGTCGCTTACCGCTATTTTACAACAGAGAACCGTTCTTTTATCGTTGCAGATACCCCAGGTCATGAAGAATATACAAGAAACATGGCAGTAGGAGCATCCTTTGCGGAACTTGCCGTTATCCTTGTAGATGCGACACAGGGTGTTCTTGTACAGACAAGGCGACATACAAGAATCTGCTCCCTTATGGGTATCGAGCATTTTGTATTTGCAATCAATAAGATGGATTTAATTAACTATGATGCCAACCGTTTTGAAAAGATTGAACGTGAAATTAAGATGATGGCAGCAGAGTACGACTATAAGTCTATCAAGATTCTTCCTGTTTCTGCGACAGAGGGAGATAACGTTACAGTGAAATCTACTAAGATGCCATGGTATAAAGGAGAATCTCTTCTCACATATCTTGAAAATATTCAGATACATGACGATTCTATTGAGAGCGGCTTTACTATGCCTGTTCAGAGAGTATGCCGTCCAGATAGAACTTTCCGTGGATTCCAGGGACAGATCGAATCTGGAAAGATTAAAGTTGGTGATGAGATTACCGCCTTACCATCTAATGAAAGGGCAGAGGTAAAAGGCATTATTGATGCAGGTAAGGAAGTAACAGAAAGCAGCCGCGGACACGCGGTAACAATTTCTCTTGACAGAGAAGTAGACGTTTCAAGAGGCTGTGTTCTCGTTAATAATGCAAAACCAAAGACCGGTAATTTATTTACTGCAAAGCTTTTATGGATGGATGACACACATCTTGTAGCAGGAAAGAATTACCTCTTAAAACTTGGAACAAAGCTGATTCCAGCCGTTGTCATGAATATCAAGTACAAGATTGATGTAAATACTGGAAATGAAGTACACGCAGATGCTATTTACAAGAATGAAATCGCAGCCTGTGATATTGCTGTTTCTGACAAGATTGTTTTTGAGAAGTTCAAGGACAACCATGCATTAGGTTCCATGATTCTCATTGACAGAATCACAAATATGACATCTGCCTGCGGTGTTATCATGCACGCATTAAGACGTACAGATAATCTCACATGGCATGAGATGGATATTACAAGAGACTTCCGCGCACAGCAAAAAGGACAGACACCTAAGACAATCTGGCTGACAGGACTTTCCGGTTCCGGTAAGTCTACACTTGCAAACGAATTAGAAAAACATCTTGCTGCCCTCGGAAAGCATACGATGCTTTTAGATGGGGACAATGTCCGTATGGGACTGAATAAGAACCTTGGATTTAAAGAGGCAGACCGTATTGAAAATATCCGCCGTATCGCAGAAGTAGCGAAGTTAATGAACGATGCAGGACTTATTGTAATCACATCCTTCATTTCTCCATATGTCCGTGACAGACGGAATGCAAGAGAGATTATCGGAGAGGACAGCTTCATCGAAGTTTATGTAAGTACACCGGTGGAAGAATGTGAAAAACGAGATGTTAAGGGACTTTACAAAAAAGCCCGTGCAGGCGAGATTCCAAACTTTACTGGAATTTCCAGTCCATATGAGGCACCAGAACATCCGGAAGTTACGATTGATACAACTGGAAAGAGTCTTGCAGACAGCGTAGATTATGTGATGGCACAGTTGGAAGATTTGCTTAACTAAAACAATAAAATATAAGAGGAAATAAAAATGCGCACACTTTATGTACACATTGGAACGCCTAAAACTGCAACAACATCCATTCAGATGTTTTGTGTTGAGAATCAAAAAGTATTAAATAAACAAAGTTATAGCTACCCTCTTTTGGATTTTGTATATCCCCATGTTGCTCACCGCAGAAATGGACATTTCCTTGTAGGCTGGGTTTATAAACCGGGTGGTCAGGAAGACGTGGAAAAAGAGCAGGAACTGTGGGAAAAGGGACTTGCTATGATTCACCAGGAATTTGAAAAGTATGACAATGTTATACTTTCCGATGAAAATATCTGGCACTCTTCTAAAGGAAGAAAGTTCCCTTTCTGGGCCAAACTCATGCAGGATGCAAAAGAGCATGACTATCAGGTTAAAGTTATTGTTTATATAAGAAGACAGGATGGACTTGCAAACTCATGGCTCAGCCAGCAGGTAAAAGAAGGATGGAATACCAATGCCACGATTAAGTGGGATTCGTTCCAGCGTAAAACAAGAAAAGTTGTTTTTAATTATTATCTTTTACTGGAAAAGATTGCAGAAGTGACAGGACGGGAAAATATTATTGTCCGTATTTTTGACAGGAAAAAATTCAAAGGAAAGGATCATACGATCTTTTCCGACTTTTTGGAGGCAATAGGCGTGGATTATACAGATGATTTTAAGATAACAGAAGAAGAAGCAAACCGTTCTCTGACAGGAAACAGTCAGGAGATTCTTCGTATTGTAAATACGGTACTTCCAGATGATGACAAGGTAAGAACATTAGTTAGACAGGCCGCACAGGACTGCGAAAACTATAAAGACCCACAGAATAACTTTGTCATGTTCTCAGAAGAAGAATTTAATAAATTTATGGGCCGCTATGAAAAATGGAATGAGGCTATCGCGAAAGATTATTTACATCAGGAAGAACCTCTTTTTGATATGAAAAGAAAAGAGGGAGAGAGATGGACTCCGAATAATCGCTTTATGTACGAGGATATCGTTCGTTTCTTTGGTGGTGTAGTTATCAGACAGCAGAGACATATCGAAGCACTTCAAGAAGATATCAATACTCTGAAAGAAAGCCATTTAGAAGCGGTAAAAGGCTTAGAAGGTGTAAATGCGGACGAAGAGACAAAGAAGATTCTCCAGTCTCTCAGTGAGCAGATTATCAATCAGCAAAAAGACATTCAGCGTGCCCTTGAAAACTCAGAAAAAATTGATGCAGTTCGTGATAAAAATCAGGAAGTTAAAGTACGAAGCCTTACTGTTGGCAATGAATTAATTGACCTGCGCCAGGATCATGATGCACTGCAGAAAGACAGCAAGGCAATCCGTCAGGAATCTAAGGAACGTGATAAAGAGCTAAAGGCTATGATTCGTGAATTAGAGCAAACATCTTTATGGTTCCGACTTCGTAGAAAATGGAGACATATAACAGGGAAAGATAAATAGACATCTGTGTGGCTAAACAGACGAAAATAGAAGCCCCCTATAACCATATCTGTGACTTTAGTCGCGGCATATTGAATGTTCGCTTATGCGCGCGCTCACATTCAACACTTGCTCCGAGGTCACAGATATGGTTATAGGGGGCTTCTATTTTCTGATTTTGGCTGACCACAGAATGACTATTTATCTTCCAGAAGGCTGTGCTTTGGCAGGGAGTGAAAATCTATTTATCTTTGGAGAGATTTGGGGGAGTATTGGGAGGTTGCGGCTGGCTGTGGAGTTGGTTTTTGAAGGATTGACATTTTGCTTTCAGTGTCAATGCTGCAGAATCTAATTTGCCATTGAAGTAGTAAAATAATAATAGACATCCATCCATTTATAGTAGATATCACTTTTAGATAATTCCTGCACATGATTATATTTTTCTGTCCTCTCCCTCAAATCCTCCTCCTAAATATTTTTAAATTGAATTCCCTCAAAGACAGAAAAAGTGTCCCATCTAAAAACAGAAAACCAGAATAGGGCTATATATAAAAAATGCGCCTTAGAACAAGTTCAAATTGCGGGTGAGCAGTTTGGACGCAGTGAAACGAAGCATTTTTTATATATAGCCCTATTCTGGTTTTCGTCAGTTTAGATTAACCTACTTTTTCGTCTGTAAAATCAACTTAAAAAATATTTCCTATATTTCCTATTGAAATAATATGAAACATGATGTAATATAGAGAAAACGAATAAGACACATGAAAACCGAATGATATTTAACAAATTTTTACATTGCAGTTTTTTGAATATCCCTATATAATGAAAGGCAATATGATAATATGAGTGTAACAGCAGTACAGATATCAGAAAGAAGACAAAAAGTAAAAACAACAGTAAGTGATGAGAGTATAAAGATGAGAAAGTTTATTTCCATGACTATGACTATGTTAAAAATCGGTTTCATTGGTTTTGGTGGGGGAAGCGCACTGATTCCAGTAATTGAAGATGAGGTCGTAGAGAAGGATAAGATTGTATCAGAAGAAGAATTTAATGATGATGTAATGATTGCCAGTATAACTCCAGGAGCACTTCCTGTAGAGGTTGCTACAGGAATCGGAAGACAGGCTTCAGGATTAAAGGGAATGGCAGCAGCAGCGACAGCGATGGCATTACCGGGTGCTTTACTGACAGTATTATTACAGGCAGTTATTTCCAGTGCAGGAAGTGTGGTGAAGTCACAGATTAATTATCTTTCTATCGGAATCTCTGCGTTTATTATTTTAACTTTACTGGCTTATTCATTAGGAACAGTATGCCAGGCAGTGAATAAGAGAGAAGGACAATTGTATGGTCTGATTATTCTTGGAGTGTTTTTACTTTCAGGAGAGAAAAGCATTTATCAGTTATTCGGGCTTGATATTAAACCAATATTTGCACTGTCAACGATTCAGGTATTAGGAGCGGCATTCTTTGTAATCTTATTTACAAAAGGACATGTACGTTGCTTAAGAAGATCCATACCAGCAGCAATAATTACGGTATGCTATCTGCTTTGTGCCGGCAATGCACATATTATACCAGTTTCCGCAAAACCATTTATTCTCGCGGTTATGGCGGTATTATCAATTCTTGGTCTGGTACAGTCTATCGTAGAAAGTCCGCATAAGAAAGCATTTCCAGCAAAAAGACTTGCAACATCCGCAGGATTTTGGCTCTTATTCGTAGTAATACTTTCTATTCCGGCAATGTTCCTCACAGCAAAGACGTTAAAGTTTATCGGAATGGGCTGGTTATCCTCTATTATGTCTTTTGGCGGCGGAGATGCGTATCTTTCTGTAGCACAGGGATTGTTCGTGGAAGGTGGAGTTATCAATAATGCAGATTTTTACGGTAATGTAGTAGCTGTAGCCAATGCACTTCCAGGTTCTATTTTATGTAAAATACTTACCGGAATTGCTTATGATGTAGGATATAACTTAAACGGTTCTGTAATAGAAGGATTTCTTGTAGCACTTTCCGGATTTGCCTGCAGCGTGGCAGCATCAGGAGCTATCTTTGAATTAGTATTCTGTGTCTATGAGAAATACGAGAGCCTTCAGATATTTTCCGTAGTAAAACATTTTATCCGCCCGATTATTTCCGGACTGCTCCTTACCGTAGCAGTATCCCTGTATACATCAGGAATCCGCGGTCAGGTACAGACAGGAAGTGGACATCCGGCACTTGTGATTACTCTTATTGTAATTGCGGTGAATCTTGTTTTAATGTGGCTGCAGAGAAGAGGAAAGAATATACATTTGATTTGGAAAATCGTTATTTCCGCAGGAATCTCCTTTGTGGGATGTAATTTATTCCTTTAAAATTTTGGTTAAGCTTACAGATGCCGCTGCAGGAGATGAGCAATAGATTTTCAATACACATTATTATGTATATGAATTCTGTTTTTTCCAGCAGCCAAAGCACAGCCCACAGTAAATAAAAGAAACTATATTTGTGGCCTCGGAGCAAGGTTTGGATACGAGCGTGTAGAAGCGAGTATTCAAACCGCCGCGACTAAAGTCACAAATATAGTTTCTTTTATTTACTGTGGGCGTCTACTTTGCCTGCGGCAAATCAGAATTCATATTCATTTGGATTAGAGTATATAGCATCTCTGTCCAATTCTTTTAGGATTGCAGCCCGTCGATTGCCGACTAACAAGGTTTTATTATATTTGAAGTACCGTTCGCATCCATTTCCCGTAATAAACTGTGATGCCTCCGGATCCATTGTAAGTTCCGTGACAAATACAACCATTTCCTGGCCTTCGTCGAAGGCTTCTTCCATGAAAGTGAAAGCATTTTCCAGCGCGGAGGATGCTTTTTTTATTGTATCTATGCGGGTTTGGCATTGTTTATCAAATCCAGATTTGGCGGTGAGGAAGGCTTCTTTTGGTGGAAGGCTGGAGTCTGGTGTCCAGACAGTAAGGAGTTCCAATAATTTTAATTGGAAGTTTTTCTGTTCTGGAGAGGTGAGACCTGCTTTATTTTCCTGTTCATATTCTACTGCTTTTTTCTGTAGAAGGACGCGGTAGAGTCCATTTTCAGTTGGGATACTGGATTTAGAATCAGGTGTACCACAATCTAAATGAGCCGTATTAGAAGTAGCAGCTATATTGCCATTTGAGTGATTCACTTTTGAGACAGTGGCAGATATATCCGAGCCTGGAGCTGCAGAATCTGAATCGGAAGAATTTTGAATCTGTTTTTTCAATTCAATCTGATAAGCTTTTAAGAAGGCATAGGCTTCTGTTGTCAGATTATCGGCAGTTAGAGCATCGGAGATATAGTTATGCAGTCCGCTGATGAGGAGTTCGACACAGCTTAAATGTTCGTCAAAAGAAGCGCGGAACAGTTTGAAATAGATGTCGGCTCCGGCCTGTCCTGTGAGGATGCGGCTGATATCGTAGTCATCTCTGTATTTTTGGTAGAGATCATAGTAGGCGGCAACGTCTTTTGCAATGTCCGCGTGCTGAATGAACTGGTGGATGATGTCTTCGTCTACTTTGATAGAAAGCTCTTCGTAAGTGTAGATAAGGCTGCTTAAATCTTCCCATCCTCTGGCGGTTACGAACTGAATGCCATCCACATCATTTTCTGTACGGTAAAAGTTCTGCGGGCGGAGTTCTAAATAGCTTAAAATGAATGGGTGCAAATGTCTTGCTCTGGCGTAGCCTTTGAAAACGTCAAGGTCTGCTTCAATATCAATTTTGCGTACACGGTCTAAGGTTACGAAGTCAAAGTCGTGGACGCTTCGGTTGTATTCTGGCGGGTTGCCTGCGGCAACGATAATCCAGCCTTCTGGAATAGCCTGATTTCCGAAAGTTTTGCATTGTAAAAATTGCAGCATTGTCGGAGCAAGTGTTTCAGAAACACAGTTAATTTCGTCGATAAAAAGAATACCTTCTTTTTTGCCGGACTCTTCCATGTACTGATAGATGCTGTAAATGATTTCACTCATTGTATATTCGGTGACGGAGTAAGATTTGCCATCAAATGTTTTTTCTTTAATAAATGGCAGTCCGACAGCACTTTGTCTGGTGTGGTGAGTGATGGTATATGCCACAAGGCCGATGTTACATTCCTGTGCAATTTGCTGCATAATCTGTGTTTTGCCGATTCCGGGAGGCCCCATTAATAACATGGGACGCTGGCGGATAGAGGGAATACTGTACTGTCCATAATCATTCTTCTTCAGATAAGCCCGGACGGTATTTTTAATATCTTCTTTTGCTTTTTTTATATTCATAAGATTGAATCCTTTCGTTGTTGATAGATTTATAGAATGCTAAATATAATAACAGGTAATTTTTGGTCATATTCATAAAGTTGAATAACTACTTAAAAATCTTCCTCATGCAATATCAATTTCATCGCCCATGCTGGCACATCAGGATGTTCTTCTTCTCCTAAAAACAAAAAGGCAGTTTCATAAGGTGGCCTTTTTGCGGGATAAATGCCTTTTCCATCTGTAAAGTACAGAACGCCCTTTAAATTTTGAAATTCTCCATCTTCAAGTAATTTATTAATGTAAGAAAAGGCAGGACGGAAATCGGTACCCCCGCCACCGATTAATTCAAAGTTATGGAGCAGTTTTGGAATGTCTCTCTGTTCCTTAATAATGGTATCTGAGTGTACCTGATTGTCACATTGAATAATTCGAATCTGGCTTTTATGGAAAAAGCTGTCCCGCTCCTGAATAATCTGAAATGTTTCTTCAAGGAATTTCTGGACAAGCGGGCCATTGGTCGAATAGCTTGTGTCAATGACAATGACAAACTCAGAAATCTTAGTTACTTCCCGGCTTTCTAATGGTTCAATCAGCGGCATATTTTTATAAAGCCGCAGACCATAAGAGTAATAATTTAAGTCAAATTCATCATAGTCACAGTGAAGTTCTTCCTTAAGTACGGTGAATTTTCGAAGGAAGTCTTTATAGGAACGGCGGCTTTTTCCCTCTTTGATCTGCGTTTTCATAGCATCAATGCCGGAGGCGGAATCATCGCCACGAAGATTTAATTCCTGTTCCATGCGGCGGCTGATTTTATCCCATGATTGTCCTGCCTTTGCGGCGGAAGGCGAAGTTGACGGTTTTTTTGGCCAGAAACGGTGATCATCGGTAAAAAACTCCATCATAAGTTGATTTAATCGGTCTGGATTGTCAGCGATATCGGGTAAAAGATACCTGTAAATATTTGCGGCCGTGATGGGAATTTTATATTGACGAAAATCGTTATAAATATTTGTGCGTATTCCAGAGAGAGCACGCTTTACGCTTTTCTTCTCAAAAGAATCAATAATCCACTCTACAGCAATGTCGCAGGAAAGGTTCCACAAATCTGGATCGCGGCTTCCACGAATCCACAGATGCCGAAAAATACAGTGAAATACGCTGTGCAGTACAGCGCGATTTAAGAAAAGCGGGTTGGAGCGGAATACCCGAAGAATCTGTTCTGGCGGGAAAAAGAAGGAGATTCCGTCGGTTGCTGTCGAACGAAGAGAATCATTTGGTGTTAAGGTAAGTGCGGAAACGGCAACATCAAGATAACGAAAATCTACGTATAGTTCATTTTGAATAAGTTCGAGAATTTTAATACACATTTCATTTTCCCATTCAGTTTGTGTCATTGTATCACCTCCTAAAAATCCAGGTCAAAATCAAATGTTTTTTTAGAAAAAGACTTATGTTTTGCTTCTATTAAAAAAGCATTTCCCTCTCCCCATTCCTTTTCTATACACTGGTCGATGGCAGAAGCGAGAGCGGATGCATCGGGAGAAAAATGCTCGCAGATAAATTGAAGCATCGGAAAGTCCTGATCTTTTACGGCAAGGGTAAAAGCAGTGCCCATATATTTTTTTATGACATTTTCATATTTTTCTCTAAAAATGCCTTCCAGCCGAGAAGGCCAGCGAATGCGGTTTAAAGCAATTTTACATAAAGACTCCGGCGATTCGACCGTAAGAGCATTTTCAAGGCAGGAATCATACTTTCTGTAATTGAGAATACCGTTTTCAAAGCTCTTTCTCATGCGGAAGCCTTCACCATGAATACTTCTGCTAAAAATATGAGCCGGGGAAATCTCGTCTAACCATTCATAATATTCAGGGAAGAACACAATACTTTCTGGTGATGAGGAGGAATCCGGACAGAAAGAAACGGTAATATTTTCTGCGATTCGCTCCAAAATAAGAGGTAAACCGGTTGCTTCAGAATCTTTTCCACGAATGATCAGATGCTCCAGCTGGGAATCATTCATAAATTCATCGCTTCCAATGCCGGAAATTGCAGTTCCTACAGAAAGTTTTTTTAATTTACGGCAGTTATAAAATGCGGCATTGTGAAGTGTTGCTGTACAGTCAGGAAGAGTGATTTCTTCAAGAAATGTACCATCAAGCTCTGTTCCAAAAGCTGAAAAATCAAAATCTTTCTGGTTAAAAGCCTGTCCGCTTTCCAGTGTAGTTTCCTGATTTTCTATATCTATAAAAATAGTTTTGTAAATTTTCTCAGGAAATCTGGGGCGGGAACGGGAAAAACAGTAGGCTCCAATTTCACTGACTGTCCGTCCGTCAATCATATCTGGAACATTCAATATGGGACTGTTGCCAAAACAGCGAAGCAGTCGACAGCCCGAATCGGCAGGTTCCCAGAGAATAGTCAGAGTGTCTGTAACAAAATGAAAAGAAGCATTATTTGTAAATGTTTTTTCGGCCGTACTATCGGATATTTTAGTAACAGATAGTTCATTGCCTGATGTTTTGTTTTCAGATATTTCCTCAATTGATAAATTTGTATTTTTTGTAAAATCCATAGTTAAAATCCTGTTGTAATAAATTTGTAGTTCTAATAGTTTCCTGATTTTAGAGCGTGTTTGAAAAATCATTTATTGTTTCCTTTAGCATCATATCACAAAAACAGGAAAAAAGAGTGAGAGATAACAAAAAATATGGTAAACTATCTGCAAATAAAGTTCTGAGAGATTTTATTTCTTGGAATAAAGAAGCCATAGACAATACATTTTCATGATTTTATTTTAATATTATGAAAGATATGTATATCTAAAATCATAGAATTGACAGACAGGAGGACAACATGAAAACATTAGGATTTATTGGAATGGGAAACATGGCAGGAGCAATAGCAGCAGGAATATTACAAAAAGGTTTAATGAAAAAAGAAGAAGTATTTGCCTACGCACCGCATTATGAAAAGCTTGAGGCAAATGCAGAAAAAATTGGTTTTGTTCCATGCAAGGATTTAAAAGGATTAACAGCAAAAGCAGATACTTTAGTGATGGCTTGTAAACCATATCAGATAGAAGGAGTTCTTTCTGAGATTAAGGAAGAGTTAAAAGGAAAGGCATTAATTTCTATCGCGGCAGGCTGGAATTATGACAAGTATGAGAAATATCTTGATAAAAGTACAAGACTTCAGTTTATCATGCCAAATACACCGGCAATGGTAGGAGAGGGTGTTCTTTTATTTGAAGAGAAAAATTCACTTTTACCAGAAGAAAGAGAAGAAATTAAAAAGTTATTTGAAGCATTGGGAATTGTAATTGAGCTGCCAGTTCATTTGATGGGAATTGGTGGAGCACTTACAGGCTGTGGCCCTGCTTTTGTAGATTTGATAATTGAAGCGTTAGGAGACGCCGGGGTAAAATATGGAGTGCCTAGAAAGCAGGCGTATGAAATGGTATCTCAGATGATACTTGGAAGTGCCAAATTGCAGCTTGAGACCGGCGAGCATCCAGGTGTGTTAAAGGATAATGTATGTTCACCGGCAGGAACAACAATCTGTGGTGTGGATGCATTAGAGCATGCAGGAATCAGGGCTGGATTTATTGATGCGATTGATGCAATTATGAATAAGTAGTATTTTACAAATAAAAAACCCCACGAAAAATTCCGTGGGGGTTATATTTACTATATATAATCGGTTTTGAAATATTTAATCTAAATTATGTATGAAATCTTAAAGTCCCTTAATTCGGATGATATAAGAAACAGTTTTAGAATTTAAATATCCCTGAGTTTTCTTTCCGATATTGTTAAAGCGGCTTCCTGAGTGGTGACCATATGTGGCAGCTTTACCAGCGTCAAACCATAAGCGTTCACCAGAAGAATTCTTACCAGCGTAAATGTTTGTGTGTCCAAGTCCGGACCAGAGAACAACGTCACCCTTCTTTAAGTTTACGCGGGAAGCACGTTTGTTAACTCTGATAACCTGTACTTTTTTCTTTTTCCAGTGTCCGAAGTTTTTTCTAATAGAAGAACTTCCACGGCGGATGTAGAATGTCTGACCTGAACCTAATGCGCCGTATTTCTGTAAGCACCAGGAAACATATAATGCACAGTTAGAACGTCTGCTTCTTTTAACTGCAGAGTTGTAAGTTCTTGCTGTTCCGCCATTGCTGTAAACGAAATGTTTCTTTTCGATATTGTCAGCCATGGAACTGCAAATGCTCATCCAGCGAGCCATCTTAGCAGAATCTGCATTACTGGCATGAACCTGTGCAGGCTTAGCCATACAGAAGCTTAATATTAATAAAGTTGCGAATAAACTAGTAAATAATTTTGATTTTAAATATTTCAAACGATATCTCCTTTTTAATAAATTGCGTGTTTTTCGATTTGCACAAGACCTATATTAATATAATTATTAAGAAATGTCAAGATAAAGTTAACAATTTTGTAACACTTATAGCGAAATGATGTTAAAAACCTTAATAATTAAGACTAAGCTAGTAACAATATGGAAGTTTATGGTATGATAAAAACAGGAGGAAAAATGGCATGAAATATGGAAAATTTTTACCAGAAAATGGTACAATAGGATTTGTTGCACCATCATTTGGATGTAACATAGAACCTTATAAAAGTGCATTTGAGAACGCACAGAAAGTATGGACAAAAGAGGGGTATTCTTTGAGTCTTGGCCCTAATGTTTATGAAGGATGCGGCATAGGAATCAGTAATACGCCGGAAAAATGCGCCCAAGAGTTCAATGAGTGGTATGAAAAAGAAGATGTAGATGTTCTTATTTCCTGTGGTGGCGGAGAATTGATGTGCGAAATTCTCCCATATGTAGACTTTGAAAAGATTCGACAGGAAGAGCCAAAATGGTTTATGGGTTATTCAGATAACACAAATCTCCTTTTTTTATTGGCAACTCTTTGTGATACCGCAGGCATTTATGGCCCGTGTGCAGCAGCTTTTGGCATGGAACCGTGGCATGAATCGTTAAAAAATTCGATGGAAATATTAACAGGAATGTGTAAAAAAGTACACAATTATGACAAATGGGAAAGGGAAGGTTTAAAGACAGAAGAGAATCCATTAGTACCATATAATGTGACGGAAAAATTTGAGCTTCGTACCTGGACGGCGGAGGATGGGCTTTCTACAGGAAAAGAACCAGAAGAAATTCAGAGTGTATCAGATTGTAATAAAATATCTTGTGATAAGGTATCGGCAGGTGAACCTCATAAAATTATAAATGAAAGGGAAGAAATTGCTGTAAAAGGACGGCTTTTAGGAGGCTGCCTCGATTGCCTTGCTACTTTATGTGGTACAAAGTTCGATAAAGTAGAAGAATTTAATGAAAAGTATAAGGAAGATGGTGTGCTCTGGTTCTTAGAAGCTTGTGATCTTAATGTAATGGGAATTCGCAGGGCATTATGGCAGCTTGATGAGTCAGGATGGTTTAAAAATACAAAAGGCTTTTTGATTGGAAGACCATACTGTCATGGAGAAGAATTCTTCGGTTTAGATCAGTACAAAGCAGTTATTGATATTTTATCAAAATATAACGTACCGATAATTATGGATCTGGATATCGGACATTTACCACCAATGATGCCGCTGGTATGTGGAAGCGTGGCTGAAGCGAAGGTAAAAGATAATTCGATAACAATAGATATGGAGTATAAGTAAGGCTTTGTCCTCTTCTGGCAAGCAGCCGGACCTGTTCTGTTTGTGGTTACAAAAATGCAAAAATGAAAAATCTTGCGTAAGAGAGCGGGATTGTTCGCAGTGCGGGACCCATCGAAAACTAAACTTGCTGAGGTGGGGGAGGATGTCACAATTAAGACAAGAGAAATAAGGAAAGGATTTATTTATGAAATTAATATCTTGGAACGTAAATGGACTTCGTGCCTGCGTAAAAAAAGGATTTGAAGACTTTTTCAAAGAGGCGGATGCAGACATTTTCTGTGTACAGGAAACAAAGCTTCAAGAAGGACAGATTGACTTTGCACCAGAAGGGTATGAATGTTACTGGAACTATGCAGAGAAAAAAGGTTACTCTGGCACAGCCGTATTTACGAAGAAACACCCATTAAAAGTGTGGAATGGAATCGGAATGGAAGAACATGATCAGGAAGGCAGAGTTATCACATTAGAATTTGAAGAATTCTTCTTTGTAACTGTATACACACCAAATTCTCAGTCAGAATTGAAGCGTTTAGACTATCGCATGAAATGGGAAGATGATTTCAGAGAATATTTACAGGAACTTGATAAAGAAAAACCAGTCATTATGACGGGTGACCTTAATGTGGCACATGAAGAAATTGACCTTAAAAATCCAAAAACAAATAAAAAGAATGCCGGATTTACACAGGAAGAGAGGGATAAATTTACAGAACTCTTAGGTGCGGGATTTGTTGATAGTTTCCGTTATCTTAACCCAGAACTTGCAGGAGCTTATACATGGTGGTCTTATCGCTTCAAAGCAAGAGAAAAAGATGCTGGATGGCGTATTGATTACTTTGTAGTATCCGAACGATGGAAAGAAAAGATAGAAGATGCCATTATATATAAGACGGTCATGGGTTCTGACCACTGTCCGATAGGATTGCAGATGAAATAATAATTTGCAGCAGGCAAGGTTGATGCTCACCTCCCCATGTGAGAAGATATCTTCTCGCATGGAGAGCTGTCTTTGGCTGGAGAGAGTTATTATTTAAATTGTTATAATGGACTGAAAGGAAAAGATTATGGAAAAGATATTAATAATAGTAGATATGCAAAAAGACTTCGTGGATGGTTCTCTTGGGACAAAAGAAGCACAGGCGATTGTTCCAGCGGTGAAAGAGAAAATTGAGAATTTTAATGGAGATATTATCTTTACAAAGGATACACATGGGGAAGATTATATGAATACACAGGAAGGGCAGAATCTTCCGGTTCCTCATTGTATTAAAGGAACACCAGGGCATGAGATTATAAATGAACTTCAGCCATATGTTAAAAAAGCACTTGCTGTTTTTGAAAAGGAAACGTTTGGTTCTCGTAAGCTGGCGAATTTCTTAAAAGAACTTCATAAAGAAAAAGAGATAGAGTCTATAGAACTTATTGGATTATGTACAGATATTTGCGTTGTGTCTAATGCATTACTTATCAAAGCATTTTTGCCGGAAGTACCAATTTTGGCAGATAGTAACTGTTGTGCGGGAGTAACACCGGAGAAGCATGAAAGTGCGTTGGAAACAATGAGGTCTTGCCAAATTCTGGTTTGTGAGGCTGCAAAGCAGACGAACTCCTGAAGTTAAATAAAGCATATTTGTGATTTTAGTCGCGGCGGTTTGGATGTTCGCTTAAAGCGCTCGCATCCAAACCTTGCTCCGAGGCCACAAATATGCTTTATTTAGAATATTTTGTGATTAAATCCATTATGATAGGAATCGCTCTATTAAGCTTACTTTCCTTCAATGTTTGGATATATTCCTCACGTTCATCATAAACATACTGTACAGCCTTCAACAAAGTATTGCTTGTAAGCTCCTCTTCCTGCAGTACATAGCTATAGCCAGATTTTTCGAAAGAAGCAGCATTTAAAAGCTGATCTCCACGGCTCTGGGAAGCTGGAAGTGGAATAAGGATGTTTGGTTTCTTGAGGGCGAGGAGTTCGCAGATTGCGTTAGCTCCGGCTCTTGAAATGATTAAGTCTGTTGCTGCAAATAAATGAGTTAATTCTTTCTTTGCGTATTCAAACTGTTTATAACCATTTTTTCCATCAAGGGAAGTGTCATAATGACCACGTCCACATAAATGGATAATCTGGAACTGCTTTAACAGTTCATCTAAGTTCTCTCGGATGGCGTTGTTAATAGCAACAGCACCAAGACTTCCGCCCATTACGAGAAGAACTGGTTTGGAATCATCGAATCCACAAAGACGAAGACCCTCTTCCTTTTTGCCGGAGAAAAGTTCCTGACGAATTGGGGAACCAGTTAAAACAGCCTTATTTTCTGGAAGGTGCTTCAATGTCTCCGGAAAGTTACAGCAGACCTTTGTTGCTGCTGGAATACAGATCTTATTAGCGAGACCTGGTGTAAGATCAGATTCATGAATAATAACTGGTACACGTCTTCTCTTTGCTGCAAGAACAACGGGAACGGATACAAAGCCGCCCTTGGAGAATACAATGTCTGGTTTTAACTTCCGAATCATGTGGGAAGCTTCAAGATAACCCTTCATAACTTTAAATGGATCAGAAAAGTTCTTAGGGTCAAAGTAACGGCGAAGCTTACCAGAGGAAATTCCGTGATAAGGAATACCCATTTCTTCAATCAATCTCTTTTCAATACCGTTATAAGAACCAATGTATTGAATATCATATCCGGCTTCTTTTAAGCTTGGAACCAGTGCCATATTTGGCGTAACATGACCGGCTGTTCCACCGCCGGTTAAAACGATTCGTTTCATACTTTTAAAACCCTCCTGAGGTAAGTGTGTGAACATCCTTATAGTAAATATAGATTATGCCTGCTGTTCTTTATATGCTATAAGGGCAAGTGCAAGCTGGTCAGGACAGGAAGTACCTCTGCCGCCACAGTCAATACCCTTTATCGTATTGATTACTTCATCAATATTACGTCCCTTAGCAAGGGCTGCAACGCCCTGAGTATTACCCATGCATCCGCCAATAAAACGGACTTCTTTAATAATATCATTTTCTACATCAAACTGAATTTCACGAGAACAAACTCCCTTTGTTTTATAACTGTACATCGATTTTCCTCCGCTATGTAAAAATACTTTTCCAAAATTGTAATGACAGTATATCACCTTTTTATCTAAAAAAATAGAGAAAAAATGCCTAATTTGAGGGGTCTGATAAAACGGACAAACGGACAAAATGCAAAAAACACGCTCTAGAGCAAACTATTAATGCGATTGAGCATTAAGAGTGTAGTGATACGAAGCATTTTTGTATAATAATCCTGCTTCGTTTTCGTCTCCCCTTTGACAAATTCCTAATGACGTGAGGGGGTCATCTGTGTTATAATGAGTCTACTTGTTTTGATGACAGTTAAAAATAGAACATTAAGTATTAGAATAGTACATGGAGGAAGAAGATATGGTTTGTATTGGTGTAATTGGAGCAATGGAAGAAGAAGTTGCTTCTCTCATTAACCAGATGGAAGATGCTGAGTCTAAGACTATGGCAGGTATGACTTTCAACAAGGGAAAGTTATGGAATCAGGATGCCGTTGTTGTTCAGAGTGGTATCGGTAAAGTAAACATGGCAATCTGTACACAGATTCTTGTAAATATTTACGGTGTAGATATGTTGATCAACACAGGTGTTGCAGGCGGTCTTTACAAAGATATTAATGTTGGTGACATTGTTATTTCCAGCGATGCACTGCAGCATGACTTTGATGTAACAGGTCTTGGCTATAAGAAGAGTGTTATTCCGGGAATGGAGACATCCGTATTTACAGCAGACACAGAATTAGTCGAGATGGCGAAGGAAGCATGTGAGATTGTCAATCCAGAGATTCAGTGTTTTGTTGGAAGAGTTGTAACAGGAGACCAGTTCATTTCTGATAATGGCACAAAGGCTGCTCTCGTAAAAGATTACGATGGATATTGTGCAGAGATGGAAGGTGCATCTATGGCACAGGTTGCAACACTCAATAAGATTCCATTTGTTATTATTCGTGCGATTTCAGATAAGGCGGATAACAGCGCACCAGTTGCATACGAGACTTTTGAGGAACAGGCTATTGTGCATACAGTGAAATTACTGGCTGCAATGTTTCTTAAGATGTCTAAATAGATGTCCAATTAAGTCATTTTCATAAAGAAGTATTCGAATCCCTTTTCCTTTTGACGGAGAAGGGATTTTTTTTACGAACGAATCCCCCTTTTCAAATGGATTTTCATTTCGTATAATTGGGTCACAATCCAGACAGAGCAAAATAATTTCGCATGGCAGAAACAGAATGTGGGTGAGTCATGGCAGACAAGATACCCGATTCGCAGATGCTTCCGGCTGGGGCCCATGCCGAGAAGAAATCCGTACATAAATCTGACCGGAAAAAAGAGTCTGCGCTGGACTGTATTACTTGATAATATTAAACTTCTCGCGGTTAAAATAATTAAGAAGGCGAGATTCATGGTAATTTATTATAGCTAAAATTATGAATGTGAAAATGTTTGAAATACCTGGGAGGGAAGAAAATGTTTGATTTTATTCTTGGTAATACCGTTTTTACAAAAGCAATTATAGCCTGTTGTTTTATTGGAATACTGAGCTGGTCGGTGTTGACGATCTCATACAGAAGCATGATACGTGCAACGTCGAGGATAGGGCAGACAAAGAAAAAGTGGCTTGTTTCTCTGAAAAAGAAGTATGAAGATTATCACGAAATGGATATCAAAGTGAATAACGTGGAAACATTTGTGGATAAATATTTCCGCAAGAAAAGAGTTTGTGGATTACCTTGTGGCTTTTGGAAAACACTGTATCGCCTCACAATAGCAGCATGTGCGATAACAGGAGCGGCAGGAGCGCTGGCTGTCTCACAGGAAGGAGGTGAACTGACCAGTGTAATTGTCACCTATCTGACCGGTGTAATCGCTGCATTTGGATTGATATTCCTTGATATTTTGCTTCGTGCAGATGCAAAAGAACATCGCATCATCATGAATATGAATGATTACCTGCAAAATGTATTAGAGAACAGCATAGCAGGACGTGAAGTAGATTTAGAAGATGGTACTTCAAGAGAGCAGCGCCGCCGCCTTCTTCGTTATGCCAGAGAGAACACGAAGAAGAAAGCGAAAGACGAGCCGGTATCTTTAGAAGAAAAGAAAGTGCTAGAGGATGTTTTGCAGGAGTTCTTTGCTTAAAAATTTTATGCACATAGTTCAAGAATGCCCCGGCATTCTTGCTGCGAGATGCACGTCATGCAATTCACATCTGATATAGTCAAATATATAGATGCAGATATATGTGTCGCATAGATATAATTGAATATAGCTATATGCTTTGCATAGATATAGTTGGATATATAGATATAAGGTCTGATCTGGAAATGGGAATTAGGATGAAAAATGAATCACCCCTTCTTCAGATCGGACAAAGAGTGGAATGTATACCCCTCTTTCTCAAGGTTTGTGAGAACCGTATCTAAAGCTTCAGCGTTTGATTTAGATATATTATGTATCAGTGGAATGGCGCCGGGATGGATGTATTTTTCAAAATGATTGATAACGTAATCACTTCCCGGCTGATTATCAACATCATAATCAAGATAAGCCATACTCCAAAAGACAGTGGTATAACCGATATCCTTTGTAATCTGAAGGGTGCGTTCGCTGTATTCTCCTTTCGGCGGCCGGAAAAAACGATCCATTTCGTATCCGGTCGCTTCTTTCATGTAATTTGCATTATCTGTAATTTCTTCACGAACTTTTCTCGAATCCGTTTCTGGCATACAAACATGATGGGAAGTATGATTCCCAACGATATGCCCTTCTTTTTTCATTCTTTTGACCAGTTCAGGCTGATCCTCAATATAATGGCGGCACAGGAAGAAAGCCCCGGGTGCTTTATGCTTCTTTAACACATCAAGAATAGATGCGGTATAGCCGTTCTCATATCCACAGTCAAAAGTAAGAAAGACAGGTTTTTCATCGCCCTTTAGATTTGTTTTTATATACCAGGCATCATAACGGGAAAGATCTACTTCCTCCTGCGCAGAAGGGGTCATATGATTTTCTTCTCGTTTAATCCACCAGGCCATTTTTTTATTAGGAAGCGTATCGGGATTAATAGAAGAAACAGATTTATTTGGCTGCGTGGAAGCAGCAGCTTCCTCTTGGACAGATTCCATAGAGGAACGGGTGGAAGAAGACTGTTTTGAAGAAAAATTGTTTTGAGAATTTGGATTTTTATTATGGGCAAAAGGATGACAGCCACAAATTATGAAACAAGGAAAAATATAAAGAAAAAGAAGAAATTTTTTCATAAAAAGCTCCCGGAAAGAAAATCTTTTTATAATATATTTCTTCAAAAAATAAATATGAATATTTAATCAGCTGATAAATATTTCAATTCCGATGGCAATCAGGATGATTCCACCGAGAATCTGCGCTTTGTTGGATAATTTTGTTCCAAATTTTTTCCCGATAATTAATCCACCAATGCAGATAAAAAAGGTAACGATAGCAATGATCAGGGAAGCAGCAAGAGCCATGATCCAGTTATATTCTGCGATAGTAAAACCAACAGATAACGCATCGATAGAAGTGGCAATTCCTTGAACAAACAGTGCCCCTGGACTGACAGCAGATACTTCTTCTTCGCAGTCGTTTTTTATACCTTCAATCAGCATTTTTCCGCCAATAAAAAGAAGAAGAATCAATGCAATCCATGGAATAAACTTTTCAAATACATGAAAAGACTCCGCGATCGTGTGTACGCAGAACCAGCCAATCAGAGGCATAAGTGCCTGAAATCCACCAAATACTCCGGCAATTGTGCATACACGCCCTTTGTTCATATGTGGTTCATTCAGACCGTTTGCCATGGAAACAGAAAAAGCATCCATTGCCAGGCCAATCCCAAGAAAAATGTTCGTAGTAAAAAATAGTAAGCTCCAAGTCATTAGAAATCCCTCCTGATTGTAATATGTACTCCACAAAAAAATTCTGAGAGTACATTAATCAAAATAACGCAAAAAAATGAGCATAGCGATAAGCTATACTCAGGTAATTATCATAAAAATATAAAAAGACCCATGTATAGCTTATCACAGTTATACATGAGTCTCGCAATTTAAAACAAGCCAGGTGAATTACACCAGTATGTTGACTTGCTACGTTCCAACGTATAAAAGAACGCTCGCTACTCCCTCACGGAATAATGTCTGAGTGGAAGTATAGCATATAGGGGAGAAATTATCAATAACTTTTTCTCAACAAGTATAACAATATTTGGGAAATTACATTTACCAGTATTTGAAAATTTCTTAATCCTCCTCAATAACCTGAAAATCAAGATAATCAAAATCAATGTGTTCAATAAAGTTATCCTGATAAAAACGAGTCCTTGCATGACTAATAAACTCCCGTTTATTTTTATCAAGCCACATCGGTTTTTCAAGGTCAAACTCATAACAGGCACGTTCTAAACAATCATATACTTTGGCAGTACGGGACATGGACATATCATAGTTCTCCATAACTGTGTCTTTAAGCATATGATTTTTTTCAAAAAGTTTGCACCAGATTCTCATAAAAGCTCCCTTCTGATATATTTAATCGTAGATATTGTAAATCATGTACGTTCAGAATCTCAATAGCAGAAACGATTATACTGATGTTAGAATCTTAATATAAACGGATTCGGTGGCAGATATTCTGAAACTACATATAATGTATATGTAGAAATTGGTATTTCTGAAAGTGTAACGAATTCAGAAGCATTTGTCAATTTTCTAATAAAGTAAGGGGCATTCTTGAATTTGCCTTCATTCAGTTGACGTAGTCCAAGTCCGCTATGCAGCCCCCATTCAGGCAAAATCTCCCGCAAATTGTAACGAACATTTTACGGAAAGCATTTTTCAAATACGCTTCCAGGTAAAATATTCAAAAAAATTCGTGAAAGTAGTCAATTCGTGAAAGTTTATAAAGAAAAAATTGCAAAAAAGTGCCGATATTAAAAAAATACTGTTAACAATTCGTCAAAGTGTGTTATAATCCGTAAATATAACGCAGTAACGCGATAAACATTTATTTTTAATAAATAATGCAAGGAGGATATGCAAAAATGGGAAGAGTATATAATTTCTCAGCAGGACCGGCCGTATTGCCGGAAGAGGTATTAAAAGAAGCAGCAGATGAAATGCTGGATTATAAAGGCTGCGGAATGTCCGTTATGGAGATGAGCCACCGTTCCAAAGTATTTGATGACATTATCAAAGAAGCAGAACAGGACTTAAGAGATCTCATGAACATTCCTGATAACTATAAAGTTTTATTTTTACAGGGCGGAGCTTCACAGCAGTTCTCAGCAATTCCTATGAACCTTATGAAAAATGGTGTTGCAGATTACATCGTTACAGGTCAGTGGGCTAAGAAGGCATATCAGGAAGCAAGCCGTTACGGAAAAGCAGTAAAGATTGCATCTTCCGAAGATAAAACATTCTCTTACATTCCAGACTGCTCCGATCTTCCAATTGATGAAGACGCAGATTATGTTTACATTTGTGAGAACAACACAATTTACGGAACAAAATATAAAAAGTTACCTAACACAAAGGGTAAAACATTAGTTGCTGACGTATCCTCCTGTTTCTTGTCCGAACCACATGACGTAGAAAAATATGGCGTAATCTACGGTGGAGTACAGAAAAATGTAGGACCAGCTGGTGTTGTAATCGTAATCATCCGCGAAGACTTAATCCGCGATGACGTAATGGAAGGAACGCCTACCATGCTTAAATACAAGACACAGGCAGACAAAGATTCCCTCTACAACACACCACCATGCTACGGCATTTACATTTGTGGTAAAGTATTCAAATGGCTGAAAAAACAGGGTGGACTTCAGGCAATGAAAGAATACAACGAAAAGAAAGCAAAAATTCTTTATGATTTCTTAGACGAAAGCGAAATGTTCAAAGGAACTGTAGTAAAAGAAGACCGTTCCCTCATGAATGTACCTTTCGTAACAGGCGATAAAGAATTAGACGCTAAATTTGTAGCAGAAGCGGAAGCAAACGGTTTTGTAAACCTTAAAGGACACAGAACAGTTGGTGGTATGCGTGCATCTATTTATAATGCAATGCCAATCGAAGGTGTTGAAAAATTAGTAGAATTCATGAAGAAATTCGAAGCAGAGAATAAATAGAATTTGCTGTAGGCGTTTACCTTGCCTGCGGCAAATCACTATTCAGTATCCCTTTGCAGATGTATTCGGCTAATTTATCCACCAGATAAAGGCTCGTATATGGAAGCAGAATTTCACTTGAAACAGAAGCCTCATTTATAATTCCAGTAATAGAAATATCGCCTACAGGGCACAAAGGCCGTGCAACTCCTTTCCCTGGGGAAAGGGGCTGGCGGGACAGGGAAACAAGACCAATATGATTCTTGGTTCCAACAGCGGCATCAATGGCAAGGGTACAAGCATCGGGATGGACTAAAGAAATTTCAGGGAGCTGTTCGGTCAGATTGCCGGCATGGAGAGGTTTTTCTAAAGTTCCATACAAAGGATAAGGAAATTTCCGTTGTTTTAATTTTGAGCCAACAAGAGGGCCGAGGCAGTCACCAGTTATTTTGTCTGTGCCGATGCAAAGTAGAACAAGATCTTCGAATTTTTTATTTAAATAAGTAATATGGTTATTAAGTGCAATGGAAAAAGGTATAGTAGAAGCGTTGTCAGGGGCAAAATACTGATAGCGCTTTTCTTTTTTTATGTTGAAATTCATGTTAAAATCCTCTCTTTGTTCTCAGAGTCTTTCTTGCACTTGCTTTTGTGGCTGATTTTCCGCCAGCCGCACCCAGATTTCATCAACGTACGCACCGCGTACGCCTCAAAAAATTTTGGCACAATTGACAAAAAATTTCTCACAAAATCAAGCACAAAAAGATTCCGAGAGTACATATTTTTCCTATTTTATGATCTTTATGGAGCAAAAAATTTGTATTTATATACATCATCTTTTTGTATTCCTTTATAGAATTCCTGCCTTCTAATTGTTCTCCATATTTTAGAAGTAGACAAAGAGAAAGAAGTTTAAACAATATTTTATTTTACATAGAACATTTACTTGAAAAATGAAAGAAAAATGCGAAAGCATATGACAAGAACTGCCATAGACAAGAATTGGGAAATGCTATGATTGAGACAGCCTGAAAAGAAAATATAAAATAAATCAGGAAACTGCAGCTTTAAGCATAGGGCAAAGAGCGGAGTTAGAAATAGAACAGGGAAGGTGGGAGATTTATGGCAGAGGAAAGACAGGAAACGGGAAAGAAAAAAGGAAATGAAAAAGGAGAAGTATCAAGAAATCTTCCTAGAAATTACAGGCAGATTGGAGAGCCGGGAGCAAAGAAAATTTATGTGGAAGATTATGTGTATACATATTTAAATAAATTGGCGCAGCCAGAAAATCTTTATGCAAGAGGTGCTATTTTATTTGGGAAAATGTATAAAACTTCGATAGGAAAGTGTATGTTCATAAGTGGAGCAGCGGCATGCCAGAATTTTGAACTGGATTTAGACGAGACGATTTTTTCAGAGGAAAACTGGGGAGAGATTTATAGAATAAGAGATTCCTTTTTTCCGGAGCTGGAGATTTGTGGATGGTTTTTGTCAAGAATGGGGTTTTCTGTTGATTTAAATGACAAAATTATACGAATTCACATGGATAACTTTAGCGGAGAAAATAAAGTACTATATATGATTGATGCTCTTGAAAATGAGGATGCATTTTATCAATTTGAAAATTATTCCCTTAAAAAACAGCGAGGATATTACATTTATTATGAAACAAATCAGGAAATGAAAAATTATATGTTAGCAGAGGGTGAGATGGGGCGAATGCCGGAACGGGGAAGGCGTTCGGAAACAATAAAGAGGGATACTGCTGTTGTAAAAAATTATAAAAAGGCGCTAAGAAAAAAGAAAAGTTTGCGGCCGAAATCGGCATTTGCTAACCCAGCGTATGTTGCGGGCGGTCTTGTAGCAGCGATGGTTCTTATTTATGGAGTAAGGTCTGCGGTACAGTATCAGGGAAATCAGAAAATGCAGGAGGTATTTCAACAGCAGGAAATGACGGATGCGAAAAATGTGACAGGTGCACAGCAGGGAGAGAAGGAAACAGATACCGTGTCTAAGATAGAAACGACACAGAACAGTGAAAATGAAGTGGTTTCTGATGAAAAAGCGGGTTCTTCCGAAATATCAAAAGAAAGTAACAGTGAATCTGCCGTGCAGGATACCGAAGCAAGTGAAACGCAAACCACGGAAAAAACACAGCAAACCTGGGGGAGCATAGGAGGATACTATACCGTAAAAAGAGGAGATACATTAGCTGGAATTTCAAAGAAAATGTATCAGTCATATAACTATATAGAAATGATTGCAGAAGCGAATGGAATAGATAATGTAGATGAGATATATCCAGGTCAAATTTTAGAAATCCCTCAGATTGAAGATTAAAAAGGTTCATGCTATAATGAGCGGAGTGACATAAATGTCATATAATATGCATACGACATCTATGTCATATAGTATACATACGTCATAAAATATTTTATAGAAAGAGAAATGAATGGCAAAACAGATATATAATTACGAATTGTTTACAAATAAGAAAGATGAACTGGCAAAGATAAGAAAGAAAGCTGCAAGAAATCGAAGGATAAAGATATTGCTGCTGGTGTTGATCTTAGCGGGAGCAGCGGTAGTCGCTTATATTCTTTTTAATAGCAAATGCAACTATTATACATATAAAGATAAAGTTGATACAGAGGACAGCGGTGATGTATCTTATGAAAACTTTGATGAAGGATATCTGAAATATAGCAGCAACGGTATTGAATATCAAAAGCAGTTTGGAAGAGCAGAATGGAATATTGCATTATCCTATGAGCATCCATTTCTGGCGAAGTCAGATTCTTATGCAGTATTAGGAGATAAAGGCGAGAATACGCTTATATTACTCAATAAAAATGGAAAAGTGAGAGAACTCACATTGAAATATCCGTTGTTACAGGCAACCGTTTCTGAGCAGGGTATTATAGAGGTGATACTTGAAGGCTCTGACAGCAATTATGTACAAGTATATGGAAAAAACGGGAAATTGATTGCGGACATGCGCTCATCTATAGAGGAAAAAGGTTATCCGATTACAGCAGCGATTTCTCCGAATGGAACACAGCTTGCGGTAAGCTATTATTCTATCAATGGAAATACTTCCAAAACATCTATTGCATTTTACGATCTCAGCAGACAGCTCCAATCGGATAGTATACCATTAAAAGGTGGATTTGATTATACAAATACGATTATTCCTAAAGTTAGCTTTATGGATGATAATACGGTAGCGGCATTTGGAAGCAAAGTAACATATTTTTATAATATAGAGGATTCTCCAAATGAGAAGAAAAAACTGGAGTTTGATCAGCAAATACAGAGTGTATTTGAAAATGAGAATTATGTAGGCTATATTATCAATAATTCTGCCAATCCGGAAAAAGGTAAGTATATTCTTCAGGTTTATAATAAAAAAGGTGCCAGAAAGTTAAATCATATCGTCGATATGAATTATGATTCCATATCTATGTGGGGTAAAGAAATCATTGCAGTACGAGGTAATGAATGTACAATATTTAATATAAAGGGAAATATTTTATTCCAGGGTGAACTAGAAGGCGATTCTATAGAAACAATTGTACCAGCAAAAGGCTGGAGAACTTATCATGTAGTATTTCGTGATAAAATAGTGAAAATGCAGCTTCAGTTCTGGAAAAACGGTAAATAGGATTTTCCGCAGGAAAGGGAGACGCTCTCTTTGGGCGCGTCTCCCTTTCCTGCGGAAAATTATTTTAAAAAAATGAAAAAAACCCTTGACGAGGATGCAACTCTATGATAAGATAGCATACGTCGCACATGAGAGCACATCAATTTGAAAGAAAAATGAAAGAATTCTTTCAGAAAAATGAAAAAACTCTTGACAAAATAAAAGATGTGCGATATGATATAAAAGTTGCACGACTTAAAAGAACGAGATGCCTAACCTAATGAGTTGAGCGCAAAAAAACTTTCAAAAAGAAGTTAAAAAATATTTAAAAAAGTTCTTGACAAACAAAAGTCGATGTGATAAAATATAAAAGCTTTCGCACGAAAGCAAAACCTTGATAACTGAATAACAAAACAACCTTGAACGTTAATTCAAATTTCA